>Ga0207691_10003158_pt1 | contig 16114 bp, 15 predicted proteins | sample KBSM13metaG_FD_184327 | JGI IMG/M metagenome (GOLD analysis project Ga0207691, IMG submission 184327) | Miscanthus rhizosphere microbial communities from Kellogg Biological Station, Michigan, USA - KBS M1-3 metaG (SPAdes) (version 2) | ecosystem: Host-associated > Plants > Roots > Rhizosphere >... | reverse complement strand
GAAGGGGTCGAGCGCGTGGCTGTGCGCCCTGACCGCGACTCCGTGTGGGCGCAGTACACGGTGATGGTCGACACAAGGGATGAGGTGCAGCAGGCCTTGAAATCCCGAGGCGTTCCGACCGCGGTCCACTACCCGCGCCCGCTCCATCATCAGCCGGCTTACGCGGCGTTCGAGCGCGCCGACGCCTGCCCGAGCAGCCTCGTCGCGGCAGGCCGCGTCCTGAGCCTTCCGATGAGCGCCGACCTGACACACGCGCAGCAGGACGATGTCGTCGCGGCACTGTTCCATGCGCTTGCCCAAGCGCGCCGTCAGGCGGTCGTTGCAACGACTTGAGATGTCGCAGGGCCTGCTGCGTGCCACGTTGACGCTGCTGGCCGGCGGTGTGCTCGCCCAGGCGCTCCCCCTGATTCTCGGACCGTGGCTGACCCGGTTGTACGCGCCGGACGATTGGGGCCGCTATGCGGCGTTCGCGGCGGTCGCCGCCAACATTGCGGTCGTTTGCTGTGCGCGCTACGACTTCGCGCTGCCGCTGGTACGTGACGACGCCGAGGCCCGCGACCTAATGGCGCTCTGCCTGCGGGTGCTGCTGATCGTGGTGGCGCTTGCCGGGCTGCTGGGCCTTGTGCTGCATGCGACGCGGGCATTGAGCCACGCATTGTGGTTGCCGCTCGCCGTTCTGGCGGCCGGCGCGGCGCAATGGCTCACGCTGTGGGCCAGCCGGGCGCAACGCTTCGCCGCCCTCTCGGCGAGCCGCGTCACGCAGTACGGCGGCGGGGCAGTAGCGCAGCTCGCAGGCGGCGTGGCCCAGATCGGTGTCGCCGGGCTGATCGCCGGGCCGGTGCTGGCGGGCGCCGCTACCTTGCCGTGGCTGATGCGCCCTGCGCCGCTCGGCGGTTGGCGCGGGCTGTGGCGGGTGCCGCGCGATCGCTGGCAGGCCGTCGCCCGCAGGTACCACGACTTTCCGTTTCTGAACACGCCGCACGCGTTTGCCGGGGCCCTGCAGGACACGCTCGCGGTTGCCGTCTTGATCGCCTGGAGCGGCGATGCGGCCGCCGGCTTCTGGGGCCTGGCGCTGCGCTATCTGAAGGCCCCGGCGACGCTGGTCGGCGGGGCGGTCTCTCAAGCGCTCTACCCGAAGCTCGCGGGGGCGGACCCGGTGCAGGCGCGCGCCGCGGTGCTCCGGGTCATGCGCACGTTGGCGCTGTTCGCGATCCCGCTCGGCGGCGTGCTGCTGGTTGCCGGCCCCGACCTGTTCGCGCTGGCGTTCGGCGAGCGCTGGCGCATGGCGGGCGAGCTCGCGCGCGCCCTGGCGCCGTACATCGCGGCCCACTTCGTCGCGTCGCCGCTCGCCGTCGTGACGCTCGCGTGGGGCGGCCAGGCGTGGGCCTTGAAGGTCGCTCTGGTCGGCCAGCTGATGTTCGTGTCGGCGCTGCTGCTCGGCCTGATCGTCGGCGGCCCGATCCTCGGCGCCTGGGCCGTTTCGGCAGCGATGACGCTCTACTTCGGCTTCTATTTCGCTGCGCTCGCACGCTGGAAGGACGTGCCCGATGTGGCTCGCGCCTAGGAGCATCGCCAACCAAATGCGGCGCGCGCTCTGGCGGCTGCTGTTCGGGCGCGTGCTGTTCGGCGAGCGCAGCGATGGAAAGGCGCGGCCGGGCACCCGAATCGCCGCATCGACCGTCATCGATCATGAGCGCTCGCTGGTGCTCGCCGATCATGTGTATATCGGGCCGTTCAGCTTCATCGAAGCGAGCGGCGGCGTCACGCTCGGCGAAGGGGTGCAGGTGACGAGCCACGTCAGCATCGTCACCCACAGTTCGCACCGTGCGCTGCGGCTTCTCGGCCGTCGCTACGGCGATTGGTCCGGCTCGCCGCCCGGATGGATCGCAGGGCCGGTGAGCATCGGGCCGTACAGCTACATCGGGCCGCATTCGCTGATCGAGGCCAACACCCGGCTCGGCCGCGGCACGCTGGTCTGCGCCGGCAGCATCGTGCGTGGCGAGTTTCCGGACTTCGCGGTACTCGATGGCCGACCCGCGCAAGTTGTCGGCGACACCCGGCGGGCCGATGCGGCGCTGATAGCGCGGCATCCCGAAGTCAGGCAACTGCGTGAAGCGTGGGCCGGCGACGAGCCGCTGGTCGACTGAGCGTCGTGCGCATCGTGTTGATCGGTGATGCCGAAAGCCCGCACTTGCTGAAGTGGGCGCGGGCGCTCGACGGCAGTGCGCAGGTCGAGCTGTGGGTCGCATCCAGCCGCGGCTTTCTGCGCGAGTTCGATGCGCTGGTGCCCGCTGACCGGCGTCTGACGCTCGACATCGATGTGCAACATGCCGGCGGAAACCTCGGCGTGCTGCGCACGTTGCCGGCGCTCGGTCGGTGGCTCGCCTCGGTCGATGCTGACTGGCTGCATGCGCACTACCTGACATCTCACGGCACGTTGGCGTGGCTCGTGAAACGAGGCTGGCGGCTGCGTGCCCGGATCGCAGGTTCGGCGTGGGGCAGCGACATCCTCGTGACGCCGCAGCGCTCTGCCGCTTACCGCTGGCTGACGCGGCGCGTGCTGGCTGCCTGTGCGCTGACGACGAGCGATTCCCTGCACATGGCGCACCGCATGAGCGAGCTCGGTGCGCGCGATGTGATGACGTTTCCGTTCGGGCTCGATGCGATGCCGCGGCAACGGCAGCTCAAGCAGCCGTGGCTTTTCTTCGCCAACCGCGGACTCGAGCCACTGTATCGGCCCGAACGCGTGCTGGCGCTGTTTGCCGATGTCGCGCGATCACGGGCCGACGCGCGGCTGGTCGTCGCGAACGACGGCGGCGGTCGCGCCGCGCTGACCGCGCAGGCCTATTCGCTCGGCCTCGCGGCGCGCATCCGGTTCGTCGGTCGGCTCGATGCCGCGGCGCAGGCTAGCTGGTACGCCGACGCCCAGTGGTACCTGAGCCAGCCCAGCACCGATTCGGTGTCTGTCTCCGTGCTCGAGGCGATGGCGCACGGCTGCATTCCGCTGTTGAGCGAGCTGCCGGCCAACCGCGAGCTCGTGCGCAATGGCGACAACGGCCTCATCGTCGCAGACGACACCGGCCTCGACATCGCGCGGCTGGAAGCGCTGCTGGCGAATGCGCCGGCCGTGGCCGAGGCGAACCGACGCTGGATCGAAGCGCATGCGCTGTTCGGTCCAGCAGTCGCACGCTTCCTCGACCGATTGCGCGAGATCGACCGGCAATGAACATCCTGCTGGTCAATCACTACGCCGGCTCGCCGCGCCACGGCATGGAATACCGGCCGTACTACCTGGCGCGCGAATGGGTCGCGGCCGGACACGCGGTCTTGATCGTCGCGGCGTCGCGCTCGCACGTCCGCACCCGCCAGCCCGATCTGCAAGGACATCGTGCGCTCGAGGAAACGATCGACGGCGTCCGCTATCGCTGGCTGAAGTCATCCGCCTATTCCGGCAACGGCATCGGCCGCGTGGCCAACATCTGGGCCTTCCTGAGCGGCCTGTGGCGCGATGCGGCTCGGCTCGTGCGCGAGTTCAAGCCGGACGTCGTGATCGCGTCGAGCACCTATCCGATGGACATCTGGGTGGCCCGCCGGTTGGCCCGGCTGGCCCGCGCAAAGCTGGTCTACGAAGTGCACGACCTCTGGCCCGCTTCGCCGATCGAGCTCGGTGGCATGCCACGCCTGCATCCGTTCATCCTCGCTTGTCAGAAGGCGGAGAACGATGCGTATCGCGATGCCGATGCCGTCGTGTCGATGCTGCCGAAGGTCGATGAGCACATGCGCCGGCACGGGCTCGACCTGCGCAAGCTGCACATCGTGCCGAACGGCATTGCACCGGCGGAATGGGACGGCGGTGACGCACGGCTCGACGACGCGCTCTCGGGGCATCTTTCGGAAGCGCGCCGCGCCGGCCGCACGATCGTCGGCTATGCGGGCTCGCACGGAGTGCCGAATGCGCTCGACGTCCTGCTTGATGCCGCCGCGCTGATAAAGGACGAGGACGTCGCGTTCGTGCTGGTCGGCGACGGGAACGAGAAGGCACGCCTGGCGCAGCGCGTGCGCGACGAACGTCTCGAGCATGTCGCGCTCTTCCCGCCGATCCCAAAAGCACAGATTCCGGCCTTTCTGCGCGCACTCGACATCGCCTACATCGGCTGGCGGCTCCTGCCCATTTATCGTTTCGGCATCGCCCCAAACAAGCTGATGGATTACATGATGGCCGGATGCGCGGTCCTCCATTCGGTCCATGCCGGCAACGATCCGGTGGCCCAGGCCGGCTGCGGTCTGACCGTCGCACCGGAGTCGGCCGCCGCGGTCGCGGCCGGCCTGCGCGACCTCGCCGCGCGCCCGCGCGCAGAACGGGCGGCGATGGGCGCGCGCGGGCGCGCGTTCGTGCTGGCACACCACACTTACCCGGTCCTCGCGCAGCGCTTCCTCGATGCGATCGCCACGCGGTCCCAGACATGACGCAGCAGCCATCGCGATCCGAGCCGGACGCCGTCGTCGAACGCTATGCGCGGCGGGTCGGTGACGACCGCTACAGCCCTCTGAAACCGGACGTCCGGATGATTCTCGGGGAGCGCCAGCGGGCGATGCTCCGCCTGTTCGCACGCCGTGGCTGGCACGATCGCTCCGGTCTGCGTCTGCTCGAGGTCGGCTCCGGCGGCGGCGCGAACCTGCTCGAGCTGCTTGGGCTCGGATTTGCGCCGGATCGACTCGCCGGCGTCGAACTGCTGGCGGCCCGCCATGCGGCGGCCCGTGCTCTGCTGCCGCCTTCGGTGACGTTGCACGACGGCGACGCGACCGCGCTCCATCTGGCCCCGTCTTCGCAGGACATCGTGTTGGTCTCGACTGTGTTCTCGTCGCTGCTCGACGATGGGTTCCAGCAGCGCCTGGCCGAGCGCATCTGGCACTGGACGCGGCCCGGCGGCGGCGTGCTCTGGTACGACTTCACCATCGACAACCCGCGCAATCCGGACGTCCGCGGCGTGCCGCTGCGGCGCGTCCGCAAGCTCTTCCCGGAAGCCTCGATCGAGGCCGAGCGTGTCACGCTCGCGCCGCCGATCGCCCGTGTCGTGAGCCGCTGGCATCCGTCGCTCTACACTCTTCTGAACAGCCTGCCGATGCTGCGCACCCATGTGCTGGCCTGGCTCGCGAAGACCTGACATGCCTGCAGACCCGCCGTTCCTGCCCTTTGCGAACCCCGAGATCGGCGAAGACGAGATCGCCGAGGTCGTCGACACGTTGCGTTCCGGATGGCTGACCACCGGGCCGAAGGCGAAGCGCTTCGAATCGGACTTCGCCGCGTTCCTCGGCGAGCCCGGCCTGCACGCGCTGGCGGTCAACTCGGCCACCGCCGGCTTGCACCTGGCGCTCGAGGCGCTCGGCATCGGCCCCGGCGACGAGGTCATCACGACGACCCACACCTTCACCGCGACGGCAGAGGTGGTGCGCTATCTCGGCGCCGACGTCGTGCTCGTCGACATCGACCCCGAGACCCTGTGCATCGACCCGCGCGCCGCCGAGGCGGCGATCACCGCGCGAACCAAGGCGTTGGTCCCGGTCCATTACGGCGGTCGCGCGGCCGACATGGCGGCGCTGCTGCGGATCGCTGCGGCGCACGGGCTGGCCGTCGTCGAGGATGCGGCCCACGCATTGCCGACGACCTGCGGCGGACGCCTGGTCGGCACCCTCGACTCGGCCGCGACGGTGTTCAGCTTCTACGCGAACAAGACGATCACGACCGGCGAAGGCGGCATGGTCGTGACGCGCGACCCGGCGCTCGCCGAGCGCATCCGCACGATGCGCCTGCACGGGATGAGCCGCGACGCGTTCGACCGCTTCACGTCGAAGGTGCCGAGCTGGTACTACGAAGTCGTCGCCCCCGGCTTCAAGTACAACCTGACCGACATCGCGGCAGCGCTCGGCATTCAGCAGCTGAAGCGGGCGCGCGCGTTCCAGCAGCGCCGCAGCGAGATCGCGGCCGCCTATGGCGAGGCGCTGAAAGGGCTGCCCCTGCGGCTGCCGCCAAAAGCGGCCGCCGGCGACCTGCATGCCTGGCATCTCTACGTCGTGCGGCTGACCGACGAGGCGCCGATCGCCCGCGACGCGTTCATCGACCGGCTGTTCGCCGACGGCATCGGCTGCAGCGTCCACTACATCCCGCTGCACCTGCAGCCGTACTGGCGCGATCGCTACGGCCTGCGGCCGGCGCAGTTTCCGCACAGCCAGTACGCGTACGAGCGGCTGGTCAGCCTGCCGATGTCCACGCGCATGATGCGGGCCGACGTCGAGCGCGTGGCGGCTTCGGCCCGCGCCGCGTTGACCGGTGGGATGCGATGAGCGCTCGTCACCAGAAATCAGCGCATCCGGGTTGCCGCGCAGGATGATGACCAAACGGCTGTTCGATCTCGCGATGGCGTCGTTCGGGCTTCTGCTGCTCGGTCCCGTCCTGCTCGCCATCGCAGCCTGGATCAAGCTCGACTCACGCGGGCCGGTGTTCTTTCGCCAACAGCGGGTCGGGCGCAACGGCAAGCTGTTTCGCATCCACAAGTTCCGGACGATGAGCGCCGGCCAACCCGGCAACGAGCAGCCGCTGATCACGGTCGGCGCCGATCCGCGCATCACGCGCGCCGGCGCGACCTTGCGCCGGACCAAGCTCGACGAGCTGCCGCAGCTGATCGACGTCGTTCGCGGCGACATGAGCCTGGTCGGCCCGCGGCCGGAGGTTCCCCGCTATGTGGCGCTCTACCCGGAAGCGTTGCGGGCGAAGGTGCTGAGCGTGCGACCGGGCATCACCGACCTGGCGTCGATCGAGCACCGCGACGAGAGCGAGCTGCTGGCTCGGGCCGCCGATCCCGAACGCGAGTATGTCGAGGTCGTGATGCCGGCCAAGCTGAGGGCGGCCGCCCGCTATGTCGACGAGATGTCGCTCGCGACCGACGTCCGCGTTCTCGGCTCGACTTTGCGCGCGTTGTGGATCCATTGAAGACGCCGACGGCGGCCGATCCCGGCATCTGGCACCGCATCGAATCGGCGCTGGCTCGCGTCCGCCGGCATCGGCAGGCGCTGTCGTTGCTGATCGACGGATTGGTCCTTGCCGCCTGCTGGAACGTGACCTACCTGTTCCGGCTGGGATTCGAGCGCTGGATCAGTGCGCGACCGTCGTACGACGGGTGGGTGCTGCTCGGCGTCGTCGTGACGTACCTGCTGGTCTTCGCGGTCGCGAAGGTGCCGCGCGGAATGTGGCGTTTCTCGGGGTTCGGCGACATCAAGCGGTTGACCCTGGCCTGCCTCGTGGCCGGCGTACTGTGCGCCGGCTGGGTCATCGGAGCCGGTTTGAACGAGGTGCCCCGCGCGGTACTCGCGCTTCATCCGTTCGTGGCTTTGATGGGCGTGTGCATGGTCCGGGTTGCGTACCGGATGCTCTACGAGCATGCGCGCTCGCGCATCACCGGTGGCGACGCGGATGTCCGGCGCGCGCTGGTGATGGGCGCCGGCGAGGCCGCTAGGCGCCTGCTTGCGACGGTCCATCACCAAGGCTGGATCGTGCTCGGCCTGCTCGACGACGACCCGGTCAAGCGCGATGCACGGATCGGCGGGATCGCCGTGCTCGGCACATTGGCCGATGTGACGCGGCCGGACGTGCGCGCCGGGGCCACGCACGTCATCGTGGCGCTGCCAGGCGCTTCGCCGGCGCGTCGGCGCAAGGCCATCGACCAGGCGGCAGCGACCGGCCTTCCGGTCCTGACGGTGCCGTCGGCGAGCGAGCTGCAGGATGGCAGCGCCCGCATCGAGCGGGTGCGCAGCATCGAGCCGGAGGATCTGCTCGGGCGCGAGCCGGTCGAGCTCGACGAGCCCGGCATCGCTGCGCTGCTGTCGGGCAAGACCGTGCTGGTCACCGGCGCCGGAGGATCGATCGGCTCGGAACTGTGCCTGCAGGTGGCACGCTTTCGGCCGGATCGCATCGTGCTCTACGAGCTCAGCGAGTTCGCGCTTTACCAGATCGAGCAACGGTTGGAGGAGGCGCACCCGCAGCTGCCGCTGGTGCGGCTGATCGGCGACGTGAAGGACCTCGCGCACCTGCGGGCGACCTTCGCGGCGCAGCGGCCGGACGTGATCTTCCACGCCGCGGCGTTCAAGCATGTGCCGCTGATGGAAGAGGCGAATGCCTGGGCTGCATTGCAGAACAACATCCTCGGGACCTGGAACGCGGCGACCGCCGCGGCCGAGGCGGGTGCCGAGCGCTTCGTCCTGATCTCGACCGACAAGGCGGTCAACCCGACCAACGTGATGGGCGCCAGCAAGCGGGCGGCCGAGATGGTGCTGTCGCAGCTCGCCACGCTCGGCCATGCCACCACGTTCTCGGCGGTCCGCTTTGGCAACGTGCTCGGATCGAGCGGCAGCGTGATCCCGAAGTTCAAGGAGCAGATCGCGCGCGGCGGGCCCGTCACCGTGACGCACGCGGAGATCACGCGTTACTTCATGACGATCCCCGAAGCGGCACGGCTCGTTCTGCAGGCTGCGGTGCTCGCCGAGACTGGGCAGGTCTACGTGCTCGACATGGGTGAGCCGGTCAAGATCGTCGAACTCGCGCGCGACCTGATCCGGCTGAGCGGGCACCGCGAGAAGGAGATCGGCATCATCTTCAGCGGCCTTCGGCCGGGGGAGAAGCTCTACGAGGAACTGCTGACCGATGCAGACCAGACCCTGCCGTCGCAGCACCCCCGGTTGCGCATCGCGGCGCTCCGTGAGCCGACGAGCGACGAATGGCTGCGCCGGCTGCTCGGCTGGCTGGCCGCCAGGGGTCTGGCGACCGGCGGCGATCCGCGTCCGCAGCTGGCGCTCTACGTGCCCGAGTACCGCCCGCAGAACGGTGCCGCGACCATCGCGGCTGTCAGCGCCGAAACACCAGCCACTTCGGCGTCTTGAACCGCACGATGCTCCAATACAGGAGCAGGTACGACGCCATGAACAGGAACAGGAAGCCGGTCAGCGCCGCGGTGTTGTCCCACCACAGCACGCTCGGGATCACCGACATCAGGCACAGCACCCACAGGTAGGGCGACGTCATCGAATTGCGGGCCGTCTGGCGGCGCTCCTGGTCGACCCCGACCGCCAGGCGCATCACGCGGCGGTGGATCAGCGTGTGCAGGTGGATGCCGTCGGGTGCCGCGGTCGGCACGCCGCGCACGAACTTGCGCCGGTACATTGTGAAGATCGTTTCGAAGATCGGGTAAGCGCACAGCAGCAGCGGAAACATCGGCGAGACGCCGGCATTGCGGGCCAGCAGCAGCACGCTCAGCTCGGCGAGCAGAAAGCCGATCAGGTAGGCCCCGCCGTCGCCGAGGAAGATCAGGCCGGCCGGAAAATTCCAGACGAAGAAGCCGAGCACCGCGCCGATCGTGATGAGCCCGGCGGTCACGACGAACGAATCGCCGACCTGGAAGGCGACATAGCCGATCGACGCCACCATCATCAGCACGCACATCGAGGCCAGCCCATTGAAGCCGTCGATGATGTTGATGGCATTCGACACGCCGGTCACGACCAGAAGAGTCAGCGCGATCGCGAACGGCGACATCGCGATCAGGTGGTCGATGCCGGGAATTGTGGTGCGGTGAATCACGCCGTCGAGCAGGAAGATCGCGAGGCCGGCGGAGACCGCGGTGAAGAAGAGGCGGCGGCGCGGGGAGACGCTCTTCGTCAGGTCTTCGGCGAGGCCGAAGGCGAAGGTCGGTAGGCTCGAGGCGATCAACAGCCAAATGAAATGGCTGTCCGCCTCGCCCGTGACCTGGGCGAGTACTGCGCCGGACAAGATCGCGACGAAGACGGCGACGCCGCCGATCCGCGGCACCGGCCTCGCGTGGAATTTCTGTGGGCCGTCAAGATCGACGTCGGCGGAGCGGTGACCATGCTGCGCCGTGGACCGGATCAGGAGCAGTGCCGCCAGCAGCGACGCCAGGAAGCTAATGACCAGGAACGGCATGGGACCGGCAGTTTAGCTGCTGCATGACGCAGAGAAACCGCTATGGCGGCTGGCAAGGGTCTTCGGCTCCTCTCGACAGTCTCAACGCTGCCAGAACTGGCCGAGCTTGCTCAGGTTCTTGCGCAGCAGCGTGTGCACGTGGCCGAGCCGGTGCTTGCGCATGATCTCGAGGTCCTCCATCGACTTCCGCGAGATCGTCCGCAGCGATCGATTGCTGACGCCGCCCACCCGCATGCAGACCAGCACGCGCGGGATGTAGGCGGTGCGGATGCCGGCGACGAACAGAAAGCGGACGATGCTGTCGTAGTCGGCCGCGATGCGATAGCGCGTGTCGAACCCGCCGTAGCGCTCGTAGACGGAGCGCCTCACATAGAAGGTCGGGTGGGGCGGCATCCAGCCCTGGGCGAGTCGTTCCCGCGAGCACGCGCCGGCCTTCCAATAGCGGATGACTTTCGCGGTGTCGGCGCGATCAACGTAGGTCAGGTCGCCGTAGACCGCCTCGACCGCAGGATCCTCGAACGCCGCGGCCACCGCGGACAGCGCGTCCACGCTGCCGTACACGTCGTCGGCATGCAGGAAGCCGACCACGTCGCCGGTGGCATGGCGGATGCCCTTGTTCAACGCGTCGTAGATGCCGCGGTCGGGCTCGCTGACGAATCCGGCGATGCCGGCGCGATGGGCTTCGACGATTGCCTGCGAGCCGTCGGTCGAGCCACCGTCGATGACCCAGTGCTCGGCATAGGGATGGTTCTGTGCAGCGACCGAGCGCAGGCAGTCGGCCAGCGTGGCGCTGGCGTTGTAGGTTGCGGTGATGACGCTGATCTTCATGGGGTTGCTGTCTGGCGCCGCGCCCCGAAGCGGCGGCCAAGCAGCGCCGTGGCCAACGCGAAACGCCAGCGAATTCGCGTCCACCCGGTCGCTTGTGAGCGGCCGGCGGTCGTCGAGGTGTTGGCGCCGTGGCGACGGTAGAGCACGAGCGCCTCGGAAACGAACGCGACCCGCCCGAACGACTCGCCGACGAGCCCGAGCCACCAGTCGTGCATCGGCAAGCGCGGCGGGAACGGCAGCGCATGACGCAGCAGATCGCGCCGCATCGCCATGCAGCAGCCGAGGTAGCTGTTGCGCCACAGGTTGCGCAGCAGCCCGGGGCCCGAGCCGCGCAGCGCAAAGAACGACGGGTTGACTACAACGAGGTTGGCGTCGGTGACCCGGCAGTCGCTGACGACCAGGTCGGCGGTGGCGAGGTGCGCAAGCATCGTGTCAACCTTGTGCGGCATCCAGACGTCGTCCTGGTCGGCCAGAAACACGAACTCTCCACGCGCACCGGCGAGCAGCGATTCGTAGTTGCGGATCAGGCCAAGCTTCGGCCCGTCGACCACCCGCACGCGCGAGTCGGCAATCGCTCGGACGATCTCCATGGTGCTATCGGTCGAGCCGTCGTCCGAAACCAGCACCTCGTCGACCCGCGGCGAGGCCAGGATCGAAGCGAGCTGCGCCGCGATGTACGGCGCGCCGTTGAACGTGGCGACGCAGACCGAGATCAACGCAGCCGTCTCAGCAGCGCCTTCGCGCGGCGATAGGTCGGGTGCGCCGCCAGCACCATGAGCAGCTTGGCGCGGCTTGCCCGGCCAAGCAGGAAGTCGATCGCCACCTTCTGGCTCAACGTCTGCGAGCCGGCCGATACGCCCTCGACGTCGATGACCGCAAGCGCGATATCGGTGCAGCGGCAGAGCACCGAACCGGAATCGACCAGCGTCATGAAGAACAGGTAGTCGGCCGTCGTAAAGGCGTGCACGTTAACGTAGCCGCCGAACCGGCGATGCAGCGACCGGCTGTAGATCACCGCCTGGTGGTTGAACAGGCCGCGCTCGAGCGAGGCGCGGCGCCGCACCCGGCGCCCGGCCCCTTCGTCGCGTTCCCAACCCGCAAACAGAACCTGCTCGGCGCCGCCATGCAAGCCCTGCGCCGCGGCGGATAGGACGCCGCTGCCGGCGAACGTGTCGCCGCAATTCATGAACAGCAGGAATTCGCCGGACGCCAGCGCGACCCCCTTGTTCATCGCGTCGTAGATGCCGCGATCTGGCTCGGACTCGAAGACGTCGATCGCATTCCCGTAGCGCTCGACGATCGCCTGCGTGCCGTCGCTGGACCCGCCGTCGACGACCACCACTTCGATGCCCGGATGGTCCTGCGCGAGGATCGAATTGAGCGTGCGCGCGATGTGGGCCGCGCCGTTGAAGACCACGGTGACGACGCTGATCGTGGGTCGCGGGCGGGCCACCTCTTCGACAGCGGGCTCAGCCATGGCCCAAGGCCCGGGTGATGCTGTGCGAGGTGGTCGCCGTCGGCAGCGCCGGAGCTTCGCATGCGCCTCCGTACCAGTCCTGGAGCCGTCGGCCGACGCTCGCCGCCTCATCGAGTGTCAGATGCACGCCGTCGATCGTGCTGATCGTCGCGGCGGTCGCAAGCTGGTCGGCGGTGAGCAGGCGATGGGACGGGAATGCGGCGACGAAGGCCGCGCGAATCTGCATTGCCCGCGCGGTTCCCTCGAGGCTCGGGTGGATCGGCAGCTCGAAGAAGATGACACGGCTGCCGGCGCCTTCGAGGCGCTGCACCTGCGCCTTCAAGGTGGCGATATTCGCCGCCAGGTCGGGCGCCGGGATCGGACGCGCATAGACGTCGCGCTGCACGTCGAGCGCCTGACCCAGGACCGCCGTGTCGGCGCCACGCGGTGCGGGAGACTTGAAGCGCGCGAGCGCGCTGAACAGCAGGTTGACCGGCATGTTCCGGGTCGCCAGAGCCGGAATCCAGCGCGGCAGCGCACGCGTTCCATCCTCGACCAGCCGGGCGTTCACGCCGCGCTCGGGGACGTTCATCTCTATGAAGATCTGCTTCGGCGTCGCGCCCGCTTTTGCGAGCACGGCCAAGCCCGTCAGCGCCGACTCGCCGCCGAGCGCGAGGTTGTACGCGCAGCCGGCGCCGATCGTCTCGCCGAGGCGCTCGGTCATCGAGCTGCCGACCAGCACGACGCTCGGCCGGGCCGGGTCGCGCATGAAGGTCTCGATGACATGGCGGTTCTGCTGGTCGCCGCTTTGCAGGCGGACGTCGCGCGGCCGTGGACCGTACGTGACGAATGCCGAGTACAGGCACAGCAGGAGCGCGGCGACGAGGAGCGGGATCCTCATCGTCAGAATTGGAAGTAGATGAACGGTGTCGACGGTCCGGCGCTCGTGACGATCAGGAACAGCATGACCCCGTACGAAACCTCCTTCGCCAGCGCGGAAATGCGTGCGCGCAGGAGGCTCGCCAAGTGATACAGCGCGACGGCTGACGCGTAGAGCAGCACCAGCAGAGCCATCCCGGTCGACACGCCGCTCGCCGGGTTGACGACCATCGCGCGCAGGTACAGCAGGGCCTGGCTGAACTCCTGCAGCTTGAAGAACAGCCAGCCGATGCTGACGAAAGCGAACACCAGCAGCATGCGCAGGCCGACGACGCCGCGCTGGCTCGTGCGCATGAACCGGCTGCCGAGCCAGCGCCGCTCGAGCGCGAGCCCCGCGCCGTGCCAGAGCCCCCATACCGCGAAGCTCCATGCTGCGCCATGCCAGAGGCCACCGAGCAGCATCACGATCAGCAGGTTGACATAGGTCCGGGTCGGGCCCTTCTGGCTGCCGCCGAGCGGGATGTAGAGGTAGTCGCGCAGCCAGCTCGACAGCGAGATGTGCCAGCGGCGCCAGAAGTCGGCGATCGAGGTCGCGAAGTACGGGAAGTTGAAGTTGTCGGGCAGCCGGTAGCCGAGCAGCCGCGCCAGCCCGATCGCGATCAGCGAGTAGCCGGCGAAGTCGGCGAAGATCTGCGCCGAGTAGCCGAGCAGCATCAGCCACAGGTCGATCGACGAGCGCCACTGGAAGTACGGGTAGGCGATCCAGATGGTCTGGCTGCTGAGGTTGTCGGCGATCACCGACTTCAGGAAGAAGCCGAGCACGAGCAGCCGGAAACAGGCGGCGAAGTCGATGTCGGCGAATCGCTTGGCGCTGACCTGCGGCATGAAGTCGCGCGCCTTGATGATCGGCCCGGCGATCAGCTGCGGGAAGAACGCGAGGTACAGCAGCGTGTCGGTCAGGTAGTGGGCCGTCGGCCGGGCGGCGTCGCGCGCGATCGCGGTGTTGCCGCGATAGACGTCGACCAGTAGGCTGATGCCGTGGAACGTGTAGAACGAGATGCCGATCGGCAGCGGCGCGAGCAGCAGCCACTCGCCCAGCGTGTGAGCGCTGTGCGCCGTCACCGCTGGCGCCGCGGGCAAAAACAGGAACTTGTACTTGAAGAAGGCGAGCAGGCCCAGGTTCGCCGCGACGCCGAGCGTCGCCAGCCAGCGCGCGCGACGCGGGTCTCGGGCGACCAGCACGCCATGGCTGGACAGGCCGGTGATCAGCCACGAGCACAGGAAGACGCCGAGGATCGCCGGCGCTTCCCATGCGTAGAAGAACAATGACGCCAGCACCAGCAGGGCGACCTGCAGGCGGCCGTTGCGCAATGTGTAGTAGAGCGCGAACGTAAGCGCGAAGAAGACGAAGAAGATCGGATCGGTGTAGTTCATCGGGCCGCCGCGCGCTGTGCGCTTCGCATCGCGGCGCCGCTTCGCGTCAAAGGACGAAGCCGCGCAGCATCGCCGCCGCCGGCAGCAGATTGCCCGAGTCGCTCGCCGCCGCGAAGCTCGCGACCTTGTAGGCGAAGAGCACGTTCAGCACGACGATTATCGGCATGCCGGCTCGCCGCCACAGCATCTGGTAGGCAACCAGGCCCGGCACGACCGAGTGCACGATCAGGGTCGTGCGCAGCGAGGCGAGCGGAATCGGCAGCAGCGCGAAGTGCACTAGGGCCGTCAGCCACGGCACGGCGAGCCAGGGGGCGATGGCCCGGTCGATCCGGAAACGGTTCGACACGAGCGCCACCAGCGAGACCGCGCCGAGCAGTCCGATCATGCGCAGCGACGCCAGGTCGGAATCGGTGAACTCCTGCGTGTTGTCGACGTAGTAGATCAGCTTCTCGGCGATCGCCGGCGGGACCAGGTCGAAGGCCGAGACGAATTGCCAGAACGTGACACGGAAGACGAACGCCAGCACGACGATCGCGATCCACCCGGCCGGGCCGCGGCGCGCGAGGATGTAGATCCCGTAGAACGGCAGCGCGGTCAGGTGGAACGTCGTGGCGAGCGCGACGAAGAGCCAGCGCCGCGAGCGGCCGTGCGCCGAAAACGCGAACAGCAGCACGATCAGCGACATGAACTGGCGCGTCAGCTGGGTCGAGAAGTAGAGGTTGAGCATCAGGATGCAGACGCCCATCAGCGCGGGATCGCGCCAGCCGCGATCCGCATAGAACGCCTTCTCGACCCAGGCCAGCATCAGCAGCGAGCTGGTCAGCGCCAGGCAGAACATCAGGCCGTTGACCGACAGCGGCGGCAGCAGCAGCGCATAGAGGCCGCAGAGCAGCGGCAGCGCGACCTCGAAGCCGCCGCCGAACGCGCCGAGATACTCGAGCCGCCCTGCCGCGAGCTCCTGGTAGACGTCGTAGTAGACGACGATGTCGTTCGATGCGTCCGGGTCGAGCGGCCGCGCGCCCATCATCATCGAGAACGCCAGCGCCGCGGTCACGCCGAGCATCAGCCGCGTGCTGCGCGCGGTGCCGACCGGCAGGTTGAGGAGCAGGAACGTGCTGAGCGCGAACGCCGCGATCGGGAACGCGAGCACCAGCGCACCGGCCGCCGCACAGAGGACCGCGACCAGGTCGTTCGGCAGGTGCCGCGGCCAAGCGGACGGCGAGTCGACGGAAGCGAGGGCGACGGACACGCGTCAGTACCTGCGGAAATTGAGCTGGTGGAAGCGCCAGAGCTGCTGGTAGACGCCGCTCGCCGCGCGGCGCAGCAGCTTGAGCATGCCGAGCGGCTGGCTTTGCGGCCGGGCGGCGAAGCCGAGATTCTGCAATGTCGCAATGCCGCTCTTCAGGTCGACGACGTACGGCTCGTAGACCTGCTTGACGGTCGCCCGGGGGAGCGGGTAGATCGGCCCGAGGTCGAGGCGCCGGCCCGGCGCGATCCGCAGCCCGTGGAAATGGAAGAAGACCGCTTGG
>Ga0207691_10003157_pt1 | contig 16114 bp, 15 predicted proteins | sample KBSM13metaG_FD_184327 | JGI IMG/M metagenome (GOLD analysis project Ga0207691, IMG submission 184327) | Miscanthus rhizosphere microbial communities from Kellogg Biological Station, Michigan, USA - KBS M1-3 metaG (SPAdes) (version 2) | ecosystem: Host-associated > Plants > Roots > Rhizosphere >... | reverse complement strand
CTCGCCGGCCCCGTGGTCGCCGCCGCCGTCATCCTCGATCCGAAGCGCATCCCCCGCGGCCTGAACGATTCCAAGAAGCTCACCGCGGAGTTGCGCGCCGCGCTCTACCTGAAGATCTGCGCGACCGCGGAGGTCGCGGTCGCGATCGCGCCGCCGGCGCGCATCGAGACCGACAATATCCGCGGCGCTTCGCTCTGGGCGCTGGCGCGCGCAGTCAGGGCACTCCCGGTGACGCCGAAGCTCGTGTTCGTCGACGGGATCGACCGCATCGACGTCGATTGCGAATGCCGCGCGGTGGTGAGCGGCGACGCGCTGGTGCTCTCGATCGCGGCCGCCTCGATCGTCGCCAAGGTGACGCGCGACCGGCTGATGGGCTGCGTCGGCGCGGCGCATCCGGGTTACGGCTTCGAGCGCCACATGGGCTATTCGGTGCCGGAACATTTCGCGGCGCTCAACCGGCTCGGTCCCTGCGTGCATCACCGCCGCAAGTTCGCGCCGGTCGCGGCGCTGCTCGGCACGGACAGCGTGGAAGTTGATGAAACCGCGCAACTAAGTCTCTAAACTCCCCCCATGTCCGTCGCCTACCTCGCGAACGATCGCGCGCCGATGTTCCGCGTCTCGCTCATCCTCGAGGCGCTGCGCGCGCGTCCCGTGCTGATGTTCGCGGTCGCGGCGCTCGCGCAGGGCACGCTGTGGACGCTGGTGCCCGTGCTGTTCTATCCGGCGCCGCCCGGCGAGGTGCCGCTCACGCTCGCGGTCGGCAAGGAGTGGCAGCTCGGCTCGCCCTATGGGCCGCCGCTCGCGTTCTGGGCCGCCGACGTCGCGTTCCGCCTCGCGGGCTACAGCATCGTCGGGGTCTACCTGCTGTCGCAGCTCTGCGTGGTCGTCACGTTCTGGGCGGTATTCGTGCTCGGCCGTCGCATCGTGGGCGCTGCGCACGCCACCATGGCGATCCTGCTGATGGGCGGCATCAGCGTGTTCACGGTGCCGACGCTCGAATTCGGCCCGGCCGTGCTGGCGATGCCGCTGACCGCGCTGTCGCTGCTGTTCGGCTACGACGCGCTCACGGACAACAAACGCCTCGATTGGCTCTCGTTTGGCGCAGTGCTCGGCCTGCTCGTGCTCACCACCTATGCGGGCCTGATCCTGCTTGCGCTGTTCGTCATGTTCGTCGTCGCGACCGGGCGCGGGCGCAGCCGGCTACGATCAATCGGCCCGATCGCGGCGCTGCTCGTCGTTGTCGTGGTCAACAGCGGGCACCTGCTCTGGCTTCGCCGCACCGGCTTCGATCCGCTGCCCGCGCTGAAGGCGCTGCCGAGCCTGATGGTCGGCGAGAAGCGATTGATGGCGTGGGTCAATCTCCTGCTGCTGTTGTTGTTCAGCCATGCCGGGCTGGTGGTGCTGGCTTTCGTCGCCGGCGGACTCTTTGCCGGCCGCCGCACGCGCGCGCCCGCGGTCGAGCGCCTGCCGATCGACGCCTTCGCCAGGGGCTTCGTGTATTTCTTCGCGCTCGCGCCGGCCTTCGTGGCGACGCTGCTGGCGGTGCTGCTCGGCCGCACCGCGCCGGTCGGCGGCGCCGAGCCGATCGTGGTGCTCTCCGGTCTCGCCGTGATCGTCGCGGCCGGCGACGTGATCCGGCTCTATCGCCAGCGCGTCGGCGCGCTGGTCTGGTTCGGCCTGCTCGTCGTGCCGCCGGCCGTGATCGTCGCCGCGACCGTCACGTTGCCCTGGACCGCCGCGGTCGATCTCGAGGTGAGCAAGCCCGCGAATGCGATGGGGCAGTTCTTCACCGACACGTTTCGCCGCAGAACCGGCAAGCCGCTCGCGATCGTGATCGGTGATGCGCGCACCGCCGGACTGGTCGCGTTCGCCTCGCCGGACCGCCCGAGCCTCTATCTCGACGGTTCGCCGGCGCGCGCGCCCTGGCTCGACGACGAGGCCGTGCGCCGGCAGGGCGCGATCGTGCTGTGGACCGCGATCGATACGGCAGGCACGCCGCCGCCCGCACTGAAGGAGCGCTTCCCGGATCTGGTGCCGGAAGTCGCGCGCTCGTTCGATCGCTCGGTGCAGGGCCGCCTGCCGTTGCTGCGCATCGGCTGGGCGATGATAAGGCCGCAGTAGCGCGACGAACGTGCCACAGTACCTCCCCCCCCTTGTGGGGGAGGTCGCCCGCTGCAGCCCGCAGGGCGGAGGCGGGCGGGAGGGGGTCTTACTTCATGAACCTGAGACACCGTCGTCTCCGATTCCTTCCGCGACTTTTCTGAAAAGATGCGCGTGGTAAGTCCCCCTCCCGCTCGCTTCGCTCGCGACCTCCCCCACAAGGGGGGAGGTACTGTCGCGCTCTCTGCGCGCTGTCTCCAAATTCAATGATACCCCTCGCCCTCCTTCAGCTTCCCGCGGAACACGTAGTACACGAACCCGGTATAGATCAGGATGATCGGCAACAGGGGCAGCGTGCCGAGCAGCATGAAGATCTGGCTCGCCGGCGCGGCGGCGGCGTCCCAGATGGTGATCGAGGGCGGCACCAGATAGGGAAATACCGAGATCGCGAGCCCCAGATAGCCGAGCATGAACAGCACGATCGCGGCGAGGAACGGCGGAATGTCGCGCCCCTGTTCGAGCCAGCGCCACAAAAGGAATGCGGTCAGCGCCGTGATCGCCGGTATCGGCCACAAGTACAGAATGTTCGGCAGCGAGAACCAGCGCTCGGCGATGCGCGGGAATTGCAGCGGCGTCCACAGGCTGACGATGCCCATGAAGCCGAGCACGCCGAGCACCAGGAGCTTGGCGTGCGTGCGCGCGCGCTGCGCCACCGGGCCTTCGGTCTTCATCACCAGCCAGCAGGCGCCGAGCAGCGCGTAGCCGGTGACCACGCCGAGCCCGCACAGCAGCGCGAACGGCGTCGCGAAATCGAACGTGCCGCCGGCAAACACGCCGTTCTCGACCTTGATGCCCTGGATGAGCCCGCCGAGGATCAGCCCCTGGCAGAAGGCCGCGAGCGTGGAGCCCGCAGTGAACGCGAAGGTCCAGTATTTCTTGCTCGTGTTCGCGACCGTGCGGAATTCGAACGCGACGCCGCGAAACACCAGCGCGAGCAGCATCACGATCACCGGCAGATAGAGCGCCGGCATGACGACCGCGTAGGCGCGCGGAAACGCGACCCACAATCCGCCGCCGCCGAGCACGAGCCAGGTCTCGTTGCCGTCCCAGAACGGCGCGATCGAATTGATCATCTGGTCCTGTTCCTTGTCCTCCTTGGCGAAGGGAAACAGGATGCCGATGCCGAGATCGAAGCCGTCGAGGATCACATAGAGCGCGACCGCGGCGCCGATCAGCCCGGCCCAGATGACGGGGAGATACCATTCCATCTCACCCTCCCTCGATCGCTTCGCGCGCCGCGCCCTGGGCGGCCGAGAGCGGGCGGCCCGGTCCGCCATGCGACGCCTCGACCGCAGATCCTTGCGGCCCGCGCGCGATCAGGCGGTTGATGTAGTAGAGGCCCATGCTGAATACGATGCCGTAGACGATCACGAAAAGGACGAGCGTTACGAGCACGCTCGCGGCGGTGACCGGCGAGATCGCGTCGGCGGTGCGCAGGATGCCGTGCGCGATCCAGGGCTGGCGCCCGACCTCCGTGGTGATCCAGCCGCACAGCACCGCGACGAAGCCGAGCCACCACCCGTGCTGCACGATCTGCAGGTACCAGCGCGTGGTCACGAGTTTGCCGCGCCACCACAGGAAGGCGCCGAACAGCCCGATCGCGATCATCGTGAGGCCGATGCCGACCATGATGCGGAACGCGAAGAACACCGGCACGACCGGCGGGCGTTCGCTCGGCGGGACACTCTTCAGCCCGGGAAACAGGCCGTTCGGGTCGTGGGTGAGGACCAGCGAGGAGCCGCGCGGGATCGAGATCGCAAACCGGTTGACCTCGTTCTTTTCGTCCGGCCAGGCGAAGATGTGGAAGTCGCCCGGCTTCGAGCCATCCCAGTGCGCCTCCATCGCGGCGACCTTTATCGGCTGATACTTCAGCGTGTTCAGCCCGTGCTGATCGCCGAGAAAAAGCTGCAGCGGCGCCAGCACCGCGATCATGCCGATCGCCATGCGCACCATCGTGCGCCCGTCCGCTTCGTGGCGGCCGGCGACGAGATAGCGCGCGCCAACAGCAAGCACGACGAACGCGGTCGTCAGATACGCCGCGGTGAGCATGTGCGCGAGGCGATATGGAAAGCTCGGATTGAAGATGATCGCGACCCAGTCCACCGGATAGGCGATGCCGTCGCGCACCTCGTGGCCTGCCGGCGTCTGCATCCAGCTATTGGCGGAGAGGATCCAGAACGCCGAGATCGCCGTGCCGACCGCGACGATTGCGGCGGACAGCGCGGAAAGCCAGGGCGGCACCTTGTTCCAGCCGAACAGCAGCACGCCCAGGAAGGTTGCTTCGAGGAAGAACGCCGTCAGCACCTCGTAGCCGATCGCCGGGCCGATGACATTGCCGGTGACGACCGAGAAGCGGCTCCAGTTGGTGCCGAACTGATAGGACAGCACGATGCCCGACACCACGCCCATGCCGAACGACACCGCGAAGATCTTGGTCCAGAACCGCGCGAGCAGTTGATAGCGGTCCTCGCCGCTGCGCAGCCACATCGCGAGCAAGGTCGCAATGTAGGCCGCGAGCCCGATGGTGAAGCTCGGGAAGATGATGTGAAACGAGATCGTGAACGCGAACTGGAGGCGGGCGAGAAGGACAGGATCGAAGTCCATTGGATCGCACCCCGGCGGCAGGACACTTCAGAGATAAGACTCGGATGGCTCCGTGTGTAGTCCCTTATGACGCGCCAAGCGCTTTCTTGATCGCTAGAAAATCACGCCACGCGAAACGCTTCTCCAGCGGCGAGCGCAGCAGATAGGCCGGATGGAAGGTCGCGATGGCGCGGATCTCGCGCGTGCCGGTGTGGAACGCGAACCATTTGCCGCGCGTGCGCTTGATGCCTTCCTTCACGCCGAGCAGCGTCTGGGTGGAGGGGCCGCCGAGGCAGACCAGCACGTCCGGATTGGCGAGCTCGATCTGGCGCTGGATGAAGGGCAGGCAGATCTGGCTCTCCTGCGGCGTCGGGGTGCGGTTGCCGGGCGGGCGCCACGGAATGATGTTGGCGATGTAGGCGCCGCCGCGGTCTATCCCGATCGCCGAGAGCATCAGGTCGAGCAGCTTGCCGGAACGCCCGACGAACGGAAGTCCTTCGAGGTCCTCTTCGCGGCCGGGCGCCTCGCCGACGAACATCACCCGCGCCTGCGGATTGCCGTCCGCGAACACGAGCTGCTTCGCGGTGGTGCGCAACGCGCAGCCTTCGAACTTCAGCAGGATGTCGCGCAGGTCATGCAGGCTTGCGGCGCTGCGCGCGGCTTCGCGCGCCGCCATCACGGCGACTTCCGGCGTGGCGGGCGCGCCGGGCGCAATCTCGGGCGCGGCGCGCAGAGGCAGCGCGGGGCGCGGCAACTCGGCGCGCGGTTCCGGCGCAGGCGCGCTCTCGATCTGCGCCGCCGACAGGCGGTCCACCGGCTCCTCGCCAAGCAGTGCGTCGACGCCCGCCTCTGCGTAGAAAGCGAGCAGTTCTCGCGCCGCCTGGATATGGTCAGGAGTCGTCATGTGCCACCAGTGCCGATCCGCCGTTCATACCCTATTAGCGTAAAGCCTAATTTGCCGCATCGTCAGGCAAAATCCGGCGCATGATCCATTCAGGTCGGCAATAGCTCGTTGTATACAATCATGGCGAGTCGGATGGCGCGGAGCGTCCCCATGAAATCGACACTGCTGGCAGGCGCCGTACTGGCGGCAATGACCGTCGGTGCGCAGGCACAGGACCCCTCGCTGGTCATCGCGGCGACCACCTCGGTCGAGGATTCCGGCCTGTTCGACCACATCCTCCCGGCGTTCACGGCCAAAACGGGAATCGCAGTGCGGATCGTGTCACGCGCCTCGGCGACGGCTCTGTTGACCGCCGAACGCGGCACGATCGACCTCGTGATCGTCAATGACGCCGAAGCGCTCGACCGTTTCACCGCCGTCGGGCAGGGCACGCGCCGCCACCGCTTCATGCATAACCGCTTCGTCATCGTCGGGCCGCGGGCCGACCCGGCCGGCATCAAGGGCATGACCGACGCGTCGGTGGCGTTGCGCGAGATCGCGCGCCAGCGCGCGACCTTCGTGTCGCGCGGCGATAATTCCGGCACACATGTCGCGGAGCAGCATTTGTGGTCCGTCGCCAAGATCAATCCGAAGACTCGCGCCGGCAACTGGTACCGCGAGACCGGCCTGGGCATGGGCCTGACGGTGCAGATGGCCGCGCGGCTCAACGGCTACACGCTGACCGACCGCGCCACCTGGCTGCGCGCCGGAGCATCGAGCGTGATCCTGGTCGACAACGACCCGCAGCTGTTCAATCCGTACGAGGTCGTTCTGGTCAATCCGGCGAACCATCCGCACGTCAACGTCGCCGCCGCGACGGCCTTCATAGACTGGCTCCTGTCGGCGGAGGGCACGGCCTCGATCGGCAGCCACCGGGTCAACGGCGAGCAGTTGTTCGTGCCCTCCGACCGCCCGACCAACTGAGCGCGTGCCCGCGCGATTGTCACGGCATTCAAATCGTGGAAAACCTCCAAGGAGCCGCACCTTTCGCGCGCCCAGAGGGAACCATGAGCGACGCTGATTTGGCCGCCCGCGAGGCGATGGAGTTCGATGTCGTAGTCGTCGGCGCCGGGCCGGCCGGGCTCGCGGCTGCGATCCGCCTCAAGCAGCTCAATCCCGAACTCGGAGTGGTGGTGGTCGAGAAGGGCTCCGAGGTCGGCGCGCATATTCTCTCCGGCGCGGTGATCGATCCGATCGGCCTCGACCGCCTGCTGCCCGAATGGCGCAGCGAAGACACCCCGATCAAGACGCCGGTGACCGACGACCGCTTCTACTGGCTCGGGCCATCGGGCGCGCTGCGCGTGCCGAATTTCCTGCTGCCGCCGCTGATGTCGAACCACGGCAACTACATCGTGTCGCTCGGCAATGTATGCCGCTGGCTCGCCACGAAGGCCGAAGCGCTCGGCGTCGAAATCTATCCTGGTTTCTCGGCGGCCGAAGTTCTCTACGGCGCGCAGGGCGAGGTCGTCGGCGTCGCGACCGGCGATATGGGCGTCGGCAAGAAGGGCGAGCACAAGGACGCGTTCACGCGCGGCATGGAGCTGCGCGCCAAGTACACGCTGTTCGCCGAGGGCGCGCGTGGCTCGCTCTCGAAGCAGCTCATCGCGCGCTTCGAGCTGGCGAAGGATCGCGAGCCGCAGAAATTCGGCATCGGGCTCAAAGAGCTGTGGAAGGTCGCGCCGGAGAAACACAAGCCCGGTCTGGTGCAGCACACCTCCGGCTGGCCGCTCGGCAATTCGACCGGCGGCGGCTCGTTCCTCTATCACCTCGAAGATAACCAGGTCGCCGTCGGCTTCGTGGTGCATTTGAACTACAAAAATCCGTACATCGCGCCGTTCGAGGAATTCCAGCGCTTCAAGCAGCATCCCTCGATCCGTTCCACCTTCGAGGGCGGCAAGCGCCTCTCCTACGGCGCGCGCGCGATCACCGAGGGGGGATGGCAATCGGTGCCGAAGCTCACCTTCCCGGGCGGCGCGCTGATCGGATGCGCGGCCGGCTTCATCAACCTTCCGCGCATCAAGGGTTCGCACAACGCGATCCTCTCCGGAATGATGGCGGCGGAGCACGTCGCTGCGGCGCTTGGCGAAGGCCGCATCGGCGAGGAGCTTTCCGGCTACGAGGACGCGTGGCGCTCATCCGACATCGGCCGCGACCTGAAGAAAGTGCGCAACGTCAAGCCGCTCTGGTCGAAGCTCGGCACCACCTTGGGCTTTGCGTTCGCCGGTCTCGACATGTGGACCAACACGCTCGGGTTCTCGCTGTTCGGCACGCTCAAACATGGCAAGCCGGATGCGGCGACGCTCGAGCCGGCCGCGAGGTTCAAGCCGATCGCCTATCCGAAGCCGGACGGCGTGGTGTCGTTCGACAAGCTCTCGTCCGTATTCCTGTCGAACACGAATCACGAGGAAGACCAGCCGGTCCATCTGATCGTGAAGGACTTGGGCCTGCAGAAGCAGTCCGAGCACGATGTCTATGCCGGGCCGTCGGCGCGCTATTGCCCGGCCGGCGTCTACGAGTGGGTGGAAGAGTCGTCAGGCCCGCGCTTCCAGATCAACGCGCAGAACTGCGTCCACTGCAAGACGTGCGACATCAAGGACCCGAACCAGAACATCACCTGGGTGCCGCCCGAAGGCGGCGGTGGGCCGAACTATCCGAATATGTAAAGCGAACTTGCACCGGCCCTCATCCTGAGGGCCCGCGTCGCGTAGCGGCGCGGGCGTCTCGAAGGATGGCACGCGACGTCGAACAAGGTGTAGACAGTTGGCCTCATGTCACAATGACGTGCGGGCAACGGTGTCGCACTTGTGATGGTGGGCAGATGCCGCTTTTTCGCCGCTGTTCCGGCGTAACGGACAACGAGTCCCGCTGTTGTGGCATCCTTGCGGCCGGGACTCAAACAGGCCATTGTGCGCGCAAATCAGGGCGACGCGTCGCGGCCCTCTTTTCATGGAGACCCATCGCGTGATTCTCCTCATTCCGCCTCGGCGCGCCGCGGTCATCGCGCTCGCCGCCGTCATCGCACTGCCCGCGACCCTGTGCGCGCAGGCGAATACCCCGGCCGCCCCGACCGGGCAGGTTCCGAGCCAGCAGGAACTCGCGCGCTATTCCCCGGCAGGGAATTATCTCGCCGCGCGCCATGCCGGAACGGAGCGCGATGCGCGCTCGGCCTCGGCCTATTATCGCGCGGCGCTGCGTGCCGACCCGAAGAACCCGGTTCTGCTCGAGCGCACGTTCCTCTCGGTCATGATCGACGGCGAGATCGACGAGGCGGTGAAGCTCGCCGAGCGCGTGGTCCAGTTCGACAAGACACATCGCGTGGCGCGGCTGGTGCTCGGCGTGCGTTCGCTGAAGCAGAAGCAGTATCAGCAGGCGCGCCAGCACATCGCGCAATCGGTGCGCGGCCCGATCGCCGATCTGACCGCGACTCTAATCACGGCGTGGGCGCAGTACGGGTCGCAGGACTCCAAGAGCGCGATCGAGAGCATCGACCGCCTCGCCGGACCGGAATGGTACGCGGTGTTCAAGGACCTGCATGCCGGGCTGATCCTGGATGTTGCGGGCAACCGCAAGGAAGCCGGCAAGCGCTTCGAGAAGGTCTACAAGCTCGACGCCAACGCGTTGCGCGCGGTCGAGGCTTACGGCCGCTGGACCTCGCGCCAGGTCGGGAAGGACGAGGCGCTGAAGATTTATGAGGCCTTCGACAAGGTGCTGCCGCAGCATCCGCTGATCGTCGAGGCGATGAGCGAGATCAAGGACGGCGAGAAGCTGCCGCCGCTGGTCGATTCGCCGCAGACCGGCGCCGCCGAAGTGCTGTTCGGCCTCGGCACGTCGCTCGGCCGCCAGGGCGGCGAAGATCTCGCGCTCGCCTATCTGCAGCTTGCGATCTACCTCGCGCCGACCCACCCGCTCGCGCTGATGTCGCTCGGCGATCTCTACGAGTCGATCAAGAAGCCCGCGCTGGCGCTGAAGGTCTATCAGCGCGTGCCGGCGGGCTCGCCGTTGAAGCGCAACGCCGAGATTCAGCTGGCCGGCAATCTCGACGCGCTGGAGCGCACTGACGAGGCGAAGAAAATCCTCGAACGCCTCATCGCCGAGCAGCCGAACGACCTCGAAGCCATCATGGCGCTGGGCAATGTGATGCGCTCGCGCAAGGAGTTCGCCGAGTGCGCCGACGTCTACGGCAAGGGAATCAGCGCGCTGAAGAACCCGCAGCGCGCCAACTGGCTGATCTTCTATTTCCGCGGCATCTGCAATGAGCGCGCGAAGCAGTGGGCGGGCGCGGAGGCCGATTTCAAGCGCGCGCTCGAACTGTTCCCCGATCAGGCGCACGTGCTGAACTATCTCGGCTATTCGTGGATCGATCAGGGCGTCAATCTCGACGAGGGCATGCGCATGATCCGCCGCGCCGTCGAGCAGCGACCGGACGACGGCTACATCGTGGATTCGCTTGGATGGGCTCACTATCGCATCCGCGACTACGACGAGGCGGTGAAGCATCTCGAGCGTGCCGTCGAATTGAAGCCGCAGGACCCGACCATCAACGATCATCTCGGCGACGCCTACTGGAAGATAGGTCGGGCGCTCGAAGCGACGTTCCAGTGGGCGCACGCGCGCGATCTCAATCCGGAGCCGGATGATCTCAAGAAGATCAACGAGAAGCTGCGCACCGGGCTGATCGACGAAGCCCAGCCGGCCGAGACCGCGAAGGCCGGCAAGAAGCCGGGCGACGGCGGCTGACGGATCGCCGTGGCGGCTGCGGGCTCAGGCGATCGGGCGGACGTCGCGCCCGCCAAGGTCAATCTCACGCTGCATGTGCTGGGCCGCCGGCCGGACGGCTATCATGAGATCGAAAGCCTTGTGGCGTTCGCCGATATCGGCGACCGGCTGACATTTGCTCCGGACGAGGCGCTCGCGTTGGACGTGACGGGCCCGACCGCGGAAGCGGCGGGCGCAGGCGCCGACAACCTCGTGCTCAAGGGGGCGCGCGCGCTCGCCGAACGTATCGACGGATTGCGGCTCGGCCGATTCAGTCTCGAAAAGCAGCTGCCGGTCGCCGCCGGACTGGGTGGCGGATCCTCGGACGCGGCAGCGGCGCTGCGCCTGCTGGCGCGAGTGAACGATCTTTCTCTCGATGACGAGCGCGTGCGCGCCGCTGCACGCGCAACCGGCGCCGACGTGCCGGTGTGTCTCGATCCGAAAGCGCGGATGATGCGCGGCATCGGGGAGGTTCTGTCTGATCCGTTCGCGCTGCCGGAATTGCCCGCGGTGCTGGTCAATCCCGGCGTCGCGGTGCCGACCAAAGATGTATTTGCGGCGCTTGCGGCGCCGGCGCTGACGGCGCCGGCCCAGGCGGAGGATTTCTTCGCGATCAATACGGACGCCGCCGCGCTGGTGTCGATCCTGGCGGCGCGGCGCAACGATCTGGAAATCCCCGCGATCAAGCTTCAGGCCGTTATCGCGGACGTGCTCAAGGCGCTGCAGGCTTCTCCGCACTGCCTGCTCGCGCGCATGTCGGGCTCGGGCGCGACTTGCTTCGGGCTGTTCGGATCGGCCGGCGCCGCGCAGGACGTCGCCCGACAAATGCAGGCGGATCATCCGCGCTGGTGGGTCCGTGCGACGAGTTTCGGCTAGTCGAGCTAGCTCGACCGCCCGATCGAGAAATCCACCGCCTCGACCAGCGCGTTCTTCATCGTCGAATCCGGGAACAGCGCGAGCGCGTCCTTGGCAATCGAGCCGTAGTGCCGCGCGCGCTTGATCGTGTCTTCCAGCGCGCGATGCTTGTTCATCAGCGACACCGCGGTTTCGAGATCGGCGTCGGTGGCGTCGCCGTCCTCCAGCGTGCGGCGCCAGAACACGCGCTCCGAATCCGAGCCGCGCCGGAACGACAGCACGACGGGCAGCGTGATCTTGCCGTCGCGGAAATCGTCGCCGACGTTCTTGCCGAGCTTGGCCGACTTGCCGCCATAGTCGAGCGCATCGTCCACCAGCTGGAACGCGACGCCGAGATTCATGCCGAACGAGCGGCACGCCGCCTGCTCGTCTTTCGAGCGGCCGGTGATCGCCGGCCCGACCTCGCAGGCGGCGGCGAACAGTTCGGCGGTCTTGGCACGGATCACCGCGAGATATTCGTCTTCGGTCGTCGCGGTGTTCTTGGCGGCGCCGAGCTGCATCACTTCGCCTTCGGCGATCACGGCGGCGGCCGTCGACAGGATGTCGAGCGCGCGCATGGAGCCGACCTCGACCATGATCTTGAAGGCCTGGCCGAGGAGAAAATCGCCGACCAGCACGCTCGCCTCGTTGCCCCACAGCATGCGCGCGGCAAGCCGGCCGCGGCGCATCTCGCTCTCGTCCACCACGTCGTCATGCAGCAGCGTCGCCGTGTGCATGAACTCGACCGCGGCCGCGAGCTTGACGTGGCCGTCGCCCGCATAGCTGACCAGTTGCGCCATCGCCAGGGTCAGCATCGGGCGCAGCCGCTTGCCGCCGGAGTTGATCAGGTGGTTCGCGACCTCCGGGATCATGGTCACCTCGGACCCGGTCCGTGACAGGATCACGCCATTGACACGTTCCATGTCGGCAGTGACGAGGTCGACCAGGCGGTCGATCGAGGTCGGTTGGCTTTCGAACGGGATAACGACGGCCACGAAACGCTCCAGACGTGGGGACGCACAAGCATAGAAACGCTACAGTTCAGCGGCAAGTCTTGAAGCTACACGCGCGCGGCTTGCCGCGCCCGACACCACCTAGAGAAGATATAGGCATGCGCGAGATCGTTCGCACCAATGACGCGGTCCTGATAACGGCCATCGAGGCGCTGCTCAAGGGTGCCGGAATCCGCCACATGGTGCTGGATCAGAACATGAGCGTGCTCGACGGCTCGCTCGGCATGCTGCCGCGCCGGATCGTGGTCGACGACGAATACGTCGCGAAGGCCCGCCGCCTGCTGACCGATGCGGGCCTCGGCCACGAACTGCGCCCCGATGCTGGCTGACGCGGAAACCACCGAAGACGCCGTGCTGGGCGGCCGGCTCGTGCTGCGCCAGCCGAAGCGCGGGCATCGTTTCGGGCATGATGCGATCCTGCTGGCGGCGGCGGTGGACGCGCAGGCAAGCGAGATCGCGGTGGATTTCGGCGCGGGCGTCGGGGCGGCCGGGCTCGCGCTGGCGCATCGCGTCCCGAGGCTTGAAGTCAGGTTGATCGAAATTGACGCGACGCTGGCGGGGCTCGCGCGGGAGAACGCCGCGCGGAACAAGCTTGCCGGTCGCGTGTCGGTCGCCGAGCTGGATATTGCGACCGCCACTCCGTTCGATTTCACCGAGAAGGCGATGCTGCCGCCCGGAGCGGCCCATCACGTTCTGATGAATCCTCCCTTCAACGATCCGGCGCGACAGAATGTCTCGCCCGATCCGGCGCGACGGGAGGCCCACATGGCCCGTGATGATACCTTGCCCGTGTGGGTGAATTGCGCATCGCGGCTGCTTAAGTCCCATGGCAAGCTGACGCTGATCTGGCGCGCCACCGGATTGGCCGATGTGCTGTCGTCACTCAGCGGATTTGGCGGCATCTCAATCGTGCCGATTCATCCCAAGCCGAGCAGCGCCGCGATCCGTGTGATCGTCCAAGCCGTCAAGCACGGCGCGGCGCCGCTCGTTTTGCTTCCGCCGCTGACCCTCAACGACGCGGAAGGAAAACCGAGCGCCGAGGCCGAGGCGATTCTGCGCGGCTGCGCCGCGATGCCGATCCAAGCCTTGAGCGGAGCGCGATTGCGACATATGTCCTGAACGATGGCCGAGCCGAACTTCCTCGAAAAGACCGCCAATTTTCTCCGTCCGGTGCTGCCGCGCCGGTTTCGCGGCGACGTGCCTGTCGTCCCCGTGGTGCGGCTTTCCGGCGTGATCGGGTTGTCCTCACCGCTGCGGCCGGGGCTCACGCTCGCAAATGTCGCCAGGCCGCTGGATCGTGCTTTCGCCTATCCGCGCGCGCGCGCGGTCGCGCTGCTGATCAATTCGCCGGGCGGATCGGCGGTGCAGTCGCATCTCGTGTTTCAGCGCATCCGCCAGCTCGCCAGGGAGAAAAACCGCCCGGTCATTGCTTTCGTCGAGGACGTCGCGGCCTCGGGCGGCTACATGATCGCCTGCGCAGCCGACGAGATCGTCGCCGACCCGTCCTCGATCGTCGGTTCGATCGGCGTGATCGGCGCGACTTTCGGCTTTTCCAAGCTGATCGAGAAGATCGGTATCGAGCGGCGCATCTATACGTCCGGCACCAACAAGGCGATGCTCGATCCGTTCTTGCCCGAGAACCCGGACCACGTCGCGCGCCTGAAGGCTATCCAGGAGGATATCCATGCGAGCTTCATCGAGCTGGTGAAGTCGCGCCGCGGCGCGAAGCTGACCGCGCCCGAGCCGGAGCTGTTCTCCGGGGAATACTGGGCGGCGAGGAAGGGCATCGAATACGGGCTGGTCGACCGCATCGGCGATCTGCGCTCAACGTTGCGCGAGCGCTTCGGCGACAAGGTCGAGACGCCGCTGATCAGCGCCGCGCGCGGGCTGTTCGGCCGCACGCCGCAAGGCGTCGGCATCGAGCGGATGCTGGATCAGCCGGGCCTCGCCGACGATCTCGTCTCCGCGCTCGAAGCGCGTGCGCTCTGGGCGCGTTACGGACTCTGAATTGGTGGAGCATGATCTTTTCCGAAAACCGGTGCCCGCTTTTCGGGATCATGCTCAGGGAGCAAGCGCGATGCCGCCCGTGATCCTCTGGGCTGTCGGTGCGATCGGCGCAGCCTTTGCGGGGCGCTGGCTTTTCAAGGAAGCGCGCCGCGTCAACGCGGAGCTGCATCCGGACGAGCGCGCGCCGGTGAATGAGATCGAAATGGGCAAGCTCGAGCGCGATCCGAAGACCGGGGTCTATCGGCCGAAGTAGCGCGGCCGCACGATCCCGCTACGACCCCTCCTTGATGTTCTTTTCCTTCACCACCTTGCCCCAGCGCTCCAGCTCGCTCTTGAGGAATTCCGCAAGCTGTTCGGGCGTTCCGGCGGCCGGATCGGCGCCGGCCTCGATCAGCTTCCTGGCTGTCTCGGGATCCTTCAGCACGGCGTTCACCGCGGCATTGAGCTTGGCGATCACCGGCGCCGGCGTCTTTGCCGGCGCGAACAGGGCGTACCAATTGTCGGCGTAGACGTCCTTGATGCCTTGCTCGTCGAGCGTCGGCACGTCCGGCAGCACCGAGGCGCGCCGCTTCGAGCCGACGCCGATCGGGCGCAGCGTGCCGCCCTTGATCTGCGGCATCAGCACCGGCAGGTCGGCAAACATCGCATGCACCTGTCCGCCGACCACGTCGGTGACGGCGGGCGCCGCGCCGCGATAAGGCACGTGCAGCACGTTCGCGCCGGACGAGCTCTTGAACAGTTCAAGAGCAAGATGCGGCGGGCTGCCGACACCGGTCGACGCCATCGCGATGCCGTCGGGGCGCGACTTCGCAAACGCCACGAGATCGGTCGCCGACTTCATCGGCGTGTCGGACTTCACCACCAGCACTTCCATCGTGTTCACGACCAGCGTGATCGGCGCGAAATCCTTGATCGGATCGTAGGGCAGGTTGGCGCGCATGTGCGGGTTGATCACGACGGCGCCGGCGGTGGTGAAGAACAGCGTGTAGCCGTCCGGGTCCGACTTCGCGACCGACTCCGCGCCGATCGCGGCGTTGGCGCCCGGCTTGTTCTCGATGATGACGCTCTGGCCGAGGGCGCCTTTGAGCTTGTCGGCAAGCACGCGCGCGACGAAGTCGGTCGGTCCGCCGGCCGGAAACGCGACGACGATCTTCACGGTGCGCGAGGGATAATCCTGGGCGTGCGCGGCTCCGGCCAAGCCCAAAAACGCAAGCGCCGCGCTGAGCGCGGCGAGGCGGCGAAATACCATGTTCATTCTCTCCTTCGGCACCGGTTGTCGGCGCCGAAGTTAGCCTGCGGGCGGGTGCTCGGCCAGACGCGTGGACGTGATCTGCGCGAACGTTGCCGGGTGCGGTACGTGATGCCTGAGCGGGCTCGATGCACCCGCGGCCTTTTCGGGATTGCTGAGGATCAGCTCGCCAGGAGGGGGCTGATCGCCGGCTGCTTCCTCGCGAGGTGCTTGCCGAAAAAAGGGCGGGCGAGCGCCTCGGCCAGCAGAGCATGGCCAACGAGGGCGGCGACGCCGAAGACAACGAAGATCGCGGTGAAGGTGACGGAGAACAGCTCAGTCATGGAAGCCTCCACAATTCCCCCAGGCCGATATTCGTTGGTCGCGGTAACCTTTCGTTAGGTTCATTCGGGCGTAAGTATTTTTCCGCATGGCAACAAGGAGCCGGAAAGTCTGCCGCTTTCAACGAGTTAGAGCGTTCTTGCGTCCCGGCGATGCGGCGAATAGGGTCCCGGCCTTCCGCTCCGCCCG
>Ga0207691_10003155_pt1 | contig 16118 bp, 24 predicted proteins | sample KBSM13metaG_FD_184327 | JGI IMG/M metagenome (GOLD analysis project Ga0207691, IMG submission 184327) | Miscanthus rhizosphere microbial communities from Kellogg Biological Station, Michigan, USA - KBS M1-3 metaG (SPAdes) (version 2) | ecosystem: Host-associated > Plants > Roots > Rhizosphere >... | reverse complement strand
CAGGCCCACACGGACCCCACGGGCTTGGTCAGCGCGGGGCCGACGGGATTCCAGTTCACGAGGTCGCGCGAGTGCCAGACGACGATGCCGGGATACGCGTCGAACGACGAGAACGTCATCCAGTAGTCGTCGCCGTCCTTGAGGATGGTGGGGTCGGGACGATCGCCTGCGAACACCGGGTTGAGAAACGTGCCGTCGCCGAGATCGGCGATGCGCTGGCCTTCGAAGCCTTTGCCCCAGCGCATGTCGGACCAGTCGGTGCGAAGGCGCGAAGAGCAGGAGGCTTGTGTTTCGGCGGCAGGCGCGGCAACCGCGGGTGCCACTGCGGCAGCAGCGCCGCCCACCATCAGTGATTTCAGCGCGTCGCGCCGCGATGTTCTTTTCATCAACCGCCCCCCTGAACGTCCGGGGCAGTATATCGCTGTCTACCGGTGTCAGGCCGGGGAAACGCGGGCCTGGCGGTCGCGCCTGGCCGCGGGATCAGTTCCGCGATGCCTTGGAGAAATCGGGGTCGGGCTCCGCCGCGTGATCGGCGTCATCGTCAGCAGGCTTGAGGTCCGGATACTCGCGCGCGATGAGATCGATGACCTCCGTGTCGAAAGTGTTGATGACCTTGGCGATGCCACGCTTGTAGGCCGCGAACTCTTGCGGTGAAACGGCTTCTTCGACAGGGCCGAGCGTGGCGATCAACTGATCGATGCTCCCGTTGACGAGGGCCACAATCTGCTCGGCAATCTTGCGGTCCATCAGGTGCGGCCCCTTTTCCAGAGTGGTCTATCTACTGGGGGAGCTCCCCCAATTACTCGACGGTGACGGACTTCGCCAGATTGCGGGGCTGGTCGACGTCAGTGCCCTTCAGGATGGCGACGTGGTACGCCAACAACTGCAACGGCACGGTGTACACGGCCGGCGCCTGGAAGTAGCTCACGTGCTTGGGCATCTGGATGACGGTCACGCCGTCCGATGAAACGAAGCCCGAATCCGGGTCAGCGAACACGATGAGCTCGCCGCCGCGCGCGCGCACTTCCTGAAGATTGCTCTTGAGCTTCTCGAGCAGGTCGTTGTTGGGCGCAACGGTGATGACGGGCATATCCGCATCCACGAGCGCCAGCGGGCCGTGCTTGAGCTCGCCGGCGGGATAGGCCTCGGCATGGATGTACGAGATTTCCTTGAGCTTGAGCGCACCTTCCATCGCAATGGGATGCAGCGCACCACGGCCGAGGAACAGTGCGTGCTGCTTGTCGGCGAAGCGTTTGGCAAGGTCGTAGATGACGGAATCGAGAGTCAGCGTCTTTTCGATGAGCGCCGGAATCTCGATCAGGCGTTGCACCAGGCTGCGCTCGCGTTCTGCATCGGCGGTGTGCTGCTTGGCAAGTGCGATCACCAGCATGCTGAGCGCGGTCAGCTGGGTGGTGAAGGCCTTGGTCGACGCCACACCGATCTCCGGGCCCGCACGCGTGAGCATCACGAGCTCGGATTCGCGCACCAGGGAGCTCTCCGGCACATTGCAGATAGCCAGGGACGACAGGTAGCCCGCCTGCTTGGCCAATCGCAGCGCGGCGAGCGTGTCGGCGGTTTCGCCGGATTGAGAGATGGTGACGAACAGGGAATTCTTCGGCACCACAGGATTGCGGTAGCGGTATTCGCTCGCGATCTCCACCGTGCAAGGGATCTTGCAGATCTGTTCGATGAAGTAACGCGCAACGACGCCGGAGTGGTAGCTGGTGCCGCACGCGATGATGTGCACGTGCTCGGTGCGCTTGAAGATTTCCGTCGCGGCGGGCCCGAATGCGGCCTCTAACAACCGTCCATTGGCCACGCGTTCGGCCAGCGTGTCAGCCACCGCGCGCGGTTGCTCGTGGATCTCCTTGAGCATGAAGTGCCGGTACTGGCCCTTCTCGGCCGCATCGGCCGACAGCTCGCTCTCGCGAATCGGGCGTTCGGCGGTGTCACCGTGCTTGTCGAGCACCTTGATCGAGGTGCGGCGAATGTCGGCGACGTCGCCTTCTTCGAGGAACATGAAACGGCGGGTCACCGGCAACAGGGCCGCGACGTCCGAGGCGACGAAGTTCTCGTCGACGCCCAGACCCACGACCACAGGACAACCCTCGCGCGCGAGGATGATGCGCTCGGGCTCCGTCTCACTGACTACCGCCAGTGCATAGGCACCTTCGAGCTCGGCCACCGTGGCTCGCACAGCCTTGAACAGATCTTTCTGCGAGGTGAGGTGGAAGTGCACGCGATGGGCGATCACTTCGGTGTCGGTTTCCGATGTGAAGGTATAACCAGCGCGGGTCAGCTCTTCGCGCAGCTCTTCGTGATTTTCAATGATGCCGTTGTGAACGATCGCCAAGCCGCCGAGCGAGATGTGCGGGTGGGCGTTCCGTTCCGAAGGGACGCCGTGTGTAGCCCAGCGTGTATGCGCGATGCCTACCTTTCCATGCGTGGGGTCCGCTTCGATTGCATCCTGAAGCACCTTGACCTTGCCCACCGTGCGCAAGCGCTTGAGCTTGGCGGTGCCGTTGAGTACGGCGATGCCGGCCGAATCGTAACCGCGGTATTCGAGGCGGCGCAGTCCCTCCATCAGGATGGGTACGACGTTACGCTCAGCGATGGCTCCGACGATGCCGCACATTTATAAGGTGTCCGGGGACTTCAGGGGGGCGCTAGTTTGCCTGAGTGCGTAGGCGGAACGCAGTAGGAAACCCGGTCTCCGGAGCCCTTCTGATACCTCACTCACATTAGGTCGCCAGCCAGCCCATTGGGTATTGAAAATCAACACCTTACGAGTGGGCTTACAACAGATAAAGCAGCCAGGCGGCGCCAAGACAGGCGGTGGCAGCTGCGGTGCCGAGGATAGGGATGCGAAACCAGTACTGCGCTGCCAGCAGCAGGTACAGCGCGCTGATGCCAGCGAGCACCAGCAGCACCCACGGCGAAAACGCGAAACGCCGAAGACAGGCCGCCACGATGAAGCACGCCGCCGAAAACATGAGAGCGCCCAGGCTGTGGCTGAGGTTGAAGCCGACCCAGCCCTGCCAGACGCTGGACTCGCCGCGCGTGAGACGGATCTTCGACGTCTGCATGGCCGTAATGACGGCCGGGTCGTCCGGCACGATGCGACGAGGCGAACGCAGATCGGCCAGCGTGTATACGGCGTGCAGTGCGCCTAGCAACCCATAGATGGCGCCAGCGATCCCCAGGAATGCGCCGACCATCACGGGACGTGCGGATCGACGTGTGCGCGAAAGGCGGGCCGGACCGACAAACGCTGGTAGTAACCATGCACGGCATCGAGCGGTGGCCGCTCGATTGGGCTGTGGAGCCAGCGATGGGTAGACAGACCCAGCACCACGTCCGCGAGCGTGAAAAACTCGCCGGTGATGAACTGGCCGCCTTGCTCGAAATGCTCGTTGAGGATGCGCATGTGTTGGTTCCAGGCTTCGACACTCGCGGCGATCGCAGCCGGGTCGGCGTGCGCCGGGCTCTTGCGCACCAGACCGTTGAAGGCGTAGCGCCAGGAGGTATTGAGCTCCGTGGCCTGCCAGTCCATCCACTGTTCTACCAGCGCACGCGCCGCGGAGTCGTCAGGCAACAACGTACTGCGCGGTTGCCTGCCCGCGAGGTAGCGGCAGATGGCGTTCGACTCCCACAAGACGAACTCGCCGTCCTGGATCACGGGAACCTGGCGGTTGGGATTGCGCGCGAGCAGGCCGGAGTCCGATTCAACGTGCTCGAAATGGAGGTCCAGTTCGGCGCAGGTCCACAGCACCTTGCGCACATTGATGGATGAACTCCGACCCAGAACTTTGAGCGTCATGAATGGGGACTACTTCTGTCGGTCGATGCTCTTGATTTGGCCGTCGACGATGATAACGACCATGGCCGGGTTCGCTCCGCGTTCGTAAGTCCAGGTTTCCACCGTGGTCTCGCCCACTTTCATCATGAGCCCAACATTGTTGTTGCGCGCCTTGACGTCCTCGGTCTTGCTTTCGCGCGAAGTGGGCTCGCCGCATTTCTCGGTGAGCTCTGCCACCGTCATGGCGCTGCTGGCTATCCACTTGCCGCAGCGAAAGGTTTCATCCGCGGATGCCGCAACCGGCAAGAGCAGCGCGGCCGCCAGAACCAAACTTTTCATGGAGCCGATGGTAGCACTCACCGATTCACGGGGCCGTCACCGATGACCGCACCACTGCCTTTCGCAGGGAACACCGTCGCCTCCGCCATCCATTTTGACGCCGGGACAATTTTGCAGAAAGAACGTCGCTTCCTCGCAGGAGGTCATCTCCGTGCAGCGCGTCCTGCCATCGCAATGAAAGCTTGGCGTCGAAGTGATGGTTTCGACCGCCAGACTCGCGGGTTGCTCGACGTTACCAGTCTCCGTCACTGGCTCCGGATGGTTGACGCGCTGCCAGGCAGACAACGCGAGCGCGCCAATGACGATGCCTAGCAAAATCTTTTTCATTGGCCCTAGCTACGCCAGTTTGGCCCCTCTTTCAACCAGGAGTTCGCGAAGCTGTGAACGATGGCAGCGCGACTCGTTCTTGCAGTAGCAGCCGACCGAGAAGTTGGCCTTCTGCGACAGGGCGGCCAGGACATCGAGCGCCTGGCTCGCTGCCGGAGCCGCCATTTCGCGACGGTATTTCCGGACAAATGTTGCCCATTGCCGGTCTGACTCCGCGGCGAGCCCGATTTTCATGATGGCGACACTCGGTGCCAGCAACGGGAACCACACGTCATACCAGTCGAGCCGCGCAAAATCCTTCTTCGGCACACCACGTGGCGGGCGACGCACAGTTCCAAGCCGCAAGCCTTCGTCCAATGCGCGCGGCGAGCCGAGCCGCACGATGCGCACGCTCATCGCCGTTTCTCCAGGAATACCAGGGTGACTGATTGCGACAGGACCTGTTCCCGATTGCGCAGATAACCGAGTCGCTCGTAGAGCCTCAAGTTGCCTTCGCTGCGGCTGCCGGTGAAAAGCTCGAAGCTCGATGCGCCCGGAAACTCCGCCTCAATATGGCGCAGGAGCATGGTGCCCACACCGTGGCCCTGCTGTTCGGGGTGAACGATGAGCCGCCCGACCTGACACACGCCATTTGCCTCGCGGGCACGCACCGAACCGACCAGCCTTCCGACCTCGGTCGCTTTCAGAGTCACCGAAGCTGCGAATTCCTCGCGCAGAGCTACCAGCGTCTGGGTGAGCGGCGGCAGCTTCCAGTCATCGTACAAACGCGCCTCGGATTGATAGGCGAGTTTCTGCAGCTCGAGGATCGCTGGCGCATCATCAAGTGAGGCCCGTTCGATGCGAAAGCGCGGTGGTGCCGCTTCCTTCGACATGGGTACAAAGGGAATGGCGACGCCCTCGCCCACGGGCCATTCGATACGAGAACCCGCCTGGTAGCCGCGTGCCGCATACAGGCGAACGCCCGGCAGGGTTGCCATCAATTCGAACCGGCGGAATCCATGTGCGACGGCAGCCTGTTCGCAGCGGTCGAGCAGCAATGTGCCGAGGCCGCGGCGCGCAAACTCCGGGTGGATGAAAAAGGCGCGGATCTTCGCGGCGTCGACGGCCGGATCGAGCTCGGTGGAATCGCGATCGCTGCGTGCGTCACTGCCAAACAGGGTGCGCCGCCGGCTCCATCCGCCGCAACCCGCGAGCCGGCCGCCGGCTTCGATGACGAAGTAGGTGCCGTCGCGGATCAATTGCGTGTCCGTGCCGAATGCACCGCGTAGCGCGCCTTCGACCTGCTCCGGCGCATAGTCGTCCTTGCTGAGTTCGCGCGCGGATGCGGCGATCAGCGGCCCCAGCAATGGCAGATCCGCAAGTGAGGCGCGTCGCAATCTGATGTCTGTGCCGTGCATCTTCACCTAACTACCGATCGGCAGGCACAGCTCACAGGCGAACACTCCGGTCTTCGCGTCGAAGAGGGCACCGCGCGGGTAGTGCTCGAACGGATGGCGCTGATCATCCAGCCTGTTCGGGGCGTCCGCCAGCGTCACCGCGACGAACGCGCCCCAAGCCGCGCCTATCTCCGCGCCCGTACCTTTGAAGCGCGTGACGGCATAGCTGCCACCGGCAATGGTGGTCTGCTCTGTGTCGGGAATGTCGAGGCCGCGCGGAAGTTCGACGCAGGCGTCGTAGCGACACATCTCCGGGGGCGTTTCCCGGGGATTGTCGAGTGATACGCCGTAGCGCGGGCAGTCGAGCAAGCCGTGGTCCGCAAGCCAGGGCGTCACGGTGGCGCGCCAGAATCGCCCGATGCCAACTCCTGCGGGACCGATGTAACGGAGGTAGGCAACTTTGACGGGCTGCCGCTCGACGATCTCGATCTTCACGCGGCGGAGTTTACACGGCGGGCTCGCGAATCAATGGCGTTTGAAATACTGCACGGCGCGTTCGTGTCGCTCGGCCGCTGCACGTGTGCCAAAGGTTCCAAGATTGCGCCGCTTGCCGGTCTTGCGATCGAGCTTGCGCGAGTACAGGCGGTATTTTCCGGTGCTCAGCTTGCGGATCATGCACGACATTCCAATACGAACCGGCTGCCTCGCCTGCCGCCGCCCGCCGGTGCTCGCTGTCGGATATCTACGACGACCCAAGCCGGAAGACGTGCATCTGCTCCCAGCGTCCACTCGAGTTCTCGATGAGCACCAGTTCGGAACATCGCGCCCGCACACCCGCGCCTGAGAGCGCGATGCGCAATTCCACTTCAATCTCGCACAGCAACGGCTCGTCGCCATGCGCGACGGTGACGTGAGGCACCACGGTTTCGAACTTCCCTTCGAAGGGCGGAAACTCCGGGAAGGCGCTAAAGACGCGGTCTGTGAGCGCCGCGAACGATTCTTCGGGATCCGGCGCCAGATACAGCGCCACCGGAAATCGCCGTGTTTCAGCCATGCGGTAATTGAAACAGGGTACTGAATCCGCGATGCCCTGCAGTGTCGCGAGCACGTCCGCGTCTATGAGTGGCGGCGCCATGAAAGGATAAAGGATGGTGACGTGAGCCGGCACGTTGCGCCGCGCGGAAGGATCGAATCGCTGCCGGTAGTGCGCGATGTAGCGCTCCGCTTCCGGGACCCGGCAGATGAGTGCAGTTTCAGGCAACGCGATTTCCGCAACCTTCGGGCTTGTAGACCCGCTCCGTCGAGGCGGGATACTTCTGCAGTTTGTCGAGCGCGCGCGTCGGGCGCCGCAATAGCTCCCCGCCGCAGTTCGGGCATCTGCCCTCGAGAGTCTCGTTGGCGCAGCGAGCGCAGAACGTGCATTCGAACGAGCAGATGAAGGCCTCGCGCGAATCACCGGCAAGATCGGTGTTGCAGCATTCGCAGTTGGGTCGCAGTTTCAGCATGTGCTTCTCCCGGATCGATCTTAACCGCAGCCTTCGACGTAGTTCAGGTGCTCCCACGGTCCGGCCTGGATCGCCGTCACCTTGCCGCCGGAGGTTTCGAAACGCAGACCGTAGTCGCCGCCCGATGATTTCAGCGTGATGGTGTGACCGCCGGCATCGTATTTGTGCGGCTGCACGTCGAGCCGCGAGCCGTACAGGTCCTGAAGTCCGGCCTCGGTGGTGCCAATGCGCGCACCCGCAAAAGTGCCGAGCTTTGAGGCACCCTGCAGTTCCACTCTCGCGACCTTGCCATCGATGATCATCAGGGCGAAATCGGATCCATAGCGCAAGTACCAGCACTCCCCCGAAGGCTTCTGGCGCTCGAGGCCAGAGAAGTCCGCGAGGGCCAATACCTGTTCCACGGTCATGCCGGCGCGAACGGGACCGAGCCCGCCCATTCCGAGACACCAGCTCGAGGCTGCAAACGACGAGGCGGACAGCACCAGCCCGACAGCCACGGCCAATATCCTGGTGTGCTTCACGTGTCCCGGCTCACAGCGTCGATCTTGCCTAGCAACCACTGAAGACCTGACAGATGCTGCTGATCGTGGCTGCACAGGTAGTGAACCAATCCGCGCAAAGTCACCGGGCCATATCCTTCGAACACCGCCGGCCGCGAGAAGCGGGCCTCATCCAGGTCGCGCAGCATGCGCAAAGTGTTCGCGCGCGCCGCGCGGAAGTCCGCGAAAACTTTCTTCGCGTCCGCAGTGCCGTAGCCGCGCTCTTTCGCCACCGCTTCGCTGTCAATCGAAGGAAGCAAGGGTGAGTTCTCGTCGAGAGTGCGCCGGAAACGCACCTGGTAACCCTCGACCTCGATGTCGAGCACGTGGCAAATCTGCTCGATGGCGGTGAAGGGCTCGCTCGGTACGCCGTTCCAGGAAGGCGGCGCCCAATGCACGAAGTGCGCGGGAAACGCGGCGTAGTGTTTCTCGAGCTCGCGCGGAAACGCCTCGAGCGCGGCAAAGGTGATGGAATGCATGCGCGTCATTGTGCCAGTTCAGGCGAATCGGTCGAGTAGCGCGGAGTCGGTCGCACCCAGCGGCGCAAGGCGAGCGCCGCGTCGCCAGTACGCAATGCCAGCAACTTCCTCGTTCTGTACCGCCGCGGGCACATCGTCGACTTCGCAGCGGTACACGGCTCCGAAATGCGTCGCGCCGTCGCTGATTTCGACCAGCCCCAGCCAATGGAATGCCTGCCCTCGGCATTCGGCTTCTTCGAACAGTTCACGCCGCGCGGCCTCACCGGGCGACTCGCCGGGGTCGATGAATCCGCCTGGCAGCTCCCACACTTTGCGAAACCGATTGAACACCAGCACCGCACCGCCCGCACTTCGAGCAATCACCACCGCGAACGTGGGCACAGCGAGGCGTGTGGACTGCGCTTCGGAGACCTCGTGCAGCGCGACCATTTCTGCGAGTGGCATGGCGTTCCGCGGACAGCGCGCCTACTTCGGCTTTTTCACCGGGCGTTTCCAGCCGTCGAGAGTCATCTGCTTCGCGCGAGTCAACGTGAGCTGACCATCGGGAGCATCCTTGGTGATGGTGCTGCCTGCGCCCGTCGTCGCGTCCTTGCCGATACGCACCGGCGCCACCAGCATGTTGCCCGAGCCGATGAACGCGCCATCTTCGATCGTGGTGGTGGATTTATTCACGCCATCGTAATTGCAGGTGATGGTGCCGGCGCCCACATTGACGCCCTTGCCGATGACCGCATCGCCAAGATAGGTGAGGTGGTTGGCTTTGCTGCCGTCGTCGATTTCGGTTTTCTTGAGCTCGACGAAGTTGCCGATGTGGACGTTGGCGCCCAGCTTCGAGCCGGGTCGCACGCGTGCGTACGGACCAATGATGCAGCCCGCGCCGAGAACGCTTTGCTCCAGCACCGAGTTCGGGTGGATCACGCAGTCCGATCCGATGGTCACGTCACGCAGCACCACGTTCGGTCCGACGCGCACGCGATCACCCAGCGTGACTTTGCCTTCCAGCAGCACGTTGGCATCGAGGAACACATCTCGGCCCACGCTGATGTCGCCACGGATATCGATGCGTAAAGGATCGATGAGCGTCGCACCCGCAACCATCAGTTCGCGCGCGCGCTGCGCACGATGCATGGCTTCGAGCTCCGCGAGCTGCGCCTTGTCGTTCACACCGAGCACTTCGGCGACGGTGGGCGCGATCAGCGGCGTGACCTTGACCTTGTCTTTCACTGCCATGGCGATGATGTCGGTGAGGTAGTACTCACCCTGCGCGTTCCTGTTCCCGAGCTTGCCCAGCCACTTGCGAAGTAGTTTGGCAGGCACCGCCATGATGCCGCTGTTGCCTTCGCGAATCTTCAATTGCGCTTTCGTGGCGTCTTTCTGTTCGACGATCTTCTGTATGGCTCCCGACTTGCGCACGATGCGGCCGTATCCGCTCGGGTTGTCGAGCATCACCGTGAGCAGGCTCATGGCCTTCGCGCCCGCGGCAGCGATGAGCTGCCGCAACGTCCCGGCATCGATGAGCGGCACGTCACCGTACAACACCAGCACCAGTTCATCGTCGGCAACGTTGGGCATGGCCTGCATGACGGCGTGCCCGGTGCCGAGCTGCTCCCCCTGCAATGCCCATTGAAGCTTTTCCTTCACGAGTGCTTCGCGGACCGCGTCACCGCCATGGCCATACACCACGTGGATGGACGAAGGGTTCAGCGCACGCGCGCGGCTAACAACGTGGCCCAGCAAAGGCCTGCCTGCGAGCGGCTGCAGAACCTTGGGGAGATCGGATTTCATTCGCTTGCCCTGACCGGCAGCGAGAATGACGACAGCGAGCTTCATGAGCCCGCAAGTTTAGCCGGTCAGCGCCGGAACTGTCTGCCGGTCGCGTTGTAGGGATCGCTGCCGCCAGCATCGATGGCCGAGAGCTTGTTCTCCCCCAGCAGCGTGTCCATGACATCGCGCTTGGATTTGGGCTCGACTCGCGGCTTGGCCCGACGTGAAAGGCTGGTGACGACACCCTCGTGCGGGGTGGTGGCAGCGGTCCAGTCCACCTGGTTGTCATTTCCGGAGCTCATGAGGCGCAAATATACGCCGCGAATCTTTGCGGGGGGATGTCCGTGGTCGGCTGCCCCACGCCGTTGGTCGGACTCCCGACCGGCCGTCGGCTGCTATCTACCGCCCGTCCTGGCTAGCTGTCCTTGTCCATGAGCGCGTGGATTTTGTTCAGCGTGGTCCAGTTGCGCGTTGTGCCGGAGCCCTTGAGTCCCTTGAGCAATGCTTCCAGCGCCTCGCTCTCGAGGACCCCTTTGGCGCACCACAGATAAGCGGCGTGCCTGCCCACATGAATCCTGGCGTCACCCCAAGCGGCACCTGCCAGCGCTTCGACCGGTTTGAGCGACTTGTTGTCGTTGGTGATCGCCACTAACAACCGCGACGGATCGGTAGCCACCTTTCCGAGCTCGTTGCCGGCGACGATTGCGGCCAGGTCTTTCGAGGACTTGACGATCACCAGCGCGTCAACGCCAGTTCCGGTGTGCACCGCCTGGCGAATCTGTTCGGCGAGTTTGAGGGCCGATTCGGCGGCCGCGGTAAACACCGCATTGCCACTGTTCAGCAAGGTCTGCACGTCGGTAAAACCCAGTTTGCCGAGCAGTACGCGCAGATCGTCCATGGCAATGCGCTTCGCCTTGCCGACATTGATTCCTTTGAAGAGCGCGACGTAGCGCGGCACGTCAGTCCCGATTGAGCGTTTATCGAAGGGGGTATCGGCGGATCATCTCGCCTTGCGACGGTGGAAACGATCGGTATTGAGGCGATTGGCGCCGGACTTCGGCCTGACGTGCCAGCAGCCGACTCTTACTGCGCAATAGTCAAACCAGCGTCCCATTCGCGAATTCCCGGAGGAAGTTGCCTATGACCAGTGCCATTCCCGCGACCCACAGGGCGCGCGAACCCGCATAGACGAGGATCACTGACGGCCTCTGCCCGACGATAAAGACCGGATAAACAAAGGTCCGGAGGGCCGTCACCAAATCTTTGGCCAGCATCCTGGCGCCCACGGAGAACGACGTGAAGAACAATACCGCGCCGAGGATTTCGAGAAGCGTCGTCATTTCCATGGCCAGGCCGATCTCAGGTCCGGCCGCCAGCCCGATAAGCAGCAGCGCGAGCAGTCGCAATGTGGAGTTGCTGGTATTCACGTTCTCTCGCTAGGCAGCTGAGTGTCTGTCGAAGTCGCGGCATGCCGCGACGATGGCCGCGGCGATTTCCGCGTCCGTAGCCGGCTTGTCCAGGAATACCTGGTAACTCTTTACCGCGAGCACCGCAATCTCGCTGGCTCGGGACGGCACGTGACCACCCGGGAAGCGGATGGGATGTTGCCGGATGAAGTTCGCCGCCGCGGTAACAGCCTCATGCTCTTCGTGATCGCACGGGCTCGAATATTCGAACTTCCAGCTCGCGATTCGCTCATTGATCACGGACTTTTCGGGGCCGGCGTTCATGCCTGCCGCGGTGAACACCCGGCAATCGTAGGTTCGGCAGGTCTCGGGGCGATGCGGGTAGATAGAACATCCGCCGTTCACGAACATCAGGCAATGACCCTGGGCGTCAAATCCCATATGCAGGCTGCCGTTGCGGGCGCCCGGCACCGGACTCAGATTGTCCGCGCCGATGTGCTCGATGGCCGCGGTTTCGTGTGCGCGAACCTTGATGAAATACGACGAGGTGCAGCAGCCGACGCAGTCAGCACAAGCCACGTCCATGCCGGAGTGCCCAGCGAGCGCGGCGCGCATGGCACGCAGCCAGTCTGAAAATGGGCCCGCCGCGTGAATCAAGCGCCGGCCTCAACCAGCAACCCGCCCGGTGCACTCACGTAGAACGAATCTCTCATGGCCGCATGCTCGCGCGTGACACGCGGCCGCGCAACGGAAGTTGCAATGCGGCGCGGCGCGCCCAAGGGGGCTCAAGGAGTAGCGGCAGACCCGCCGCTGCGCCCATCGAGCCAGGCCAGTGCCGCGGCCTCGGTAGCAAATACATCTCCGGTAGCACCGCGGTTTTGCGCCATCAGAACGCCGATCTTTTCCGGATCGATGAGCTCGGGCCGCGCCACCATCGCCACGATCAGCCCGGAACCTGCGCTCTCTGCCCATCTGACCGCGAGCGTGTGCCGCGCGAAGATGCTCGGCGACGGAAAGCCCGTGAAGCCCGTGGTGTTCACCAGCAGATCACTCAGCCCGAGTGAGCGGGCCAGGCGCATCGCTTCGGCGACCATATCGAGGGCGCGCTCAAAGCTGACGGTACTGGTTGGCCGGTAAAAGCCGCGTTTCCCAACCTGTTCGAAATTGGCCAGTGTGTTCATGGGTCCGCGGCAAGTGTGCACCGTGCCAACCACTGTCGACAACGGCAAGTTGAGTGGTTAGTTGTCCCTGCACTGCGGGACACCGGAAGGAAGGTGTCGAAGCGGGCTACTTGCCCTTGCGAAGCTTCTGGATCATCCGAAGCTGCTCGTTCATGCGGGTGAGTTCCCTGAGGGTTTCCGCCTGCTCGAGCTTGTCGATGCTGCCGCGCAATGCATCTTCTGCGCGTTGCTTGGCGGACAGGGCCGCGGCTTCGTCCAGATCCTTGGCGCGCAGTGCGGTGTCTGCGAGCACCGTGACTTTGTTGGGCTGGATTTCGAGCGCACCGCCACCGACGAAGAAATGCTGTTCACTCCCATCGGGGGTCTGCACGCGCACTTCGCCTGCCTTGAGGAGAGTCAGTAGTGGCGCGTGGCGCGGTGCAATACCCAGCTCACCCTGGCTGCCTGGCGCGAACACCATGGTCGCCGCTCCCGAGAAGATTTCTCCCTCGGCGCTGACGATGTCGACGTGAATGGTGTTCGGGGTTGCCATGTCTATCTACCTTAGTTGAGCGTCTTCGCCTTCTCGACGGCTTCTTCGATGTTGCCCACCATGTAGAACGCCTGCTCGGGCAGGTGATCGTATTCGCCGGCGAGAATGCCCTTGAAACCCTTGATGGTGTCGGCCAGCGAGACGATCTTGCCGTCCTGGCCGGTGAAGATCTTCGCCACGTTGAACGGCTGCGACAGGAAGCGCTGCACCTTGCGCGCGCGGAACACGAGCTTCTTGTCTTCTTCCGACAGCTCGTCCATGCCGAGGATGGCGATGATGTCCTGCAGTTCCTTGTAACGCTGCAGCACGGCCTGTACGCCGCGCGCGGTGTTGTAGTGTTCTTCGCCCACGACCAGCGGATCGAGCTGACGGCTGCTGGAGTCGAGCGGATCGACGGCCGGGTAGATGCCCAGCGCCGCGATCTGGCGCGACAGCACGATGGTCGCGTCCAGGTGGGCGAACGTCGTCGCGGGTGAAGGATCGGTCAAGTCGTCCGCGGGCACGTACACCGCCTGGATGGACGTGATCGAGCCCTTCTTGGTCGAAGTGATGCGTTCCTGCAGCACGCCCATTTCTTCGGCGAGCGTCGGCTGATAACCCACCGCCGAAGGCATGCGGCCTAACAACGCGGACACTTCGGTGCCGGCGAGCGTATAGCGATAGATGTTGTCGACGAAGAACAGCACGTCGCGGCCCTTGCCGGTGTTGCCCTGTTCCTCATCGCGGAAGAATTCGGCCATCGTCAGGCCGGAGAGCGCGACGCGCAGGCGATTGCCCGGCGGCTCGTTCATCTGGCCGTACACCATGGCCACCTTCGAATTCGAAAGCGTGTCCTTGTCGATGACGCCGGATTCGATCATCTCGTGGTAGAAGTCGTTACCTTCGCGGGTGCGCTCACCCACGCCGGCGAACACTGACAAGCCGCTGTACTGCTTGGCGATGTTGTTGATCAGCTCGAGCATGTTCACGGTCTTGCCTACGCCGGCGCCGCCGAACAAGCCGACCTTGCCGCCCTTGGCGAAAGGCATGAGCAGGTCCATGACCTTGATGCCGGTGACCAGCAGTTCCTGGCCGCCCGTCTGCTCCGCGAACGACGGCGCGGGCCGGTGGATCGGCAGGCGATCCTTGGAATCGACGGGGCCACGGTTGTCCTGCGGCGCTCCGAGAACATCCATGATCCGGCCGAGGGTAGCGGCACCGACAGGCACGCTGATCGGGCCGCCCGTGGTTTCCACGGCGAGACCGCGCTTGAGGCCTTCGGAGGCGCCCATGGCGATCGTACGCACGACGCCGTCGCCGAGCTGCTGCTGCACCTCGAGCGTCAGATCGGCGTCCTTGAGCTTCAGCGCTTCATAGACTTTGGGAATCGAATCGCGCGGAAATTCCACGTCGATGACGGCGCCGATGATCTGGGTAATCTTGCCTTGAGCCATGTTCTTAAACCTCTAACAAATTTTCTGACGCGTTACACGCGATCAAACAGCTGCCGCGCCGCCGACGATCTCAGCCAATTCCTTGGTGATCGCGGCCTGGCGGGCCTTGTTGTAAACGAGCTGGAGCTCGCCGATGAGCTTGCCGGCGTTGTCCGTTGCCGCCTTCATGGCGACCATGCGGGCGGCCATTTCGCTGGCGACGTTTTCGACCAGGCCGCGATAAACCAGCGCCTCGATGTAGCGCCGCAGAACGGCGTCGAGAATGTCACTGGCCTCGGGCTCGTAGATGTAGTCCCAATGCTCCTGCAGACCGGCGTCTTCGACCGGCTCGACGGGCAGCAGCTGCACCACTTCGGGTTTCTGCGTCATGGTGTTGACGAAGGTCGTATGCACCAGCAACAGCCGGTCGAGCTTGCCCTCGCGATAGGCGTCGAGCATGACCTTGATCGTGCCGACCAGTTGGCTGACGCGCGGGAAATCGCCGATGCCCTGGATCTGCGAGAGAACCGGGTTCGGGAGCCGCCGGAAGAACGCGGTGGCCTTGGACCCGATCACGCTCATCGAAATGCTGGCGCCCTTGGCCTGCCAGTCGCGCATGGCCATCAGCGCCGCCTTGAACGTGGTGGCGTTGAGCGATCCGCACAGTCCGCGATCGGACGAAATCACGATGATGCCGACGTTCTTCACTTCGCTGCGTTCTTCGAGGAACGGGTTGCGATAGTCGGGGTTGGCCTGCGTGAGGTTGCCGATCACCGAGCGGATCTTCGCGGCATAGGGACGCGCCAGACGCATGCGTTCCTGGGCGCGACGCATCTTGCTGGTCGCCACCATCTGCATCGCCTTGGTGATCTTCTGCGTGCTCTTGACGCTGGCGATCTTGACGCGGATTTCTTTGGTACCGGGCATCTAACTTTTCCGTCAGGCGACGTTGTTCTTCACGAATTCATCGCAGATGGCCTTGAGCGCCGCCTCGTGCTTCTTGAGCACGGGCTCGGCATTCACGGCATCGACGGTTGCCTTGTGGCTGCTCTTCGCGAAATTCTGCAGAGCCGTTTCCACCTCGACCACCTTCTTGCTGTCGACCTTGTCGAAGTAGCCGTTGTTCACCGCGTAGATGGACAGCGCCATTTCCGCCACCGACATCGGGGCGTATTGCTTCTGCTTCATCAGTTCGGTGACGCGCACGCCGCGGTCGAGCTGTTTGCGGGTCGCCTCGTCGAGGTCGGAAGCGAACTGCGAGAACGCCGCGAGCTCGCGGTACTGCGCGAGGGCCAGACGGATACCGCCGCCCAGCTTCTTGATGATGTCAGTCTGCGCGGCGCCACCGACGCGCGACACGGAGATGCCGGCGTTCATGGCCGGGCGGACGCCGGCGTTGAACAGGTCGGTCTCGAGGAAGATCTGGCCGTCGGTGATGGAGATGACGTTCGTCGGAACG
>Ga0207691_10003152_pt1 | contig 16127 bp, 14 predicted proteins | sample KBSM13metaG_FD_184327 | JGI IMG/M metagenome (GOLD analysis project Ga0207691, IMG submission 184327) | Miscanthus rhizosphere microbial communities from Kellogg Biological Station, Michigan, USA - KBS M1-3 metaG (SPAdes) (version 2) | ecosystem: Host-associated > Plants > Roots > Rhizosphere >... | reverse complement strand
TGACGGGCGAGCGAACCATCTGGCGTTAGGCGCTCACTTCCCCAGCCGTCGTCCCGCGCGCACGCCAAGCACGCCAAGCGTCAGCGTTCCTGCTCCGATGATGGCGTACACGCCGATCGACGCCCAGAACATGACGGGCTCTCGCGGACGCGACACCATGCGTCGCAGAGATGGTCGCGTGTTGGGGTAATACGTCTCGCCACCTACAACGCCGCGCGTGACCAGCCATCCCATCCCGCCAGCGACCGCGAAGAGCATCAGCACTGCGATGAACAGTGCGCGCTTTCCACTCGGCGTTGACACCACGGGTGCCGCTCGCGCGACCGTGCCGCCGGCGGCGGCACTGTGATACTCGTAGTCCGGCTCGCGGAACTCGCTCACGACGCGTGCGATGATCTCATCACGCCGCGCCTTCGCCCACTCGGGATACTCGCGCCACCGTTCGGGGGTCGCAAAGTAGATGACGTGGTGCGCGCGCCCAGGCGCGTTCCACTCAGTGCTGCTGCAGGTATCGCCTAACGTCCACGAACGCGCTGTCGTTGCCCTGCGAGCCAACCTCGCCGTCGATCACGCTCGCGAACGGCAGTCCGTTGAGGGACTTCCCCTGCTTCCAGTCAGCCCCTCGTTCGAGCAGAAGCAGCACCGCCGTCGGAGTATGGTGGCGGCGGCCACGCCGCCGCATCTTGGCAGATTCCTGTGAGGTGAACTCCAGGTGTGGGCCGTTCCGCGCGGCGGTAGCATAGACCGTGAAATCTCCCGGAGGCTAGCGCACAATGTCACTCTCGCTTCGCATCGTGGCCACGATCGCTCTCAGCACGACCGTCGCGGTGCCCGCCACTGCGCAGACCCGTGGTGTATTCCTGGGCGAACTGACATGGCCTGAGGCGGAACGCCGGCTGCGTGACGCGCCGATGGTCATCTTGCCGTTCGGTGCCGGAGCGAAGGAGCACGGGCCGCACCTCCCGCTCGCAAGCGACCAGATCGTAATGGAGTACCTCGCGAAGATCGCCGTCGACTCGCTGCCCGTGGTGGTCGCACCGCCGATCTTGCACGGCTGGTTCCCAGCCTTCGCGGAGTTTCCGGGGCTCACCATTGGCGACCCCGACGTGTTCTGGCACTACATGCTCGAGGCTGGGCGCTCACTCGTACGGCACGGCGCCAGGCGCGTAGTGTTCCTGAACACCGGCGTGACACGGTCGACCGGCATCCCCATCACGCTTGCCGCACGGACACTTTACGCGCAGGAGCGAGTGCCGACACTCGTCATCTCCTGGGACGACCTCGAGACGGCGGCGATGAAGGCTCTCACGACCCAGCGTGCCGGCACTCACGCCGATGATCTCGAGACCTCGGTCATCCTGGCGCTGCGGCCGGAACTGGTACACATGGACCGCGCCGTGCGCGACTACCGAGGGGACACCGTCGCGGCCTACCCCGGCTACCGGCCGACCGACTTTTCGCGCCGTCCTGGAGATCCTGATTTCTCGACGAGCGGCGTGTTCGGCGACCCGACGCTCGCGACCGCGGAGAAGGGAAGGCGCGTCCTCGGCATCATGACGCAGCAATGGATGAAGGCGCTGCGCGGCTTCGCGAGCAGCCCGCTCGCGAGTGGTCGTTAGGCGCTGCCTGATATCACCGAACCGAACGCGTCTGGAGGCGCCATGAACGCACACGAACGCGAAACGCTCGAACTTCTGGACGCCGCCGTACGAGCCGCCGCGGCTTCAATCGAGCCGATCGTCGCCGACGTCGATCGTAAGCTCCGCGATGCCCCTGGCGAGGTGTACGCGTGGGCGACCGTTCCGCTCGACCTCTACCAGGTTCCGCTCCCGGATTCGATCCGCTCGAGCTGGGTCTTCGTCCTGCGCGCGAACACGACCACTGGCGCCGAGCGGCATCCGAACAGCCATCAGCGCATGATGTCGTTCCGCGGTCGCGGCGACTTTCCCACGCGGCCGGGGAGCGAGTGGATCTCGCACCGCCTCCGCAGCGATCCCGACGCTCCGCTGGAGGAGCGGTGGATCTCCATCCCACCGAGCGTGTGGCACCAGGGCGTGGTGGGTGCGGAGGACTGGGCGGTGGTCTCGTTCCATACGGTGCTGGACCACGAGCTGATCGAGGAGCGCCCGACCGAGGGAGACGCCGACCTGGTCCGCCAACGGAGGTATTCCGAAAGCGGCTGACGTGACGTTAGGCGTCCACGCCAGTCGTCGCTCGGCCACCCCACGCCCATGAACCCTGCCATCGAACGCGCGGCGGCGCTCATGACCGGATTCCACAGCCCCTGGGGAATAGCGGGCGGGTGGGCGATCGATCTGTTTCTCGGGCGGGAATCGCGACCGCACGCCGATATCGACGTGGCCATTCTCCGCGACGACCAGCGCGAGCTCCACACTCGGCTCTCCAGTGCCCGAGTAGAGAAGGTCGCGGCGCACCAGCTTGTCCACTGGGCGGTCGACGAGACGCTCGCGCCGCCCATTCACGAAGTCCACGCGACGTGGCCGGACGGATACCATCTCGAGTTTCTGTTGAACGAACAGGATCGGCAGACGGGCGAGTGGGTCTATCGTCGCGATCCACGGATCCGCCTCCCAATCGGGGCGGCGTTTTGCGGTGACCGGGCAGTGCGCTATCTGGCCCCGGAGATCGTTCTGCTGTACAAATCCAAGGCGCCAAGCGCGAAGGACGACGTCGACTTCGAGTCGGTGAGACCGTTCCTTCGAGCCACGCAACGCGCCTGGCTTCGAGATGCGCTGTCGCTGACTGCGCCGGGTCACCGTTGGGGTGCCGCAACGACAAGCGAGTCGACACGCGCACCGGAGTAACCGCACTAACTACCATGGATCGTACCTGGCAGGACATCCGGTTCGCGCTCCGCGGCTTCCGCCGAAGCCCAAGCTTCGTCGTCACCGCGCTGGTCATCCTCGCGCTCGGCATCGGCGCGTCGGTGGCGATGTTCACCGTATTTCGAACGGTGCTCGTGCGACGGCTCCCAGTGGTCGATCAGGATCGCGTCGTCGTCATGTGGACGTACGCCGCGGATCCAGCCACTGAGCTCACGACAGGTACCAGGGAGCTGTCCGTCGTGCGGAAGGAATCGCGCACGATGCGCGAGATCGCCGCGGTCGCGCACTGGCCGGCCACTTCCTCGCCATTCATGTATGGCCAGGAGCCCATCGAGCTGAATCGCGGCATGGTGACGGGCAACTTCTTCGATGTCCTCGGCGTGCGTCCCGCACTGGGGCGACTCTTTCGCCCGAGTGATGACGAACCGAGTGTTGCAGCACCCGCCGATCCGGCTGTCGGCCGCAATCTCGTTCTCAGCTATCGCGCCTGGCGCGGGAACTTCGCTGGCGACTCGTCCGTCGTCGGCCGACATCTCATCGATCCACTGAACCGCATCGATTACACCATCATCGGCGTCGCGCCCTCGGGCTTCGACTATCCGGCCGGCGCCGACTACTGGATCCCGATGTGGTCGGGATGGCAGTCGACCGTATCCGCATTCGCCGTCGCGCGCCTGACGCCTGGAGCAACGCCTAACGCTGCGCGCGACGAATATCTCGCCATTGAACAGCGGCTGTCGCCGACGCTCACCTTTCGCGGCGCGCACGTCGCGACGTTCGCTGAGACCGTGCTTGGGAACGTGCGTCCGGTGCTCGCGCTGCTCACGGCGGCGGTAGGCCTCCTGCTGCTCATCGCCTGTCTCAACGTCGGCAACCTGCTGCTCCTGCGCGCGTCGTCGCGAACGCGAGAGATTGCCGTACGCCGTGCCCTGGGCGCGCGCGTCACTGACATTGTGCGCCAGCTTCTGGTCGAGGCGCTGGCGATCGCGGTGGTCGGTGGCGTACTCGGCCTCGGCATTGCGACCGTGGTGCTGCGCCTGCTCATCGCGTATGCCCCAGCGGGACTTCCGCGCCTCGACGACGTACAGATCGCTGGAGCGCCGGTGGGCGTCGCCGCGATGATCACGTCGATCACCGTGCTGCTCTTCGGCGTTGGGCCCGCGGTGTTCGCCGCGCGCGCGAACCTCGCGTCGCCGCTCCGGCTCGACTCGCGAACCGGAACCGAAACGACTCGGCGACGCCGGTTGCGACAGGCGCTGGTCGCTTCACAGATCGCGCTCGCGATGGTGATGCTCGGCGGCGCGGCGCTCCTCGCGCGGAGCCTCGCGCGGCTCGAGATGCAGGACAAGGGGTTCAGGAGCGACCATCTCTCGATCGTCTGGTATTCGTGGAATGCGAAGCGGTTCGATTCGGTCTCGAAGATGGTCATCCTCGGCGATCGCGTGCTGCACCGCGTCCGCGCGATTCGAGGCGTGACTGCGGCGACGCCAATGGTCGCACCGCCAATGCTCGGCAACGGCGTCTGGCAAATCCGGTACGAGATCGAGGGAGACCCGGCTCCCGGCGCGGCGACGAATCCAATGTTCCCGACCGAGATGGCCGGGCCGGAGTTCTTCGAGACGTTCGGTGTGTCGCTCCTGCAGGGGCGGGCGTTCGGTGAGCAGGACAACGGCTCGGCGCCACTCGTCGCGATCGTGAGTCAGTCGGTTGCCCGGCGCTTGTGGCCTAACGAGGATCCGATCGGAAAGCGTATTCGAGTGCCCGGAGCGAAGCCGGAGAGTATCATCGGTGGCGATGGATGGCGCACCGTCGTCGGCGTCGCGCACGAGACGCATCTGCGCACGCTGCGGGAGGCGTCGCCGATGGTGTTCCTGCCGTCCTTGCAGGGATACTGGCAAGGCTCGATCGCCATTCGCAGCACCGTGGCTCTGTCAGCGTTGCTGCCGGCTCTGCGCGCGGCGGGACACGACGTCGATCCCGACATGGCGCTGTGGAGTCCGCAGACGATGGATCAGATTCTCGCGGAGCCTCTCTCACAGCCGCGGCTGGGAGCGCTGTTGATGACCGCGTTCGGTGGCGTCGCGCTCCTCCTCGCGGCCATCGGGTTGTTCGGTGTGATGGCGGCACTCGTGCGCGATCAGACGCGCGAGTTCGGGATCCGGATGGCGTTAGGCGCCACGTCGGGACGAGTCCGGGCAGACGTACTGCGTCGTGCCGGCATCATCACCGGGATTGGCGCCGCTGCCGGCCTCGGTATCGCGCTCATGATGTCGCGGTTGTTGACCACACTGCTGTTCCAGATCAGTCCGACCGATCCGGTCGCGCTTGGAGCGGCGTGTCTGGTGCTGCTCGGTGTTGCAGCCGCGGCGGCGTATCTGCCTGCACGGCGCGCGACGTCAATCGATCCCGTTCAGGCGTTGCGCACCGATTGAGGGAGGGTCGCGCCGGCATCACCGCGCAGGCATTCATGCTGCCGGCTGAACCGTGAAGCAGCAGCGCGGCCGAGCGCCGCGCACGCAGCATTCACGCACCGGCTTGCAGGAGCAGCTGGCTCAGGTCCCAGAGACGATTCGCCGCTTCCGGGTCCACGGCGTACGGCAGCACGCCTAACGGCAGAGATCCGAGCTGCGCGGCGAAGTTCGTCTCGGATACGAGCGGCGCTATGTCGCAGTCCTGACAATAGACGCCACCCATGCCTTCGAGCTGGGGACTCGTCGCGCACCAGACGCTCGTCGCCGCGCCCTGCTCGACCGTCTTGAAGCCTCTCGCCGGATCGATGATGGGGCGGCCATCCTCGTCGAGAACGCCACCCGCCTGCAGTGCCTCGCGCGACACGTGCCGCTCCAGGCCCGTGCCCGCGATGCTGCCGGGATGAAGGGAGAACGCGCGCACGTCGTCAGCCTTGCCACGCTCGTCCGCCGCGAGCGCGAACAGGACGTTCGCCGTCTTCGACTGCCCGTACGCGAGCCAGCCGTCGTAGGGGCGACGCTCGTAGTTCGGATCGTCGAACACGACGGGCGAGCGCCGATGTCCCCAGGACGACACCGCGACGACGCGTGCGCCGTTCGCCCGGCGCAGCGCGGGCCACAGCCGCGTGGTCAGCTGAAAGTGCCCGAGGTGGTTCGTCGCGAACTGCGACTCGTATCCCCGGGCGTCGCGCACCAGCGGCCCCGCCATGATCCCGGCGCTGTTCACCAGCATGTGGAGCGGCTGGCCGGTCGCCATGAAATCATCCGCGAAGGCGTCGATCGACGCCGGATCCATGAGATCCATCGGCGCGATCTCGACACCGACACCGTCGAGCGCGCGCGTTGCCCTGTCGAGATCGCGAGCGGGGACGATCACCTTCGCCCCGGCGGCGCGCAGCACTCGCGCGGTCTCGAGGCCGATGCCGGAGTAGCCGCCAGTCACGATCGCGACCTTGTTCGACAGGTCGATTCCGCTGATCACCTCGGCCGCCGTCGACGCCGGGCCGAAACCAGAACCGATCGGTGCCTGTGGAGTCGTTAGGCGCGTCGACATGGCTGCCCCAGCCTCCGTGCGAAGTACGGCAGAGCTTACGCCGGAACCTTACCGATCAACGTCTCACGCGTCCAGCGCCGCGTCCGGAGGGCGGCGCCAACCCAGATGCACGGGAATGCCGTGACGACGATCGCAATCGGGTACCAGTCGGGGCCGAGGTCGTACTGCGTGATCGAGCCGATCGCGCCTAACGTGCTGAGTGCGATCGCGATCATTCCAAGGATGGCGGCATGACGCATGGGGGCGCGCGGAGCGAGTCGCGCGACGAGGTAGCCGGCCAGTACGCCGAACGCGAGCCGATAGCTCAGCGCGAGCAGGTTGAGCGATGCGTCGAACATCGGTTGTCCCCACGGCGGGTAGACGCCCAGCACGTGTAACCCCTGGTCGATTCCGAGCGACAGGACGACGTTCGCGACTATTGCCACGGCGATCGCGGCGAAACTGCGGCCGAGTTGGCGGCTACCGGTATTGGCGGGAGCGATAGGGGCGGACATGGTGGCGGCTCCAGGACTGGCGGTGGAGAGAGGATCCCGGTCGGTGGCCCGACTTCGGGGCTATGCCGGTAGTCGGAGCCGCCGGCCGAAACTCTACATCGGTCTCCCCACCTGGGATCGAGGGCGCCATTGAGGTAGAGCCGTGTTCGGGCCATCGTTGCGCAGTCGCCCATTCGGCCGCGTTGCCCGCCCCACCCGAACATGTCCTCCGATGCGCACCTCGCTCGCGCTCGCCCTATTCGTCGCCGCTCCCCTCGCCGCGCAAACTCCCGCGCCGGCCACTCCCGCCCCAACGTGGGACGTCACCCAGGCTCGCGGCAAGACGCGCGACGTCGACTTCACGACCAGCGAAGGCACCTGGATGTCCGTCGACATCTCGCCCGACGGGGCGTGGATCGTCTTCGACCTGCTCGGCCACATTTATCGGATGTCCAGTTCCGGTGGGGAAGCCACGGCGCTCACGCAGAACAGCGGCGTCGCGCTCAACTTCCATCCGCGCATCTCCCCTGACGGAAAGCTCATTGCGTTCGTGAGCGACCGGCGCGGGCAGAACAACCTGTGGGTCATGAACGCCGACGGCTCCAACCCGCGCGCGGTCTTCAACGACCTCGCTGTCCGCGTCGCCGAGCCAGCCTGGAGCGCCGACGGCAACTTCATCATCGTCCGCCGATCAGCGTTAGGTGGGCCGGGCGGAGGGGAAGGAGGCGGCAGCGGGCTCTGGATGTACTCCAAGGACGGCGGCAGCGGCATCTCCCTCGTCACGCAGGGGCGCCCCGAATCGCCTTCGCTCTCCCGCGACGGCCGCTTCCTGTACTACCAGGTATCGATCACCGACGGGATCGTCTCCGGTAAGAACGACGTCACGCAAGGTTCGCGACAGCTTCGTCGCCTGGAGCTGGCCACGGGACGCACGCTCATGGTGACCGAAGGCGTGTCGGAGCAGCAGTACCAGGGCTCGAGCGGAGGCGCGGTCGCGCCGCAGATCTCGCCGGACGGGCGCTGGCTGGCGTTTGGTCGACGCATACCTAACGGGACGATCGAGTTCAAAGGCCTCGAGTTCGGGCCGCGCACGGCGCTCTGGTTGCGTGACCTCGAGAGTGGGACCGAGCGCGTGATCATGGATCCCGTCGAGGTCGATATGGCCGAGGGCGGGAAGGTGTCGCGCGTGCTGCCGGGGTACGCGTGGGCGTCCGACGGAAAGTCGATCGTCATCACGCAGGGCGGGAAGATCCGCCGGCTCGATGTTGCGTCTCGGCAGGTCGCGGAGATCCCGTTCACGGCGCGCGTGCATCGCACGCTCTCCGAGCAGGCGATGGCCGCGCGCACGGTGCGCGACGACACGCTCGACGTGCAGTACCTCCGCTGGGCGTCGCGGTCGGCAGACGGGAAGCGAGCGGCGTTCGAGGGAGCGGGAAAGCTCTGGGTCGTCGACGTACCTAACGGCACGCCGAAAAGACTGACGCCCGCGTCGTTTACCACGGTCGAGCTCTCGCCGGCCTGGTCGCCGGACGGACAGTGGATCGCGTTCACTACCTTCGACGATGAGAAGCTCGGGCACCTTTGGAAGGTGCGCGCGACCGGCGGTGAGCCCGTTCGGCTGACGAAGTTCGCTGGCGAATACCTCCAGCCCGCATGGGCGCCTGACGGACGAGAGCTCGTGGTCACGCGCGGAAACGGCGGATTCCTCCGTCAGCACTCGATGTCCAACAACACGTGGTACGAGCTTCGTCGCATTGGTGCCGACGGCACCGGCGAGCGCCTCATCACCGAGGTGAACCGCCCCTACTCGGCCAGCCGCCCCGGGATGCCGCGGCGTCCGATCGTGCAAGCGTCGTATGGCCCGGGAGGGAGGATCTTCTTTCCTGAGACACACGGCGCCGAAGCGGCGCGGCCAGGTGTTGCGGCCGAGGTGGCGGGCACTGACTTCGTCTCGGTGAATCGCGACGGCGGCGACCGGAAGGTGTACCTGACGATGCCGTACGTCGACGAGGCCGCCGTCTCGCCGGACGGGCGACAGCTGCTGTTTCAGGAGGGCGACAACGCGTATCTGATTCCATTCCCGCTCGCTGGAACGGGCGAGGTCGAGCCGCGCATCGAGCACGGTCGAAACAGCCGGTTCCCGGTGCGCCAGGTCTCGCTCGAAGGTGGGCTCTTCCCGCACTGGCGCGACAGCGTGACGGCGGAGTTTGCGAGCGGGAATCGCATCGTCACTGTCGACACGCGGACGTACAAGGCGGACACCGTCACGATCGGCCTCAAGGTCCCGAAGCGCGTCCCGTCAGGCACGGTGGCGTTCACGGGCGCGCGCATCATTACGATGGAGGATCGTCGCGTAATCCCGAGCGGCACCGTCCTCGTGAAGGGTGGGCGGATTACGTGCATTGGCGAGTGCAACACGCAGGGTGCGCAGGTGATCGACGCCAGTGGAAAGACGATCATGCCCGGTTTCGTCGACATGCACGCGCACCACCATCGCGACCACGAGGGTGTGCTGCCGAGGAAGAACTGGGAGTCCGCGATTTACATGGCGTACGGCGTGACGACGACGCTCGACAACTCGATGTGGTCGGGCAACGTCTTCCCGACCGCGCAGATGATCGAGGCGGGGATGATGATCGGGCCGCGCACCTACAGCACCGGCGATCCGCTCTACGCCGGCGATGCGTCGCGACAGAACGATCTCACGTCGCTGGCCGTGACGGAGCAGAACGTTAGGCGGCTCCAGTCATGGGGCGCGGTGACCATGAAGCAGTACTCACAGCCGCGCCGCGATCAGCGCCAGTGGGTGAGCGATGCGGCGCGCCGCTTCGGATTGCGCGTCACGGCCGAGGGTGGCGACATCGAGTACAACCTGTCGATGATCATGGACGGGCAGACGGGCTGGGAGCATCCGTGGGGGAATGTGCCGATCTACGCCGACGTCGCGAAGTTCTTCGGCAAGGCGCACGCGTTCTACAGTCCGACGTTCATGGTGGCGGGGCCGTCGTCGTGGAACGAGGACTACTGGTATGCCGAGAGTGACGTGTTCAAGGATCCGAAGCTGCAGTCGTGGCTCCCGTGGCAGATGCTCATTCCGCAAACGCGGCGGCGCATGCTGCGGCCGGCGACGGACTACAGCTTCCCGCTGCTCGCGCGCGGCCTCGCGGACATCATCGCCGAGGGCGGCTACGGCACGATCGGTTCCCATGGGCAGCAGCATGGGATGGGGTCGCACTGGGAGGTGTGGATGGCCGCGTCGGCGATGGGGCCGATGGGCGCGCTGGAGGTGGGCACGATCGATGGAGCGCGATTCATCGGGATCGAGAAGGAGACGGGATCGCTGGCGGTCGGCAAGCTCGCGGACATGCTGGTGCTCGACGGCAATCCGCTCGATGACATTCGCCAGACGCGGAATATCCGCTATGTGGTGAAGGGCGGGATCGTGTACGACGCGATGACGCTCGACGAGGTGTGGCCGGCGAAGACGCCGTTCGGGGCGCACTGGTGGGTGAATCCGGACGCGTTGAAGGCGGACAAGAAGGCGATCACGCCGGGGGTCGGGCAGCCGTAGTGGCGGGGTGGGGCGGACGCGTTAGGCGCGGGCGCCCGTGCTCGGAATCCGGCGGGGCGGGCGTCTGGTTCTGGCCGCCCGCCCGCCCGAGACCTCGAAACGAGTGCTCTGTCGCCATTGTGTTAGACGGCACCGCTCGCCGTCTAACACGGCGCGTTGGCGACTGGCATTGTAAGCGATTGCATGTACGGCAGTTGCATTGTCGGTGCGTCACTCTGCCGCACCGGTGCGAACTAGACGGCGACACCGCGCCGCGTTTGTGGCGCGAGGCCGCAGGCTGAGGCCCGGTATATCATAGAATTGGCGTTAGGCGGCCACAACCATCGCGTGAAATACGTCCAACTCTTCGCCACCTTCGCTGTACTCGGGTTCGCATGCGGCTGTGATGATCACGCCGGACTGCCGCGGGTCGTCGCCGGCTCACGCGTGCCGCACCCCGCGTTTCTCCTCCGCGGTACGAGGCGGCCCGACGCCATCCAGTTCACCATCCTAGGGCGGTACCGCGGTGGCAGCAGCGGTACGATCTACTGGGCGCTCGCCACGCTGCCCGGCGCTACCACGCCGCTCGACACGCTGCGTTACGGCGAGACGCCGGCGGGCTACACCGCCACACGGCCCGCCGGCGCGCTTTTCCCGGGTCGCTACCAACTGGACGTGATCTCGGCCGGCGTGCATCGCATCATCTATTTTCGCGTCCAGCCTGACGGTTCCGTCAGCGAGAATTCGCCGTTCTACTAACGCGCGCCGGCCACCTAACGTATCGTTGCAACTGTCAAGCGATCTAAGGAAGCGGCTACGCCGCGATGGTGATAGCTCGCTTGCAGTTGAACTTGGCGTTAGGCCGCAACACAGTTGCGTATGATTAGCTGCAGGATTCCAGCCTACCGCTTGAAGGGATGGCTTGCAGTGGACGCCCTAACTACCCGAGGTGCGCGATATGACCAAAGACCGACGTTCATTCCTCAAGCAGTCGTCCGTCATGATGGCGGGCGGGGTGTTCAACACGCGGCAGCGCTCCGCTCCGGACGCTCCCTTTGTCCACCATGTGCTCTTTTGGCTGAAAGACAAAGGGAATAGCGAGTCCTACGGCCGCCTAGTTGCCGCCTTGAAGCAACTCAGGAAAGTCGAAACGGTTCGCTTTCTGCACGTCGGGGCGCCTTCAATCAGTGACATCGAGTTTGAGGCCCGCGTAACCGACGCCAGCTATACGGTTTCATATCTAGCGCTCTTCGACAGCAAGGCCGACAAGGAGCATTACCTTAGTCATCCGCTACACACCAAGTTCGTGGAAGATTTCGGCCCATCCACGGGGATCTTGTCGAACGTTCTGATCTACGATTCCCTCCGACTCCCCGATTGATCGACGCCGCGTTTCGCTGCAAGATCGGCTTGCGACACATCTCCGTGGGTACGCTCGACGCATCCAACCTCAAGATGAGAATTGAGAAGAAGGAAGTCGAGCGCGCGCGGCTCATGCAGCTCCGCGCCATCTACGCTCGGTTCCCAGAGGGAGAGATCGAGGACCATGAGCGGCCCGATTTCCTCTTGCGTGGCCGCGACGTCCTTGGCATCGAGGTCACCGGCCTGCATTCGGATAGAGGCATCGCGGACCGCCGGGCTGAGGGTGCATGGAGACGGGCGATCGATGACGCGCGAGCGGAGTACAAGCGCGACAACCTGTCGCCGTGCCACGTCATAATCGAGTGGCACGGGCCACCGACACGGTCGCGTGAGGGAGGAACGCGGACCAGTCGGTCCATAGCCGCTACTGTCGAACAAATCATCGCGGCCACTCGCGATAGAGAAGTTCACATTGAGTACTCCGGCCACGGAGGGATCCAGCTGCCGAATGGTGTAGAACGCATGGACGTCCAGCGGGTCCATGACTGGGCAGAGGGATTCTGGGATTTCAAGCAAGGTGCCGTGGTACCAACGTGGTCGCCGTCGTTCATTCAGGCGGCCATCAACAAGAAGGAGCAGCTCTTCGACCGGTATCGCGAGAAGTGTGATCGCGTGTGGTTGGTTCTGCTGGCGGAGCATGACTACGCCTCGTCGTGGGGCGAACACACCGACTCGTCTCGCGCTAACGTCTATGTCACGCGGTTCGAACACGTTCTTGTGTTTCGAACGCTTTCCGGTCAGGTGACCGAGCTGCAAGTGAGTACCGGTCCAGATCTCGAGCCGTCGTGGGACTGAGCACGATTTGGCGCGGCGCGCTCGGCGCCTGCATGACCGTCGCGTCCTTCGGGTGTCACCCCCGCACCGTGATGGAGCCCTATGGACACTGCGGGCCGTACGCCCCGGGGGACGCGGAGCCGGCACTGGCTGCATTCGAGCGGGGAACGCCCGGCGTGCTTCGCGTGCGCGGGGGTGACGACCTGGGCACACCGCTGCCCGTCGTCTACCAACTGGCGGCGCGGGGGCACGGCGGCGCTGCTCCGGGCGGTGAGCGACACCGGGCTTGCCGTGCTGGGGCTCGGCGCTGGGCGCTACGTGCTCCGCGCGCTCGCGATCGCCCATCACCCGCTCACGGCGACGTTCGACTTCGGACCCGACACGGGTGCCGTCGCGACGCTCCGCCTCGAGCGGGGCGCGGTCTCTCTGTGCGAGGATGGCATTAGGGCACGCCGCCTGCCATGGTGGCGGATCTGGTGAGCCTCGCTGCTACGTACGTTGGGACTGTCGAGCGGGCGGACTATGGTTGCTCGCTTCGCTCGCTCTTGTTTGATTCGCTCATAGTTCAACTTCAGGCGTTAGGCGTTTTAACCGGGTAGGAGGTGAACGATGGCGAAGGTTACCGGGGTCGGCGGCGTCTTCTTCAAGAGCAAAGGCGACAGCGCTGCATTGGCAGCGTGGTATCGGAAGCACTTGGGCATGCCGCTGGAAGACTTTGGCGGCGCCATACTCAGATGGCCGGATGACAAGGCCGAGGATCAAGGCCTCACGGTGTGGCATGTCGCGCAGACAGACAGCAAGTGGTTCAGCCCGAGCACATCTTCGTTCATGATCAACTACCGGGTCGACAACCTCGGCGAGTTGCTGGAGCAACTACGTGCGGCGGGTGTGGAAGTGATCCAGGGACCCGAGTCGCACGAGAATGGCAAGTTCGCGTGGATCATGGATCCGGACGAGAACAAGATCGAGCTGTGGGAGCCGAAGGCCTGGGACGACAAGAACAAGGGTGCGTGAGCGCAGCGGCGCTCGTGGCCGCCACCCTGATGCTCGTCACGCGCCCGAACGCGGCGACCGACGCTGCCTAACGACGGGTATGTCCATGCGTCCACGACAAGTCGCGAGCGATGCGGTCACTGACACGGCGTTCGCACTCCGCTCGTTCCGGCGCTCCCCCGGCTGGACCTTCGTCACGCTCCTGACGATCGCGTTGGGCGTCGGGGCGAGCACCGCGGTGTTCAGTGTCGCGGACACGTTTCTCATCCGGCCGCTCGCGTACCGCGACGCGTCGCGCGTCTACACCGTCGCTCTGCAAGGGAGCATCTCAGGGGAAGCGATCTCGCTTCCGATACCCGCCGACGTCGTACGGGAATGGCGAAACAGCGCGCGCACGCTCGAAGCCGCGGCAACGTACGACGGTGGGCCGAGCGCGTATCTCCGTGGTGACCCTGCGGATGTCAGCATCAAGACCGTATTCGCCGACAGTGCCTTCCTCGCCTTTGCCGGGGCGCGGCCGGTGATCGGACGCAATTTTACATCGCAGGAGGTCACGCCTAACGGGCCGCGTGCGATCCTCCTGTCCGAGGGCTTCTGGCGACGGCAATTCGGTGGATCGCCCGACGTCCTGGGTAGGGTCGTGCGGCTGGAGTTGGGTGGGGAGCCGGAGTCGCGCCCGAGCACCATCGTGGGCGTGGTGCCGGCGTCACTCGTCCTTCCGGACTTCAGATTCGAAAGACCCGACGTCTGGCTCCCGTTCATTCACGGGAAGCGTGTGAGAGCAATCGCCGTGCGCCTGACGCCCGGCGCATCGCCGAAAGCGGCGAGCGCGGAGCTGACCGCCATTCTCGAACGTGCGGGGGGCATCGATCCGGACGACCAGGTGCTCCAGCCGAGCATCCGCTTCAGCCGCCCCCAGGACGACCTTCCATTTCGTCAGGCGCTGCTGCTCCTGACGGGTGCGGCCATCTTCCTGCTTCTCATAGCCTGCAGCAACGTGTCGCATCTGTTACTGCAGCGCGGCGTGGCGCGCGACCGTGAGCTTGCCGTGCGTCATGCGCTTGGCGCGCACCGCGCACGGCTGGTTCGCCAGCTGGTCACGGAGAGCGCCTTGCTCGGCCTGGCAGGGGGAGCACTTGCCATGCTTATGGGCTGGGGAACGCTCGAGGTGTTGGCGTGGTTGCGGCCGACGAGCCTGCCGGCCCTGTCTCACCTAACGACGACACGTGGAGTAGTCCCGTTCGCCGCGGGTCTGGCGATCGCCGTGGGCCTGATAGTCGGCGTGCTCGGCGCATTGCACGTTGCGCACGGGCATCTGGGACAAGCGCTGCGAACCGGTGCGTCGAGCGCCCCGCTCGGTCACCGCCGGCTGCGCGGGACGCTCGTCGTTGGACAGATCGCGCTCTCCGCGATCCTGCTCGCCGGAGCGATACTTCTCATCCGCACGGTGTTCGACTTCGAACGCGTGCGACTGGGATTCGACCCGCACGACCTCTACGCGGTGGACTTTCGCGAGCGCGACCTGAATGCGGTCCAGCCCCGAGAGCGCCGCGTCGCCTTCGCCAGCATGGTTCGCGGTCTGGCGGAGCGCCATCTGGGATCACGGAACCTAACGATTGCTGGGGAAGCGACCGCGGATGGCGTCTCATTCGCTTCGGCGTTCGAGACGAGCGAGCGTCCCGGAGTCGTAGGCCCGTCGGGCTTCACCGGCGTCAACTACGTGGCACCGGACTATTTCTCGGTACTGCGAATGCCGCTCATCGCGGGACGAACGTTCGACGAGGGGTCGTCCTCGCGCGCCGAGGTCATCGTGAGCCGGTCCCTCGCTCAGCAGCTCCGGCCCGACGGCAACGTCGTCGGGCGGCAGTTTCGCAATTCCCGGCGGGAAGGGGCACTCCAACAATGGCAAACGGTGGTCGGAATCGTTCCGGATATTCTCGTCAACCGTCTCGACCGCGCGACGAGACCAACGCTGTATCGGCCGTTTCCCGAAACCGACTTCGGAACGGCGCTCATTGTGCGCTTATCCCGAAAGGATGCGGTGGACGTTGTCAGGCGCTTTGCGAGGTCGGTGCACCCCGATCCGTTGACGTGGCGCGTCACTGATATGAATGCGGAGGTCGAACAATCGCTCGCCGAGCCGCGGTTCACGATGTTCGTGCTCGTGCTGTTCGCCGTTTCGGGCGTGCTACTCGCGGCAATTGGCCTGTTCGGAGTGATGTCCTACACTCTCGGCATGCGAACACGGGAAATCGGCGTTCGGATCACGCTCGGCGCGACGCGCCGCAACATCGCCGGTCTGTTCGTCCGTGATGCGCTGGGTCAAGCGGTGCTCGGGACGGGAATCGGTCTCGCGGGCGCGTTAGGTGTAGCGCGGCTCATTCGGATGTCGTTCTATGGTGTCCAGAGCTTCGACACGATCACGTTGATCGTCGCCGCGGCCTCGATGCTGCTCGCGTGTTTGGCAGCGTGCGCCGGACCATTGTTTCGCGCGACGCGGGTCGATCCGATCGTCGCCATTCGCACCGAGTAGGTGAGGACACCCTC
>Ga0207691_10003150_pt1 | contig 16131 bp, 13 predicted proteins | sample KBSM13metaG_FD_184327 | JGI IMG/M metagenome (GOLD analysis project Ga0207691, IMG submission 184327) | Miscanthus rhizosphere microbial communities from Kellogg Biological Station, Michigan, USA - KBS M1-3 metaG (SPAdes) (version 2) | ecosystem: Host-associated > Plants > Roots > Rhizosphere >... | reverse complement strand
GCGAAAACCTGAGTGAAGAATACGAGGACCAACCGTGAACGAACGACTCCCCGACGCTGCCCGCGAGGCCGGGCCGGACGTCGCGACAGACGCGCGGCCGGACGTCGCGAGCCTGCCAGGGGGCGCCCGCGCGGCCCTCGAAGCGGTCCTGATGGTGATCGACGAACCGGCCACGGCCCAGGCCCTGGCAGCCGGACTGAACCTGACGGTCGACGTCGTCGAGACCCTGCTGGCTGAACTGCAGCGGGAGTATAACGGTTATACTGTTAATGCCCCGGATGTGGACGATGCCAGTTTGAACGGCTTCAGCGCCACCGCCCGGGGTTTTGAATTGCGGAATATCGCCGGAGGCTGGCGGATCTATTCCCGCGCTGAATTCGCCGAGATCGTTGGCGAATTCGTGCTGGAAGGCCAGACAGCCAGGCTGACGCAGGCGGCGCTCGAAACGCTCGCCGTCATCGCTTACCGCCAGCCCGTATCTAGGGCGCGGGTGTCTGCAATTCGAGGAGTCAACGTTGACTCTGTCGTGCGGACGCTGACGCAGCGGGGGCTGATCGAGGACTCGGGAACCGATCCTGAATCCGGAGCAATCCTGTACCGCACGACGTCGTATTTCCTGGAGCGAATGGGAATCGGCTCGGTGGCGGAATTGCCACAGCTTTCACCCCACCTTCCGGGGCTTGAAGGCATCGAAGAGTTTTACGACGCTGGAAGAATGTAGGCAGGAACAACTGCCTGCGCACGAGTATCCACTAGGGCAGAATCATTTTGCCCAGTCGGCGGGTGTTGTCGGGAGACAGCGGCCGTCGGCCAACAAACGAAGGACGGGTCATGACACAGGCGGGACGCCAGGGTTCACCACGTAACAGTTCGGGACGTAACAGTGCCGGACAAAACAAGGCCGGACAAAACCCAGCGCAGGGCTCAGGCCGCGGCGCACAGGGCGGTTCGGGCCGCAGCGGCGGAGCCGACTACAAGGGCGGCGCAGGCCGCAGCTCCCAAGGCGGCGCCGGCCGCAGCGGCGGAGCCGGCTACAAGGGCGGCGGAGACCGCCCCTTCAAGCACCCCAAGCCTCGCGAAGAGGCCTTTATCGATCCGGACCTGCAGGGTCCCGACGGCGCGCCGTCGACTGCCCGCCCGGCTTCCGCTGACTGGAAGTCGAAAGCGCCCTCCGGCAAGGAAGCAGCCCGCAAGGCAGCCGCCCGCAAGCCCGGCTTCGGCAAGGCTCCCGGCACTCCCGGCGCCCTCAAGCCCAAGCCGCGCGTCGGCGCCGGAGCGGCCAAGGCCACCGGTTCCCGCGCCTTCGGCAGTGAACGCTTCGGCCAGAACCTCGGGCCCGTGCGCAAGCCGGCCCGCAAGCGCGGACCCCGCGCCGAGGTGCCGCAGTCTGAGCTGCACGACGCCGACGGCACCCGCCTCCAGAAGGTCATGGCTTCCGCCGGCGTCGCCTCACGGCGGGTCTGCGAGGAAATGATCGCCGAGGGCCGCGTCGAGGTCGACGGCCAGGTGGTCACCGAACTCGGCGTGCGCGTCGACCCGAAGACGGCAGTGATCCACGTCGACGGACTGCGCATCCAGCTGGACGAGAACATGGTCTACATGGTCTTCAACAAGCCCAAGGGCGTTGTCTCCACCATGGAGGACCCGGACGGCCGCCCGTGCATCAGCGACTTTGTCCGCAACCACCACGGCGAACGCCTCTTCCACGTGGGCCGGCTTGACGTCGCCACCGAAGGGCTGCTGCTGCTGACCAACGACGGCGAGCTCGCCAACCGCCTGACGCACCCGTCCTATGAAGTGCCCAAGACCTACCTCGTGCAGGTCCGCGGGCCCTTCCCGCAGGGCGTGGGCGCCGAACTCAAGGGCGGCGTCGAACTCGAGGACGGCATCGCCTCGGTGGACTCCTTCAAGCTCGTCGACTCGACCCCCGGCCACGTGCTGATCGAGGTCGTGCTGCACTCGGGCAAGAACCGGATCGTCCGGCGCATGTTCGACGCCGTCGGCTTCCCCGTGCTGCGCCTGGTGCGCGTCAAGGTCGGCCCCATCGGGCTCGGCGACCAGCGCCAGGGCAGCATCCGCAACCTCGGCAAGCAGGAAGTCGGCCACCTGCTGGCCTCCGTGGGGCTGTAAGCATGTCCGCCTTCCGCACGCACGGCCGCGGCCACCTGAACGGCCCGGTGCTCGTCCTGGGCTCCGGGCTTCTGGGCACCAGCATCGGGCTGGGGCTGCGGGGGCGGGGCGTTCCCGTGTTCCTCTCGGATCCCTCGCCGACCAACCAGGCCGTCGCCGTCGACATCGGCGCCGGCCTGCCGCTGGCGCGCCTCGAGGGGGAGGCGCCGGAGCTCGTCGTCGTGGCCGCGCCGCCGGATGTCACGGCGGACGTCGTGGCCAAGGCGCTCCAGGACTACCCGCACGCCGTCGTGGTGGACATCGCGAGCGTGAAGGCGCAGATCCTGGCCGATCTCCGCAGCCGCGGCGCGGACCTGGGCCGCTACGTGGGGACCCACCCCATGGCCGGGCGCGAGAAATCGGGCCCGGTCGCGGCCCGGGGCGAGCTGTTCACCTCCATGCCGTGGGTCGTGTGCCCGGCGGAGGAGACACTGCCGGAGTCCCTGCGGGTGGCGCGTGCGCTGGCCGGCGATCTCGGCGCCGTCGTGTCCGAATTCGCTGCCGACGAGCACGATGCAGCCGTGGCGCTCGTCTCACACCTGCCGCAGGTGATGTCCTCGCTCGTGGCCAGCCGCCTGCAGGGCACGCCCCTGCACGCCCTGTCCCTGGCCGGCAACGGGCTGCGCGATGTCACCCGGATCGCCGCAAGCGATCCCACGCTCTGGGTCCAGATCCTGGGCGCGAACGCGGAAAAAGTGGTGGAAATCCTGCACGGAGTCCGCGAGGACCTCAACCGGCTGATCGGCACCCTGGAGGCACCGGCCGCTCCCGGCGCCCGGCTGGACCTTGCCCAGCTGATCAGCGAAGGCAATGCCGGCCAGTCCCGGATCCCGGGCAAGCACGGCGGACCCCCGCAGACATACTCGTGGCTGACGGTGCTGGTGGATGACACACCCGGGCAGATCGCCAAGCTGCTGACCGAGATTGGCGAGATCGGCGTCAACGTCGAAGACCTCCGCCTCGACCACTCTTCGGGGCAGAATGTGGGCATGGTGGAAATTTCCGTCCTGCCCAACAAGCACGACCTTTTGATAGCAGCCCTCAACGACCGTGGATGGCGGGTACTCCAGTAATGACCCAGGAACTCATCGAGACAGTGGACGTAGTCCGCCCCGGAAAAAGCCTTGTGGTTGCCATCGACGGCCCCTCCGGCTCCGGCAAATCCAGCGTGAGCAAAGAGGTGGCCCGCCGGCTGAAACTGGCCTACCTCGACACCGGCGCGATGTACCGCGCCCTGACGTGGTTCTGCCTGCAGAGCGGCACGGACCTGGACGACGGGGCCGCCGTCGAGACCGCCGCAGAGACCCTGCCGCTGGAAATCAGCACGAGCCCGCAGGAAGAGTACGTCCGCGTCGGCGGGCACGATGTCACTCTCGCCATCCGTGAACCCGCCATTTCCGCGGCAGTCAGCGCCGTCGCCACCACGCTGGGCGCGCGGACTGAACTGATCCGCCGGCAGCGCGAGCTGATCGAAAAGCACCACCGCCGCATGGTGGTCGAGGGCCGGGACATCACCACCGTCGTCGCGCCCCATGCCGAGGTGCGGATGTTGCTGACCGCCAGCGAGGAAGCCCGGCTGCGCCGCCGCGGCATCCAGTTGGGCGGCAGCCAGAATGCCGAGCAGCTGGCAGCCCAGGTCACGCACCGCGATGCCAAGGACTCCACCGTAGTGAACTTCACCACGGCCGCCGACGGCGTCGTGACCCTGGACTCCTCCGACCTGGACTTTGACGAGACGGTCCAGGCCGCACTCGACATCGTGGACACCGTGGTCAACCATTCTCCTGTTCCGCTCCGGGCCGTCCACGGTGACTGAGGGGCGCGCCGGACTGCCGGGGACAGCGCCCGCCGCCCTGCCCGGCCAGTGGACGACGGCGTGGAGCCGGCCCGTGGGCTGGCTCCTGGACCACCTCGTCTACCGCACCTCGGTCAGCGGACGCTCCAACGTCCCGGCGGCCGGTCCCGTGATTTTCGCGGGAAACCACATCAGCTTCCTGGACGGGCCCGTCATGTTCGGAGCCTCGCCCCGGCCCATGCACATCCTCGTCAAGCAGGAGATGTTCACCGGGTTCCTCGGCCGCGTCCTGGCGGCGTCGGGCCAGGTGCCCGTCGACCGCCGTGGTGGCCGTGCGGCGCTGGCCACGGCCCGGAGCCTGCTCGACGCCGGACGGTGCGTCGGGATTCTTCCCGAAGGCACGCGGGGGAGCGGTGAGGCCGCCGCGATCAACAACGGCGTCGCCTGGCTGGCGCTTAACTCCCGCGCCACCGTGGTTCCCGTGGCCATCCTGGGCACAAGAATCGGCGGCGAACACCTCGACACGGTGCCCGCACCGCGCCGGCGCCTGCATGTCAGCTTCGGCGGGGCCATCAACGTCAGCCGCAGGCCGGGCGAGAGCGGGCGTGTTTCAATGGACAGGGCGGGAACCGAAATCCGGGCCGCATTAGCGCGCCATGTCCAGGACTCAGTACTAAGAACCGGGCAGCCCCTGCCCCACGCGGAATCACCGCATGAACGTCATGAAGCAGTAGCCGGGACGCCGGCAGATCACCACCTAAGGAAAGTGCAATGAGCGATACGACTCAAACCTCCGGCAATTTTGGCGCCGGCGAAGACGAATACACGCCCACCGGCACCGACCAGGTGGCTGAAAACCTTGCCGCCCTGGACGATGACGAAGCGGAACTCCGCGCGGCCTCGCTGCGTGCCGGGCTGGACGACTACGAGCTCGACGAAGACGACGCCGCCCTCCTGAGCGGCCACTTCGACGATGAGGACTTTGACGGCCCGGTCAAGCTGGACCCGGTCCTGGCCATCATCGGACGGCCCAACGTGGGCAAATCCACCCTGGTCAACAGGATCCTGGGCCGCCGCGAGGCAGTGGTCGAGGACACCCCCGGCGTCACCCGCGACCGTGTCATGTACTCGGCAAACTGGAACGGCCGCAACTTCACCGTGGTGGACACCGGCGGGTGGGAGCACGATGCCCGCGGCATCCACGCCCGTGTGGCGGAACAGGCCGAGATGGCCGTGGAACTTGCCGACGCCGTCCTGTTCGTCGTCGACTCCGCCGTGGGCGCGACCGCGACCGACGAAGGCGTCATGAAGATGCTGCGCAAGTCGAAGAAGCCGGTCATCATGGTGGCCAACAAGGTGGACGACTTCGCCCAGGAAGCCGACTCCGCCACCCTCTGGGGCCTGGGCTTCGGCGAACCGTACCCCGTCTCGGCCCTGCACGGCCGCGGCGTGGCGGACCTCCTGGACCACGTCATGGACACCCTCCCGGAGTACTCCCTGATTGAAGGCCTCGAGCGCTCCGGCGGCCCCCGCCGCATCGCCCTGATCGGCCGCCCGAACGTCGGCAAGTCCTCGCTGCTGAACAAGCTCGCCGGTTCCGAGCGTGTGGTGGTGGACAACACCGCCGGCACCACCCGCGACCCGGTCGATGAATTCATCGAACTCGGCGGACGCACGTGGCGCTTCGTGGACACCGCCGGCATCCGGCGCCGCCAGCACATGGCCCAGGGCGCGGACTTCTACGCCTCCCTGCGCACGCAGAGCGCGCTCGAAAAGGCCGAGGTCGCCGTCGTGCTCCTGGCCGTGGACGAGGTGCTCAGCGAGCAGGACGTCCGCATCCTGCAGCTCGCCGTTGAATCCGGCCGCGCCCTGGTGCTGGCCTTCAACAAATGGGACCTCCTCGACGACGAGCGCCGCCGCTACCTGGAACGCGAAATCGAGCAGGACCTGGCACACGTGGCCTGGGCGCCGCGCGTGAACATCTCGGCCAAGACCGGCTGGCACAAGGACCGGCTCGTCCCGGCCCTGGACACCGCCCTGGAAAGCTGGGACAAGCGCATCCCCACCGGACGCCTCAACGCGTTCCTGGGCGAACTTGTCGCAGCGCACCCGCACCCGGTCCGCGGCGGCAAGCAGCCCCGCATCCTGTTCGGCACCCAGGCCTCGAGCCGGCCGCCGAAGTTCGTGCTCTTCACCACCGGATTCCTGGATCCGGGATACCGCCGCTTCATCACCCGACGCCTCCGGGAGACCTTCGGCTTCGAGGGCACGCCCATCGAGGTCAACATGCGCGTGCGCGAAAAGCGTGGCAAGAAACGTTAAATCCGACACACCTTGCCGTGACAGCCTGAAATTGTCACAGGCACCCTCCCGGATCGTGTAAGCTTTTGGAGGTGGTTCGGCCGGACTGCTTGGAAGAAAACCTGGAGCGAATCCGGGAGGACTTCCGGGCGGAGAACGGTGGAACCAGCGGGCTGTAGCGCAGCTTGGTAGCGCACTTGACTGGGGGTCAAGGGGTCGCAGGTTCAAATCCTGTCAGCCCGACCAACAGCTGAAACCCCGCCATTCCTGATGAAGGAATGGCGGGGTTTTCTGTTTCCCGGACACATCCGCGCCGCGGTGTTCCCCGGACGGTCCGCGGTGATCCGCTATTTCAAAAAGCGCGACGTCCGGCGGTCGGCCAGGATCTTTCCTTTCGTCTGGCACGTCGGGCAGTACTGCAGGGCGGAATCGGCAAACGAAACCTCCCGGACCGTGTCCCCGCACACCGGACACGGTTCGCCGGTCCGGCCATGGACCCGCATGTGGCTCCGCTTGGTGTCCTTGAGCTCGTTGGGCGGCTTGCCCTTGGCCTCCGCCACCGCTGTTCCCAGAATGGTGTGGATGGCGTCGTAGAGGCGCTGCACGTCCGTCCCGTCCAGCGACTTGGCGATCGCGAACGGCGAAGTCCTGGCGGCGTGCAGGATCTCGTCACTGTAGGCATTCCCAATGCCCGCGATGATGCCCTGGCTCCTCAGGACGCCCTTGATCTGCTGGGAACTGGAGCCGAGAATCCCGGCCAGTGCATCGACGTCGAAGTCCGGACTGAACGGATCCGGTCCGAGCGCCGCGATGCCGGGCACGTCGTGCGGATCACGGACCACATAGACCGCCAGGCTCTTTTTCGTGCCCGCCTCCGTCAGATCCATGCCCACCGGGCCGGAATCGCCCGAGAACGTCAGCCGCAGCGCGATGTGGCCCTTCCCCATTCTCAGCTGGGCGTCTGTGGGGGAATCAGTGAAGCGGACCCAGCCGGCCCGCGCCAGGTGGAAGACAAAATGCAGCCCGTCCGCTTCCACGCTGACAAACTTGCCGAACCTTTGCACGCCGCTGACGGCCTTGCCCTGGAGATCGGAGTAGGGAGGGTCTGCCGTCTTGAGCACGGCGAAGGAGACCGGCTGGATTTTCCGCACCATTGCTCCGCGCAGGTGCTCGTCCAGAAAGTCCGTCAGGGCCGCAACTTCAGGAAGCTCAGGCACGGCCTAGCCCTGGCGTGTCCGGACGGTCCCGGCGCCCCGGTTGTTCACATTCCCGCCCTTCAGCGGAGCATGTTCTGCCATGGCACCATCTTCGCAGATCCCTCCCCGGCCCCTGCCCGATATGCCTATACTTTCAGCGGCGGCTAGAACAAACGACTGCCGCCGCCAGGTGATTGACCCGATGAAAGGCCCGTCATGAGCATCATTCCCGAAGACCTGTCCTACACCGCAGAACACGAATGGGTTTCGGCCCCCAACGCCGACGGGGTTGTGCGCGTGGGCATTACTGATTTTGCCCAGGACGCCCTCGGGGATGTCGTCTACGCCCAGATGCCCGAGGTCGGGACCACCATCAAGGCCAACGACGTCGTCGGAGAGGTCGAATCCACCAAGAGCGTCAGCGACATTTACGCCCCGGTGACGGGCGAGGTGGTCGCCAGGAACGAGTCGCTGGACACCGATTCCGCCCTTATCAACTCCGATCCGTACGGTGAAGGCTGGCTGATCGAAATCAGGCTCGCGGAAGCCGACGCGGTCGAGTCCTTGCTCAGTGCATCCGAGTATGAACAGCAGGTAGGCTAAAGACAGAGGTCATTCGGGCCGGGGCCGCCGGCGAGTGTTGTTGGGATAACAAAACAAAGCCGCGCCCCGCCGAAGGGCCTCATTACCGGGACTGCAAGGCTTTTCCGGACGGCATGCGTTGTTTGCAGGGGGGACACCTGCAACGAATGAGGAGGACTCAATGTTTGGGCACGAACGGAACGACACCGGTGACGGTTACGGCACGGGTGGAGTGAAGGCTTCGGAGACCACGTCGATCAACCTCACTCCGGTGCGCGACGAACCCAATTTCACGCCGAAGCTTTCGACTGAGGAACGGGCAGCGGTTGAGGCCCTTCCCTTCGGATCGGCCCTGCTCGTGGCGCACAGCGGCCCCAACGCCGGTGCGCGGTTCCTGCTGGACTCCGACGTCACCACGGCGGGCCGCCACCCGGACGCCGACATCTTCCTCGACGACGTCACTGTCTCGCGCAGGCACGTTGAATTCCGCCGCACTGCGCGCAGCTTCGAGGTTGTGGACACCGGGAGCCTGAACGGCACCTACGTCAACCACGACCGCGTGGACTCGGTGGAACTGAAGTCCGGCAACGAGGTCCAGATCGGCAAATTCCGCCTCACCTTCTACCTCAGCCCTGCCCGCGCAGCAGGCAACGTCTGATTCCGGGGTAGTTGCCTGTGGCCACGGCACATGCGGATCGGCGCGGACCCCAGGTTCTGAACATCGGGGAAGTCCTGGCTCAACTGAGCGACGACTTCCCCAGCATGACTGCGTCAAAAATCCGGTTCCTTGAAGAAAAGGGACTCATCAACCCGCAGCGGACACCTGCCGGCTACCGTCAGTACTCCGAGAACGACGTCGAACGGCTGCGCTTCGTCCTCTCACTCCAGCGTGACCAGTACCTGCCGCTGAAGGTCATCAAGGACTACCTTGATGCGATCGACCGGGGCGAACGGCCGGAGAACCTGCCGGCAGGCGTCACGCTGTCCCCGCGGATCGTCTCCGAGGAGCTCGCCTCCGAGCTGCACAGCCGGGCACGCAGGCTCAGCGAGGAGCAGCTGCGCGCCGAATCCGGGGCGAGCGTCCCGCTGCTGGAATCGCTCCTGAGCTACGGCCTGATCGGGCACGTCAACGGCAAATTCGACGAACACGCGCTGCAGGTCGCGCGGGCCTGCGTCCAGCTGGAGAGCCATGGCCTGGAACCCCGCCACCTGCGGCCCTTCCAGGCCGCTGCCGACCGCGAATTCGGGCTCGTGGAGCGTGCTGTGGCCACCCTGACCTCCCGCAAGGACGCAGCCTCCCACGCCCGCGCCGCCGAGGCGGCCCGGGAAATCAGCGACCTCTGCCTGTCCTTGCACCAGGCGCTGGTCCACGACCGCATCTCAAGGATGGACATCTGATGATTGAGGTGGAGATTGTCGGCGTGCGGATCGAGTTGCCGTCCAACCAGCCGCTTGTCCTGCTCAAGGAAATCCATGGTGAGCGCCACGTGCCCATCTGGATCGGGACCCCGGAGGCCAGCGCCATCGCCCTGGCCCAGCAGGGGGTCATCCCGCCCCGGCCGATGACCCACGACCTCCTGGTGGACGTTGTCGAGGCCCTCGGCCACACGATCGTCAGCGTCAACATCGTGGCGGTGGAGGACAACATCTTCTACGGGCAGCTGCAGTTCGAGAACGGCACCACCGTGAGCTCCCGGGCCTCCGATGGGTTGGCCGTTGCCCTGCGCGCCAAGTGCCGGATCTGGTGCGCCGACGCCGTCATGGACGAGGCCGGCGTCCGGATCACCGAACACGACGAGGGCGAGGACACGCACCCCGGACCCGCCGTGGACGAGGAAGGCGAACTGCGGCGCTTCCGCGAGTTCCTCGACGACGTCGAACCCGAAGACTTCGGCGGCTGAGCCGGCCCAGGCCACCGGCGCCAGGGAACCTGCCGCGGTTGCGGGCGTGCCTGTGACTGCTGGTGTTTCTGATACGTGCGTGACAGCTGTGGCGGCACTGAACGTTAAAGTCGAGGATGAAACTTTCGACACGCCCCTGGAATAGCCCCAACGTCTTTGACCTTGGGCCCCGGCAGGCCTAACGTCGGAGGTACAAGTTCCCATTGCATACGGTAGCCGCGCAAGTCACACTGGAAGGTGCAGCCCGGCTGAATTACACGGATGAAGTATTCATCCGGTGTCATGCAGCTGTTCACATCTATTGCTGCCGATGCAACAAACCCAGGGGAACCCACGACAAGGAGGGTCCACGTGAGTCCGAAAGGCGAAGCAGGCGAGCTGAAGCAGGCCTCAACGGCCGGCGTTGCTGTGCCCGCCAGCGGTGCCCAAGGCCTGCTGTTCACCGAGGATCTCCCCGTTCTGGACGAGGACGCGGGCTACCGCGGACCCACCGCCTGCAAGGCGGCCGGCATTACCTACCGCCAACTCGATTATTGGGCGCGCACCGGACTCGTTGAGCCCGCCGTCCGCGGCGCGGCCGGCTCCGGCTCGCAGCGGCTCTACGGCTTCCGCGACATTCTGGTTCTCAAGGTGGTCAAACGGCTCCTGGACACGGGCGTCTCCCTGCAACAGATCCGCACCGCCGTGGAACACCTGCGGGAGCGCGGCGTCGAGGACCTCGCCCAAATCACGCTCATGAGCGACGGCGCCAGCGTCTACGAGTGCACATCGGCAGATGAAGTCATCGATCTCGTCCAGGGCGGCCAGGGGGTGTTCGGCATCGCCGTCGGCCGCGTATGGCGCGAAGTTGAAGGAAGCCTCGCAGCCCTTCCCAGCGAACACGCCGCGGACCAGTCCTTTCCCGACGACGAGCTGAGCAAGCGCCGGGCGGCCCGCAAGATCGGCTAGCGCCCATAGCTGCAGACATGACTGAGCACAGAAACGACTGAGCACAGACACTGAGTACAACAAGATGAGGCCGCCTCCCGGACAGGGAAGGCGGCCTCATTCTGTTGGGCTGTGTATGGGAGTCCGGGGCTACCGAAGGCTGCGGTCGCGGACAGCGCCGGCCGGGGCCACGCTGCCCTGGTTCAGCAGGTTCTGCAGCAGGGCATCGAAGAGCCCGGCCGCATTCTTGGCCGAGTCGCCGGGCCAGTGGTGGATGGAGTGGGCCGCGCCCTGGATCTGCTGCCAGTTGGCCTGCTCCGGGATATGCGGGCTCAACAGCAGCTGGCCGAACATGGATTCCATCTCCGAGAGCCGGAACGTGTGCTCGGCCGAACTGCTGCGCACCCGGTTGGCCACGATGCCCGCGGGGGACAGCTTGGGGGCGAATTCCTGCCGGAAGAGCTGGATGGCGCGCATGGTGCGTTCCGTGCCGGCCACCGAGAAAAGCCCGGGCTCGGCCACCAGGGTCACCTTGTCGCTTGCGGACCACGCCATCCGGGTCAGGCCGTTCAGTGACGGGGGGCAGTCGACCAGGACGAGTTCGTAGTTCGTGGCGCCGGCCAGGACCGTGGAAAGCCGGCGAAGGTCGCGGCGGCCCAGGTCGGGGCGGTCGTAGATGCCGGTATAGGCAGAGCCGACGGCCACGTCCAGGACGGAGGTTGCCGCGCCGGACTGAATCCTGCCGTTCGCACTGCCGTTGGCGTTGCCGCGGCCGTTGATCCGGGCGTGTTCCACCCAGCCGCTGGGGACCACGTTGTCCGCCAGATGTGCCCGCCGCGGCGACCTCAGCATCCTGCCGATATCGAGCTGATCGTCCGGACTCACGCCCAGGGCCGTGCTGGCGTCAGCATGCGGATCAAGGTCGACGACGAGGGTGGGGATGCCGGCGGCCAATGCCGCCGACGCCAGTCCGGTGGTCACGGATGTCTTGCCGACACCGCCTTTGAGGCTGCTGATGCTCACTACTTGCACTTGAAAAACCAATACCTAACGCCGGTTGCCGAGACGGGGTCGTGCCGGCTCCTGCGTTCTTCGGAGCCGGGGCGTGCATGCGCCACCCACCCACTCATCATATGTTGATGCTCCGGCGAAACCCGTTTCATCCGGCGTGGGGCGCCAGAACCTCGCCAATCGGACGGACGGGGAAAGCTCTAAGGCCAAGGCCCTGCCCATCGCGGCGTCCGTGACGGATAATGCTGTGACAGTCGCCACAATGATTTGTGTTTGCCCGCACAGGTCCTAGACACTGTGAGCACTTACCGATACGCCCGCGATGAAGCAGGAGAAGTATGTTTTCTAAGATTCTGGTGGCCAACCGCGGCGAAATCGCGATTCGCGCCTTCCGCGCGAGCTACGAGCTGGGTGCCAAGACTGTCGCTGTGTTTCCCCATGAGGACCGCAACTCCATTCACCGCCAGAAGGCCGATGAGGCGTATCTGATCGGCGAGGAGGGACACCCGGTCCGGGCCTACCTGGACGTTGATGAGGTGGTGCGCGTAGCCAAGGAGTCCGGGGCGGACGCCATTTACCCCGGTTACGGTTTCCTCTCCGAGAACCCGCGCCTGGCGCGGGCCGCGAAGGAGGCCGGCATCACCTTCGTCGGGCCGCCGGCCGAGGTTCTGGAACTCGCAGGTAATAAGGTTGCCGCCCTCGAGGCCGCGCGCAAGGCCGGCGTCCCGGTCCTCAAGTCCAGCCAGCCGTCGAAGGACCTGGACGAACTGATCGCCGCCGCGGATGAGATCGGCTTCCCCATTTTTGCCAAGGCCGTCGCCGGCGGCGGCGGGCGCGGCATGCGCCGCGTGGACACCCGCGAGGCGCTCCCGGAGGCCCTGCAGGCCGCCATGCGCGAAGCCGACGCCGCGTTCGGCGACCCCACCATGTTCCTGGAGCAGGCCGTCCTGCGCCCGCGCCACATCGAGGTCCAGATCCTGGCCGACGCGGAGGGCAACGTGATGCACCTCTTCGAGCGTGACTGTTCCATCCAGCGCCGCCACCAGAAGGTCATCGAGATCGCCCCGGCACCGAACCTGGACGAAGGCATCCGGCAGGCGCTGTACCGCGACGCCGTGAAGTTCGCGAAGGCGCTGAACTACGTCAACGCCGGTACCGTCGAATTCCTTGTCGACACGGTGGGTGAGCGGGCCGGCCAGCACGTGTTCATCGAAATGAACCCGCGCATCCAGGTCGAGCACACCGTCACCGAGGAAGTCACCGACGTCGACCTCGTCCAGGCGCAGCTGCGCATCGCCGCCGGTGAGAGCCTCGCGGACCTGGGCCTGTCCCAGGAGAGCGTCCAGCTCAAGGGTGCCGCCCTGCAGTGCCGCATCACCACGGAGGACCCGGCCAACGGCTTCCGGCCCGACGTCGGCAAGATCACCGGCTACCGCTCGGCCGGCGGCGCCGGCGTCCGGCTCGACGGCGGCACCGTCTACTCGGGCGCGGAGATCAGCCCGCACTTCGACTCCATGCTGGTCAAGCTGACCTGCCGCGGACGCAACTACCCGGCCGCCGTCGCCCGGGCCCGCCGCGCCCTCGCCGAGTTCCGCATCCGCGGCGTGTCCACCAATATCTCCTTCCTGCAGGCTGTCCTGGACGATCCCGACTTCGTCGCCGGGGATGTGGCCACCTCGTTCATTGACGAACGGCCCCAGCTGCTGAAGGCACGGGTCTCGGCCGACCGCGGCACCAAGTTGCTGACCTGGCTTGCCGACGTCACGGTCAACAAGCCCAACGGCGAACTCAAGGTCCACACGGACCCGGCGGACAAGCTTCCGGCCCTGGATGACGCCGCGGCCCGGCCAGGGTCCCGCCAGCGTCTCCAGGAACTCGGCCCGGAAGGGTTTGCCCGTGCCCTGCGCGCGCAGGACGCCGTGGCCGTCACGGACACCACGTTCCGCGACGCGCACCAGTCCCTGCTCGCCACCCGGGTGCGCACCCGTGACCTCGTGGCGGCCGGTCCCGCAGAATCCAAGCTGCTCCCCGAGCTGCTCTCGGTCGAGGCCTGGGGCGGGGCGACCTACGACGTCGCCCTGCGCTTCCTCGGCGAAGACCCCTGGGACCGGCTTGCCGCCCTGCGCAAGGCCATGCCGAACCTGTGCCTGCAGATGCTGCTCCGCGGCCGCAACACCGTCGGCTACACGCCGTACCCGGAAGAGGTCACGGTGGCGTTCGTCAACGAGGCCGCCGCCACGGGCATCGACATTTTCCGGATCTTCGACGCCCTCAACGACGTCAACCAGATGGCTCCGGCCATCCGGGCCGTCCGCGAGACCGGTACCGCCGTCGCCGAGGTTGCCCTCTGCTACACCGCGGACATGCTGGACCCGGAGGAAACGCTCTACACCCTGGATTACTACCTGGAGCTGGCGCAGAAAATCGTCGACGCCGGGGCGCACATCCTGGCGATCAAGGACATGGCCGGACTGCTGCGTCCGGCTGCCGCGGCGCGCCTGGTCTCGGCGCTGCGGGAGCGGTTCGACCTCCCCGTCCACCTGCACACCCACGACACCGCCGGCGGCCAGCTGGCCACGCTCCTCGCGGCCGTGGATGCCGGCGTGGACGCCGTGGACGTGGCCTCGGCCTCACTGGCGGGAACCACCAGCCAGCCCTCGGCCTCGGCCCTCGTCGCCGCGCTGGCCCACACGCCGCGCGACACCGGCCTCAGCCTGGCGAACGTCTGCGCCCTCGAGCCTTACTGGGAAGCCGTCCGCCGGGTCTACGCGCCGTTCGAGTCCGGACTGCCGGGCCCCACAGGCCGGGTCTACCAGCACGAAATTCCGGGCGGCCAGCTCTCCAACCTGCGCCAGCAGGCAATGGCGCTGGGCCTGGGCGAGCGTTTCGAGGCGATCGAGGACATGTACACCGCGGCGGACCGGATCCTCGGCCGCCTGGTCAAGGTGACCCCGTCGTCCAAGGTGGTGGGCGACCTCGCCCTGCACCTGGTGGGCCTCAACGCCGACCCGGAAGACTTCAACGAGAACCCGCAAAAGTACGACGTCCCGGATTCCGTGATCGGCTTCCTCTCTGGCGAACTTGGTGACCCGCCCGGAGGCTGGCCCGAGCCCTTCCGGACCAAGGCGCTGCAGGGGCGCACCGTCAAGGTCCGCGACGTCGAGATCAGCGCCGAGGACAGCGCCGCGCTCAACGGCGATTCCAAGACCCGGCGGGGCACGCTCAACCGCCTGCTCTTCGCCGGTCCCACCAAGGACTACCAGAAGAGCGTGGAGTCCTACGGCAACCTTTCGGTGCTGGACACGCGGGACTACCTCTTCGGGCTGCAGCGCGGCGCGGAGCACGAGATCGAGCTCGAGAAGGGCGTCCGCCTGATCGCCTCGCTCGAGGCCGTCTCCGAGCCGGACGAGAAGGGCATGCGCACGGTCATGTGCACGCTCAACGGCCAGTCCCGGCCCGTGGTGGTCCGCGACCGTTCAGTGGTGAGCAACGTCAAGGCCGCCGAACGCGCCGACACCTCCCAGCCGGGCCAGGTCGCCTCGCCGTTCGCCGGTGCCGTCACGCTGACCGTCAAGGCCGGGGACACCGTCAAGGCCGGCGACACGGTGGCCACGATCGAGGCCATGAAGATGGAGGCGTCCATCACGACGCCGGTGGCCGGCACCGTCGCGCGGCTCGCCGTCGCCGGGATCGAACAGGTCCAGGGCGGGGATCTGCTGCTCGTCGTCGAATAGCGCCAGCGCGGCAACACCGCACCCATCAAAAACAGAAGGGTCCTTCCGGCTTCCGCCGGAAGGACCCTTCTGTTTCTGCCGGACATTGCCTCCCGAACAAAAGCAACGCGGGGCCAGATACGGCCCATCAGGGGGCGCCGGATGGGCCGTATCTGACCCCGCGTTGCTCTCTGGTGCGGGGGTTGCTCTGGGGCGGGGCGGTCGCGGTTGCAGCCTAGGCGAGGGTGGGACGCTTGGCGCTGTACATTTCCTCGATCACGTTCTCGAAGTCCTTGAGCACCTGGGCCCGCTTGACCTTCATGGAGGGGGTCAGATGTCCGGAGGCCTCGGTGAAGTCGGCCGGCACGATCCGGAAGGACTTGATCGCCTCGGCCTGGGATACGGACTGGTTGGCGTGGTTGATGAGCTCCTGGACCGCGGCCTTGACGGCGGGGTTCTCGGCAGCCTCGGCGAGCGAGGTCGAAGCCGGGAGCCCGTGGCGGCCCAGCCAGCCGGGCAGGGCTTCTTCATCCAGG
>Ga0207691_10003148_pt1 | contig 16133 bp, 13 predicted proteins | sample KBSM13metaG_FD_184327 | JGI IMG/M metagenome (GOLD analysis project Ga0207691, IMG submission 184327) | Miscanthus rhizosphere microbial communities from Kellogg Biological Station, Michigan, USA - KBS M1-3 metaG (SPAdes) (version 2) | ecosystem: Host-associated > Plants > Roots > Rhizosphere >... | reverse complement strand
GCAGCAACTGCGCCGGCAGCATCCCCCGGACGTGCCATCGCGGGCCGTGCACAGCGCAAGCGCAGTGCACGGCCAGCCGCGTTTCAAGGCACCTTTTAAAAGGCGTTACCGCCGTGAGGACAGGGTTAAGCCGCGCGGCTGACCGTGGCTTCTGCCAGCCTGCGGAGCGCGGTTTTGGGCAGCTCCTGAAGCGGCAACAGGTCCAGGGCGGCGAAGGCGGCCTTGCCGAACTCCTCGATGAGCACTTCCGTGGCCTGGAGTGCGCCGCAGTCCACGATGATCCGCCGGATCTCCTCGATGTCCGCATCGCCGAGATCGGGGCTGCCCAGCTTGGCGTCGATGAACTCTGATTCGGCCGCCGAGGCCTGGTCCAGGGCGAAGGCCACCAGGACCGTGCGCTTGCCCTCACGGAGATCGTCCCCGGCAGGTTTGCCGGTGGTGACGGGGTCACCGAAGACGCCAAGGACGTCGTCCCGCAGTTGGAACGCCTCGCCGAGCGGCAGGGCGAAGGCGGAATAGCCGCGCAGCAGCTCGTCGCCGGCGCCGGCCAGGGCGCCGCCGAGGGCGAGCGGGTGTTCGGTGGAGTATTTGGCCGACTTGAACCGGATGATGGACTGGGCCCGGCTGACGGCCCCGGCACGGTCCCGCCGGGGCCCGGCGACCTCTTCCAGGATGTCGAGGTATTGCCCGGCCATGACTTCTGCGCGCATGAGGTTGAAGATCAGCCGTGCCGGGCTGCCGGAGGCGGCACGGTGTCCGATCTCCGTGAACGATTCCTCGCTGAAGGACAGGCAGAGATCCCCGGTCAGGATCGCTGCCGCGTGGCCGAACCGCTCGCTGTCCAGCGCCCAGCCCTGGGCCTCGTGCAGTTCAATGAACCTGCGGTGGACGCTGGGTCCGCCCCGGCGGGTGTCCGAGCGGTCAATGATGTCATCGTGGATCAGGGCCGCGGCCTGGAACAGCTCCAGGGCCGAGCCGGCCGTGACCACCTCGGCCGCGCCGGCTTCTCCGCCGGCGCCGCGCCATCCCCAGTAGCACATGAGCGCCCGCAGGCGCTTTCCGCCCGTGACCAGGTTTGAGATCGAGCCCATGAGCGGATCGATGTCCTGGGAGATCGAGGCCATGATGGCCTGGCGGCTGGTCAGGAACTCGGTGAGCTTGCCGGCGACGGCGGCCACGTAATCCGCCTGCTCGAGCCGTAGCTGTTCGGCGAGACTCACTTGACGGACTCGGCAGCGACGTTCGCACCGATCGTGAACGTGGACACCCCTGTTGTCTGCATGACGGAGATGTTCACGGTTTCGTTGTCCCCGCGCAGGAAGTCCTTGGACGGCAGGGCGCCGACGGTTTCCCCGGGTACGGGCTTGAAGCCCTGCGCCTGCAGCCCCTTGGCGTAGAAAGCCAGGACATCGGCGGCCGGGGCGGTGATGCTGCCGACCAGTGCCGCGGTTGCCGGCACCGTGGTTTTGTCGAAGCTGCTGGAGACCACCTGGGCTCCGGGCATCAGCGGCAGGAGTTTCTGCGGGAAGCCGGGCACGAGGGCGCCGACCGTGGCTGACGTGCCGGGCTCCGCGGAAGGGCTGGGGGGAGCCGTGGTGGAGGACTGCGCAGAGGCGTCCGGGGTCGACGCCGGCGACGCCGCCGGGCTCCCGGTGCCGGCAGGCGTGCATGCGGCCAAGGCCAATAGCGCGCCAGCCGCCGCGATGGCGGCTGCGGCACGTTTGCGCTGTCCAAATACCTTCACAGGGACTTTCCTCCTGGGGTTGAAGCGGAATCAGCCTCCAGTTTAGTCAGTCCCCGGGCATAGGATTGAAGACGTGGGGCCGGACGCAGAGAATCAGCAGGGAGCGCAGAGGAATATGCACCCCAACGGGCCCTCGAATGCGCAGCCCCAGATCCAGCCCGCCGGCAGCCTGGGCGGGGAGTCCCTGCTGGAACTGCGGCGCAGCAGCATCATGCACGTGGACATGGACGCCTTCTTTGTCTCCGTGGAGTTGCGCAGCCGGCCCGAGCTGAAGGGAAAGCCCGTGATTGTGGGCTACCCCGCGGACCGCTCCGTGGTGCTCTCCGCGTCCTATGAGGCCCGCGCCTTCGGCGTCAGATCGGCGATGCCCATGGTGGTGGCGGCGCGGATGTGCCCCTCGGCTGTCATCATCGAGCCCCGCCACAAGCTGTACTACGAAGTGTCCGGCCAGATCATGGCAATCTTTGGTTCCATCACCGACCTCGTCGAGCCGCTCAGCGTGGATGAGGCGTTCCTGGACGTCGGGGGAGCCATCCGGAGGCTCGGGCCGCCACGGGAGATTGGCGAACTCATCCGGGCCCGCGTGTTCCGGGAGCTGGGCATTACGGCATCAGTGGGCATCGCCGCCAGCAAGTTTGTGGCCAAGATCGCGTCCACCCGCTGCAAACCGGACGGACTGCTGCTGATCCGGCCGGAGGAAACCGTCCCCTACCTGCACAGCCTTCCCGTCAGTGCGCTCTGGGGAGTCGGCGGCAAGACCGTGGAGGTGCTGGCCCGCCGGGGCATCAGGACGGTGGCGGACGTCGCCGCGTCGCCGCTGCCCTCGCTGCGCAAGCTGCTGGGCGCATCGGGGGAGCATGTCTACCGGCTCTCCTGGGGCATCGATCCGCGGCCCGTGACGCCGGTCCGCCTGGAAAAGAGCATTGGTGCCGAGGAGACGTTCGCCACTGACACCGCGGATGACGCGCTGCTTCACAGGGAGCTGCTGCGCCTTTCGCACCGGACGGCGGAGCGCCTCCGCAGTGCCGGCATGCACGCCCGTACCGTGGCGCTCAAGCTGCGCTACGCCGACTTTTCCACTATTACCCGCAGCCGCACCGTGAGCACACCGATCGACAGCGCCCAACTCCTGTACGCGGTGGCAGTGCAGCTCCTGGAATCGGTGGGTGAGCGGCCCATGACGGTCCGGCTGGTCGGCATCCGCGCCGAGCAGCTGGAAGAGGCCGCCGATGCCCCGCTTCAGCTCAGTCTTGACCGCCGGGACGACAACTGGCGGGCCGCCGAACAAGCCCTCGATGCTGTCACCCGGAAGTTCGGTAACAAGTCAGTCCTTCCGGCCCGGCTCCTGGATTCCGGGGGCGCCACCGAGTAAGCCCGGCAGGAACCCCGGCGGGCCGCCCGTTCCCAAGGGTTCCGGCGGCGAAAGGGCCTTAAGACTGTCTTTCAGAACAGGCCGCAACAATCTATCCTTATTAATACCTAGGTTTAGGACTACTGGATCGACCGTTCGGGCGACCTGGCCAGCTAAGACCGGCGCGGGAGAGCTGAATTGACCCCCTTTTCACCAATGGCGGTGACGGGGGAACCACTTCGGAATCCCGGGCGTTAGGGAATTAGGGCAATGGCCACGTCATGCCCGGACGTTGGCAGACTTGAGGAGGTCGTGATGCCGCTCTCGGAACACGAACAGAAGTTGCTGGAGCAACTTGAGAAGCAGCTGCATGAGGACGACCCAAAGTTTGCAAGCTCAATGGGATCGGTCCCCGGACGCTCATGGTCCACCCGCCACCTTGTCATCGGCGTGCTCGCGACTCTCGCGGGCGTGCTGCTGTTATTGGTCGGGGTGTCGATGCAGAACATCTTTGTCGGGGTCCTCGGCTTTGTTGTGATGGGCGCCGGCGTCTATTTCGCCACGATGCGCAGTTCTGCGGTCGGCAAGGCCAGGGCAGCCGGCGGACGAAAGCAGGGCAAGCCCAGGAGCTCGTTCATGAGCAACCTCGAGCAGCGCTGGGACGAACGGCACGGGGGCGAGTCCTAAACCGCTCAGTGACGGCCCCGTAAAGTCCTCCACTTCCCGCCACCGGTCCGCCGGGGAGCGGCGCGAGACCCGCTTCGGCGGGTCTTTCGCCATTTAACGCGGCAATTTCCGCACCTTTGCTGCAGCCTTGCGGGAATTTGGCTTCGATGGCGCCGCAAAAGGGTCAACCGCGCCGAATTATTCGCTCCCGCGCCGGTGCGCACCATCAATCGGTGCGGGTCAGGAGGCAAGCAGGCAAAAATCGCTCCACTTTCCCCCATCAGTCCCGATTCCCTGCAAATGCTGGGAAGAAGGGGGATAAACATCCGCAGAATTGTCCAAACATCCCGGGCGTGTCGTTGACTGTGGAGCGATGTGGAGTAATGTGGAGGACGTAAGAGGGTAGTGGCAGCACAGGGGACGTTGGACTTCCTAAAACAGACAGGCGGTGGGCCGTGTTTCTCGGCACACATTCGCCGCGTCTGGATGAAAAAGGTCGAATTATCCTCCCCGCGAAGTTCCGAGAGGAACTTGCCAGCGGGCTGGTTCTCACAAGGGGCCAGGAGCGTTGCATCTACGTCTTCAGTGAGGCGGAATTCGGCCGGGTTCACGAGCAGATGCGGGAGGCTCCAATTTCCTCCAAGCAGGCACGTGACTACATCCGTGTTTTCCTCTCTGGAGCCTCGGACGAGGTACCTGACAAGCAGGGGCGCGTGACGATTCCGCCGGCGCTCCGGGAGTATGCAGGTCTTGGCCGGGAACTCGCCGTCATTGGCGCAGGATCCCGGGCAGAGATCTGGGACGCCCAGGCCTGGAATGAGTACCTGGCCGAAAAGGAAACCGCCTTCTCGGAAACAGACGACGCCATCCCGGGGATTCTCTGAACCCCCACTGATCCACCAGCAAACAACGTTCCTTGATCGAGATCTCCAGCCGCCCATCCGGTTGTTGTCCTGGCTCACTTCCCCGGAGCCAGGCCGGCGCAGGATAGGCGCGGATGGGGATCTGGACCAAGGAACGTTGCGTAAGAGCAGTACCAAGCAAAGCGCAACCAGCAAAGCTCAACCAGCAAAGCTCAAAACAAACAAGGCCAACGAAAGGACGAAGGCATGACGGATCCCGACCAGGCGAAGCCGACGTCCGAACGCCATGTACCGGTCCTCAAGGACCGGTGCATCAATTTGTTGGCCCCCGGCATCGAGGCCGCACTGAGCCGCGGCGAGACCCCCGTGGTGATCGACGCGACGCTCGGCATGGGCGGACACTCCGAGGCCCTCCTGCAGCGCTTCCCGGACCTTCACCTGATCGGCATCGACCGCGACGAGGAAGCCCTGGCACTGGCGGGGGCCAGGCTGGCGCCCTTCGAGAACCGGACCGACCTCGTTCACGCCGTCTACGACGAAATCCCGGACGTCCTCGAAGACCTGGGCTTCACCGAAGTCCATGGTGTGCTCATGGACCTCGGCGTATCGTCGCTCCAGCTGGACGAGCGGGAGCGCGGCTTCGCCTACTCCTTCGACGCGCCCCTGGACATGCGGATGGACACCAGCCGGGGCCAGACGGCCGCCGACGTCGTCAATAACTACAGCGAAGAAGAACTCGTCCGGATCATCCGGAAATGGGGCGAAGAGAAGTTCGCCGGCCGCATCGCGAACAGGATCGTGGCCGCGCGCGCCGAAAAGCCCTTCACCACCACCGGCGAACTGGTCGACCAGATCCGGGCCGTGGTGCCCGCCGGTGCCGCCAAATCCGGCGGCCACCCCGCGAAGCGCACTTTCCAGGCGCTCCGGATCGAGGTCAACGAGGAACTGGACGTCCTCGAGCGCGCCATCCCGGCAGCGATCGAGGCCATCGCCCTCGGCGGCCGCGTGGTGGTCATGTCCTACCACTCCCTGGAAGACAAGATCGTCAAGGGCTTCTTCCAGGCCGGATCGAAGTCCTCGGCGCCGCTCGGCTTCCCGGTCGAGCTCGAAGAGCACAAAGCCGAACTCAAAACCCTGACAAAGGGCACCGAGGTACCCACCGCCGCTGAAATCGCCGAAAACCCCCGCGCAGCTTCCGCCCGGCTGCGCGCCGTCGAACGCATCAAAGCCAGGAGAGCCGCATGAGCACCGCCGCCGTCAACAGCTACCCCGTTGCCCAGGGCGCCACTGCCCGTGCCCTGCCCGGCCTCCGCCCCGGCCTTGACCAGCCCCGCAAGGCACGCACCCCGCTGTCGGTGGTCCGCTCCGTGCCGCGCAAGCGCCGCGCACCGTTCGTGGTGCTCTGCTTCGGACTCCTGGCGATTGCCCTTATGGCCGTGCTGGTCCTTAACATCTCCGTCTCCTCCGCCCAGTACCAGCTGGTCCAGCTCCGCAGTGAACAGACCACACTGACCAAGCAGAACCAGGACCTCACCCAGCAGGTGCAGAACTTCGACGCCCCGCAGAACCTGGCCGCCAAGGCCACGGAGCTGGGCATGGTGGCTTCGGTCGCCAAGGGCCAGATAGACCTCTCCACCCTCAATGTCACCGGCAAGGCCAAGCCGGCTGTCAAGGGTGATGCGCCGGGCGCCGTCATCGCCGCACCGGCCGTCGCCGGGCAGCTCACGGTTGTCCCGCCGGCCACGGAGAACGAGCCTCTCGCCCAGCGCAAGGCGGCGGACCCGGAGAACGAGCCTCTCGCCCAGCGCAAGGCGGCAGACACCAAACCGGCGGAGACAGACAAGGCGCCGGGAGCTGTGAAGCCCGCACCCGCACCGAAACCCGCCGCCCGCGCCGTGGAACTCCACGGCGGCTCGGTTCCCGCCCCCGCACAGAAGACGCCGGGGCAGTAACGTTCACTGACCACCAGCAAGGCAAGCAGCAAGGACTCACCGTGGCGAAGAACTCCGGCAGGGCAAGCAAGGCGAAAGCCCCAAACCCCACCCGGCGGCTCCGCATGGGGCTGGGCATCATGCTGGCGCTCCTGCTGGTGGTCGGCGGCAAGCTGTTCATGGTCCAGGGCCTGGACATCGGGGGACTGGCTGAGGCCGCCCTCAACAACCGGCTCACGCCCACCGTGCTGCCTGCGGAGCGCGGCAGCATCCTTGATTCCTCCGGCGCGGTCCTGGCCAGCAGCGTCATCCGCTACAACGTCGTGGTGGACCAGACAGTCAACACCAAGACCGAATCCTTCCGCCGGTTCGAGACCATCAACGGCAAGGACGAACTCGTCAAGGTCACCCGGGACCAGGGCATCTCCGAACTCGCCGCCGTGCTCGGCATGGACCGAGGCACCCTCCGCGATGCCCTGACAGGAACCCAGCGCTACTACATCGTGGCCAAGGACCTGAAGCCGGACATGGAGGACAAGGTGTCCAAGCTGCAGATTCCCGGCATCGTCACCGAAGGCACCAGCAAGCGGGTGTACCCCAACGGCTCCGTGGCCGGCGGAATTGTGGGTTTCCTCAAGGACGGCAGCACCGGACAGGCGGGCCTCGAGCAGACCCAGGACGAGGTACTCAAAGGCACACCGGGCAAGCGGCTGTTTGAAATCGGCGCCGACGGACTGCGCATCCCGGTGGGCGTGGACCAATTGACGCCGGCGGTGAACGGCAAGGACATCAAACTCACGCTGAACTCGGACCTGCAGTACTTTTCCCAGCAGGCGATCCAAAGCCAGAAGGACAAGCTCAGCGCCGAGTGGGGTGTGATTGTGGTCCAGGACGCCAAGACCGGCAACATCGTGGCCATGGCCGATACCGACTCCCCGGATCCGAACGACCCCGGCAAGGTTGCCGCCGAGGACCGCGGGGTCCGGGCCGTCACCGCCGCCTACGAGCCCGGCTCGGTGGAGAAGATGATCACGGCCGCAGCGGCGATCCAGGAAGGGAAGTCCAGCCCGCTGGACAGGTTCACCATTCCACCGACCTACACCGTGGACGGCCAGACTTTCAGCGACGCGTTCGAACACGGCACCGAGCAGCGGACGCTGGCGGGTATTGTCGGCTATTCCATGAACACCGGCACAGTCATGGTGGGCCAGCGACTGAGCAAGGAACAGCGCTATGACTGGCTGCGGAAGTTCGGCATCGGCGAGGCCCCTGACATCGGTCTGCCGGCCGAATCCAAGGGCATCCTGACCCCGGCCGACCAGTGGGACGGGCGCCAGCAATACACAGTGCTCTTCGGCCAGGGCGTCGCCCAAACCACCCTCCAGACTGTCCGGGCCTACCAGAGCATCGCCAACGACGGCGTGATGCTCCAGCCCCGGCTGATCGACAGCTACATCAACCCGGACGGTGCCGAGGAAAAAGTCCCGGCCAAGGCCCCGCAGCAGGTCGTCTCCAAGGAGACGGCCAAACAGGTCCGCGACATCCTTGAGAGCGCCGTAACCGAGGGTGAGATCAAAGAGGCTGCGATCGACGGGTACCGGGTGGGCGCCAAGACCGGCACATCCGAATCGCCCTGCGACGACGGCAAATCAGGTTTCTGCGGCTATACAGCCTCCATCATCGGAATGGCGCCCATGGACGATCCGCGGTTTATTGTTGAGGTGGTCCTGCAACGGCCCAAGGGAAGCATCTTCGGAATCACCAACGGACCGGTGTTCCGTTCGGTGATGAGCCAGACGCTGCGCACATTCAACGTCCAGCCCTCCACCGGCGAACCCGCGCGGCTGCCGCAGTACGCCAAGTAGCGCCTGTTCCACCTGGCACCCGGAAGTCACCAGCCGACGCCACACCCATTGCCTGCGCGCCGGAGCATTTCCGCGTGCGCAGGTCCCGATCTACCAGTGCCCGATTCATTCAGTGCCAGATTTTTTCAGTGCCAGATTAGTTCAGTGCCCGATCCACTAGCACCACAACGGAGATCCACTTGTCAGAGCTCACCGACCCCGATGCTTCCGCGCCGTCCGGCCATGACTCCACCCAGGGCTTCCGGCCCACTGCGGTTGCCGCAGTGCCGCTGGCAGCTATTGGCGCGGCGATCGGCGTGGCCGTTCCCGGTGCGTCCGGCTCCGTCCAGGTCACCGGGATATCCCTGAACTCCCGGTCGGTCCGCCCGGGAGACCTGTACGTGGCCCTGCCGGGCGCCACACGGCACGGGGCCGACTTCGTGTCCCAGGCCGTCGACGCCGGCGCCGTGGCGGTCCTGACAGACGACGCCGGGGCGCGCCTGCTGGCCCTGGGCCATGACATCGCCGTCCCGGTGCTGCTGGCCCACGAGCCGCGCAGCGTGGTCGGCCGGCTGTCCGCGCTCATCTACCAGAGCAGGCCCGACGGCGCCGGGGCACCGGCCCTCTTCGGGGTGACAGGCACCAACGGCAAGACCACCACCACCTATTTCATCAATGCCCTGCTGCGGGCGCTGGGCAAGCGGACCGGGCTGATCGGGACAATTGAGATCCTGGCCGGCGGGGAGCCGATCCCGAGCCTGCTGACCACGCCCGAATCCACGGATGTGCACGCCCTGCTGGCGCTCATGCGCGAACGCGGGCTCGATGCCGCCTCCATGGAGGTTTCCTCGCACGCAGTGTCCTTCCACCGCGTCGACGCCGTGGTGTTCGACGTCGCCGGCTTCACGAACCTCACCCAGGACCACCTGGACCTGCACGGGACCATGGAGGAATACTTCCAGACCAAAGCCCGGCTGTTCACGCCGGAACGCGCCCGCGCCGCCGTGGTCACCATCGATGATGACTGGGGCCGCAAGCTCGCGGCCACCGCCGAAATCCCGGTCACGACCCTGGCCACGGCCGGGACCGACGGCGCCGGGCCGGCTGACGCCGACGGGACCGCGGACTGGACCGTTGCCCGGACTGCTCCGCGGGGCCTCGGCTCAGACTTCGTCCTCCGGCACCGCGACGGCGCCGAGCTGCGCGTCCACACGGGCCTCCCGGGCGGCTTCAACGTCGCCAACGCCGCGCTGGCCACAGTGATGGTCCTCGCCGGCGGCCACGAGCCGGCCGCGGTGCAGGCCGCCCTCGACGCCGCGGATCCCTTCACCGTCGCCGTGCCCGGCCGGATGCAGCTCGTATCCACGGCACCGGCCGCCGTGGTGGACTTCGCGCACAACCCCGACGCCCTGGCCCGTGCCCTCGAAGCCGTCCGGTCCCCGGAACCCGGATCCAAAGTGATCATCGTGTTCGCCGCCACCGGCCAGCGGGACCGAGGCAAACGCCCCGCGATGGGGGCCATCGCGGCGCGGCTGGCGGACACCGTGATTGTCAGCGACGACGATCCCCACGACGAGGACGCGGCGGCCATCCGCGCGGACGTCCTTGCCGGGGCCCTGGCGGCCAAGGACGACGAAGGCCTGGACTGCACAGTCCTGGAAGTCTTCCCGCGCGACGCCGCCATCCTGAAGGCCGTGGAACTCGCCGGAGCCGGGGACACCATCCTGGTAGCCGGGCGCGGGCACGAGGTCTGGCAGGAAGTCAAGGGAGTCAACCTGGCACTGGATGACCGGGTGGAGCTTCGGAACGCCTTGACAGCACGGGGATTCACCGTTCTCGAAGACCACCGGATAGAGTCCTAAACCGAGATGATTGCATTTACAGCGGCGGAAATCGCCGACATAACCAACGGCCGGCTCGCCGCGGAACCGGGAATTACCCCCGCCTCCGTGGTGACCGACTCCCGCGAGGCCACGGCGGGTTCCCTCTATGTGGCCAAACCGGGGGAGAACGCCGACGGACACGACTTCGTCGGCGCAGCCTTTGACCGGGGCGCCGTATTGGCGCTCGTGGAGCGCGAAGTGGCCGACGCCGCCGGAACGGACTATCCCGCCGTCGTCGTTGAGGACGCTGTCCTCGCCATGGGCGCGCTGGCCGCCGAAGCCGTCCGCCGGATCCGCGCCAGCCGCGCCGCGGCCGGCGCCGCTTTCACCGTGGTCGGCATCACCGGCTCCGCCGGCAAAACCACCACGAAGGACCTGCTCGCCGGAATCTTCACGGCCGCCGGCGCCGAAGGTGCCACAGTTGCACCGCAAGGGTCCTACAACGGCGAGATCGGCGTGCCGCTCACAGTCTTCAAAGCCGACTTCGACACCCGCTACCTCGTCATCGAGATGGGCGCCACGGGCATCGGCCACATCCAATACCTCGCGGACATGGTCCGGCCGGAGATCGGCGTCGTCCTCGGCGTCGGCTCCGCCCACGCCGGCGAGTTCGGCGGCGTCGAGAACATAGCGGTCGCCAAGGGCGAACTCGTGGAGGCGCTCCCGGCCGCGGGCACCGCCGTGCTGAACCTGGACGACTCCCGCGTCGCCGCGATGGCCACCCGGACCCGGGCCCGCGTGCTCGGCTACACCTCACGCGCGGCCACCACCGGCCAGGACAACACCATCCAGACCGACGTGGCCCAAGCCGATGTGGTGAGGGCCGCGGATGTGGAACTGAACGCCGACGGCCACCCGGAGTTTGAGCTCTACCTGCCCGCCGACGTGACGGACGGGAAAGCAGAGCAAGGACCAACCCGGCACCACGTCGCCGCCAAGCTGATCGGCGCCCATCACATGGCCAACCTCCTCGCGGCCGCGGCCGCGGCGCACGCGGCCGGCATCCCCGGCGCGCAGATCGCGGCCTCGCTCAGCGCGCAGACCGCCGCCAGCCGCTGGCGGATGGAGCGCACGGAGCGTCCCGACGGCGTGACCGTCATCAACGATGCCTATAACGCCAACCCGGAGTCCATGCGGGCAGCACTGCGGACGCTGGCCGAACTGGGCCGCGGCCGCCGCACCTGGGCGGTCCTGGGCGCCATGCTGGAACTGGGCCCGGATTCCATCCGCGAGCACATGGCAGTCGGCACCCAGGTGGTGCGGCTGAACATCTCCCGGCTCGTCGTGGTGGGCCGGGAGGCGCGGTCGCTGTATGTCTCCGCCGTCAACGAAGGCTCCTGGGGCGACGAATGCGTTTTCGCCGAGACGGCGGACGAGGCCTACGAGCTTCTCCAAGCCGAGCTCCAGCCGGGCGACCTGGTCCTGTTCAAGTCTTCGAACGGCATCGGGCTGCGCCACTTGGGGGATCGGATAGCATTACCCCCACATGCCACCCAAGACTCTCCCGAGCGACCTGCTGAGGGAACTGCCGCAACCGCCACAGAAGGGAGTGCACAGCTGTGATTGCACTGCTGATGGGCGCCGGAATGGCGCTGCTCCTCGCGTTTGTGGGCACCCCGCTGTTCATCCGGTTCCTGGTCCGCAAGGGCTACGGACAATTCATCCGGGACGACGGACCCACCTCCCACCACACCAAGCGGGGCACGCCCACAATGGGCGGCACCGTTGTGGTCGTCGCGGTCCTGGTCAGCTACGGGCTCACGCACCTGATCATGTGGATGATGAACCCGCACTCACCGGGGCCAAGCGCCTCCGGGCTTCTCCTGCTCTTCCTCATGGTGGGCATGGGCCTGGTCGGATTCCTGGATGACTTCATCAAGATCTCCAAGCAGCGCAGCCTGGGCCTGGACGCCAAGGCCAAGCTGATCCTCCAGGGCGCCGTTGGCATCATCTTTGCCGTACTGGCGCTGAACTTCCCGAACGCCGCGGGCCTGACCCCGGCGTCCACCCAGATCTCGCTGGTGCGCGATATTCCGTGGCTTAACCTCGCGTTCGCCGGAACCGTGCTCGGCGCCATCTTGTTCGTGCTGTGGTCCAACCTGATCGTCACGGCCGCGACCAACGGCGTGAACCTCACCGACGGCCTCGATGGCCTGGCCGCCGGCGCTTCGGTCATGGTTTTCGGGGCCTACACGCTCATGGGCATCTGGCAAAGCAACCAGGCCTGCGGATCCCCGCGGCAGGCCGGCAGCGGCTGCTACTCGGTCCGCGACCCCCTGGACCTGGCCCTGCTGGCCGCCATCCTGAGTGCGGCGATGGTCGGGTTCCTGTGGTGGAACACCTCGCCCGCGAAGATCTTCATGGGCGACACCGGCTCCCTTGCCATCGGCGGCGCCGTCGCAGCCTTCGCGATCCTGTCCCGCACCGAACTGCTGCTGGCCTTCATCGGCGGGCTCTTCGTCCTCATCACGCTCTCGGTCATCATCCAGGTGGGCTACTTCAAAATCACCAAGGGCAAACGGTTCTTCAAGATGGCACCGCTCCAGCACCACTTCGAACTCAAGGGCTGGGCCGAAGTCACGGTGGTGGTCCGGTTCTGGATCCTGTCCGGGTTGTTTGTCGCCGCCGGCCTGGGCATCTTCTACGCCGAATGGGTGGTGCTGCTGTGACCGGTCCCATCCCCGCCCCGCTCACCACCTCGCCCCGGCTGCAGGGACTCACCACCTGGGATTCCGACTGGGCCGGCCTGCGCGTCGTGGTCACCGGCATCGGCGTCTCCGGCTTCGCCGCCGCCGACACCCTCATTGAACTCGGCGCCCGGGTGGTGGTGGTGGATGCCGCCACCAGCGCCAAGGCGCTGGCCCAGGCCGACACACTCCGGATCGTCGGCGCCGTGGACGTCCTGCTGGGCGAGGAAGCGGTGGAGTCCGTTCCGAAGATCGACGGGCAGAAGCCGGACCTGGTGGTCACGTCCCCGGGCTGGCGCCCGGACCAGGCCTTGCTCGCCGCAGCGGCGCGGGCGCACATTCCGGTGTGGGGCGACGTCGAGCTCGCCTGGCGGCTCCGCGAACGCGAGGGCCGCAAGACCGCCGACTGGCTGGCCATCACCGGCACCAACGGCAAGACCACCACGGTCGGCCTGACCGAATCCATGCTCCAGGCCGCCGGCCTGAAGGCGATCGCCGTAGGCAACGTCGGAACCCCGATCCTGGACGCCCTGCGCGACCCCGTGGACTACGACGCCTTCGCGGTGGAACTGTCCAGTTTCCAGCTGCACTGGAGCCACTCGGTGTCGCCGGTGGCCAGCGTGTGCCTCAACGTCGCTGAAGACCACGTGGACTGGCATGGCTCCTACGCCTCGTACCTGGCCGACAAGGCCAAGGTCTACGCGAACACGCAGAAGGCCTGCATCTACAACGCCGAGCAGATCGAGACCGAACGCATGGTCGAGGACGCGGACGTGGTGGAAGGCTGCCGGGCCGTGGGATTCACCACACTGACCCCGGCCATCAGCATGCTCGGCGTCGTGGAAGGGCTGCTGGTTGACCGGGCGTTCATCGCCGAACGCAAGGACAGCGCGGCCGAACTCGCCTCGATCGCCGACCTGGGACCGGTGGCGCCGCGCCACATGGTGGCCAACGCGCTGGCAGCCGCTGCCCTGGTCAGGGCCTACGGGGTGGAGCCATCGGCTGTGCGCCAGGGCCTGCTGAACTACCTTCCGGGAGACCACCGGATCCAGCTGGTGGCCCGGCATGAGGGTGTGCTGTGGATCAACGATTCCAAAGCCACCAACCCGCACGCCGCCGCCGCCTCGTTGTCCGCGTTCCAGAATGTGGTGTGGATCGCGGGAGGCTTGTCCAAGGGCGTGAATTACGACTCCCTGATCCAGGAACAGGGCAGCCGGCTCAAGGCCGTGGTCCTGATCGGCGCGGACTCCAGCGATCTGCAGGCCGCCCTGAAGCGACACGCGCCGGATGTCCCCGTGATCGGGCAGGGCAAGGGCGAGACTGAAGACGTGCAGACTGCCGGTACGGCCAAAGCCGACGCAGGCCCTTCGCCGATTTTCGGCGAGACTGTGATGGCCCAGGCCGTTGCCTCGGCGGCTCAGCTGGCCGCCTCCGGGGACACTGTGCTGCTGGCCCCGGCGGCTGCTTCCATGGACCAGTTCTCTTCCTATGCTCACCGTGGCGATGCCTTCATCGAAGCTGTCCGCGAGCTCGTGGAAGGGCAGGCTCAGACCAGCGAGGAGTAACAATGGTCAGCACGCCCACACGTACGACGGCGGCACGATCCGCCGCAGGCGGGGCCAGCAGTGGCACGCCCGCCGGCCGTCCGTCCCCTTCGGCGGCACGGCCAACGGCCGGCGGCCCCGCCGTCACCCCCGCGGCCCGGGTGCGTGCCTGGAGCCGCGGATTCTGGTCCGCGCTGGAAGGCACCGGCAAGTCCCGCAACGGATCCACGTACTACCTGATCCTTGGCTCCACCCTGGCGCTGACGGCGATCGGGATCATGATGGTCCTCTCGGCCTCCAGCGTGGAAGCCATCGCCGCGGGGGAGTCGCCGTACTCGGCCGCCCTCAAACAGGGCGGATTCGCCGCGATTGGCGTCTTCGCGATGCTTGTCCTCTCCCGCGTGAACGTCGTCTGGCTACGGCGCTTCGCCTGGCCGCTCATCTTCCTGGCCATTGCGCTGCTGGGCCTGGTCCTCCTCGTGGGACGCAGCGCGCTGGGCAACCAGAACTGGATCGACGTCGGTCCGTTCACGTTCCAGCCCTCCGAAGCCGCCAAGCTTGCCCTCGCGCTCTGGATGGCCACCGTGCTTGACCGCAAGGCCAAGCTCCTCCACGAATGGCGCCACGCGCTCATTCCGGTCGTGCTCCCGGGCGCCATTGCGGTCCTGGGCCTCATCCTGGCCGGAAACGACCTCGGGACGGCCATGATCGTGATGATCATCGTGGCCGCCGCCCTGTTCTTCGCCGGCGTGCGGCTGTACCTTTTCGGCTTCGCCGGTGCGGTCCTGGCCCTTGGCGCGACGATCCTCGCCGTCACGAGCCCGAACCGGATGTGCCGCATCCTGTCATGGACGGGCCAGACCTGCGCCGACGGCTCCGACCTGAACTACCAGTCCACCAACGGCCTGTACGGGCTCGCATCCGGCGGCTGGTTCGGTGTCGGACTGGGCCAGAGCCGGCAGAAGTACAGCTGGATCCCGGAAGCGCACAACGACTTCATTTTCGCGATCATCGGCGAGGAACTCGGACTGGTCGGCACGATCGTCGTCCTGGTCCTGTTCGCCATCCTCGGCACCGCCATCTACCGCGTGGTCGTCGCCCAGCACGATGTCTTCCACCGCGTCCTGGCCGGCACGATCATGGTCTGGCTGCTGGGCCAGGCCAGCGTCAACATGGCCGTGGTCACCGGGCTGGCACCGGTGATCGGTGTCCCATTGCCCTTCATTTCCTATGGCGGCTCGGCCCTGCTGATGTCGCTGTGCGCAATCGGCGTGGTCCTGTCCCTGGCCCGGGCCCAGATGGACCCCGGCATGCAGCCGAAGAAGATGCTCAGGTTCGGCCCGGCCGCCTTCGCCAATTCCGTGCGGCGGGCCCGCGCTGCCCGGGCTGCAAGGACTGCCGCCAGCCGGTCCGCCGCCAGCACGGCCTCCAGCCGGTCCGCCGCCCGCACGGCAGCCCGACCCAAAGCCCCCGCAAGCAAGGCCCCCGCAAGTAAGAGCCCCACCAAGGCCCCCGCAAGCAAGAGCCCCGCCAAGAGCCCCGCCACCAAGAACCGTACGAAAGCGTAAACAGCCCTTCATGAACACCGAGTCGCCCTTGTCCGTGGTCCTTGCCGGCGGC
>Ga0207691_10003137_pt1 | contig 16149 bp, 13 predicted proteins | sample KBSM13metaG_FD_184327 | JGI IMG/M metagenome (GOLD analysis project Ga0207691, IMG submission 184327) | Miscanthus rhizosphere microbial communities from Kellogg Biological Station, Michigan, USA - KBS M1-3 metaG (SPAdes) (version 2) | ecosystem: Host-associated > Plants > Roots > Rhizosphere >... | reverse complement strand
GGAGCGCCGGGGGCCGGCGCCGGCGCACCCGCCTTGGGAGCGGCGGGCGCGGCCGAAGCCGTCGCGTTCGGGTTCACGATGGACTTCTCCGCGAGCGACGCCATCGCCTTCTCGACCGCCCCGCCGTTGCGGAGCTCGTCCGAGCCGACGCGGGGATCGACTTCGATCGTGGCCTTCAGATCCGAGAGCTCGAGGACCGGGGGGAGCCGGTCCTTGTCCCAGGTCCAGGTGTAAGTAATCGCGGAGTTCGCGTCCGCCCCGCCCTGGACATCGATGCCGGGAACCGTGGCGCCGTCCGGCATGCCCGTGCCGCTTTGCTGGGCGCGAGTCTGCCCCACGCGCGACGGCGGCCCGAGCACGACGAACAGATGGCCACGAACCGAGTCCGCGCCCCGCTTGTAGCGCGCGAGCTTGAACTGCTGATCGGCGGCGGCGATCCGGCGGGAGATCTCGGACTTGAAGGCCTCGCCGCCCCGCTTGGCGTAATAGATGGCGATGAACTTCTCGGCCTCCTCGTCGGTCGAAACCTTCTTCCATTCCGTCCGCTCCGCGGGCGTCAGGAAGTAGGCCTCAGGCGAGCGGTCCCAGTCCTTGTACTTCGAAAGCTCGGCCAGGGCAGAAACCGTGATCGCCAGGCCGGCAAGAGCAAAAAGAATTCGTTTCACAACACCTCCAAAACGTTCCTAAGAGCGCGTGATTCTATCCGAGACCGGAGGGGGCCGGACAGCCCGGAGGACGGGTTTTCTAGCCGCGATCCGAGCGCCCGGAGGCGTAGCGGCGGCCCGGAATCTTGGCGAGAGCGAGGGTGCCCTCGCCGACGGGCCGGCGCCGCGAATCGAGCTCCGTACGCATGACTTCGAGCATCTTCTGGACGTCTCCGTGCATCCGTTCCATCCGCTGCTTCATGTGGAGGATGACTTCGACCCCGGCCAGGTTGACGCCGAGGTGACGCGTCAGGGTCAGGATGATTTCGAGGCGCTCGATGGTGTCCGAATCGTAGAGGCGGGTGTTGCCTTCGGTGCGGGCCGGCCGCAACAGGCCCTCCCGCTCGTACATCCTGAGCGTCTGCGGGTGGATTCCGTACTTTTCGGCGATGACGCCGATGCGGTAGACGCCGGAGCGGCTCCCCGATTTCATCGGGCCTTCCGGTGCTCGGGGGGCCGCGGCTCGACCGGGATCGTCTGCCCCTTCTCGGCCTTGGGCGCCACGACGCGCAGGACGCCCGCGCGGAGGCTGGCCTTGATCGCGCCGGGGTCGAGCGAAGCCGGGACCGGGAAGTCCCGCGAGAAGGTCCCGTAAATGCGCTCCATCCTCACGAAGTGGCGGGGCTCGGCGCCGTTGGCCTTCCGATGCCCCGAGACCCGCAGCTTGCCGTCGAGGGCCTCGAGGCGGACGTCGTCGAGCCGCACGCCGGGGAGCTCGATGTTCAGGATGATCTCGTCGGGCGTTTCGTAGACGTCGGCCGCCGGAGACCAGAGCGCCGCATCGAGCCCGTCATCGGGAAACTCGGTGCGGTGCATCGTCTCTTCGAACAGACGGTTGACCTTCTCCTGGATGGCGAAGAGGTCCTGCAGCGAGTTCCAGCGAAAGACCGTCATGGGAACTTTGGCGTCAGTGTAGCGCGTCCTTCGTCACATCGAGTATCGATCCCCGAGGAGCCGAGGGATCCGGTTCGAGTCCGGGATCCCTCGCTCCCGCTCGGGATGACGCCTCCGCGGCCTCTCGGCCGCGACGGCGTCACTTCTTCTCCGTATCCACATACTCCGTGTCGATGACCTCGTCCTCCTTGCCGGCGTCGGAGGAAGACCCCGCGCTCGGGCCGCCGGCCGAGGCGCCCGGCGGCGGCTCAGCCGCTCCGCGGTACGCGGCCTCGGCCACCTTGTGGGTCGCCTGTTCGAGCTGAGCGAAGGCATCGTTCATTGTCTGGGCGTTCCCGGATTCGAGAGCCTTCTTCGCGTCGGCCAGCGCCGATTCCACCGCCGAGGCGTCCGCCGCAGAAAGTTTGCTCTTGTTCTCCTGGAACGTCTTGTCGGATGCATAGATGAGGGAGTCGAGCCGGTTCTTGGCCTCGATCTCCTCCCGGCGCTTCCGGTCCTCGTCGGAGTGGGACTGGGCGTCCCTGACCATCCGGTCGATCTCGTCCTTGTTGAGGCCGGAGGACGCGGTGATCGTGATCTTCTGTTCTTTGCCCGTGCCGAGATCCTTCGCCGACACGTTCATGATGCCGTTGGCGTCGATGTCGAAGGTCACCTCGATCTGGGGCATGCCGCGCGGTGCCGGCGGGATCCCCACCAGGTGGAAGACGCCGATCGTCTTGTTATCGCGGGCCATCTCGCGCTCGCCCTGGAGGACCTTGATCTCGACGGACGTCTGATTGTCGCCGGCCGTCGAGAAGGTCTCGCTCTTCTTCGTCGGGATCGTCGTGTTGCGCTCGATGAGCTTGGTCGTCACCCCGCCCAGCGTCTCGATGCCGAGCGAGAGCGGCGTCACGTCGAGAAGCAGCAGGTCCTTGACGTCCCCCGCGAGCACGCCGCCCTGGATCGCCGCGCCGATCGCGACGACCTCGTCCGGGTTGACGCCCTGGTGCGGGTCCTTCCCGAAGAGGTCCTTCACGAGCTTCTGAATGCGGGGCATGCGGGTCTGGCCGCCGACGAGGACGACCTCGTCGATGTCCTTGGGCTCGACGCCGGCGTCCTTCATGGCCTGTTTGCACGGTCCGATCGACTTCTCGACGATGTCCTCGACGAGCTGCTCGAGCTTCGAACGCGAGAGCTTGAGCTGCAGGTGCTTCGGTCCCGACGCATCCGCCGTGATGAACGGCAGATTGATTTCGGTCTCGACGACGTTCGACAGCTCGATCTTGGCCTTCTCCGCGGCTTCCTTCAGGCGCTGCATGGCCATCGGGTCTTTGGAGAGGTCGACGCCCTGGTCCTTCTTGAACTCGGCCAGGATCCACTCGATGATGCGCTGGTCGATGTTGTCGCCGCCGAGGTGCGTGTCGCCGTTGGTCGACTTGACCTCCACGACGCCTTCGCCCACCTCGAGGATCGAGATGTCGAAGGTGCCGCCGCCGAAGTCGTAGACCGCGATCGTCTCGTCTTTCTTCTTGTCGAGGCCGTAGGCGAGAGCCGCCGCCGTGGGCTCGTTGACCAGACGCTCGACCGTGAGGCCGGCGATCTGGCCGGCGTCTTTGGTCGCCTGGCGCTGCGAGTCGTTGAAATATGCCGGCACCGTGATGACGGCGCGCGTGACCTTCTCGCCCAGGTACGCCTCGGCCGCTTCTTTGAGCTTGCCGAGAATCATCGCGGAGATCTCCGGCGGCGACCAGTCCTTGCCGCCGGCCTTCACGCGACAGTCGCCGTTCGACGCCTCGTCGACGGCGAACGGAACCATCTTCATCTCTTCGGACACTTCGGAGTACTTCCGGCCCATGAACCGCTTGATCGAATACACGGTGTTGGCCGGATTGGTGATCGACTGGCGCTTGGCGACCTGCCCGACGAGACGCTCACCCGACTTCGAGAACGCGACCACCGAAGGGGTGGTGCGATTGCCTTCTGCGTTGGGGATGACTACGGGATCCCCGCCCTCCATCACGGCCACGCACGAATTCGTCGTGCCGAGGTCGATACCGATGATCTTGCTCATGCGATTACTCCTTCTGGCTCCCCTACTTAGGAGGTCGCACTATAGGACATGAGTCGAGGGCTGTCAAGGTTCAGGCGTGATTTCCTAAGTCCATTGCACTCATGTCGTTACGTCTATTCTACGACGAGGACGCTGGGCCGCTCGGTCTGAGGAATCGGCCGGGAGGCCGCGGGACGCAGCTCGGACACCGGCGCCAGGCTGCGCTCGAGCGACAGGTCGAGATCGATCTGGCCGCTGGCATTGTGGCCGTAGAGGCCGAACTTTCCGTCCTCGGCTCGCAGGATGTACCGGTAGAAACGGCCGTAGGGATCGCGAAGGTCATCCTCGGGCAGGATGCCGGCGACGATCAGATCCTCGAGGCTTCGGGGATAGCGGCCCGTCGAGTCGTAATAGATCCGCACCGCGCGCTCGACGGCCACGACGTGGTTCAGGGATACGGCCTTCGCGAATTCGGCGCGCTCGGGCACCTCCCCCGCCGGGCGGAGCAGCGGATTCAGCGGGTTCCGCGGGACGAGGAAGAAGGCCGCGGCGATGAGCGCCGCGAGCACCGCCCACATACCGATGGCGCGCCCCGAAACTCCCGAACGTGCTGCGGCGGCGGGAGGCGGAAGCGCCACGGGCACCGGCTCCTCCTCGACGCGGCCGGGCTCGATGAGGTGGCGGCCGAGCAGGTCGGTCGTGCCCTTGAGGACTTCGAAATCCGAGAGGAACGCCCGTTCCATGATTTCGCTGACGCTGAGCCTGCCGTCGACCCAGCGCCAGGTCTCCGCCTCCGATCGGGAGACCGAGAGCGTTCCCTCGGGAGGATTCTTTTCACCGGAGACGAGCCGGAGCCGCTCGACGCCGGGCGCGCGCCGGAAGACGTTCGACAGCGAGCCGAGCTTCTTTTCGAGCATCGGCCACTCGTCGACCATCTGGGCCGCTTCCATCAGGATCGTGTCGATCGTGACGGGCGCCATGTGGTCCGCGTCGTAGTCGACCGTGCCCTCCTGAGTGAAGTGGAACCGCCCATCGGGCCAGCGGAAGGCCGTATAGACGATGCGCGCGATCTGGACTCGGAGCGCTTCCCGCAGCTCGTGCGGTTCGATGAAACCTTCGCGGATGAGGAGGAACCCCATCCGCTGCTGCGTCTCGCGCTGCACGACGAGGACGCGATCGAGCTGCTCCTGGGTCACGTAGCCCGCGCGGATCAGGAGGTTGCCGAGGCGGTTGTCCAGGCGGCGCGCCGTCGACTCGGCGGCGACGACGGAGCCGCCGAGAAAGGAGATCGTGATCGTGTCGTCCTCGCCGTCGACCTTCAGCACACCGGTCTTCCGCTGCAGGCCGAGCATCTGGAAGATGTCGGTCAGCGAAAAGACTTTGAGAGTTCCTTCAAGTCCCACTGGGAACCCTCCTCGCGCCCCACTGGGCGCGCAGCCACAGGGCCGCGGCGATCGCGGCGCCCGCCACGACCGTCGCGCGCACGGGCCCGAGCGGCGGAAGCGACAGCGGATCGAAGTATTTGTCGTCGAGGACCGCGGCCCCCACGGCCGTAAAGAAGAGGAGCAGGATCGCGGCGGCTCGGAGGGGCCGGCGTGAGGCAAACGCGTGGGATCCCGGCAGGAAGAGCGAGACGATCCGAATCGCGAGGTGCTTGCCGGAGGCCCGCCTCTGCATGGCCTTCGTCTCGGCCACCTGATCCTCGATGTCGACGTCGTCCTTCTTCATGTGGAGCTTCCAGCACGCGGCGCAGTACAGCGAGGGATCGCCCCAGCGGCGGCAGCGCTTGCAGAACGGGCGTCCGCAGCGGTCGCAGTCGAGGGCCACGTCGCGATCGCGACGGCGCGCGGACAGGATTCCGAGCGCCAGCGCCGCGAGCGGTGCGAACATCCAGGCCGGAAAGTACTGTCGCCAGCCTCGCGCGCTGCCGTGGCCCGGCAGCCGCCGGCTCTTGGGCTGCGCGTCCCACGCGCCCATGCGCTCCCGTGCGCGGTCGAGCGAGTAGCCGGCGGAGACGACGCGCGACAGGGTCGGGTTGTCAATCCAGCCGTTGACCTGGGAGTTCGAGATCTCGCGGGCCTTGCGGATCGCGGCGGACTGGCCGTCGAAGTCGTAGGCCTCTCCGCGGGCGAGGGAGAGGTTGTAGAAGACCGCCGCGGATGAGGGGGCGCGCTTGCCGGCCTCGATGTAGTCGCGAATGGCCTCCCCGTAGTCGCCCTCCGTGAACCGCACGTTGCCCCGGTTCTGGAGCGGGCGATGGTCCGCCGGATCGGCCTGCAGCGCCCGGCCGTAATCGGACTGGGCGCGCTCGAGGTCCCCGGAACGCTCGGCGAAGATCCCGAGCAGGTACCAGACGTCGGAGTCCTCGGGAAAGACGGCCGCCGCCTGGCGCAGCCCGTCCTCGGCGCTCGCGTCCTCGCGGCGTTCCGCGAGGTCGAGCGCGGCCGCGAAGAGAGGCGAGCGTTCCTCGATGTTCGCGGCAGTGATCTTGGCCACCAGCGGCGGAACCAGTGCCAGAGCCACGAACGCGGCGGCCAGGACGGTCCGCTCCCGCCCATCCGTGTAGGGGAAGAGAAGGGCGCCCCAGTAGAGCAGGAGCCACACGGGGCCCAGACCGATGTAAATCGGCAGACCGAGGAGGAGGAGCGCGAAGGGGAGGACGGTCGCCGACCCATAGGCTCGCCCGGCCCGTTCGGCAATGTCGTGCCAGGCCCTGGGGAAATGCCGCACGGCGAGGGCGAGCACGGCGCCGGCGAACATGCCGGCGATGCCCAGGGCGATCCAGAGCCCCAGAGACGAGAAGATCGCGACACGGGCCTCGCGTGTCGACACGTAGGCGGCGGCCGCGCCCGGAAGCTCGCGGAGCGCCTCTCCGATCTTCCCGTGGCGGAAGAGGAACGAGAGGTGCGCCAGGATCGCGTCGGGATTCGAGTCGTCGAGCTTGAGCGCCGCGGCATACGCCCGGGCCGCGCGCTCCGTCGCGCCCTGCCTCTCGGCCCGGTGCCCGAGGTAGACGGCGGTCCGCGAGAAGTCGGAGAGACGATGCACGCCGACCTTCCGCCCGGCGCGCAGCATGCCCTCGAGCGCCTTGTCGGCCGTGGACGTGTCGTTTTCCGAGAAGGCCGAGAGAAACTCGAACCATTGCCCGCGGTACTGGCTGCGCGTGACCGGCGGCGGCAGCGGCGAGAGAGCGTCCTGCGCCTGCGCCTCCGGCGCGAGTCCGATTGCGGCGGCGGCGAGGAGGAGCGCCGCCGCTCTCCGACGAAGCCGGAGGATTGAACGTCCGGATGCTGTCGTCATCGATACGGCGCTTATCGCGGCGGCTCCGGGCCGGGCGGCCGCACCGCCTCCACGTACGCCATCCGAAGCTCGTAGAGCACGCGCGAGAGCAGATCCGACTCCTCGAAGGACAAACGCCCCCGGGTCTTCTGCTCGAGAGCGCCCAGCCAGTCGATCATCTGTCGCGCCACTCCGGGCTCGCGGCGCGGGAGCTGCTCTCCGGTCATCGGATCGATCCCGAGCGCGGCATACACGTTGGAAGCGAGAAAGCTCACCAGCCCGATGAACGCCTGCGATGTCGCGGCTTCGCCCGGCGCGTCCTTGTCCGCGACGGCCGTCCCGGCCGGGCCGGGAGACGGCGGAGGAGCAGGCGCCGGAGGCGGCGCGGCGGGCCGAACCGGCTCCGCCTTCTCTTCGGGCTCGAAGTCGGCACGGAGCTCACCGTCGGAGGTGAACATCCGGCGGTCGACCACGCGGATCGGTTTCTCTTCTTCGCTCACGGTTGCCTCGGTGGACCTGAGGTTTGGATACGCAATTTTACCCCGGAAGCCCGCCCGGTATGATCCGCGCGTGTCCGAGAGCCTCGATCGCCTCGTCGGCCTGGTCGACCGTCTGCGGCAGGATTGCCCCTGGGACCGCGAGCAATCCTTCGAAACCCTGAAGACATACCTGCTCGAGGAGACCTACGAAACGCTGGCGGCCATCGACGAGGGCCGCGCGGAGCCGCTCGAGGGCGAGCTCGGAGATCTCCTGTTCCAGGTGTTCTTTCTCGCCCGCCTCGCGCAGGAGCGGGGCTGGTTCGACATCCAGGCCGTCGCGGACCGGATCACGCGCAAGATGACCGAGCGGCATCCGCACGTCTTCGGCGGGCCGCCCGCCGAGAGCGCCGAGGCCGTCAAGGTGGCCTGGGAGAAGCGCAAGCGCCGCGACCCGGACGCGACGGAAGATCCGCTCGGCACGCTTCCCGCCGCGCTGCCGGCGCTCGCGACGGCCTACCGGCAGACGCTCCGCGCCGCGGATCTCGGATTCGACTGGGAACGCGACGCCGACGTGGCCGCGAAGATCGAAGAGGAGCTCGCCGAGTGGCGCGCCGCGTCGGAGCAGGGCGACCCCGCGGAGGAGCTCCACGAGATCGGCGACATGCTGCTCTCCGTGGTCAACCTCGCACGCCGCCGGAAGATCGATCCGGAGAGCGCGTTGCGCCTGGCCAACCGCCGGTTCCGCGAACGCTTCGCGGAAGTCGCCCGCCTCGCCCGCGAATCGGGCAAGGACGTCTCGGAGGCGGGGATGGCGGAGCTGGATCGATACTGGGAAGAGGCGAAGGCGAAGGCGAAGAGTTGAGCGTTGAGTGTGACTATCGCACCAGCTCTCCGACTCTGACCAGCCTGACGCCTCTCGCCGCGAGGCCCGGCATCTCGCGCTCGAGCACCGTGAGCGTCGCCGGATAAGGGTGACCGATGGCGACGGCGCTCCCCTCTTCCTGCGCGCGGCGGACCAGCTCCGCGAGCTGCCTCGACACCGCTTCCTCGGTTTCGACGTCGTCGAGGAATACGCGCCGCGAGACGGCCGGCACGGAGGCCTCCTCCGCCGTCCGCTCGGCGACGGTCGCATCCGTCGTGCGGCTGTCCAGAAAAAACAGGCCGCGGTCGGAGAGGACTCCGGCGACAACGCGCATGACGCGCGGATCCGCCGTCGCCGCCGAGCCCATGTGGTTGTTCACACCCACGACGCCGGGAACGGTCGCGAGGTCGCTCTCGAGCGTTCGGACGATCTCGGCATCGGACTGCGAGCGCAGGATGACTCCGGGGCCCGGACGCACCTTCGGGTAGCCGGCGGGCTCCATGGGCAGATGCAGGAGGACTTCCTTGCCGCCCCTGGCGAGCGCGCGCGCCGCCGCCGCGCTGTAGGCCACGCCCGGCAACACGGCGCCCGCGACCGGCGCCTTCCAGGACGCGATGCGCTCGGCGGGTCCGAGCTCGTTTCCGAGATCGTCGATGACGATGGCCGCGAGGCCGGTCGTTCCGGGCGGAATCGCGGCGCGTGCGGATTTCGTGGGAGAGGCCTTAGGCGGAGCCGTGCGGGCGCGAGGCGCGGTCGGACGCGGGGAACGGGCTGCCGGCGCCGGGGCCGGAGCCGGAACGGGAGGCGCCGGTCGGGTCTTCAGGTAGAGGGCGATCGCGAGAGCGACCGAAAGGACGGCGAAGAAAACCGTCGCCGGAGAAACGCGCCGTCCGCGGCGCGTCACGGGCGAGGTCGGACCGCCGGGATGCTCAGGCGGCCTTGCGCGCGGCCGAGCCCCGAATCACTTCGAGCCCGCGCTCGAGGATCTGATCCTTCTCCTTCGCCTCGCCCGGGAAGACGATCACGCGCTCGTCCGGCGGGAGACCCTTGCCGCCGAGCGTCTGCCCGGAGGGAGAGACGTAGCGGCCGACCGTCATGAACAGCGTCCCGCCTTCTTCGGTCGGAATGCCGCGCTGGATGATGGCCATGCCGACCGTCGTCTCGCCCACCGTCTTCGCCTGGGCGCGGTCGCGGAGCGCGGCCGCGAGAATCTCCGCGGGTCCGGCCGTCGAGTCGTCCATCAGAACGACGACCCGGCCCTTCCAGGTCGCCTCCCCGGTGGCCTCGAGCGGCTTGCTGGTGACCTTGCGGGACATCACGGTAGCGACCGGGCCCTTCCCCAGGAAGAGCGCGGCGACGGGAGTGGCTTCAGCGGGCTCGCCGCCGATGGATCCCCGCAGGTCCAGGATGACCGCGGAGATGCCGCGACGCGAGGCCTCTTCGAGCTCCTTCTTCACGGCGGCCGCGGTGGCCGGCGTAAACGAAGGGATCTTCAGGATCGCGACGTCGCGCTCCCAGGTGGTCGAGGGACCGGGCGCGTCGAAACGCCCGCGCGTCACCGGGATCGTGAGCCGCTTCTCGTCGCCTCCTCGAAACAGGACGATCTCGCACGACGAGCCCTCGGGGCCCTCGAGCGCCGCCTTGACCTGCCAGTACGGAGCGTTCCGGAGCGTCTTTCCGTCGACCGAGTCGATGAGATCTCCCGCCTTGATGCCCGCCTTCTCCGCCGGCGAGCCGGGCAAAGGAGCCACCACGTACGGGTAACCGCCGCGGCGCGCGAAGACGATGCCGGCGCTGGCCGCGCCGGAGGCTTCCTGGGCCTTGTAGGCCGCTTGTGCGGAGGCCGGGACGTAGTAGGAGAACGGGTCGAGCGCGTCCGACATCCCGTCGTAGGCGCCTTCCAGAAGGGCCTTGCCATCGGTCGGCTCGACATAGTTGGAGCGCGTCAGGGCGAAGACCTCCGAAAAGATCGAGAGGGCCCGGGTCGCCGGGTCCTTCCCGGCCCCTTCCGGACCGGCGACGGCGCGCAGCGAAAGAAGGGCGCAAACCGAAACGACCACGAACGCCAGGCGGGAGCGGTGGGATTTCATCGTGGCGATGGTAACACCGGGGGTCGAGCCGTGAATTTCAGGAACTCGGGACAGGAGGCAGGCGGCGGGAGGCCGGAGGCCGGACTCTAGGGACATTCTTCCTGCCTCCAGCTTCCTGCCTACCGCCTCCTGTTCCCCCTCACCGTAACCACGCGACCGGGTCCATCGCCTTTTGCCGGTCCCGGACCTCGAAATACAGGCCCGGCTCGTCGCGACCCGGCCCGTAGCCCGCGAGGCCGACTTCGGTGCCGACGGCGACGGGCACGCCGGCCCGGACCGAGACGGCCTGCAGCCAGGCATAGAGAGTGAGCATGCCGTCGCCGTGGTCGAGGATGACGAGGTTCCCGTACTCCGAGAGCCACTGGGCGTAGACCGCCTTGCCCGCATACACGGCGCGCACCGGCGTGGCGAGGGGGACGGCGACCGCGACGCCATTCGAAACCGTCCATGTGTCGAACTTGGGATGGCGATGCCGGCCGAAAGTCTCGACGATCGTGCCGCGCGCCGGCCAGTCCAGCACGCCCTTCCACGGACGAATGCCGCCCGCCGGATCCACCGGCTGCTCCCCCGTCGACTGCCGGGCCAGCGTCTCGAGGAGCCGTTCGAGCCGCGTCGCCTTGTCCGTCAGCTGCGAGACCTCGCGCCGCTCGCGGGCGGACTGGTCGCGCTCCCGGGCGAGCAGGTGTTCCCGCTCGGTCTTGAGCGACGCGACGCGCGTCTCTTCCTGGCGGCTGCGGGCATAGAGGCGATCGATCTCCGCCTTCAGCGCCTCTTCGCGCGCCACGTCGCCGCGCAGCCGGGCTTCGGCCTCGCGATGCTGGAGCACGAGCCGGCCGTCGCGGCGCGCGAGGCTGTCGAGCCGCTCGATCGAGTCGAGGAGCGCCGGGACGTCGTCCGCGGACAGGAGGACCCGGAAATAGCCGTATCTCCCGAACCGCTGGAGCAGGCGTGCCCGCATGACGAGCGCATCGCGCGCCTGGACCGCCGCGGCGGAGGCTCGGACGCGATCCTGCGAGACGGCGGCGAGCCGCCCGGCGAACTCCTCGCGTGTGGCGGCCAGCAACTCGCCCTCCCGCGTGGCGATCTCGAGCTTCAGCTCGAGGCGTTTGAGCTCCTCGGCGAGCGTGGCCTCTTTCTTCTCGCTCTCGGCAAGCCTCGACTGCAGCGAGCCGATGCGCCGCTGAAGGCGATCGAGATCCGCCCGGCGCTCGGAATCGGCGGGGGTCACGGCCTCCTGGGCGAAGCTTCCCGCCGCGAGAACGAAGAGAAGCCCGACGAGGCGTGCCCGACCCGGTACGCCCTTCACCAGAGCGCCTTCCCCGCCGCGTCCTGGACTTCGGCGACGCCGAAGAGGGCCCGCACCGAGGCCGTGACGTCGGCGATGCCGGGGATCTTGTCCGCGCGGAACGGCCGGGACGAGAAGAACACGCCGCGGACGAGGTCGGGGTCGAGCGAGCAGTGGTCGCCGCTCCAGACGTCCCGGTTGTCCTCGAAGACGGACTCGGTCGGCACCCCCAGCGAAGACTGCCAGGACACACGATAGCCCGGCAGGTTCGCCACGATCAGATCCGGGATGAGACGCGGATCGAACCGCCGGTAGACCTCTTCCCTCTTGAACACGCGGGAGACGGCCCGCCGCCCGTTCTTGGGATCGGTCAGCGCCGTCAGGCGGTCGATGAGCTCGCGGCGCAGCGCCTCGTACTCGGCGCCGGGGGCGACGATGCCGCCGTTCTCCCGTCCGGAGAGATTGACGTAAATGTCGCCGAGGCCCATGGCGTAGGCCTTCGACTTCGTCCAGTCGATCGCCTCCCAGAACTGGCCCCGCGAGAAGAGCGCCTCGAGGTTCTGGCGCCGCGCGGCGCCCTTCAGGACGAGGTAGCCGTTCTCGACGAGCCAGGAGTTGTAGTTGACCGACCGCCGCCACGTCGCGAAGCCATGGTCGGAGAGCACGAGGAGAACGTCTTCGGGCTTCAGCGCCTTCGCCGTCTCCCCCACGATCTCGTCCATCGTCCGGTAGGAATTCTCGACCGCGTCGCCGTACTTTGCGGCCAGCGCGGCGTCGTAGGCCGGGTGCTCCGGGTCGCGGAACCGCCAGAAAACGTGCCCCACGCGGTCGGGGAACTCGAAATAGTGGAAAAGCAGGCGCTCCTTGCCGGCGAGGAGCCCGCGCAGCATCTTCCGCTCCTGCTCTGCGGTCATGCGCACGTCCTCGAGGAACGCGTCTTCGGGAAGCGTCCCCGACTGGATGGACCAGGTGTCGATGGCCCAGCCCATCGTCTTGTAGCGGCCGAACTCGTGCACCAGCTCCTTCGCGAACCCTCGCGGCGAGGACAGCGTGAAGCCCGGAGGCAGGTGCTCGGGGTCGAACTGGACCGGCGAGAGGTAGAGGCCGATTTCGGGCTGGATCGAGACGAGCCGGAGGCGCGCGTACCCGTGGATCGCGACGAGCGGGTTGACGCGAAAGACGAGAGGGACCCAGTCGCTCCACTCCCCGGGACGCAGCTCCGCGCGGGCGGTTTCGGCCTCGACGAGGATGCGGTCCCGGCCATCGGGGACCGACAGCTTCAGCGTCGTATCGATCGAGCCCTCGCGGCCGAACGGCCGACCGGGAGGCCCGACGACCCGGACTTCCTGACGCCCGACGTTGGACTCGAGGCGCACGATCTCGACCGAGAAGTCGTTGCCCTCGCGCGGCGCGAAGAACGGATCGGATGTGAAGTAGGCGGGACGCCCGATGCGGCCCGAGACGTCGGGCACTCCGAGACCCGAGAGCATGCGTCCGTCGGGAAAGGCCTCCGGCGGAAACGTCACCGGCATCCGGATCACGGTCGCGGGACGCGCGGCGGGCTCGGACCAGAAGACCGGTCCGCGCCGGTTGTTCTGGACCCACGGCCGCATCGTCGGCAGCCACGTGCGCACCGCGAGGAAGGCGGCCGTGCCGGCTCCGAGGCCGAGCAGAACGAGGATCGCGCCGGCGAGGCGGCGGCGGCGGGCAAAGAGGAAGAGCGCGGGCAGCAGGAACAGCGCCAGCCCGGCGGCCGCGAAGATCGCGGGGTTCTTCTTCCCGAAGAGGAGCGGCACGCTCTTCTCCTCCGCCACCGCGAAGGTCGGAATCCGGTTGGCAGGATCCCGTTTGAGGAAGTCGAAGATCTCGTGGCCGCCCGGATCGAGCCCCGTCGAGAACGTCGCCCAGGACACGGGCGTCTGCGCCGGGACCGTGGGCGTCAGCGGCGAGTATCCGCCTCGCTCCCGGACGGCCGAGAGCGCCGGAAGCTGCCCCGCCGTCAGCATCTGCTCGACGAGGGTGGCGTCCACGCCGTCGAAGCCCAGGATGACGACGCGTCCCTGCGGCGGTGCGGGCGCGGCCGCCCCGGCGAGCATCGCGGGGGCGCTCGCCGCCACGACGCCCAGGGCGAGAGCCCCGAGCACACGGGTGAGCTTCATGAGGACGGTCCAGTGTACGGAATCCGCCCGGCCCCGCAAAGCTAGAATCCGCTCGTGGCCGCCCGCGCGGACGACGTCGACACGCTGCTCGAGCGCATCCCCGATCCTGCGATCCGGGGGCTCTTCACGCGCGAGTTCGTTCTCTGCAACGAGCACTTCGACCAGTTCACCAATGAATCGGTTCTCCGGCTGGTCCACGATCTCGGCTTCGAAGACCGCCTCGCGCGCGGGACGTCGGCGTCGGAGCTCGTCCACGCGCGAGGCTTCGCTCCCCGGGCCGAGATCCCGCTGAGATGGTGCCTCCGCAAGCTGGCCGCGGCGGGCTACCTCGACCCGGAGGGACCGACGGAAGAGGCGGTGTATCGCTCGCGCGGGCCGCTCCCGTCGGGAGACCCGGACCGCGCCGAAGCCGCGGCGCGCGCGCTCGATCCCGGTTCGCTGCCGGCCTTCGCCGTGGTCCGCGCGATGGTCGAGCACGTGCCGGCGTTCCTCGCCGGCGAGAAGACGGGCGAGGAGATCCTCTTTTCTCCCGCGCGCCTGCCCCTGTGGTTCGACTACTTCTCGAACGACAACCTCCTCTACCAGATCAACAACCGCCTGGGCGCGGAAGCCGTGGCGCGCGCCCTGCCGGCGACGAGGCCGGCGGTGATCCTCGAGATCGGCGGCGGCTCGGGCTCGGCGGCCCTGGCCGTGGGCGAGCGGCTGGCGCGCGACGCACGTCTGACACGGGTCGGGAGGTACCTCTTCACCGAGATCGTGCCCACCTTCCTCCGACGCGCCGAGCGCACGCTTCGGGCCCGATTCCCGGAGCTCCCGGCGGAGTTTTCGCGTCTCGACATGGATCGCGATTTCGCCGAGCAGGGCATCCCGCCGGAATCCGCGGACGTGGTGTACGCGGTGAACACCGTGCACGTTGCCCGCGACCTCGGAGCGACTCTCGTGCGCATCCGCGCGGCCCTCAGGCCCGGCGGCGTCGCCGTCTTCTCGGAGTGCGTGCGGCCGTTCGCCGGCCAGCCGATCTACGTTGAATTCGTCTTCAACTTCCTCGAAAACTTCACGGGCGTCGCCACCGACGCGGAGACCCGGCCCAACCACGGCTTCCTGACGCCCGAGAACTGGCGCCGCGCGTTTCGGGCGGCAGGCTTCGAAAAGCCGGAGATCCTGCCCGACGTGGAGGAGCTCGCGAAGCACTACGAGGCGTTCTTCGTCGCCGCGGTCTCCGCGCGCAAGCCCGCCTAGCACGTCGCCTTCGCTTGCGCGAAGACCTGCCCTGCGGGCACACGCGCAGAGTTAATCGGCCGGCTTCTTGCGCGAGGGATCGTCCCAGAACGGGAAGAAGCAGTACCACTGGTCGGGGTACTGCCGGACGTAGCGTTCGAGAATGGCGACATACCGCTCGAGGTTGCGGCGCAGGGAGAGATCCCGATTCTCTCCGTTCTCGACGAGAAGGGGCTCTTCCACGATCGCCCGATAGCGGCCATCCGGCATTCGCACGATGAAGGCCGGAAGGACGGTCGCGCCGGAGGCCATCGCGACGCGGAGGGGTCCCCGCGGGAAGTAGGCCTCCTGCCCGAAGAACCGCACCGCCACGCCCGTGTTGTCGAAGTCCCGGTCCCCCTGCATGGCCACGATCCCGTTTTGGGACAACACGCGCAGGACCGCGAGCGTCGGAATGAAACTCCGGTCGACGCGGATCTCGACGACGCCGGAGGCCTCGTGCAGGCGCCGGCGCTGACGCTCGACGCCCGGGAAGATGTCCGGCACGAGCACCACGTGGATGGGCTGCTTCATCTGGGCGAGCATCAATCCGCCGACCTCCCAGTTGCCCAGGTGCGCCGTCAGCAGCAGCACGCCCTTGCCCCGCAGACGGCCCTCGACGATGTGCGAGTAGCCGATGACGCCCTCGACGAGCCGTGCGGCGTCCGCGGGAGGCCGCGTCGCGAAGCTCATGAAGTCGACCCACGCCGCGAAGTGCGAGGCCACCATCGCCGAAGCCAGTGCGCGGACTTCCGGATCGTCCTGGGACAGCCCCCGGATGATCGACAGGTTCGCGCGAGCCGCGCGCAGATACTTCGGGCGCGCCCGGTAGTAGACCGCGGCCAGCAGCTTCCCGCCGCCGTGCATCAGGGGCCGAGGGAAGTTGCGGGCCGACGCGAGCGCTGCCGGAAACCAGAGGCGCGACGTGGCCGAGCCGAGCGCCCGCAGGAGCGGATTCCGGCTCGCCATTTTTTCCTGCACGGGAGGTATCCTAAGAGAATCAGAATGGCGCAGGCGGAGGGCCGGATGCGCGTGTGGCTGCCGCTCGCCGCCGCATTGCCGTTCGCGGTCTTCACCCTGCTCGCCCTGATCTCCTGGAATCGCTGGCTGG
>Ga0207691_10003136_pt1 | contig 16151 bp, 15 predicted proteins | sample KBSM13metaG_FD_184327 | JGI IMG/M metagenome (GOLD analysis project Ga0207691, IMG submission 184327) | Miscanthus rhizosphere microbial communities from Kellogg Biological Station, Michigan, USA - KBS M1-3 metaG (SPAdes) (version 2) | ecosystem: Host-associated > Plants > Roots > Rhizosphere >... | reverse complement strand
TGCCGCGGCCGGCACCGAGCGCGATGCGCACTCCCATCTCGGACTCACGGGCGCGGGCGCGGGCCAGCAACAACCCGGCGAGGTTCGCGCACACGATCAGCAACACGCCCCCCACCGCGATCGAGAGCACCGTCAGCAGCGGACGGATTAGCGGGTGACGCCTCGCCTCGGCGAAGCCGACCACCCCGCCGCTCCACTCTGCCTTCCGACTGCCGAACGCCGGCGGCGGGAAGATCGCGTTCAGAGCCCGGGCAGCGGTCTTGATTTGAGCGTTCGCAGTCGCGAGCGACGCGTTCGGCGCGAGACGTGCGACCACCGCGCCCATCTCGTTCGCCATCTGCTCGCGCCGCTCTCGCGGGCCCAACTCGGCGAGCGCCTTGATCGGCAGCCACATCTCCGCGCTCTCGCGAATGCCGGTGAAGCTCGCCGGCATGACGCCGATGATCGTCACGGGCAGCTTGTCCAGAACGGCGGTCGTCCCGATCACGGCGGTGTCGCCACCGAAGTGTCGCCGCCAGAGCGGCTCGGACAATACCGCGACGGCGCCCGATGCCGATGGCATCGAGTCGGCCGCGGCAATGGTGCGGCCAATGAGAGCCCGCGCCCCGAGCGTCGAGAATAGACTCGTAGTCACCAGTTCCGCCCGCACGCGCTCCGCTGATTGCGCGGGCGCGCCGGCCGGGAGCCCGGTGCGTCGGAGGTTGTACTCATCCCAGCTCGAGAAGCCGGCGTCCGCGAAGGCAGGGACCATCTCGCGCAGCCGGACGTACTTGTTGTACGTCCACGGCATGGAGTCCACGGCGAAGAAGAAGCCGGGCGTGACCGTCTGGGCTGTGACCACCAACCGCTCGGCGGCCGGAAACGGGAGCGGCCGGAGGAGGATGACGTTCACGAGCGTGAAGACCGCCGTTGTGGCCCCGATACCTAACGCGAGCGACGTAATGGCGACGGCGGTGAACGCTGGTGCCTGGCGGAGCGACCGGAGCGCATAGCGCGCGTCCTGTATCGCCGCCTCGACCCACCCGACCGCCATCACGTCGCCGGTCTGGTCCCGCAATCGCGCCGCGTTGCCGAACTGGCGACGCGCGGCCCACGCCGCCTCGTCCGCGCTCATGCCGGCTTGCTCGTGGTCCCGTGCATTCATCTCGACGTGGAACCGCATTTCCTCGGCGAGCTCGCGCTCGAAGCGCTCGCGGTTGAGATAGAATCGGATGCGACGCGTGAGCTCGGCCACGTACTCAATCGGGTTTCGCATTCAGGTCGTCCCCATGACGCGTTGAATGGCCACCAACAATCGGTCGAAGTCCGCCACTTCCTGCGCGAGCTGCTTCTTCCCGAGCGGCGTCAGCTTGTAGTAGCGCGCGCGGCGCTTGGTCGGCGTCTGTCCCCACTCCGATGACACCCATCCCTTGAGCTGCATCCGCTGCAGCGCGGGATAGAGCGAGCCCTCCTCCACCTGGAGCACGTCCTGCGAGAGCTGCTGCAGATGCTGAGCGATCCCGTACCCGTGCATCGGGGCGATCGTGAGCGTCTTGAGGATCAGCATCTCGAGCGTCCCGGGCAGGATCTCGCTGCGTTCGTTCTTTGCCATAGATAGTCTATAGGTAGTCTGTCTATGGTAGAACGCCGTGCCGCCACCGTCAAGAGCGGCCTCCTGCTACGTCGCGCGACGTATGCCTCGTCGCGCCGCGAGGTTGTACCCTCACGTCGACGCTCACGCCGACGCTCACGGAGACTCCCATGACCTCTCGATCTGCCGCCACCGTACTCGCACTGTGCCTGGCAAGTGGCTGCCTTCCTTACACTGTCGGGTCCACGGCGCGAACGCTGCCCGCCGGACAGTCGACCAAGGCGGCCATCGTCTATTACATCCCCGACGCGGTCGACGTCCTCGGCGATTCGGTGTCGGCCCCCATGCGCGGCACTGACCTCGAGCTCCGCTACGGCCTCGATGACAAGTCGGACCTTGGCGTCCGCCTACCCTCTTACAGCGGCGCCGTGTTCACGTACAAGCGACGGCTCGCTGGCACCTCAGCGCCTGAGAGCGGTGCTGTCTCCGTCATGGCCGGCGGAGGATTCGTGAACTGGGGCGAGCACGCTGAGACGGAGCTCACCATGCTGGCGTCGGGACGCGAAGCGAGCGTGGTCACGCCCTACGGCGGCCTTCGCGTGATGCAGGTGATCCCGATGTCGCGGAATGCCGTGCACGACACGCCGACCGCCGGCGGCTTCCTCGGCATGCGCCTGCGCTTCGGCGATGTCGATGTGATTCCCGAGATCGGCATCTACTACGATCGCTCCGCACTCGACCTGCGCCGCACGAACTACATCGTCGTCCCAGGCGTGAGCTTCGCACCGCGCAGAGGAAAGCCGGTCGGGTAAGCCACTGTCAGGTAAGTGGCTTGCATCACCCCGTCCTCGCCTGCTGCTTTCGGTTCAAAGCAATCAGCGGGGAACAACCATGCCGCGCGCGAAGAAGAAAAAACCCGAGGTCACGCCCGCCTCACGCGGGCTCGACGCCCGACGCCTCGCCACCGCCGCTCCACCCGCGACTGTCGTCAACGTCGCGGCCGCGATCGAGGAGAACGGTGGCTCCGCCCTCGCGACGTACCGCGACCCACTTGGCGGACACTGGCAGATCCTCGCGGCACTCCCCATCGACCGCGTCGAGCCCACACCCTATCAGCGCGATCTATCCGAGGCACACGTCGACCGGCTGACCGTCGCCATCGACAAGCTCGACCGCTTCCTCGATCCCGTCATCGCCGTACCTGCCGGCGACGGCAAGTACTGGTCGCCTAACGGGTATCACCGACTCGGCGCCATGAAGCAGCTCGGCGCAAAGTCCATCGTCGCGCTCGTCGTGCCCGAGCCCGAAGTCGCGCATCACATCCTGCTGCTCAACACCGAGAAGGCGCACAACCTGCGCGAGCGCGCGCTCGAAGTGGCGAGGCTGGCCGAAGCGCTGGCGGAGATGGATGATCGTCCTGAGCGCGAGTTCGCGGTGCAGTTCGAGGAGGCGGCGCTCGTCACGCTCGGCTTCTGCTATCAGCAGAACGGTCGATTCGCCGGCGGCGCTTTCCACCCGGTGCTCAAGCGATGCGACAAGTTCCTGGGCTCCAGGCTGCCGAGGGCGCTCGAGACGCGGCGCGAGCGCGCGGCCAAGCTGCTCGAGCTGAACGACGCCGTGAACGCCGCGGTGGCGAGCCTCAAGGAGCGTGGGTTCGAGAGTCCGTACCTCAAAGCATTCGTCGTTGCCCGGATCAACCCGCTTCGCTTTCAGCGGAAGCCCACCGCCGATTTCGACGAGACGATCGACAAGATGATCGGCTCCGCGACGCGGTTCGACGCCACGCGGATCAGGGTGGACCAGGTCGCCCGCAGCGGCGGCGCTCCCGAAGAGTCGTGAGCGCCGCTTCACTCCGACGCAACTATTGACTTCATTTCGGGTTCACAGCCTCTTACCCGGACTTCTCGCCTTACCTGTCTTCCCCGTTCCCAGCATGCGTCGTTTTTTCGTTCCCATCTTTTTCAGTGCTATCGCGAGTACCGCTGCTACCGCGCAGACACCGGACTCGACGGCAGCACTTCCCGGAAAATCGGCACTGCAGGGCGTGTACACCGATGCCCAGGCATCCCGCGGCGACAACGAGCACGCATCGAACTGCACGTCCTGTCACTCGACGACGAACTACGCGGGTCCCGCTTTCGTGAAGACCTGGGTCGGCCGGACCGCGTTCGACCTGTTCGAGCAGTTGAGGACGACGATGCCCGACGACAGCCCGGGCAGCCTGTCGCAGCAGCAGTACGTGGACATCGTCGCCTACATCCTCAAGATCAACGGCTATCCGGCGGGCGCCGATTCGCTGTCGACGGACCCCGAGGCGTTGCGCCTCATCAGACTCGAGGCGAAGAAGGACTCGCAGACGGCGCGCGTTCCGCACCCGTCGAGCCGTGTATCGGCGAGCGTGCTCCAAGCCGCAGGCCTTCGCCCGCTGCACCCGATGTATCATGCTCACGCCGTCATGGCGCCAGCGACCACGCGATAGCCGCCAGCTCCTTCTCATTTCACCACGATGAAGGACGACGACCACAACACCCTCGACCGCCGACGCTTTCTCAAGGTCGCCGGCGCACAGACCGGATTGCTCGTCGCGGCCGCACAGGGTGCGGGGGCGATCGCGCAGCAACAACAGCCGAATCCAGCACCCCGGCGGGCGCCGGCCGTCGTCACGCAGAAGTCGCCCGACATCGCGGTGATCGGTGCAGGTGCCTTCGGTGGCTGGACCGCGTACCATCTGCGGAAGATGGGCGCGCGCGTCACGCTCGTGGACACGTGGGGCCCAGGTAATTCGCGGTCGACGTCCGGCGAGGAGACGCGCGGCGTGCGGTCGTCCTACGGCGATCGACCGCATGGAGAACTGTGGGCGCGCTGGGCGACCGAAGCCGCGAAGCGGTGGAAGGCCTGGGATGAAGAATTCGACCGCACGTCGCAGGAGCGCGTCTTCCACACCACCGGCGACCTCATCTTCCGAAAGGACTGGGAGCCGTTCCTCAAGGACACGCGCAAGAATTGGGACACGGTCGGCATCAAGTACGAGGTGCTGACGCCTAACGACGTTCGATCGCAATACCCGGTCATCGATCTCAAGGAGATCGGTGTGATACTCTACGAGCCGGGTGCGGGCGTGGTGCGTGCGCGCCGAGCGTGCGAGACCGTGGCCGAGGCGTTCAAGCAGCGCGGCGGCGACATCGTCGTCGCGCGAGCGCAGCCGTCGCTCGCGCAGGGCGATCGCCTGCAGGACATCGCGCTGTCCACCGGTGAGACGCTCAAGGCCGGCCAGTTCGTGTTCGCCTGCGGGCCGTGGCTCCCGAAGATCTTCCCCGAGTTCCTGCGGACGCGACTCCGCACGCCGATGGGGAATGTCTACTACTACGGCACGCCCATCGGCGACAACCGGTTCGTCGCGCCGCACATGCCGAGCTTCAACTTCACCGGCATCACCGGGTGGCCGTCGCTGCCTAACGACGCGCGCGGCTTCCGCGTGCGGGTGGGCGGCGGCACGCAGACCGACCCTGACACGAGCCAGCGTTGGATCGACCCGAGCAACTTTACTCGGCCGCGCGCGTTTCTCATGGAGCGCTTCCCGCTGCTCATCGACGCGCCGCTGCTCGAGACGCGCTCCTGCCACTACGAGCTGTCCGTCACGCGCAACTTCTACATCGACACCCACCCCGAATGGGCGAACGTCTGGATCTGCGGTGGCGGATCGGCGGAGGGCTTCAAGTTCGGCCCGATGGTCGGTGACTACACGGCGAAACGCGTGATGGGCATCGCGGGCGACCCGGCGATCGCGAAGGGGTTCCGCATCCCGAAGGAAGAGTTCGAGGAGCCGCCGCGCACAGCCGCCGACTCCGCGCGGGTCAAGGCGCGCGCCGACTCCGTCGCGAAGCTGAAGGCCGATTCGGCCAGGGCAGATTCCGCGAAGCGCGTGATCCCGAACGGTGCATCATCCACCACCAGGCCCGACGGAGCAGCGAAGAAGCCATCGCTCTTCGAGTGACGTGATGCGTGGGCCGATGAAGGCGTGAGCGATTCGCCACGACGCTTCGGCCGCGCGCTGCGCCTGAGCGCGCGTAAGCGGCGGATGGAACGCCTGTACGACGTCATGTATTTCGGCGGCTGGCCCTCGTGGCTCGCCCGCCCGCTCGGCTTGCAGGGCCGCCTTCGACTCGAGACGCATCAGTTCTCGGTCGACGCCGGTGAAGGGCCGCCGGTTCCTCCGCTCCGCATCGCATTTGCCTCTGACCTCCACGGCGGTCCCGGCACGCATTCGGCCACGATTCGCCGGGCGTGTCACCTGCTGGCCGAGTCGAAGCCTGACCTGCTGCTGTTAGGCGGCGACTTCGTGTCGTTCCACGCCCGCCACGTCGAGGGCGTTCTCGAGGCGATCGACGGCATCGACGCGCCGTTAGGCAGGCTCGCGGTGCTCGGGAACCATGACCTCATCGCTGACGACGCCTACCTCGTGCGCCGCCTCGCGACGATCGGCGTACGCACGCTCGTGAACGAGAACGTGCGGTTGCCGCCGCCGTACGATCGGCTGTGGGTCTGCGGGCTCGACAACACTGAGCAGGGCGCCCCGGACGGCCGCCGCGCGGTCGCGGGAGCGGATGGCATTCGTCTCATGCTCATGCACTCGCCGGACGGCCTGTCAGCGTTAGGCGACGAGCCGTTCGCCGTCGGGTTCACGGGCCACGTGCACGGCGGCCAGTTCGTGCTGCCGGGCGGCAAGTCGCTGATCTCGTCCAAGGGCCCGTTCAGCCAGCGCTACCTCTATGGCGGTGTGTTCGAGCTCGGGCCGCCGGGCCAGCGCATCCTGCTCGTCAGCCGAGGCATCGGCCAGGGCTCGCTGCCGATGCGCTTCAACGCGGACCCGGAAGTCCACGTGTGTGACCTGTCATTCCGAGCGTAGTTGTCATTCCGAGCGTAGTTGTCATTCCGACCGTTAGTTGTCATTCCGAGCGAGCGTAGCGAGTCGAGGAATCGTGCGGATGCCGTAGAGAGCGCTGTCATTCCGAGCGAAGTCGAGGAATCGAGATCGTCTTGGTAGAGGGGGCCCGCCAACCGTCAGGATGGTCATTCCGGAGCGGCGGTTTGTCGTTCCGAGCGTAGCGAGGAATAATATTGACGTAAGACGTTATCAGTTATGGCGATAGGGTACTGCGCTCGGGCCCTCAACCGGCTCTTGTTTTCGGCGTTTGTTCGGTATATTCTGTTTCCCCCGCCGTCGCCTGTCGCGTCGGCGCTGACGACGGGAGGTGCCAGTGCCGAAGCACGAGTTGGGGTTGGACGCAGGCGAGTACGCGCCGGTTGCCGACCGCATCACGCTGTTCTACGCCCGCTACCCCACCGGGCGCATCCTCACTCGGCTCATCTCGCGAACCCGGTACGAGATCACCGTGCAGGCGTTCGTCTTCCGGTCGGTAAGCGAGGAGCGACCGTCCGCCACCGGTCTCGCGTCCGAGCGCATCGGTGACGGCGACATCAACACCGTCGCCTGTCTCGAGAACACCGAGACGTCCGCCATAGGCCGCGCGCTCGCGAACCTCGGTCTCACGGCGTCGTCGCATCGGCCGAGTCGCGAGGAGATCGACAAGGCGAATCGCGAGCGCGTTCGTCGCGTTTCGGAGCCTGCACCGGCCCCTCGATCGCCAGTCTCGCCGCGTGGCGGATCAGCGCAGCCTCCTGCGGAGAAGCCCGCCCCACCTTCGTCGAGCCTAACGAGGCGTGCAGCTGGGGTGAGTGCGGCGGGTAGCAACTCGATGCAGCGCCGCGCCGATCGCGTGATGGACGCGCTCGATCTGCTCGATCAGGCCGAGCGCGTCGGCCTCCCGCACAAGCGCGCGCGGCGACTTCGCGATGCGCTCACCGAGCCGGCGGCGAGCGTCGTAACCGTCGAGCGTGTGGAGCGGATGATCCGCGCCTGGACCGCCGCCCGCCATGCCACGCATCTGCGCCTGTAACACCCCGGTGTCAGTAGGAATAGAAGGTGTCATTCCGAGCGAGTGGCTGTCATTCCGAGCACAGCGCTGGAGGCGCGCGGGTGCCCTCTGGGCGCATGAGGAGCGTTGTCATTCCGAGCGGCGCCGCGGAGCGGCGAAGTCGAGGAATCGCGACCGTCCCGATAGAGGGTCCCTCTGCCCGTATGATCGCGATTCCTCGACTCGCTGTCGCTCGCTCGGAATGACAACCTCGCTCGGAATGACAGTGACAACCAGGCGGAAGCGCGAGCGATGCGAATCGAGAGGCAGCAGCACGTGGAGAACGCCGAGTCGTGGACCGATCACGAGCTGTTGCAGCGAATGCGCCGCGACGATGCGGTCGCCATCCGGGAGTTCTACCGGCGTTTCACTCCCGTGCTCTGGAAGGAGGCGCGTCGCGCGCACGTGCAGCCCGCGCTGCGTGACGACCTCGCCATCGACTGTCTGAGCGATTCCGCCATTCATCTCATGCAAGCGACCGTCGCCGTTCCGTCGAACCTGACGGGCTATCTCGTCGCCGCGTTCCGCCACCGGCTGGCGAACGATCGCCGCGCGACGAAGCGCCGTCTCGATGCTGGCGCCTCCGCGGTCTCGTACGGTTTCGACGAGCGGGTCGTGCGCGAGGTCTGCTCCGAGGCATCACTGCGCGCGAGCGCGGGGCCGGCCGCCGAAGCGCCCCCGCTATCACCCGTGCTCGAGCGGCTGTCGCGTGTCATCGACGCCGGCATCACTGACCAGGAGCGGCAGATCCTGCGGTGGATCAGCGCGGGCATCCCACAGCGTCTCATCGGTGAATGGTTTGGGATCACGCATAACGCGGCGCGTGTGCGCGTGCTGCGGTTGCGCGATCGTCTCATCGAGGTCGCGCTTCGATATGACGGCCCGTGGCTGCCCGGCGAGCGAGACGAGTTGTACGCGTTCTTCCGCCGCTGTGGTCTGTCGGAGCGCGCCCTCCGTGCAAGCCAGGCACGCGAGCAAGGAGCGCCGAGTGGCGGCGCACCGGAACGGAGCCGGCCGCAGGCTGGCCGCAAGTCACCAGAGGAGGACCAGTGAGATACGACGACACCACGCCCCCCGCGTCCGAGCGCGCTGGTATCGAGCGCGCGAAGGACCTTCTCGTTCGCGTCGCGGGTGACCGCGCCATGGAGCGGCTCGATCCACTGGACCCGTCGGAGGCCCCGTTTCTCGAGTGGTACGCGCGCGAGGCGCGGTTGACGTTGTCGGCGGCGGACCAGCAGAAGCTCGAAGCCGGCGCCGATCGGTTCGTGCGTGCCGTGCTCGCTCGCCGCGGCGTCGAGCGGACGCGTGTGCGAGAGGTCGCGGCCGAACCGGAGAGCGCCCCGGCGTGGGAGGAGGGGACGCTGGCGCAGGTGGTCGCGGCGGCAGCTCGCGTTAGGCACGCACCGGCGCTGGAGCTGTCAGTGGCGGCTGGCGTCGGGCGCGAGCTCTGGGATGAACCGTGCGAACGCTGGATTCCACTGCCCGACGGCGCGCCGGACGGGCGCTACGTCGCGCTGCGAGTGACGGGCGACAGCATGGTGCCGCTGCTGCATGACGGCGACACGATCCTCGTGAAGCTGGGAGATGAGCTCGTGCCTGACGCGGTAGTCGTAGCGCGTGTGCCGGATGGCGGGTACGTGGTGAAGCGAGTCGGCGGACTCGCGGGCTCGCGGGTAGAGCTGGAGTCGTTCAACCCGGATTATCCACCCATCGTCATCCCGCGCGATCCGTCGCTCGTGTTAGGCACCGTGTTGCTGCGCTGGTGCTCCCACGGCGATCGCTCAGTGCACTGAGACGCTGGGCCGAGCCGTCGTGTGACCATCGAGTAACACGGCGGTGTCACTCCAGACAGAGGGGAGCGCGTCATTCCGACGCACTCGAGGTGTCCCGAGATTCTGGAGGATGAAGATGCGTCGCTTCATTGAGCTCGTCATTCGCGTTCGTCGGCTCGTCGCCGGCACCCCAGGAGGCGAGGCGGTCATCAAGGGACGCGCACAACGGACGACGAAGGGTCGGTTGGGCGGGAGGCTCACGGAATTCTCCTTCCGCCTCGCCTTCATGATCGACCTCGCGTACGTCGGCATCGGAGCACTTGGCGGCACGGCGGTCGGGCGAGCGCTTCCTGCGGCGCCGCCGCCCAGCGACCGTAGCGCGATGATCTGCAGCGCCTACCCGACGCCGGGCCGCTGATGCTCCAACGCTCCGCTCGTGGTGACGAGCGGAGCGTTCGTTCTTGATATCACCGTGTCGCCGCTGTGAGGAACTACCGCCGCCACTGGTACGCCACCTTCACGAAGAACCCGTCGCTCCGCCGCTCGAGATCCGAGAAGCTCGACGGTTCGAGCCCTGCCCGCGTATCGCCATACCCGAAGAACGCCACCGTGCCCGGAGTCGGCTCGTACGACACCAGCCAGTCCGTTTGCAACGACCCGGCGTCGCCGCCTGACACCGGCGACCCAGTTGATAGAAAGATCTGCTCCCCCGTCGGCGTCCGGAGCCCCGTGGTCCGCTGCGCCTGGTACTGGCTCACCACCCGGAAGAACAACGCCCGCGTCGGCTGATACTCCACCTTCGCGCGCGGGATGACCGTCCGCGCGTACTCCGACCCGTCGAACGCGCGGTCGAGCTGAGACAGTATCAAGCTCGCCTCGGCGCGCACACTCTTCGTCGGCCGCGTCGTTAGGGTCCCCGTCGCCCGCCACTCTAGCCCCTCCGACCCCTCGGCGAAAATTGGGACCTCGTTCCGCGCCACCGTCGCCGTCGCATTGAACTGGCGGAACGTCGGCGTCGTCAACGTCACCGACGCATTGATCAACCCCGCGAGCTGATCGTCGGGCGGCACGTACGGCTCGAGACCGTCCGGGCCGACGATCGCCAGTCTACTGTAGGCCTGCTGGTCGAACGTGAAGAAGTTCCGCGACGTGTTGATGGATGCATTCCACCCGCCGCGGAGCCTGAACATCCCGCTGATCGACTCCTGCCCCTCGTACGCGTCACGCAGCCCGAAGTTGTTGTACAACCAGATCCGCGTCGGGCCGAAGAATGCCGTGATGTTCTCGAAGCGCGCTCCCGGCTTTCCGTAGTACGAGAACCGGTTGAAGCCGCTCGCGTTGATGATGCCCGTCCGCGGCACGAAGCCCGAGCGGCTCACGAACTCCTCACCGAGTCCGCTGAACTTGTAGTTGAAGCCCCAGAGTCGGCCGGTGCGGTCGAGCTCCGCCTTCCATACCGGCGACGTCTTCGCCTCGGACGTGCCTAACAACAGGGAATCCTTCGTGTACGAACCGCCGACCTGCGTCTCGAAGTAGTACATGCGTCCGAACACGTAGCGGAGATCGGTGGCGACAACGGTGTTCGTCGTGTCGCCGGCGCGGCGATCCGTCAGCGTCAACGCGATCGTCGAGTTACCACCGAAGTCTCGACGCAGTCGCGCGACGTTGAACAGCGCCTTGTCGCAGTCCCGCCCGATCTCGACGCCGTTCACGAACCGCGTCGGGCACGACACATCGTCAAGCGCGGAGAGATACGCCACGCTCACCGGGCCAAGCTTGCCGGTGACCTTCGCGCCCGCGATCGGCCGCGTGATCTGCCGCGTGTAGACGAGCTGGTTCGGCGTGTTGAACAGCTCGATCCCCTCGAGGAAGAACGGCCGCTTCTCGGCGAAGAACAGGGCGAATCGCTCGTTCACCGTCACCAGACTGGCGTCGGACTCGACCTGCGAGAAGTCGGGCTTCACCGTGCCGTCGAGCGTGACGGAGGGCAGCGCGACCTTGAAGTTCACGCCGGCATCGGGATTGATGTCCTCTCGTTCGAACGAGCCCGCCGCGTTCTGCGCGCCGTTCCACTGCGCGGTGATGAACGGCTGCACCTCGGTGGTGATGCCGCGCTCGATGTTCGCGATCCCCGTCAGCGTCCCCGACTCGCTGAGAAAGCTCGCCGTCGCCCGGCGTGCGTCGGTCCACGTGTCCTCGAAGCCGGTGGACTGCACGTTTCGCACGACGTTGATCCCCCACGTCTGCGGATCGCCCGCGGGAAATCGGAGACTCTTGAATGGGATCCGGACCTCGACGACATACCCGCTGTCCGTCAGCTGCCCTTTGGACTCGAAGCGGAAGTCCGGGTTCGCGTCGATATTGCCGCCGAACATGCTGCCGGCGCTCGCCGCGCCCTCGGTGCGTACGCCATCACCCTGCGAGCCTAACGGGTTGACGATGAAGAAGTACGCGCGCCGATGGTCGTTGAACGTGTCGAGGTAGATCGTGACGCGGTCCTCGTTCCCGAGCTTGTCGCGGTCAGCGACGGTGGCGCGGATCGACCCCGGATTCTTCGCGTTCGCGATGATGGCGAAATAAATCGCATCTTGCGAATAAAAGACGCGCGTCTCGGTGCGGTCCTCGGCAGGACGATTATCGAGCGGCTGATACTGATGAAAACCGGTGAGCCTCGCGGCCTGGGACCATGCTGGGTCGGTGAGCGACCCATCGATGGTGGCGGTCGTGGTCAGCCGCGGAATGGCGACGGCGGGTCGACCAGCTCCATCATAGGACTGACCCGGCGTGACAGGACCCTGCGCGCCGGCTATTTGTAGTAGAAGAAAGGCGGTTGCGAACATCCGCCCAATTTAGCCACGATGGCCCAGCCCGGCTCACCTAAACGGTGTGCGAATGATGTGAGGCGTCTGGTCATTCCGAGCGGGGGTTGTCCTTCCGAGCGGAGCGCCGTAGGCGCGCGGGTGCCCACCGCAGGTGGGCGCATGAGGAATCCTTGACGTCCCGATCGAGGGGCCGTTCTCTCTACCCCGTGAGCCAAGGATTCCTCGACTCACTTCGTTCGCTCGGAATGACGCGGTCCGCTCGGAATGACACGGCTCGGCACATCCGCTCGGAATGACAATGATCAACCGCATTCTCGAAGCCTGCCTCTACGCCAGCGATCTCGACGCCGCCGAGCGGTTTTACGTCGACGTCCTCGGACTCGAGCGGTTCTCGAGCTCGCCCGGCCGCCACGTGTTCTTCCGCTGCGGAAACGGGATGTTTCTCGTCTTCAATCCGCTGAGAACGAACGCGGAAGCATCCAGCGTTGGCGGAGCGGTCGTGCCGACGCATGGCGCGACCGGCCCCGGACACGTGGCGTTCGCCATCCCCCATACGGACATTCCAGCATGGCGCGCGAGACTCGATGCCGCTGGCGTCGCGATCGAATCAGAAGTGACCTGGCCGCGCGGCGGTCGCTCGATCTACGTGCGCGACCCCGCCAGCAACTGCGTGGAGCTGGCGTCACCAAAGCTCTGGGGATTCCCGGATGAGTGATCGCAGAATTGGTCGCTCCTAGTCTTTCTTCTTGTCCGGCTTCCGCTTGTCGATCACCGAGCCGCCTGACGCCTGGTCGCCCCAGCCCGCGTCGCCACGAGTCCCACTGCTCTCGGTGTCTGCCGTCATGTCGGGCTCGACATCTGCGTCATCGACGCGCTGCTCCTGCCCAAACCCACTGGTTCCGTGGGCGCCGTGTCCCTTCTTATCCGCGCTGTCGTTGTCGGTGCGCCGTTCCGCCATCTGTGCCTCGCTGAAATGAGAGACGTCGCCATGAAGCACACGTCGTACCGAACAGCCGCGCGACTTCCTTCTGTCGGCAACACGGCCGACGCTGCTATTGTCGCAAGCACCGGTCGCTGACCGTTGCCGTCACTGCTCGCCGTCGATGTTGGCGTCCGCACCGGACTCGCGGTGTATCGCGATGACGGCCGCCTCATCTGGTATCGCTCGCGGAATTTTGGCGCCGCCGCCCGACTCAAGCGCGCCATTCCCGCGCTGCTGCACGAAGCGTTCGACCCTGAATACGTCGTGCTCGAAGGAGGCGGACCACTCGCGGACCACTGGGCGACGGCGTCAGAGAAACACGGCTCGCACGTCAGGCGCGTGGGCGCCGAGGAATGGCGCTCCGCCTTCCTGCTCCCGCGCGATCAGCGCTCCGGCGAGCAAGCGAAGCGCGTCGCCGACGGCCTCGCGCGTCGCGTCGTCGAGTGGTCCGACGCCGCCCGCCCTACCTCGCTCCGCCACGATGCGGCGGAGGCGATCCTGATCGGGCTCTGGGGCGTGATCGACGTGGGCTGGCTACCCGGTGTGCCAAGAGCGTTAGGCGGCGCGCCGCTACCCCAGCGGAAGCCGTAGCCGAGCGCGAACGCCCGAGCGATCCTCGCGGTTCTCCAGCGCCAACACACCCCCGTGCGCTTCGGCGATCTGCCGGCTGAGCGCGAGCCCGATTCCCGTCCCGTTAGGCTTCGTCGTGAAGAACGGCACGAACAGGTTCGCCGTGTCGGAGAGCCCCGGCCCTTCGTCCTCGACCGTAACGACAACCGCGGCATCGTCGCTGGCCCACGATACCTTCACGCCGCCTCCGGTATCCGACGCGGCATCGACTGCGTTGCGCACGATGTTGATGAGAAGCTGATCGAGCTGATCCCGGTCAGCGAGGATCGACGTCGGCGGCCCGGGGCACAGCGCAACGGGCATTCGCTCCTCGAGCTCTACGACGCGCCTTACCCAGGCGTCGACGTCGACGGCGCGGCGCATCGGCTTCGGCAGCTGCGCGAGTCTCGCGTATGCCTGGAGAAAACGGCTCAGTGATCCCGATCGCCCTTCGATCACATCGAGCCCATGCAGCGCCTCCTGTTCCCAATCCGCGGATCGTGGCTCGCGCTTGAGCACACGCTGTAAGCTCCGCGCGATGGACTTGATCGGCGCGAGCGAGTTGTTGATCTCGTGGCTCAATACGCGCACGATGCGCTGCCACGCGAGTCGCTCCTCTTCGCGCAGGACGTGACTCACGTCGGTGAGGACGAGCAGCCGATGCGGCAAGCCGTCCTGGCGAAACGCGCGCCGCCGCACTTCCCACCGCGTATTGCGCCCGTCGTGTGCCATCTCCAGCGTGCGTGGCGCGTCGTCCCGCAGGTAGACGTCGAGGCCTAACGTTTCCGCGCCGCGCCCGAGCAGCCGCTCGAGCGGCTGACCGAGGAGCCGCTCGCCTTCCCGGTTCACGAGCCGGAGCTTGCCGTCCGCGTCGAACGCGAAAATGGCCGAGTCGATCTCGCCCATGACCGTCCGCAGCAGCGCCGTCGCTTCCATCGCGCCAAACCGCTGCGCCTGGAGCGTGTTGCCGAGCGCGTTGATCTCGGCCACGGCGACGCCTAACGCATCATTCTCGTCGGCGCCAGCGCCGCGCACGGAGTAGTCGCCTTCGCGCAGCCCGGACAGCAGGTTGGATAGTGTCTGGAGTGGCCGGATGACCCGCTCCCGGGCGAGCGCTGCCGCACCAAGCCAGGCGACGATGACGAGAACGGTGAGCGTCCATCGTACTTCGATGCCATGCTCACCGGTCCACAACCAGATGAGCGAGATGGTGACTGCCGGAAGCCCGCCGCCGAGAACGATCAGGGGAATTCTCGATTCCAGCGCAACGCGCCCGGACTCCCGCTGGGGTCGCTGAGTCCCCAGTCTCGAATCCCCAGTCCCCAGTGGGTCCGGCCCGGTTTCAGAGTCCATGCTGCTGAATCCGGCGATACAGCGCACTCCGGCTCATGCCTAACGCTTCGGCCGCCTGGACCACGTTCCCGCCACTCCGCGCGAGCGCCTGTTGAATGAGATACTTCTCGGCGTCATCCATCGTCATCGCCGCAATGTCGGACGCGCCTGACGGCGCCGCACCGCGGAGACCGAGGTCGTCGCTCGTGATGAGCCCCCCGCGTGCCATGAGGATCGATCGCTCGACCGCATGCTGCAGCTCGCGTACGTTTCCCGGCCAGCCGTGCGCCTGCATCGCGGCGGTGGCCCCATCATCGAAGCCGTGAATCGTCTTGCGGTAACGCGCGGCGTATTCGCCGAGGAAGTGCGTGGCGAGGCGAGGAATGTCTTCGCGCCGGTCGCGGAGCGGGGGCAGGCGGATCTCGACCGTGTTCAATCGGTAAAGCAGATCCTCGCGAAACCGCCCGGCGGCGATCTCGGCGCGGATGTCCGCGTTCGTGGCGGCGAGCACGCGCACGTCGGCGCGCAGTGTGCGGGACGAGCCGACGCGCTGGAACTCGCCCGTCTGCAGCACGCGCAGCAGCTTCGCCTGAAGCTTCGGCGCCATGTTCGCGATCTCGTCGAGGAAGAGTGTGCCGCCATCGGCGAGCTCGAAGCATCCGACGCGGTCGGTCTTCGCATCCGTGAACGCGCCTTTCACGTGGCCAAAGAGCTCGCTCTCCGCCACACCCTCGGACAGTCCGCCGGCGTTCACGGTGATGAGCGGCCGCATCGCGCGGTTCGAGGCAGCGTGCAACTGCTGCGCGACGACCTCCTTGCCGGTACCGTGCTCGCCCGTGATGAGGACGTTCGCGTCGGACGCCGCCACGCGGTCGATGAGCTCGAACACGGACTGCATTGCGCGTGAGCCCGCGATGAGCGCTGGAACGTTAGGTGCGAGGCGCCGGTTCTCGGTTGCCAGCCGCTCGTTCGCGCGCCGCGCGCGCGACAGCTCGATCTGGGTGCGGAGGATCGCGATGAGGCGCTCGTCATCCCACGGCTTCTCGATGTAGTCCGCCGCGCCGCGCCGCATGGCTTCGACTGCGCTCT
>Ga0207691_10003135_pt1 | contig 16151 bp, 17 predicted proteins | sample KBSM13metaG_FD_184327 | JGI IMG/M metagenome (GOLD analysis project Ga0207691, IMG submission 184327) | Miscanthus rhizosphere microbial communities from Kellogg Biological Station, Michigan, USA - KBS M1-3 metaG (SPAdes) (version 2) | ecosystem: Host-associated > Plants > Roots > Rhizosphere >... | reverse complement strand
ACGGCGTCAGCCTGGACGTCCGCCGCGGCGAGACGCTCGGGCTCGTCGGCGAGACCGGCTGCGGCAAGTCGACGCTGGCCCGGTGCATCACGCGGCTTCACAACCTCACCTCGGGTCGCGTGACCTTCGACGGCGACGACATCTCGACCCTGTCGCGGCGCCGTCTGCGCCCGTATCGGCTCCAGATGCAGATGATCTTCCAGGATCCGTACGGCTCGCTCAACCCGCGGATGATGGTTGGTGATGCCATCGCGGAGGGGATGGAGATTCATCGCATCGGCACCCGGCCCCAGCGGCGCAGCCGGGTCGCGACCCTCCTGGAAGAGGTCGGTCTCGATGCCAGCTATGCCACCCGCTATCCGCACGAATTCTCCGGCGGGCAGCGGCAGCGCATCGGCATTGCGCGCGCCCTCGCGGTGGAACCCGAACTGATCATCTGCGACGAGCCCGTCTCGTCACTGGACGTGTCGGTCCAGGCCCAGGTGCTGAACCTGCTCACCGATCTCCAGCGCGCGCGCCGGCTGTCGTACCTCTTCATTGCGCATGACCTCGCCGTCGTGCGACAGGTGGCCGACCGCATTGCCGTGATGTATCTCGGGCGCATCGTCGAGACCGGCGCGGCCGACAAGGTCCTGGGTGCGCCACGACATCCATACACCGTGGCGCTCAGGTCGGCGGTGCCGGAAGCGAGCATCGTGCCGACCGCGGGACGGATCGTCCTGGGTGGCGATCCGCCCAGTCCTGCCGCACCCCCGCCGGGCTGTGCCTTCCACACCCGCTGCTTTCATCCCCGGCGGGACGAGCGCTGCCGGACGGAGCGACCCGAGTTGCGGCTGCTGGCTGGTGTACAGGTAGCGTGTCACTACGCCGAGACCACCCCCTGACTGCGAGTATCACCATGCGGCAACTGGTAAGTTCGGGAGCGCCCTGGGAATCGACGGTCGGGTATTCCCGTGCCGTGCGCACCGGCAACCTCGTGCACGTGGCCGGCACCACCGCAACTGGCCCGGACGGCAAGGTCGTTGGTGTGGGTGACGCGTATGCACAGGCGCGTCACGCCCTCCTGACCATCGAGCGCGCGCTGGCTGAGGCGGGAGCGGAACTGCGACACGTGGTGCGAACCAGGATGTTCGTGACGGACATTTCGCGATGGGAAGAGGTCGGCCGCGCGCATGGCGAGTGCTTCCGGGACGTGCGGCCCGCGGCCACCATGGTGGAGGTCAGTCGTCTCATCGATCCCGCCCACCTGGTGGAGATCGAGGTCGACGCCGTAATCGACGAGGATCCATGATGATTCCACTCTTCCAGGTCGACGCGTTCACCGACCGCCCGTTTCATGGCAACCCCGCTGCCGTCTGCCTGCTCGAGGCGCCGCGCGACGACGACTGGATGCAGGCCGTTGCGGCCGAGATGAACCTCGCGGAGACGGCGTTCATTTCTCCACGGGACGATGGCTACGACCTGCGGTGGTTCACGCCCACGTGTGAAGTCGATCTCTGCGGCCATGCCACCCTGGCGAGCGCCCATGCATTGTGGGAGACGAAGCGCCTGCCGGCCGGTGCCACCGCCCGCTTCCACACCAGGAGCGGATTGCTCACCGCAAGTCAGCGTGACGGCCTCATCGAGCTCGACTTTCCCGCGACCCCGCCCGATCCGGCGCCCGCCTTTGCGACGAGCCTCGCCGAGGCGGTGCGGGCACCTGTCGAGTGGGCCGGTCGGTCGCGCTTTGACCTGGTGGCTCGCGTTGCGGATGCCGACACGGTGCGGCGCGCGGCGCCCGACCTCGCACTGGTGGGGGTCCTGCCCTGCCGTGGCGTGATCGTCACCGCCCCAGGCGACGACGGCGTGCACGACTTCGTCTCCCGGTTCTTCGGCCCGCAGTCGGGCGTCGATGAAGACCCCGTGACGGGCTCGGCGCATTGCGCCCTCGCGCCCTACTGGGCCTCGGTGTTCAATCGCAACACGCTGGTGGGATTCCAGGCGTCGCCCCGGGGCGGCACCGTGCGCGTCCAGCTGGACGGTGATCGCGTGCGCCTGAGCGGCCACGCGGTCACCGTGCTGCGCGGCGAGCTCCTCGCGTGACCACGCCACTGGATGCCTTTGGCATACTCGACCTTCGGGTCGGCCGCATCTCGCGCTGCGAGGCGAACGCCAAGGCACGGGTACCCGCCTACTGTCTCTGGATCGACTTCGGGTCACTCGGCACGCGCACGTCGAGCGCGAAACTGACGGAGCTCTACACCACCGACGACCTCATCGGCCGCGAGGTCGTCGCGGCGGTGAACCTGGGCACCAGGAAGGTGGCCGGTTTCGCGTCCGAGGTGCTGGTACTTGGCCTGCCGAACGAGGATGGGCACGTCGTGCTCATTGCCCCTGATCGCGACGTGCCCCCGGGCGGGCGCGTCTACTGAGGACTGAACACCCGATGAACGTCTATATCTCGGTCGACATGGAAGGCGTGGCGGGCGTGGCCCACGAGGACCAGACCGACCCGATCAACCCGGCGCATGCCGTCGAATACGCGCGCTTCCGCCGGCTCATGACCGATGAGGCCAATGCCGCGATCCAGGGTGCGGCCAGTGCCGGAGCCAGCCGGATCCTGGTCAACGATTCCCACTGGCTCATGCGCAACCTGCTTGCGGAGGAGCTGCATGAGGCCGCCGAACTGATCTCCAGCGGGCCCAAGCGACTCTCCATGATGGAGGGCGTCGATGGCGGGTTCGATGCCGTGATGTGCATCGGGTATCATGCGATGGCCGGCACACTGCACGCCACCATCGATCACACCTATACCGACAAGATCCACCAGGTGAAGCTGAACGGCCGCCCGGTGGGCGAACTGGGAATCAATGCGGCGGTGGCGGGCTGTTTCGGCATACCGGTCGTGATGGTGTCGGGCGACCAGGCCCTGGCGACGGAGGCACATGCACTGCTGGGGCCGGACGTCGAGGCGGTCGTCGTCAAGGAAGCGGTCGGGCGTTTCAGTGCTCGGAGCGTGTCACCGGCCGAGTCGTGCCAGCGGATCCGAGCCGGTGCAACACGGGCCCTGCAGCGGAAGCATGCGCCATTCGTGCCCGCATCGCCCGTTACCCTGGAGGTGGAGTTCGCGCTGACGCAGCACGCCGACAACGCTGAACTCGTGCCCGGTTCCGAGCGCCGCGACGGACGGACATTGTCATACGTGCACGCGGACTACCGCGAGGTGTTCCGCGCCTTCCGGGCCATGTACAACCTCGGCGCCGTCGCCTGAGCGGCTACGTCGAGGGCGTTTCCCGGTAGAGCGCCGGAAAGGTGCGCCGGAGGTTCTCCAGCTTGGGCATGTCGTTGATGACGATGTACGGCTGGTCAGGATGCCGACCCAGGTAGCCCTGATGGTAGGACTCCGCCGGGTAGAAGACGGTGAGCGGCGCCACCTCCGTGACGATGGGCTGCGAGTACACCTTGTTCTTCGTCAGTACCGCGACATACGCCTGCACCGCCTGCTGCTGCGCCGGGCTCGAATAGAACACGGCCGACCGGTACTGCGTGCCGACATCCGGTCCCTGGCGATTGCGCTGGGTGGGATCATGCGCCACCCTGAAGAACACCTCCAGCAACTGTTCGCGGGAAACCTGGGCCGGATCGAATACCACCTGGACCGATTCGGCGTGACCGGTGCTCCCGCTGCTCACGTCTCCATACGTCGGTGACTTCGTGGTGCCACCCGCGTAGCCCGAGACGGCAGATGACACGCCCTTCACGTGTTCGAACACGGCCTCGACACCCCAGAAACAGCCACCCGCGAAGACGATGGTCTCCGTTGGTGCCGCCGGATGCGGAGCTGCCGCAATGAAGAATGGCGCCAATGCCGCCAGCATGATCGGTCCCAGCAATCGCTTCATCATTTGATGCTATCCAGTAGTGGTCATCATCCTAACGTCGCCCGGCCCTCCCCGGATCCATCGGCGCGCCCTGTCCGAATACTGCAGGTTGCCATGTCGAGCCTTGCGACGCGACCGGGCTAGTGTCTACCGTTGCGGACTGGAAAATGGCAGTTGCGGTTGCGGCACTGAAGTCATCGTCCTGTTTCGGAGATATCCATGGGTCCGGTTCCATCTGTTTTGCGTAGCACTACGTACACCGCGTCTGCACTTGCATTGATCCTTGCGACGGCCTGTGGTGGTGGCGATAACCCGAACGTGCCGAGCGGCCCATCCGGGACAGCCATGGCGATCGTCTCCGGCAACTTTCAGGCTGCCAAGTATGGTACCCCCGTTCCCATCGCGCCGGCGGTGAAGGTGACCGGGACGAACGGGCCGGTGGCCGGTGTGCAGGTCACGTTCGCACCAGTCGCGGGTTCGGGCTCCGTCACTGGCGGCACCGCCACGACAGATGCAAACGGCGTGGCGACGGTGGGAAGCTGGACCTTGAGCCCCGCCCCAGGCGTCAACACGCTGAAGGCCACTGCGGGCTCACTCACGGCGAACATCTCGGCAACGGCCGTCGCCGGTGCACCGGCCGCTATTTCCGTGAAGGCCGGCAACAACCAGAATGGCGTCGAGCGCTCTCGCGTGAATGGCGCCGTCCAGGTTGAAGTGACCGACGGCACCTATCCGATTCGAGGCATCCAAGTCGATTTCGCGGTCGCCTCGGGTGGCGGCTCGCTCGATGTCCCCAACCAGACCACGAACGTGGATGGCGTCGCGACGCTCGGTGGCTGGAGGCTGGGCGCCGCCGGGGTGAACACCATCACCGCCACGGTGCGCGGGACGGGCCTCACCACGACCTTCACGGCGAATGCCGCTGTGCTCCAGATCAGCGCCATGACCAAGTTCGATGGCGACAACCAGGCCGGGTTCTTCGGCAATCTTTCGCCGAAGCAGGCAACGGTGAAGTTGCTCAACCAGTTCGACGCGCCCGCCGAAGGCGTCGTGGTCACGTTCAGCATCGTGTCCGGCGGCGGTACACTGCTGAAGACGGTCGACACCACCGGCACCGATGGCCTCGCCGAGGTCGGCGCCTGGCGCCTCGGCAACGCCGGCTCACAGTCGATCTCCGCATCGGCAACCGCCGCATCACCACCTGCACCCGTCACCTTCACGGCGACCGCGACGCCGGTTCCCGCGTCTGCCTTCAAGATCGAAGTGCGCTATCCCGACGGTGAGCCTTCGGCAGAAGTGAAGGCCGCCTTCGACGCTGCGGCGGCAAAGTGGGCGACGGTCGTGGTTGGTGACCTCGAGGACGTCGTCCTTGCGGGCACCGATGTCATGGGACCGAACGCGATCGATGGTGAACCCTGCATCCCGCTCGTCGCGAACCAGACACTCGATGATCTCGTGATCTTCGCCTACGTCAAGCATATCGACGGGCCGCTCGGCATCCTGGGATTTGCCACGCCGTACTGGACGCGCGACAACGACTCCACGACGGTCTCCGGCTGTATGTCGTTCGACGAGGATGACCTGGAGATGCTGGCGACGCGAGGCCTGCTGCAGGCCACCATCACCCACGAAATGGGCCACGTTCTCGGTATCGGCACGCTGTGGACCTACAAGGGAAAGACGGTCGGGACCTGCAACCCGAGCACCGGTGCTGGATCGAGCAATCCGTTCTTCATCGGGGGCTCAGCGCGCCAGGCCTTCCGGTCGGCGCTGGGAGCCGGCGTCGTGTGGACAGACTCGCTTGTGCCGCTCGAGGGAGACGGCGCCTGCTTCAATGGAACGCGGGACGGCCATCCGAGCGAGACGATCTTCGTCAATGAACTGATGACCGGCTACATCGATCCAACCAGCAACCCGCTCAGCGCGGTGAGCGCATCGTTCCTGCGCGACCTTGGCCTCCAGGTCAACGATCTTATGGCGGATCCCTACACCGTGCCGTGGGGCCTTCCCGCGCTGCGCATGACGGCGGCCGGCGGCGTAAAGTTGAACGAGATGCAAGTCAATCCGCCGATCCACATGATCGACCGGAACGGCCGCACGACGCGCATCATCGAACGCTGATATCAGCCAGAAATCGAGCAGGAGGAGGGGCGGCGACCCGCTGCCCCTCCTCTTGCGTTCCGGAGCCTGGGTCGGCCCGCTATCCGATTACTGCACAAAGACTTCGGGGCGAAATTCTCGGTTGACACCGGGTGTACGTGCGCGTACTGTAAGCCCGCTCCAACGTCACGTTCGCGACGGCGGTGCACCAGGCGACATGTGGTTTCAGAAGCAGCAGTATCTACCCAAAACCGGTGTGTCATGAGACTGAATACGCACGCGCGCTCGCTGTTCCTCCCAGCTCTCGCCGCTGTGGCGCTTGCCGCCTGCAGCGACGACCCGGCCTCTCCGACCGACAAGTTCACGGGGCCGACGGGCTTCACGCTGCTCAACGCGTCGAACCCGATCGACATCACGCCTGACGGGCAGACCGTGGTGGTCGAGGATCTCCTGGGAACGATTGAGAACCCGATCTATTTCTACGGCGTCTCGACCGGTGCCTACACCTACAAGACGTCGCCCGGAAGCCCGTTCATGAACTTCGCGACCGGCGTGTCCGGGGACCTGAAGGTGTCGGCGATCTACAGTGAGCCCGCCGTGAGCGGCGTGTGGTCCGAAGCCACCAACTGGGTCTCCATTCCGAGCACGTTCGATGGCGGCTGCGACATGAATGTTGGCGGAGCCTGGGACATCAGCCACGACGGCCACACCATGGTCGGCTTCGACTGGAACGGTTGCAGCACCCACGCCATGCGTTTCAGCGAGGCGGGTGGTGCCTGGACGGCACAGCAGCTGGAATTGATCGGCTCTCCATTCCCGGACAGCCCGAACCCACCGAGCAATCGCGCGACGGTCGTGTCGGGCAACGGACTGGTCGCGGCCGGCTGGGCGCAGACCGACATCGTCGATCGCTGGCCGGCGGTATGGCAGGCGGACGGCAGCGGCACGCTGCTCACGTCTGGCGTCAGCAGCGATACGCCGGGGGAGATCCTCGGTATCAACGACGATGGCAGCATCATGGTCGGGACCTGGGGCGGTCAGGGCTTCATCTGGACCGCGGGAACCGTGAACTTCATCGAGTCCCTCACGTCCGACGACCCGTTTGCCCAGACCTTCCCGCAGGCGATCGCGGCCAACGGCCAGCTCATCTTCGGCGGTTCGGGTGGCCAGGCCTTCGTCTGGACCGCCGGCGCCAGCACCCGGAAGCTGCAGGACGTTGCCACAGCCGCCGGTATTGAGATTCCTCAGGGCGTGACCCTGACGACGGTCAAGGCCGCGTCGGCGGACGGCACCATCGTCATCGGCCAGGCGATCAACGCGCAGTTCCGGGCTTATGCGTTCGTGCTCAAGCTCCCGGCTTCGGCCTACGGTCTCTAGGCCACGCGGACTGTAACCGCTTCAGGAACGGACCCCGGCGCTCAACCAGCGCCGGGGTCTTTCTGCGTCCGCTTCAAGGTGAAGACCGGCAGTTCGGCTGGACACCTGAATCGCGCGCGGATGTTCGTCGTGCCGACGCCACGAGACACATAGAGCGGTGCGCTCGCCGTGTCGTACCAGCCCTCGAGGAAGCGTCCGGAACCTGACGGGCGTATCGCCGGCAGCAGGGGCAGCCGAATCTGTCCCCCGTGGGTGTGACCACTGAGCAGCAGCGAGGCGGGTACACCGGCCGGGAGGAGATCGGCAAAGCCCGGTGCGTGGAAAGCCCACACCATGGCATCCGCGTGTTCCACCCGGGCGATCGCCCCAGCAGCATCAGGACGACCCTCCACGTAGTCGTCCAGCCCCACGATGCCGAGCTGCGCCGACCCCACCTGCAGCAGCGTCGTCTCGTTGCAGAGAAACTGGACCCCTGCCGCCTCGTACGCCCTGCGCGCGTTGATCGGCGCGATCCCAGCCGAGTGTTCCCAGTTCCCCATCACGGCGTAGGTACCAACGGTGCCACGAGCCCGCCGTGCAAAGGCGATGAGATCGTCGAGGGCGTCATAGTGCTCGACAATGTCGCCAGTGAGGAGCACGATTTCCGGTCGCTCGGCGTCGAGCAGCGCGAGTGCATTCCGGACGGCCCCCGCATTGGCGGGAAGGTGCACATCGCTCACCTGCGCGATGCGAAGTCCATCGAGGCCCGGGGCCAGCCCCGGCACGAGCGCGTCGTGTCTCGTGAGCTCCACGGTGGTGGCCGCGGGCCCGAACGCCCAGCCCGACAGACCGGCGCCGGCCGCGCCCGCCGCCGCTGTCGCAGCCAAAAAGTGACGGCGCGAGACGCGACCGCGCAGGCCCTCGTCGGCGGGGATCATCGGGCCCGTAGGCCGACGCGGGGACTGCGCACCGGTCTTCATCTCGGGCTGAATGATACGCACCTAGGCCCCGATCCTGATCCCGCGGCACGCGGCCTTCGCCTCGATGCCCAGGCGCTCGAGCATCGCGGTGGCACGCCAGCGTTCGATGGTCCACACGCCCCCTCGACCGGTAGTGGTCCCATGCCATCGGTCAAACAACAGCCTGGCCACCTCACAGCGGTCGCTTGCGGGCAGGGCTGGAAGCACTGCGAGCGTTGCCGGTACGGCGCCGGCGCCGAGATTCGCGAGATGCGCGGCGTCGAGTGACCGCCCCTGGCCGACACGCCAGGCATTCGTCCGGACGATTACCCCGTCGGGGCCAGCTGCATTGAGCAGCAGCAACATCAGTAGCGCCGAAGCGATTGCCCCAGCGGTGAATCGTTCGCGGCGTCCCCGCAGCACCGTGACGGCAAACCAGGCAAACACGAACCCCAGCCATCCCATGAAGACCGTCGTGAAGAGCCGGAGTTCCGTGAGGCCGTATTCACTGGTGTAGATCGACATGCGCAGCATGGCGGAACCGAGCAGGCCCGACAGGAGCACCAGGAGGCACAGTGCCAGGCTCCGGAAGCGGCGTCGGTCCGCTTCCGTGTGCTGACTTGCCGCCCAGTCGGCGACGAGCAGGATCGGCAGCATCATGGCCGCAATCGTCACCAGTTCGAAGAAGCCGTGACGTGCGTACTCGGCGAAGCTGAGGTCCGCCGTTCCCCTCACCACGGCCCGTCCGCCGAAGAGGTAACGCGACTGAAGCACAAGGAAGGCAAGGAAAAGCATTGCGATCGGCGCCAGGGCGCCGGTCATCATCGGTAAACTGACACGGCCCCCGGCAGGCACCACTTCCATGGCGGATGGGGCGCGCGTCAGCGCCCAAAGGAGGCCGGCCCCGAGCCAAGACCAGAACAGCACGGGCATCACCTGTGTCCCGATGAATTCGGGATCCACGACGTTCTCGAGCAACTGCCCGAACACCGGATCGGCGCTGCCCAGCAGCAGGCTGAACAGGATGAGCACCGGCGAGATCGCCAGCACGCCTAGACCGGCAGCCCATCGGGTCTGCGGTGCCCGCACCGACTCGGGACCCCGTGCCGCGGCGAGCAGCGGAAACACGCCAAGCGCCAGCCCTCGCCCTGCGTGCAGCAGGCGCCGGAGCAAGTCGCCGACGCCGCTGCGTAGCACTTGTTCCTGGAGGCCGACGCGGACCGGGCGCGCCAGTGCCACCAGTCCCGCCAGCACCAGGAGATTGACCACGAACAGCATCTCGGAATCGCGCCAGATGATTGCGCCGATCAGCAGGATCGCCGGAACCCCGAGCACGAGGCGATCGCTGTCAGGCACGTGCAGCTGCCCGCGGCCCTGGAGAACCACAAGAACCAGAAGCAGAAATCCCGCGCCGAGAGCCCAGTCGAGACGTTCGGGCACGGTCGCCTGGAGAAGGCGCCACCCGGTCCCGAGCGCGATGCCGGCACCCAGCAGGTGCGGAGCCGCCCGGCCGCCCATCAGCTCGACGCCGAATCGGCGGTCAGCGCGATGCCACTCCGGCGCTGTACGTAGATGTTGTCCGGTCCCGGAATGGCATATGCCGGCCAGCCCTGCCAGGTGCCGACGAGTCGCAGGCCAGTTGCCGACGCCGGCACGGCGAAGTGAACGGTGCGCTCATACGAATCACCCGGCGCAAGCGGAGTATCGAGCGTCATCGAGTCGGCGGCGTAACGGGTCCCGCTCGCATCGACGACGGAGAGTGCCACGTAGCGAGGATCCTCCGGCACCTGGCGAGCGTCGCTGCGCGCCCGCACTGTCACCTGCAGGCCACCGTTTCGCGCGACATGCGTCGCGGTAAGGTGGAGGTGGCAGTCGAACCCGCAGAAGGCGAGCTCCTGGCCCGGCTCGAGGGTGCGATGGCCAAGCACGGCCGGACCGGCGAGCAACAGGCCGGCATACACGGCAACGAGGCCCGCGCCCACCAACCCGCCCTGACGCATCAGCCGTGGATTGCCGCGCGCCAGCCCGAAGGCAACGACCAGCAGCGAGGCCATGATTCCCCCCGCGAGCACGAGAAAGGCACCGGCGCCTCCGAGGCGGAGGAGCAGGCCCAGCGAAGTCTCAGGATCGATCCGCAACATGGTTCCTCCTCGTCAAGTACTTTACGTTACAAAGTCAATCGACCGATGAAAGGGGACCGATTGCGATCCCCTGAAACTCCCCCACGCCCGCATGACCTCACGTCACGGAGCCATCACCCTTTGCGTGTGGCCTGGATGAGGGCTTCCATGTGCGCCAGGTAGCGCTGGAGCGCCTGGCGCCCGCTGGCCGTGAGTTCGTACTCACTGCGCGGCGTCCGTCCCTCGAAGCTCTTGCTGCAGCGCACGTAGCCGGCATCCTCCAGCTTGCGCGCATGGACGCTGAGGTTGCCGTCGGTCGTCTCGAGCACCCGCTTCAGTTCATTGAAGCTGAGCGTGGCGTTGACGGCGAGGGCGCTCACGATGGCCAGTCGCATCCGCTCGTGAATGACGCGATCGAGTTCGAGGGCCTCACCAGCACCGCCTTGCACCGCCCCGAGCGGCGCAGGCGATGCAGCAGGCGACGAATGGTCGATGCGTCGAGCGTGCGAATGCTTAGCCACCGTACCTCCGCGCAATCAGGAATCCGAACACCAGGTGCAACCCGCCGAATCCGAGCCCCATCCACAGGCTGGCGAGCGCCGGCGGCGTGAAGAGCGCCACGGCCCCAAGCAGCATGAAGCAGGCTCCCATGATCGGCACCACGCGCACCGAGAAGACTCCCCCGGTGACGAGGCCCGTGCCGTACAGCAGGAGCCAGGTGCCCGCCAGCGAACCGTACAGCTCGTGACGCACCAGCACCAGCGTGAGGAGTGCGCCGACCATGACCGGTGGCACGTAGCCGAGAAAGAACCGGCGTGCCTTGCCGGTGAGCATGGCGCCTTCCTGGCGCCGGGCCTTGGCCGTCATCGTCACGGCACCGATGGCACCGGCGATCGCAGCGACGCCGAGCCAGGTCACTGTCCAGGCCCGCGGGCTCGTCGCACGGGCCGATACGAAGGCCCCGATTACGCCCGACACGCCCATCGCCACCCCGCCCCACCCCGGCACCGACGTGAATGCCGAGGCCCGCTCCATCGTGTCCCGGATGAAGCTGAGGTTGTCCATTGCCCGCGAATGCAGGGCGGGTACATCCGCAGGGGGCTCGATCAAAGTGCTTTACAGTATAAAGTGAAATTGTCGCTGGCGCAACCCGACCGCGGGCCTCCCCTCTCACGCATCCTACCCGGTCGGGTTACATAAATAGCATGGAAAAGCCGGATATGGTCACACCCACACCTGCTGGAGGGGACGCAGTGAAGAAGGTCGTCCTGGCCCACAAGTTCGCCGAGATCCACGAGCATTGGCGCCCCGCGGTCGTGGGCGCACTGAACGGACAGCACGTCAAGCTGGCCAAGTTCCAGGGTGAGTTCGTGTGGCACCACCATGCCGACGAGGATGAGCTCTTCCTCGGGGTCCGGGGACGGTTCCGTGTGGAATTCCGCACCCATGTCGAGGAGATCGGCCCGGGCGAGTTCGTCATCGTGCCGCGCGGCGTCGAGCATCGCACGGTTGCCGACGAGGAAGTCGAGGTGCTGCTCTTCGAGCCGGCCGGCACGCGGAACACCGGCAATGTCCACCACGCGGTGCTCACGGCACCGCCCTACGAGCAACTCTAGGAGAAGCCCGTTGGTAGAAGCATCTTTGGGCGCCGGTCGTCGCGGTCTTTCTTCACCCGCCAGGAGCACCATTCATGGGCATGGTTCAGGAATTCAAGGAATTCGCCCTCAAGGGCAACGTCATGGACCTCGCCGTCGGTGTCATCATCGGCGGCGCATTCGGCAAGATCGTCGACTCGGTGGTCAATGACCTCATCATGCCCGTGGTGAGCCGGTTCACCGGTGGACTCGACTTTTCCAATCTGTTCATTCCGCTCCGGGAACTCCCTCCCGATGTGCCGCACACGCTCGATGCGGTGACCAAGGCCGGCATCCCGGTGTTTGCGTACGGGCACTTCATCACGGTGGCCATCAACTTCGCGATCCTGGCGTTCATCATCTTCCAGATGGTCAAGTTCATGAACCGGCTCAAGGCATCGCCACCCCCCGCGGCGACGCCGGAGGATGTGGTCCTGCTGCGCGAAATCCGCGACGCGCTGAAGGCACGCTGAGCCGATGACACTCACTTTCATCATCATCGGGCTGGCCGCCGGCGTCCTCGCGGGCCTTTTCGGCATCGGAGGCGGCATCCTCATCGTGCCCGCACTCGCCCAATTCGCCAAGATGCCGTTCAAGCAGGCCACCGGCACCTCCCTCGGCGCCCTGCTGCTGCCGGTGGGCCTGCTGGGAGCGATCACCTACTATCGCAGCGGCAACCTCGACCCGAAGGCGTCATTGCTCGTGGCGGCGGGCATCCTCTTCGGGGCATTCGCGGGCGCGAAGCTCGCCGAGCTGGTGGCATCGGCCACGCTGCAGCGCGCCTTCGCGGTCTTTCTGGTGCTCGTGGCGGTGAAACTCTGGTTCAAGGCGGGGTGAGTGTTACCTTTGGCCGACCTTCCCATATACGCCTGACGCGGAGTTCCCTTTGACGTCTGCCCTGGGGCCCTATGGGGCTCCTTTTCGCAAGATCAGCGGCGCGCTCTACCTCACGGCGGGCCTGCTCATCTTCATTCCGATCGTCGATTTCGTCACCAGCATCGTCCCCTACATTCCGGCGTCCTCGAAGTGGCGTTTCGCCTCGAGCGCGCTCTTCGCGGGCTTCCTCCTCACGCCGCTGCTGGGCGTGGCCCTCGCCATGATCGTGGCCGGGCTCATGAACCACCGTTTCGTGCTGCGCTGGATCGGGATCCTGAGCTTCCTCGTTGCCGTCGTGCTCGTCGGCCTCTGCGCCCTGCTCGCGCTCGACATCATCGAGCTCCGGGCTACGGCCGAGTCGGAGGTGCGGAACGCGATCGTGCTGTCGGGCGTGCGGGCAATCTTCAAGAACCTGGTGATGTCCGGTTCACTGGTGTACATCGGGCTGGCCTGCCGCAGTGCCACCGTGACCATGGAGCCGCCGCGGGCCGAGAATCCGATGGCACCCATCGTGGGCGCGCCCCGACGATAGGTCGATCGTCCCAGGTGAGTCGTCCGACGAGACGCCGGTGTGCGAGCCTTCCGCCCACCGGCGTCCTCTTGTATGCTCGCCGGTTGGCTGCCCGGCGCGGCACCCCTCTTCGATGAAGCAGAGTGACCAGTACCCGCGGAGCACCCGTGCCTCTTAGTGCGCGCGTCCGTTCCCTGCTGCTGTCCGCGTCCCTGCTCCTGGCCGGGGGGTGTGGTCATTCGGAACCCTTCCAGGACCCGAACGAGACCAACAATGGTCCGTTCTCCCCCGCGATACCCATCCAGCTCACGTACAACCCCGGCGCTGACCTGACCCCCGCATTCCTCCCGGGCGACACGTTGGTGCTGTACAGCTACGAGCAGAGTGGCGCGATCAATCCCAACATGTGCATCGGAACCCTGCCCGTGGCTGGGGGGACCCGGACCAGCGACAGCTGTCCAAGAAGCGCCGGGGCGCTGGATTCGACGGAGCGTTACCAGAATCCCGTGGCCTTGAACGATTCCATGATCGTGCTGGTGCAGTCGGCGCGCCTGAAGGGCGCCGGGGTGGATGCGATCTCCCTGCTGGGCACGGCCCCGTGGCGTGCGGCAGACCAGATGGTGCCGAGGCTCGAGTTTCCCTTCACCTCCCTGGCCGGCGGCTTCGAGATCTCGGCGGACTACGTCTCGCTGACCGGGGGGACGAACCTCGCCTACCTCGGGATGACGGACGTCTCGGCGTGCGTCGGCACCGAGCCCATATGCGACCTCCACGTATTGGTCCGGGTCGGCCGCGAGATCGGTCAGCTGGACCTGCAGGGGACCGGCGAGCCTTCGATTGCGCCGGGCAGCGCCTGGGCAACCTCGGTAGCCAGCGGGCGCTCCGCCGGCGCCTTCCTGTTCACGTTGCCGATGGACACGCGGGTGTACGAACGACGCGCTGACGGAAGCACGGTCACCCTCTTTGACTTCGGCACCGATAACATCGCGCGCGACCCCATACTCGTCGGCAACCAGCTGGTGGCCATCGTGGGCGGCACGGTCACCCGGCTCACCACCGATGAGGGGGTGCCGCTGCAGCTGGATGGCGGCGGAAACATCGTGCTGGTCAACCTCGGCAGCGGCGTGGTGCAGCACATCGCCGGGGACGAGTTCACGAGTTATCAGCGACCGGTACTGTCTGCCGATGGCCGAGTGCTGATCGCTGAAGGTTTTGGCAACCTGATCCGCTTCGACCTGCAGTGAGTGCCGCGCCCCGGCGAGTGCGTGGACTGGGGTGCGCACTCGTCCTGGCCTGCGTGGCGGCCATCCCCGCAGCTGCCCAGGACGGTGCCATCGACGGTCGGGTACGCGACTCGACCTCGGGCGTCTACCTCTCGGAGGTGTCGCTCACGGTGGAGGAAGCCCGCCGCGGAACCGTCACCGACTCGTCGGGCAACTTCCGCATCCGGCAGGTGCGCAGCGGCACCTACACGGTGCAGGCGCGCCGCATCGGGTACCAGCCGACGACCATCCGCAATGTCGTCGTCCGCTCGGGCGAGACGACCAGGCTGATCATCGTGATGATGTCGAGCGCCGTCGAGCTCGAGGAACTCGCAGTGGAGGCCGGTCCGACAGATCCGCTCGATGCGCTGTCGACCCGCACCGAACAGCGCTACACCGCCGAGGACCTCCGGAACCTGCCGATCAGTTCGCTCGAGGAGGCACTCACCCTCAGTGCGGGTGCCGTCGGCAACAGCTATCGCGGCGGGCGGCCTGGCGAGCAGTCGTTCATCCTCGACGGCCTGGGCGTGAAGAACCAGCTCGACGCATCCACCAACCAGATCGGCCTGCGCATCCCGACGGACATCCTGACCGAAGCAACCCTGGTGACCAACGGCTTCAGTGCGAAGTACGGCCAGGCGATCTCCGGGATGGTCAATGTCGTGACCACCGACGGCGGCCCGAAGTGGACCGGACGCGTCGCCTATGAATCGGACCGCCTCTTCACCGGCACCGCCGACCTCGGCCTGGACCGGTTCATCGTGTCAGGCAGCGGGCCCGTTGTCGCGGGCATTCAGGCGGTGTTCGGGATCGACCTCAACGCCCGGGTGGAGTTCGACCCGACCAGCGCCCCGGCGCCTACCGACCCCCAGGATCCGCGCTACGCCATCCCCGAGCCGCTGCCGCACAACGCCGGGCAGCAGCTTTCCTACGCCGGGAAGCTCATCATTCCCGCCGGCGCGGGAAACACGGTGCGGCTCTTCGGACTCTATGGCACGCAGCAGCAGACCCTCTACGACCAGCTGTACAAGTACGACCTCGAGTATGCCCCGGGGCTGAGCTTCAGCGGCACGCTGCTGAGCGCGAGCTTTCAGCATACGTCCTCGCCAACCGCCAGGCTGCCCATGGTCATCGACGCGCGGGCCGGCTACTTCGATCGCAGCTTTGTGCGGGGACAGCTGGCAGACTCGGTGGATTACTTCTTCGGCGCCTTCACCACCTCACCGTTTCACGTCGTGGGAGAGGACATCGCGAGCGCGCGTGATACGATCGCGGCCCAGCAGCCGATCCCGGGCATGTACCTGCCCGACTACTCGACCCGCTCGCCCTGGGGCGTGCCGGCCTTCTTCCAGGCGCAGAGCGGGCTGGGGTCGCTGGACTGGAACAGCTTCCGGGAACTGCGCGGCCAGGTGGACGTCACCCTGGGCCTCGGAACCAAGGGCGACCTGTTCTTCGGCGGCGAGTACGTGAGCC
>Ga0207691_10003129_pt1 | contig 16168 bp, 18 predicted proteins | sample KBSM13metaG_FD_184327 | JGI IMG/M metagenome (GOLD analysis project Ga0207691, IMG submission 184327) | Miscanthus rhizosphere microbial communities from Kellogg Biological Station, Michigan, USA - KBS M1-3 metaG (SPAdes) (version 2) | ecosystem: Host-associated > Plants > Roots > Rhizosphere >... | reverse complement strand
AATGTTCTCGGTCGCGTTCACCGATCTTTTCCAGATGGGTGTAATCCTGCTCGGCATGCTCTATATCGCATCGGTTGTCAGCGGGCTTGCGGGCGGCGCAGGGGTCGTGATCGCGCATGCACACGATGCGGGCAAGCTGCAGTTGTTCCCGGCGCTGGAAGCACGCGATGTAATTGCTTTCATCGCCGCCTGGATCACGATGGGCTTCGGCTCTATTCCCCAACAAGACGTTTTTCAGAGGGTTTCGGCGGCAAAAGATGAAAAGACAGCAGGTCGCGGGTCGGTGCTTGGCGGCTGCATCTATTTTTGTTTTGCGTTCATTCCGATGTTCCTCGCTTACTCGGCGACGCTTATCGATCCGGCGCTTGTCACTAAGCACATGGGTAGTGACTCGCAGTACATACTGCCGGCGCTCGTGCTCGCCCACACCCCACTCTTCGCACAGGTGATTTTTTTCGGCGCATTGCTCGCCGCTATCATGAGCTGCTCGAGCGCTACGCTGCTCGCTCCTTCCGTAACGTTCGCTGAAAATGTGCTGAAACCTTTCCTGCCGAAGCTCGCCGACCGAAAGTTTTTGCTGATATTACGCGTGATCGTATTTTTGTTCGCAATGGCCGTGCTCACCTTCGCCATGAATTCCGGCTCGACGATTTACGGCATGGTCGAAAGCGCATACAAGGTCACCCTGGTGGCTGCATTCACGCCCCTCGCCTTTGGAATCTACTGGAAGCGCGCGACTACGCAGGGCGCCGCCTGCGCAATAGCACTCGGTCTGGGTGTATGGATCATCTGCGAAGTGTTCATTGCACGCGGCGTGTTGCCAACTGATCCTTTCTTGCCGCCGCAGTTCGCCGGCTGGCTGGCAAGCGTGATCGGCATGGTGTTTGGCTCGCTCGTGCCGCAAAGATACGGCGTCGCAACGCATCACCACTCGTCTCGGCGTCGCGCCGTAGCCTAGCGCCGCTGCAATCACACTGTGACTCTTCAGCGCCTGCTGTCCCCTTCGCTCGCTCTCGCACTATTCGCGCTGCTCGTTTGCAATACCGCCTATTACGTGGCGTCGGAAGCCTACAGTAAAGGTCTCGATTCGGTCGCGTGGCTGGCACTGCTCGCACTGTTCCTGCTCGAGACGTCCTATTCACAAGAATTGCGATCAACAGGAGCGCCCTTCTTTATTCGCTCCGCGAGACTCGTCGCCGCGGCCGCCGTATTCGCGGCGGGTGTCGCTTACATTTCCGAACGCGATTGGCTGGACGCTATCAATACCGCACTTTGGATTGGCGTCGTCATTGTCCTCGAGCTTGAGGTGCGCAAGCCGCATGTGAGCACCGCGTATCGTAGGTCCTTCGCCGTAACAGCCACCGCCCTGTATACCGGGCTTGGTGTCCTCGTCGTGATTTGGGCAACAAGAGGTGAATGGTTCGACGCCTATGATGCGGCGCTATGGCTGGCCGCATTCGTGTTCATCGAGATGGAACTGCTTGCGGCTAAACCGGCGCAATGCCGCGGTGTGAACTGCCACCATTAATTTCGTTTAGTATCGGCATTCATTAAGGGAACCCATGGTCACCTTCCTTCAGCGCATCTGCGTGCTGCTATTTTGTTGTCTCAGTGTTGCGTATGCGCAAACTTACCCTGCCAAATCGGTGCGCGTCATCGTGCCGTTTCCCGCCGGCGGCGGTCTCGATATTACGGCACGCGCCTTCGGCCAGAAGCTGGCCGAATACTGGGGCCAGACGGTCGTCATCGAGAACCGTCCAGGTGCGAGCGGCATGATCGGCGCCGAGGCGGTCGCGCGTTCGCCCAAGGATGGTTACATACTCCTCATCTGCTCGCCCGCAGAAATTGCGCTCAATCCGGCGTTATACACGCGCATGAGCTACGACCCGTTCAAGGAGCTTGCGCCCATTTCGCTCGCTGCCACTTATCCCAACATGATCGTCGTTCACGCGTCGGTGCCGGCAAAATCAGTCAGAGAACTCGTTGCACTCGCGAGGAAATCGCCCGGCGGTCTGCCGTTTGGCTCGAGCGGAACGGGAAGCACGCAGCACCTTGCCGGGGAGTGGCTGAAGAGCAATGCGGCCATCAACTACATACATGTTCCATACAAGGGCGCGGCTCCCGCCGTAACCGACCTCGTCGGTGGACAAATTCCGACGGCGATACTGGGCCTCGCACCGATCATTCCGCACATCAAATCCGGACGCATACGCGGCCTGGCCGTGACGGCAGCGAAGCGCAGCGCAGCCGCACCCGACATCCCCACGCTGCATGAAGGCGGCATCGATTTCGATTCGACACAGTGGTTCGGCTTTCTTGCGCCCGCCGGCACGCCGCAAGAGGTCATAGTCAAAGTGCAGGCAGATGTAAAACGCGTCGCCGCTGATGCAAGCGTGAAAGAGCGCCTGATTGCTCTGGGTGGCGATCCGTCGAGCAATACGCCGGAGGAGTTCGCGGCATTCATCAAAGCTGAGAATGCCAAGTACGCGAAAGTCATCAAGGATGCGAATATCAAAGCCGAGTAATTGAATCGGTATTACCGAACCACCGCACACCCATGCTTTCCCAGACATTCACCCAAGTTAAAAAATTCCGGTCGGCGGGCAATTACGCCGCCGCGCTTAACCTCATCGCGGCGAGCGAACTAAGATCGGACGAAGATGCGTTTGAAGCCGTCATCTGCTCTTTCACGGCCGGCGATTTCGAAAACGTCCTCAAACACGGCGGCACTTACAGGTGGCGCCAGAGCTGGCCGCTGAAGGCAAGCCAGGCGCTTGCCGGCATGATCCTGCGCAAGGATCCGGCAGCCGCACTTGCGCTCGCCAAAGCCGCAGCGGGTGAACCGGGCGCAAATTGGGATGCAGTAGCGGTTTACCTCATACTGCTGCAGGCAAACGGCCTCATCGATGATGCAGCCGCTTACGTGCGCAAGCACGCGCAGAATCCGCCGCCTGACGAAATTCTTCTGCTGACGGTATTGGGAGAGATTGCAGTCGCGACCAACGACTGGATGCGCGCGTACACACTGGCAATGTCGGTCCTGGCCGTCGATCCGAACAACTACCGTGCGCTCGTGTTTTCGAGCATGGCGAACTACGAGTTCGGCAACATCCATGAATCGCTGGGCAACGCCATGCGGGCGAATCGCGTTAATCCAAACGGTCAACCCGCGACCCTTCAGCTGATGCGCTGCTATAACAAGCTCGGCGATTTTTATTCAACGTTGTCTGCCTTTCGCAATGTCAGCTCAGAGAAGTCGATTCTGCCGGAGATTCACGCGCAACACGGCGTCGCCTATGCGCGGCTCGGTGCTATCGGGAAGGCGATCGAGGCGTACAACACGGCTCTTGATTCGACGCATAAACCGATCACCGCAATCAAGGGCCTCCTGAAGATCTACATCAATACGGGTGCGGAACAGGAATTGAAAGACCTGCTGGCGCGGCATGGCGGCGATGTGCATGGTGATATCGAATCGGTCAACTCCCTTGCGCTGTATCGCCTGCTGCAACGCGATCTCGAGGACAGTTATCGCCTGTTCAGACAAGCTTTCGAATTGACCCGCGATCACGAGGTTGCGCTTACGTCACTGCAATGGCCGGTTCCGGAACCGCGGCTCCGTCATGACTATGAGCAGCTCACTTTACTAAAGCAAGGGGGAAAGCTGAGTGAAAGCGGCGCCCGTGCGCTCGATGTTCTCACTCAGTACCATGATCCGACAAACGACGTTCGCCGCAGTTTCGCCCCGACAGGCGCCGCAGGCGAGGCATTGAGAGGTGCCCTTGCGGGCTTTCATCATTGTCCGGATAGCCCGTTTTCGGGACGTGCGCTCGGCGAAAATGACTACACCGCCATCGAATCGTCGTTTTTCAGCGCTCATCCGAAGCTCGTTGTCATTGACAATTTTCTATCACCGTCCGCGCTCGCGAATCTGCGCGAGTTCTGCGAAGAGGCGACGATATGGAAGTCGTATTTCGACAATGGCTATGTTGGCACGACCTTGCCCGGCGGCTTCAGTGCACGTGTACTGCTGGCGATCGCAGACGAACTCAAGCAGGCAATGCCGAAGGTCATCGGCGATGCGCCATTAACGCAGGCGTGGGCCTTCAAGTACGATCAGCGCATGCAGGGCATCAACATGCATGCGGACTTTGCGAATGTGAATGTGAACTTCTGGATCACGCCCGACGACGGCTGCGAAGACAAAACAACCGGCGGCATGGTGGTCTATGACGTGCCCGCGCCGGCGAACTGGACGTTCGAGGATTACAACGGCAACTCCGGAAAGATGCAAGCGTTCATCGAGGAGAATAACGCCAGGCCGCTACGCGTTCCGTACCACGAGAACCGGTGCGTTCTGTTTGACTCGACTTTGTTTCATACCACCGATGAAATCCACTTCAAATCGGGTTACTGCAACCGGCGCGTGAATGTCACGTTTCTGTTCGGCAAATCGCGACACACCGATTGACAGCAGCACTCGGGCAGCGCTAATGGTCCAATCCTCGTTGTACGTGTTCTCCCGTGGCGGCGCTGCTCATTTAGCCGAGCCGTAAGCGGCTTTTAGCGCGCCAATGAAACGGTCGTAATCAGCTTCCTGCAGGAAATTGATTCCCGCTGCACCCTGCCTGCCGCCAGAGTCGGGAAACTGGCGACATAATTGGTCGGCGCCATAAGGTTGCGCACGCGGCGCACGCATACTCACTGCATAACCTCCGCTGCGCCGCGTAAGCACCGCGTGAGCGCGAGCCGGCTCCATGTTCGCGAGCCGGTTTGCGAATTCACCGTTTACCCGACGCGTCCACGCTGCGTCGGGCAGCACGTAGACTGAATACGCGCTGGTCTCGATGACGGGTGCGATCTCGCTGGCGCGATACAGGTCATCGGCGCGGCCCGCGCGAAGGATGTCGAACACCGGCTCACCGGTCATGAACTGAAACGGGTCGCGGTAACGCGCGAGCGTCTCATACAGATCAGCGGGCTCGTAGTGAAGATCGTCGATACGTTCGCCGTACGCGTTGTAGTTAATGCATTCTCCAAGCTCCATCAACTGGAGAAGTTGCAGCTCGTTGAGCTTCAACGAGACGGCGGCCGCGCGCGCGGCTTCGGGCAGATTGTCACCGAACGCGGCGACGACTGCCCACGCCTTGTGGCTGCCTTCAAGATAGCGATCGACGATCAGACTCGTGCATGTCCCGGGTGATGTGTCGATATGTGTTTTGAGATTTGGATGTAACGGGACTTCACCCGCAAAGTGATGATCGAAGTAACGGCACGTCGCGCCGCGCGCGAGCAACTGATGCAACGCTGCTGAATTGCGCGCAAGCGAGATGTCGCAAACGGTCACTTCGTCGCCGGCGTCAGCCTTGACTCGTTCCAGCAATGCGATGTCGCGCTTGACGCCGGTGATCAAAACACTCGCTCTCGGCTCGCTCAAGCGCAACTGATGTAAAGCGCAGATGCCGTCCGCATCGCCGTTGAAAACATCATAAAATACAGTCATGTCACGAGGGCCGAAGCTTGCAGAGTATCTCGCGCTAGCTTACACACTGGTCATCGTGTATGCCAGCTTGCGGCCGTTTGCGGGCTGGCGCATGCCGCCGGATCCCGTCCTGCATTTTCTTACTGCGCCATGGCCGCGCTATATCACTGCGGCTGATATCGCGCTCAACATCGTTGCTTATCTGCCGCTGGGTGCCCTGCTTTTTTTTGCCCTGCGGCCGCCCCTCGCTGCTGCTTTTGCCTTTCTGGCTGCCACGATCATCTCTGCAGCGTTAAGTCTCGCGCTTGAAAGCGCGCAGATGTTCCTGCCGACCCGAATCGCATCGAACGTCGATCTGATTTCGAATACAGCAGGCGCCGCCATCGGTGCGCTGGGCGCATTGCTGCTTACCATCGGTAACAATCCCCTCGACAGTCTGCGTCGGCGCATGCTGCGCGCTGACGCACTCGGAGATTGGGGGCTGCTGGTTGTCGCGTTATGGATCGTAATCCAGTTTCATCCGGCGCCGCTCGCGTTTAGCAGCGGCGATTTTCGTGACGCGCTTGGCATACGGCCGATGTTTCAATACACATCACAGGCGTATTGGCTTGCGGAGACTGCGGTCGTCGGACTTGCGGTTGTGGTGCTCGGACTGCTGATCTCTCTGATCACGCAATCGAGACGTTACACGGGCCGTGTCATGCTGGTGACAATGGCACTTACCATCGCAGCGAAGTCCATTGCGGCCGCGTCGCTCACCCGCAGCGCAAACTGGCTGCAGTGGGTGACGCCCGGGATCGCAGCCGGCTTTACCGCCGGCGTGATACTGCTCGCTGTGTTTATGTTCCTTGCGCTAAGAAGACGCGCCGCCGTCGCTGCGTTGTGCCTGCTTGCGGGTGTCTTCCTGGTCAACATTACGCCTGACAACCCGTATCTGCTGGTCCCGCCATTCATGATCGGCATCCAGCAGACTCATCTGACGAATTTCGGTTCGATCCTGCGCGCGCTTTCGCAGATTTGGCCGCTTGCAGCGCTGCTGCTTTTGCTCGCCCTGACGCGGGCCGGTTCCGCGCAAACGGCGCACTGACACGATTCCAACACTGGACGGATCCGATGAGGCGACGATCACCTACTCATGCCAGCCTGCGCCTTGCGCTGCGCCGTTTTTCCGCCGCGCGCGATTGGCAGCAGTTTCATACACCTAAGAACTTAGCCATGGCGCTCAGCGTTGAATCTGCGGAACTGCTCGAACACTTCCAGTGGTTGACGGCCGCCCAGAGCAGTCGACTGGACGTACGCCAGAAACGCGCGGTTGCAGATGAGATCGCCGACGTTCTGCTGTATCTGATCCGGCTCGCCGATGTATTGGACATTGATCCACTCGAATCGGCGCAGCGCAAGCTGGGCGAGAACGCAATCAAATACCCCGTTGCGAAAGCGCGTGGCAACGCACGTAAGTACAGTGAGCTCTAATCAACTATAATCGACGGTCATCCGCGCGCTTCTTGAACCGGCGCCGCGTCCAAATTCATCGCCGCTAATGATCTCATGAGCTATTACAAGCATCACGTCTTTTTCTGCTGCAATCAGCGCGAAGAGGGCAAGGCGTGCTGCAACGATCATGGGGCCACCGAAATGCGCGAGTATGCGAAAACGAAAGTGAAGGCGCTCGGATTGGCGGGTGAAGGCAAGGCGCGCATCAACATGGCCGGCTGCCTCGATCGCTGCGAGCAGGGTCCAGTCATCGTCGTGTATCCTGAAGAGGTCTGGTATACATACGTCGACCAGGAAGATGTGGACGAAATAATCACCGAGCATCTGCAAAACGGACGCGTAGTCGAACGCCTTAAGATTTAGGCGCGGCCTCGAACTTGGTCAGCGCCTTCGTACCAGGGATGCGGATCACGGGGCGAACGAGTTTGCCGATTTTCTGAATGCCCCCCTTCAAAGCAAAAACTGAACTGATCGACGGCCCCGTCGGCGCGATCGAGGTTGATGTCGCTGATCCTGCTGCAACTTCCACTGTCGAGCGACGGGGGATTGCGGTCATTGCGCATCCTCACCCGCTGATGGGCGGCACCAAAGATAACAAGGTCGTTACGACGCTGGCGCGCACCCTGTACGCCATGGGGTATGCGACGCTGAATCTGAATTTTCGCGGCGTCGGCGGGAGTGCGGGCGCTCACGACGAAGGACGCGGCGAAACCGACGATCTGATTGCGGTGGTGCACTACGCTCAGGAACGCTTCGGCAACCTGCCGCTGGTGTGTGCGGGCTTTTCATTCGGCAGCTTCGTGCAGACGCGCGTCGCGAAGCAGATCAACCCGCAACAACTGATACTGGTGGCACCGGCTGTAAACCGCTTCAATACCGAAGCCGTCGCGGCGGGCACGCTCGTAATCCATGGCGAGGTCGACGACGTGGTACCGCTGAGCGCAGTACTCGACTGGGCGAGGCCGCAAAATCTGCCGATCGTGGTCGTACCGGGCGGCGAGCATTTTTTCCACGGCCGCCTGAACGTACTGCAGCAGATCGTGACACACCATTGCCGGTGAAGCATCTCATCACGCGCGACTTGCGCAAGTCCTACAGCGGCCAGGAAGTCGTTGCAGGTATCAACCTCGAACTGGAAGCCGGTGAGTGCTTCGGTCTGCTCGGCCCGAATGGCGCAGGCAAGACGACGACATTGCGCTTATGCCTTGGACTTACCGAGCCCGATGCAGGATCGATCACTATGTTCGATTTGCCCATTCCCGCGGAAGCGCGCGCAGCACGCGCCCGGGTAGGGGTGGTGCCGCAAATGGACAATCTCGATCCGGATTTCACGGTGAGCGAGAATCTGCTCACCTATGGCCGCTACTTCGGCCTTGAGGTTGCGCAGATCAAAGCGCGCATACCGTCGCTGCTCGAATTCGCCGGTCTGACCAACCGCGCGAAGGACAATATCAAAGCGCTATCGGGCGGCATGAAACGCCGGCTCACGCTCGCACGCGCGCTGATCAACGATCCGGACCTTATTTTTCTGGATGAGCCGACCACGGGCCTCGATCCACAGGCGCGGCACGTCATCTGGCAGCGGTTGAGACAACTCCTCACACAGGGTAAAACGATTTTTCTCACGACGCATTTCATGGACGAAGCCGAGCGGCTTTGCAATCGCCTCGCCATTATGGACCACGGCCGCATCATGGCCAGCGGCTCGCCGCCGGCACTTATCAGCGCGCATATCGAACCGCAGGTCGTTGAAGTCTTCGGCGACGGGGCGGAAACATGGGCTATCGAGCACGGCAAACACCTATGTGAGCGCTGCGAGCAGACGGGTGAGACAGTGTTCTGCTACGCACATCGCGTGGACCCGCTGCTTAATGATTTGAGCGCTCGAACGACGCTGCGCTATCTGCACCGGCCGGCCAATCTGGAAGACGTCTTTTTGCGGCTCACCGGTCGCGATCTCAGGGACTGATGAGCGTGAACCTCTGGCGCGCGCCCCACGTCAGCGCACGCTTCATCCATGTCTGGCGGCGGAACCTGCAGGTGTGGGGAAAACTCGCTCTGCCGTCGATGCTCGGCAACCTGGCTGATCCGATGATCTACATGCTCGGCTTCGGCTACGGGCTGGGGCGCATACTTCCGGACGTCTTTGGCACGTCGTATATCGCGTTCCTCGCCGCCGGCACGGTCTGTTCGAGCACGATGATGAGTGCGTCGTTCGAAGCGATGTATTCGGGATTTTCACGCATGCATGTGCAGAAGACGTGGGATGCGATCCTGAACGCGCCCGTTACGCTCGATGACATCGTCATTGCGGAGACGATCTGGGCGGCCACGAAAAGTGTGATGGCGGGCAGCGCGGTGCTGGTGGTCGCGACTGCGCTGGGTCTCGTCCAATCGCCGCTGGCATTGTGCGTAGTGCCGGTGATGTTCCTGATCGGGCTTGCGTTTGGCAGTCTGGGGCTTATCATGACTGCGCTATCCCCGAGCTATGATTTTTTTATGTATTACTTTACGCTGTTCATAACACCGATGATGATGCTCTGCGGCGTGTTTTTCCCGCTCAACCAGCTACCACGCGCAATGCAGGAGCTCGCCGCTTTTTTGCCGCTGACGCACGCGGTCGAGTTGGTGCGTCCCCTGATGCACGACACAGTGCCGGGCACGTGGCCGCTGCATGTGCTGGTGCTACTGGCATACGCGGCGAGCGGTTTTTACTTTGCGCTGGTGCTGACTCGTAAGCGCCTGCTGCACTAATCATGCTCTGGCTCAAGGCATGGCACATCATCTTCGTGGTCACATGGTTTGCCGCGCTCTTCTATTTGCCGCGGCTTTTCGTCTACCACGCAATGTCGTCCGACCTTGCGACGATCGAGCGCTTCAAAATAATGGAGCGCAAGCTATTCAACGGCATCATGACACCCGGCGCTGTCCTGACACTGATATCGGGCGTATGGCTATGGGTCGGCTTCGGGTTCAAGGGCGGCTGGCTGCTTGCCAAGATCGGATTGGTTGGGATACTGGTCATCTACCACCTGTACTGCTGGAAAGTCATGCTTGATTTCAGAAACAACCGCAATGTGCATGGACATGTTTTCTACCGCTGGTTGAACGAGTTGCCAACCCTGATCCTGATCGGTATCGTCATCCTTGTCGTCGTCAAACCGTTTTAGCTCAGCGCGTCTGGTAATGCGCGCGCTTGTTGTCGCAGCGCTGACGACAACGCAGGTCCCCGCGCAAACCGCTGAAGTCCGCATGCTCGTGCAAAGCTCGCCGCTCGCTGGATTTCAGTTCTACGAGGCGAACCTGCTGTGGGACGAAATGAAAGCCGGCGATGCGCTCGCGCTCGTGCGCGAAGCTGACAATCCGCATGACGGCAATGCGGTGCGCGTGGAATGGCGCGGCCATCATCTCGGCTATATTCCGCGCCGCGAAAATCGCGCGGTCGCACAACACATGGATCGCGGCGTCAATATCGAAGCACGCATCAGCAAGCTGCGCGAAAGCGGCAAGGCCTGGCAGCGTATCGAGTTCGAAGTCTTCGTAAAGCTGTAGTTTCATATTTAGCGCATGGAAGACTTCTTCGCCCCGTGCCCACGCGGATTGGAAGCAGTTCTCGCAGACGAAGTCACTGCGCTGGGCGCAACGCGCGTCAAAACCGCCGACGGCGGCGTGCATTTTGCGGGTCCGTTTACGCTCTCCTATGCGGTGAATCTCCATAGCCGGATCGCTAGTCGCGTGCTCTGGCGCATCGGTGGCGCCGCATACAAAACTGAAGAAGACATATACAAGGTAGCGCGCTTGCTCGACTGGCCTGGATGGTTCGACGTCACTCGCTCGATTCGCGTGAGTGTTGCCGCCGTACGGTCTCCGTTAAGAAGCCTCGACTTTGTCACCCTGCGGATAAAGGACGCTGTTTGCGACGCATTTCGTGCAACATCCGGCGAACGACCGAACGTAGATACGCAGACGCCGGACGTGCGCATCCACGCATTCCTGACGGCGGCGGACTTCACGCTTTATCTCGATACGTCCGGTGATGCTTTGTTCAAGCGCGGCTACCGCACGGCGACCGGGGAAGCGCCTCTGCGTGAGAACCTTGCGGCGGGTCTCGTGCGTCTCGCCGGCTGGCGACCCGGAGAATCGTTACTCGATCCGATGTGTGGCAGCGGCACGATCGTCATCGAAGCCGCGCTTATGGCGTTGAACTCAGCGCCAGGGGCGCGGCGCAGGTTTGCCTTCGAAAAATTGCATAACTTCCAGCGCGAACAGTGGGAGCAAATGAGGGTGACTGCGAACGCTAACGAGCTTGCGCGCGAGGCGTTGCCCATCTACGGCAGCGATTTATACGGCGATGAATTGAAGACTGCGCGCTCGAATGTCAGCGCCGCGGGACTGGACGGCGTTGTTCAGCTCAAACAGGCGAATGTGGTCGAGATACCGGCGCCCGCGGCAAGCGGCGTCATTGTCACCAACCCGCCATACGGGGTTCGTCTCGGTGATTCGAATGACCTCGCTGCCCTTTATCCAAAGCTCGGTGATGCGCTGAAGCAGCGTTTCAGCGGCTGGCGTGCCTACATTTTTACCGGCGACCGTGAACTACCGCGGCTGATCCGGCTCTCCGCATCCAAACGCACGCCGCTCTTCAATGGCGCGATCGAATGCCGTCTCTATGAATTCAAGATGGTCGCCGGCAGCATGCGGCGTGTTAAACCGGCCAGCGCAGAGGGGCCGACTCGATGAGCGCTTTATATCGCTGTGGGGCTCGCGCCAATTTACAGAGTGACGCTTCGACTAGAGCGGCCTTTGAGTGCACTCGATCAGCCTTGTGCCAGCGCGCGATCACCGATATTTTGCGCCACAGCTTTTTTCACGTGAACCAGCCAAACGAACGGCCGAATCTTTTCTGACGGAGCGGTTACACGGCGTTGCAGTCGCCACCATCATATGAAAAAACGTATCGTCGACTATCACCTCGACGACGAGCACCACTGGGTCGCTGAACTCGAATGTGGGCATGAGCAGCATGTCCGTCATCAGCCGCCGTGGATCAACCGTCCGTGGGTCACAACGCAGGAAGGCCGCGACAGCAAACTCGGCGAAATGCTCGATTGCCGGAAGTGCGACGAGGACCCGCCTTCGTGGACGGACTGATCTCTGCCGCAACGGGACGACTGATCGGCCGTTGCGCGCAACGATCATGCTAACCTGACTGCCTCGTTCAAATGATATAGGCGGCCATGAATACTGAAAAGATCAAGGTACGGGCGACCGCAAGCGGCCAAATCATGGAAGTGGTCGTGTTCAGCAAGCGGCCGGAAAGCATCGAAGTGGTGATAGGCGAAGGCGTTCACAGCGTTAAGTGTGAGTTGACGCCGACCCGCAACGGCCAGGGCTACGCGGGTAAGGTCATGGGACGCGAAATCGTCTACGAACGCAGCCGTGAACAAGTAAAAGCAGACATCGACAGACTGAATCCCAATCTGCGCGAGTTCACTCGCCGGCGCTAGAGTTAACTCGAAAACGCGCGGACAAGCACTGAAACGCCGATCAACAGCACGATACCGCTGATAACGCGTGCGAGTTGTTCGCGCGAGACACGTGCATGCAGGCGGTTACCTATCCACAAACCCACCAACGCGAATGGAACAAGAATGGCGAACATGAGCAGACGGTCCGCGAGCATGAGGCCACCGACTGCGAAGACGAGCGCGCGGATTGTCGTCGACAGCAGCACCATGTTTGAAAGTGTGGCGCGCAGCGCCGTCTTGCTTTCAACGCGGCGTGTAAGATAAATCGCATAGGGTGGCGCGCCGATTCCGAACAGCGTACCCGTCGCGCCGCCGGCGAATCCGGCTACCGGTGCCCACGCGCGGCTGATCATTTTTGCTGTACCCGTATTCGGACGCAGCGCGTAGACCCCATAGGCGAGCAGGAACAGCCCGAAGGCAAAGAGTGTCGCCTGTCGCGGCACACTCACGAGCAGAGTTACTCCCAGCACCGCGCCCGCGAGCGATGCAGGCGCCATCCATTTCAACTCCCCAATATCGGCCTCACGCGAGAAACGTGTGCCGATCGCGAGTGCTGCAGCGACGTCAAGCAGCACGCACGTGGGCAAAACAAAGTCGAGCGGATAAAAGTGTGAAAGTACCGGCACCGTGAACAATGCGGCGCCGAAGGCGGAGATGCCGAAGATAATGTAAGCGGCGACAACGACCAGCGCCGTAATTGCCAGCGTATACAGCTCGAAGGGAATGTTCATTTGCCAGCGCGCGCTTCGCAGCGGCGCTTAATCGGCGATCGTAGCCGGGTCGCCGCTGCGCTTACAGGTAGTGCCGCTATTTTAGACGATGTTCAGATGCTCGATGCCGGACATAACGTCTTTGTCCTTCGATTCTTTGCTATTGAGCTTTATATTGAGACGCAGCTCATTCACAGAATCTGCGTTACGCAGTGCATCTTCGTAGCTGATCTCACCGGCCTCATATAAGTCGAACAGCGCCTGGTCGAAGGTCTGCATACCGAGCTCACGCGACTTCGCCATGATGGCTTTGATCTCATGTACTTCGCCCTTGAAGATCAAATCCGAAATCAAGGGTGAATTGAGCAGTATCTCGATCGCCGCTCGTCGTCCTTTGCCATCCTTCATCGGCACCAACCGCTGTGACACGATTGCCCGCATGTTGAGTGACAGATCCATAAGGAGCTGTGCCTTACGATCTTCCGGGAAGAAGTTGATGATGCGGTCGAGCGCCTGGTTCGCGCTATTCGCATGCAACGTGCCCATCGCCAGGTGGCCCGTCTCAGCGAACGCAATGGCATGATCCATGGTGTCCCGGTCGCGCACTTCGCCGATGAGAATGACATCCGGCGCCTGCCGCAGCGTGTTCTTCAATGCAACGTGCCATGAGTCAGTATCGACGCCGACCTCACGCTGAGTGATGAGACAATTTTTGTGCTCGTGGACAAACTCCACCGGGTCCTCGATGGTGACAATGTGTCCGTAGCTGTTTTCGTTTCGATAGCCGATCATCGCGGCCAGTGATGTCGATTTGCCGGAGCCCGTCCCGCCCACGAACATGATAAGACCGCGCTTACTCATCACCACGTCTTTGAGCACTTGCGGCAGCTTGAGATCTTCCATTTTTGGAATGGTGGCTGTGATCGTGCGCATCACCATCCCGACACGCGCCTGCTGAACAAACGCATTTACGCGAAAACGCCCGATGCCCGCCGGCGCTACCGCGAAGTTGCACTCCTTGGTCTGCTCGAACTCCGCCGCCTGCTTGTCATTCATCATCGCGCGGGCGAGATCCGCGGTGTGTTGCGGTGTCAGCGTTTGGTTCGACACCGGCGTCATTTTGCCGTCGACCTTGAAGGCGGGCGGAAAACCGGCGGTGATGAATAAGTCTGACGCCTTCTTGCTGAGCATCGCGCGCAGCAGGTTGTGCATGAACTGCACGGCCTGATCACGATCCATGACCTATCCCCTTTTCGTTGATGCGGCCGCTCTTGAACGGCGGCGATTATTGTGCGGCGGACAGCGACCGGTTATCTGAAATTGTCCTTGTTCGCGGCCTTGGAACGCGCTTCATCGACCGAGACCACATTGCGTTTCACAAGCTCCTGCAGATTCTGATCGAGCGTCTGCATGCCGAACTGCTGCCCGGTCTGGATCGCCGAGTACATCTGCGCCACCTTCGCTTCACGAATGAGATTGCGGATGGCAGGCGTACCCATCATGATTTCATGCGCTGCGATGCGTCCCATGCCATCCTTGGTCTTGAGCAGAGACTGCGAGATGACCGCACGCAGGCTTTCTGACAACATCGCGCGCACCATTTCTTTTTCTTCCGCCGGAAACACATCGATGATGCGGTCGATTGTCTTGGCCGCTGAACTCGTGTGCAGCGTGCCGAAAACAAGGTGCCCGGTTTCAGCGGCTGTCATCGCCAGACGTATTGTTTCGAGATCGCGCATCTCCCCTACCAGAATGACGTCGGGATCTTCACGCAGCGCAGAGCGCAGGGCATTCGAAAACGACAATGTGTGCGGGCCGACTTCCCGCTGGTTGATCAGGCATTTCTTCGCCTCGTGCACGAATTCGATGGGATCCTCGACAGTCAGGATGTGACCGTATTCCGTTTCATTCTTGTGATTGACCATCGCTGCCAGCGTCGTCGACTTGCCCGAGCCGGTCGGGCCAGTCACGAGGACCAAACCGCGAGGCTGGTCGGCGATATCGCCAAAAATCTTCGGTGCCTTGAGGTCTTCAAGTGAAAGAATCTTCGACGGAATCGTCCGCATCACCGCCGCAGCGCCTCGCTGCTGCACGAAGGCGTTAACCCGAAACCGCGCAAGATTGGGAATCGCGAACGAAAAGTCGCATTCCAGATTCTCTTCGTAGAACTTGCGCTGGCCGTCATTCATGATGTCGTAAACCATGCCATGCACATCCTTGTGTTCCATGGCTGGCAGGTTGATGCGGCGCACATCGCCGTTGACCCGGATCATGGGCGGCAGCCCGGACGATAAGTGCAGGTCCGATGCCTTATTCTTGACGACAAACGCGAGTAGTTCGGCTATGTCCATTATAATTTCCTCGTCGCGGCAAATCGTTCCAAGAATGCGTCAGGACATTAATTATGTCCGGTAAATAACTAAATTCCAACGGAAGTATGTCTCCAATCGCCGCGAACTTGCAAGCTGTCAGACAACGCATTGCCGATGCGGCCCTTGCTTGCAATCGTGATGCGTCGACCATTTGTCTGCTCGCGGTGAGCAAAACGTTCGATGCTCATGCGGTCATAGAAGCATACAAATGCCGTCAAACCGCGTTCGGCGAAAACTACGTTCAGGAAGCGGTCGACAAGATAGCAGCGGTTAACACTCTGGTGGAGTCCGAACCAACAGACGGCGATTCGCATCGTACGGAGTGGCATTTCATCGGTCCGATTCAAACCAACAAGACTCGCCTGATCGCTGAGAACTTCGATTGGGTGCACAGCATCGATCGCATTAAAGTGGCAGAGCGTCTTGATGCCGCACGCTCGTCCCTACCCACGCCACTGCAGGTTTGTATCCAGGTGAACATAGGTGACGAGCAGACAAAAGGCGGCGTAAGCCCTGAGGACACCTTGGCGCTTGCGCGCTCCATCTCGAAATTGTCGCGATTGAAGCTGCGAGGCTTGATGG
>Ga0207691_10003128_pt1 | contig 16170 bp, 13 predicted proteins | sample KBSM13metaG_FD_184327 | JGI IMG/M metagenome (GOLD analysis project Ga0207691, IMG submission 184327) | Miscanthus rhizosphere microbial communities from Kellogg Biological Station, Michigan, USA - KBS M1-3 metaG (SPAdes) (version 2) | ecosystem: Host-associated > Plants > Roots > Rhizosphere >... | reverse complement strand
GTGCCGGATCATGCCCAGCTGGCTCATCGTGAAGGAGATGAAGACGCCCACGATGTAGAGCTGGATGAGCTTTGTGACGTCGGCGTTGAAGGCGATGATGAGCACCAGGGCGCCGGCCGCCAGGGCCAGGACGCCGTTGCTGAAGGCCAGCCGGTCGCCACGGGTGCGCAGCTGGCGCGGCAGGTAGCCGTCCTGCGCCAGGATCGAGCCGAGCACCGGAAAACCGTTGAACGCCGTGTTGGAGGCGAACACCAGGATGACGCCGGTGGCGGCCACCACGATATAGAACGGGATGGAGCCCTCGCCGAAGACGGTCTGCGCGATCTGGCTGATGGCCGGGTTCTGGATGTAGCCCTCTTCCAACGGTTTGCCGTTCAGCAGGAATTCGGTCGCCGGGTCCAGCACGATGTGCACTTTGGTGGCGTTGGCCAGGTAGATGATGCCCGCGAGCATGGCCGAGGCAATCACGCCCAGCAGCAGCAGCGTGGTGGCCGCGTTCTTGCTCTTCGGCTTCTGGAAGTTGGGCACACCGTTGCTGATGGCTTCGACGCCGGTCAGGGCCGCCGCGCCGGAGGAGAAGGCACGCAGCAGCAGGAACGCGCCGGCCAGACCGACAAGTCCTTCGTCGAAGCCCGGCTCAGGCACAATCTCGAACGCCGCCGACGGTGCCTGCCCCAGCTGGCCGGTTGCGGCCTGGAAGACCCCGACGGCGGTCATGCCCAGGATCGAGGCCATGAAGATGTAGGTCGGGACGGCGAAGACGCTGCCCGCCTCCTTAATCCCGCGCAGGTTCACGAGGGCCAGGATGATGACGCCGATCGTGGCAATCGCCGCCTGCTGCCCGTGCAGCGAGGGCACGGCGGTGGTCAGGTACGTCGCGGCCGACGACATGGACACAGCCACCGTCAGCACATAGTCGACCAGCAGCGCCGAGGCCACGGTGAGGCCGGCGAACTTGCCCAGGTTGACGTTGGCAATCTCGTAATCGCCGCCGCCGGAGGGGTAGGCGTGGACGTTCTGGCGGTAGGAGGCCACGACGGTCAGAAGCACCACCATGACGGCGAGGCCCACCCACGGAGCGATGGCGACCGCGCTCACGCCGGCCAGGGCCAGGGTCAGGAGGATTTCATCCGGGGCATAGGCCACCGAGGACAGCGCGTCCGAGGCGAAAATGGGCAGCGCGATCCGCTTCGGCAAGAGCGTGTGGGCCAGACGGTCGTTCCGGAAGGGCTTGCCTACCAGCACCCGCTTCACGGCATTGAAAATTGTCAGCACCACACAAAGCTAGTCTGATTCGGACGCGATGTCATGACGGCGAAGTTGGCGTCCGCAAGGACGTCGGCCGGCGCCCCGTGGCCGTGGCCTTCCGGCACCGCGTGGCCGGTAGAGTTTTACGCAGTATCAGACGCAGAACCAAGAGGAGGCCCTTGTGGCGCACTTCGTGATCATGGGTTGTGGCCGTGTCGGGTCAACCCTGGCACACACGCTCGAGGACGCCGGTCATTCGGTGGCCATCATCGACCAGGATGACCGCGCCTTCCGGCGGCTCCGCACCGGGTTTTCCGGACGGAAGGTCACGGGGGTCGGGTTTGACCGCGAGACGATGAAGCGGGCAGGCGTCGAGGAGGCCTATGCCTTCGCGGCCGTTTCCAGCGGCGACAACTCCAACATCCTCGCCACCCGGGTGGCGCGGGAGACTTTCCACGTTCCCCATGTGGTGGCCAGGATCTACGATCCGGGCCGCGCCGAAATCTACCAGCGCCTCGGCATTCCCACGGTCGCCGCGGTCCGCTGGAGCGCCGACCAGGTGCTGCGCCGCATCCTGCCCGAACAGCACATCGCCGGCGACTACCGGGAGCCCTCGGGCCGGCTGGTCCTCGCCGAAGTTGACCTTAACCCGGACTGGATCGGGCACCCGATCTCCTCGATCGAGAAGGCGGCCGGCATCCGGATCGCGTATCTGACCCGGTTCGGCGAGGGCATGCTGCCCGTTGCCGGCACGTCCTACCAGGACGGCGACACCGTCCACGCCATGCTGAACGTGGACCGGAGCTCGGAAATCGGCCATATTCTCGCCAAATCCCCCGCCAAGGAGTCCTGAGTGAAAGTCGTCATCGTCGGTGCCGGAAGCGTCGGGTCCTCGATCGCCCGCGAGTTGTTGGCCCACAAGCACGAAATCCTGCTGATCGACGAGAAGCCGGAGGTCATCGGCCGGAGCGGGCTGCGCGGAGCCCACTGGCTGGTCGGTGATGCCTGCGAGCTGAGCACGCTGCAGGACGCCAAACTCGAGGACGCCGACGTCGTGGTCTCCGCCACCGGTGACGACAAGGTCAACCTGGTGGTCTCGCTGCTGGCCAAAACGGAATTCGGCGTCGGGCGTACCGTCGGCCGGGTCAACAACCCCAAGAACGACTGGATGTTCGACGACTCCTGGGGCGTCGACGTCGCGGTCAACACCCCGCAGCTGATGACCGCCCTGGTGGAGGAGGCGGTGGAGATCGGTGACCTGGTGCGGCTGCTGACACTGCAGACCGGGGTGTCCTCGCTGGTGGAGTTCACGGTCCCGCACGACTCGCATGTGATCGGGCTGACCGTGGGCGATGTCCAGTGGCCCGAGGACGCCACCCTCGTTGCGATCCTGCGGGACCAGGCGCCCATCACGCCGAGCCGCGACGACGTGATCGACGGCGGCGACGAACTGTTCTTTGTCACCACGATCGCGGCCGAGGACGACCTCCGCGCCCTGCTGGCGCCCGAATCACCGCTGGAGGACCAGCACCCGGTGACCTCGGACCAGCACGGCCACGGCACCCAGCCGGCCGGGGACGACGGCTTCGACGGCTGATCCGTTCCGCTCCCAATAGTTGCGCTACCAGATATGGCCGTTCCCGAAGTTTGGGAACGGCCATATCTCATAGCGCATCGGGTCAGTTGGCCTCTGGGGCCGCGGCGGGCACCGGGGCCGGCCGGGTGATCAGCCAGGCAACCCAGATGCCGAGGATGTACAGCGGGGCGCCCATAAGGAGCCTGGTGGTGGCGAGGGCGGCGAGGCCCTGCTCGCCCATGAAGTAGAGCGGCACCTGCACCACGAGCCGCAGGACCAGCACGGCAACGATCACCCACGTGCCGATGCTGTACGCCCTGATCCGCTTCGGGTCCTTGCGCCATTCCAGGCCCTCGTTGCGGATGAAGCCGAAGAGCAGGCCGGCGATCGGCCAGCGCACGAACACGGAGATCGACATTGCCAGGATGTAGCCGACGTTGGTGAAGAACCCCAGGACGTAGAAGTTCTCTGCTTTGCCGGTCGAGGTGGCCAGCCATGCGGAGAGGCCGACGCCGATGAAGCCGGCGAGAGCCTGCGTCAGTGGTTTGCGCTGAACCAGCCGCGCCACGGTGAAGACGGCGGCCACCGCCAGGGAGGCCGTGACGGCCATCGCCAGGTTTTCCCGGTCGAGGGTGAAGGCAATCAGGAAGACCAGGCCCGGGAGGATGCTCTCGGCGATGCCCTGGATGCCGCCGGCGCTTCTAAGCACATCAATGTTGCCGTTGCTCGACCGGTGCAGGCCGGCCTTGGCCGCGTAGTCCCCGGCAAGCTGAGCGACAGTTGGCGCGGCGGTTGTGGGCTGGGCGGCTGTGGGCTCGGAAGTCACGGGTGCGGACATGTCCCGGCCGCCGTCCGCGGATTCCACCGGCTCCTGCCGGCCGGTGTCTTGATGAGGCCGCTCCGGGCGGTCCCGCTCGGGGTGGTCGGGCAAGCTCATTGCTCCTCCTGGCGGGAGAGTATTTCGTAGCGTGGGTTGAAGATCGTGGGCAGCCCGTCGCGGATGGTGACCATGCCCTCGAGCCGGAGCTCCGTTCCGGCGTCGACGCCGGGGATCCGGCGCCGGCCAAGCCATACAACGCGCAGCCGCTCCTTGGGACCGGCCGGCCGCTGGCGCTGGGCGCCGGGGCGCACCCGGTGTGTTGATACCCCGTTGGCCGGCAGGCTGCTGGCCGCCCCGGCACCGGATCCGGCTTTGGCACCAAAACCCGGGAAACGGCTGACGGGCGCAGGTACGTCGTGATCGATCAGGATCGCAATGAAGGAAGCCACCTGGTTGGCGGGCACGTACGTGACGGACTCGATGAAGCCGTGGCACAGCACCCGCCCGCGGTCCGGCAAGTCCCGGACGGACATGGCGGCGGTGGCTTTCTTGCCGGCGGCATCAGCCAATCTGGGTTATCTCCGGTCCGCGTTCGGGCTGTTCGAATTCGGGGGCCGCCTGCGGCGACGGTGCAGCGGCGGTGTCCTTGGGCAGGCGCAGCTGCAGCAGGTCACGCGGCGGCATGGGGTTCTCGCCGCGGACCACGACGATCTTCCGGAAGAGCCCCTCCAGTCCGGCCGCCGCGTCGCGGTCAAGGGCTGCCTCGCCGCCGAAGACTCCGCGGAGGAACCAGCGCGGGCCATCGACGCCGATGAAGCGGGCCACGCGGTACCCCTGGCTGCCGTCCGCGCCGCCGGCGGGAAGTTTCGCCACGAGTTCGGTGCCGAAGCTGCCCTCGACCTCCTCGACCTGGCCGCCCTGGCTGCCGACCGACTGCCCGATCTGCTCACGGATTTCATCCCACAGGCCCTCGGAGCGGGGGGCGGCGAAGGCCTGCAGCTGAAGGCTCGATCCCTCCAGGTCCATGGTGACGGCGACGACGCGCTGGCTCGCCTCTTCAACCTCCAAGCGGAGCTGGAGTCCCTCGCGGGGTGCGATCAGCAGCGCACCGAGGTCCACGTACCCGTCCTGGTCGTCGATTTCCGAGACGTCGAAGGGGCCCGTCGCGGCCCGGCCGGCGGTTTCGGCAACGTTCCCGGCCGGTGTCGCGGCGGCGTCACCAGCAGCTTCCGTGGCCACAGCGTTCTGGTCCGTATCGGCCCCGGTCGGCTGCTCCTGTTTGGCTTTCCTGCCGCGCCCAAAAACCATGGGGTGTCTCCTTCAGTTGTGATCCTGTACCGCCGCCCGGCGCCGTCCTGGCGCCTGTCCGCGTGGCCGCCCGCTACCCCGCGGCCGGCTCCTTGATTCCGTGCATCATTGCCTGCATGTGCTGCAGTGCCTGCGGCACTGCAACAACGCAGTTGGCTCCCGTGGCGTTGCCGGGGCCTGCGCTCAGGCCGGTCCGCCGAAACCGCCGGTGGAACCGAAGCCTCCCCCGCCGCGGACGGAGCCGTCGAGCTCCTCGACCGGGAGGAACCTGGCGTACTCCACGCGCTGAATGACCATTTGTGCAATTCTATCGCCGCGGCGGAGCTCGATCGCCTCGTCCCGGTCCGTATTGAGCAGTGTCACCGCGATTTCACCGCGGTAGCCGGCGTCCACGGTCCCCGGGGCGTTCACCACCGTGAGTCCGTGCTTGGTGGCGAGGCCGGACCGGGGGTGGATCAGCGCAACGAATCCATCCGGAAGCGCAATCGAGACGCCTGTCGGGACGAGGCGGCGCTCCCCCGGGGCGAGGACGACGTCCTCGCGGGCGCGAAGGTCAGCGCCCGCGTCGCCCGGGTGCGCGTACGACGGAGGCTCGAGCCCGTCGTCGAGCATTTTCAGCTGTACCGTCAAGGTGGGCGTTCCGTAGGCTGCGTCGCTGGCCGTCGGTGCGGCACTGGCGACGGCGGTGTTTTCTTCAGTCACAGTCCCTCACTCTAACGCCCGCAAGGAACATCGTCCTAGCCGCCGCTGGCCTGCCCGGGCACGGCGCTTCCGGGTTGATCCAGGGCTGGAGCCGGGCGGGGCCGAGGTGAAATAGCCCGGGAAAGATGAAAAGCTGTGCTTATGCCCGAATCCAGCGCAGCCGCGCCTGCCCCGAAGAGCGCCCCGAGCGACTCCACTGCCCTTTACTCCGAGAAGCTTTGGCCGAACTTCTGGATCTGGCTGGTCGCGGCGGGGTTCTCCAGTGCCGGGATCCTCATGCTGGCGCCCATCAGCATCTGGGCCGGAATTACCGCAGCGATCGTGCTCTTCGTCATCATCTCCGTGCTGCTGGTCCTGTCCACGCCGTCAATCACTGTCACGAGGACCACCCTGAAGGTGGGCAGGGCCACGATTGAACGCGGGTTCCTGGGCAAGGCCACGGCGTTCCGGGGCAAAGAAGCGACGGCGGAGCGGGGCACCCGGCTCAATGGGCTGGCGTTCCTGTGTATCCGTGGGTGGGTGGATCCGGTGGTCCGGATCGAGATCGAGGACCCCTCGGACCGCACCCCGTACTGGCTGGCGTCCAGCCGCCACCCGGAGCAACTGATCGCCGCGCTCAACGCTTAGTTCCCCCGCCTCCTGCACGGCTCTCCCCAACTCCCAGAAGGCACCTCACGTCGCCTCCTCCCCGGTCCTGAAATGCGTGCCCGGGATCCGGGGTCCTGGTCAGGGCTGCCGCGTGCCTAGCCCTCGCAATCCTTGCAGTACTTGAGGCCGTCCTTTTCGCGGGCAATCTGCGAACGGTGGCGGACGAGGAAGCAGGAGGCACACGTGAATTCGTCAGCCTGGGCGGGCAGGACCCGGACCAGCAGTTCCTCCCCGGACAGGTCTGCGCCGGGAAGTTCGTAGCCTTCGGCGAGGTCGGACTCATCTTCATCCACCACGGCGGAAGGCTTCTCCGTACGCCGCGCCTTCAGAGCCTCAATCGAATCCTCGCTGAGGTCTTCTTCGGTCTTACGCGGCGCATCGTAATCAGTCGCCATTATTTGTTGCTCACACTCCGCATTCGTTCGATTGATTCGCCGTTCCGGGATGGCCCGCCGGGATGGTAACCCTGGGCTCCGGGAACGGTTCACCGTTGTAACGCCGGACATGCGGTTTTTGTGCCCGGTGTCGGGTCATTTTTGCTTAAGCGCCTCCCGAATGCCAGAGCCCACCGGTCCCCTCGCCCCGATCTCTCCCACAGACCGGCAAAAACCGGCGGAAAGTCGCGGAAAGTCGCGGAAAATCACGGCGCGCCTGCCGTCCTAACCCGAAATGCGTCCCGCTGGTGGCAGAGTTTCGATTGTTAGTAATGCCAGGGTGGAGGATTTGTATGCAGGATCTACGGCTTGTAGGCGTCCACGACGACGGAGAGCATCTCCTGTTGAGTGGCACCGGCGGCGAGATGTTCCAGCTGCCGATCGATGAAGCACTTCGGGTGGCAGCCAGCCGGACGTCGGCGAAGACCGCGTCCAGCGCGGCCGCACCCCCTATTGCCATGTCACCGCGCGACATCCAGACCAGGATTCGCAACGGGGCCACCGCCGCCGAAGTGGCGGAGCTGTCCGGAATTCCGCTGGAGAAAGTCCAGCGTTACGAGGGCCCGGTCCTGGCCGAACGCGAGTACATCGCGCAGCAGGCCCGCAAGGTGGAGGTCGCCTCCCCAGCCCCGGGCCACGACGCCTACCGGTCGGTGTTCGGTGAAAACCCGGCGTCCCTCAGCGACATGGTCGAGCACCGGCTCAGGGCCCACGGTGTCGAGCCCTCAACCCTTGAGTGGGATTCCTGGCGACGTCCCGACGGCAGCTGGAACGTGGTGGCCCGCTTCGAGCCCAAGCCCGGCGGCCCGGCCGGAATCGGCGAGGAGCCGCCGGCCCTGTGGACCTTCCACCCTGCCCGGAAGACCCTGCAAAACGCCAACCGCTGGGCCCAGCAGCTGAGCGAACTTGAGCCGCTCGAAGGCCCCGTGCCGACCCGGCGCCTCACGGCCGTCTCCGACCGGCCCTTCGACTTTGAAACCGATGCCGAGGCCGCGGCCCGCACAGCGACCGGCCAGCACAGCATTATTCACCAGATGCTGCTCCAGCAGGACAGGATCCACCAGGAACAAGACGCCGACGGGCTGCTGGACATGCTGCGTTCCCGCCGCGGCCAGCGGATCGGCGTGGACGAGGACGCGGACGATGCACTTGCCACGCTCCTGACCACCGGCGTCCCCGCGGCCCACCCCCGCCCGTCGGAGGTCCCGGAAGCAACCGGGCTTCCGGCAGCTGTGGAGCCGGATGCCATCCCCGAATCCGCTGCGGAGGGCGATCCCGCCCCGGCCGAGACCGATCCGGCTCTCATCAACCCCGGTCTGCCGGACGTTCCTGCAGTGGAGGCGGCCGCCGCGTCGGAAACCGACTCCTTCACGCGACGGCGCGACGGCAGGCCCTCGATGCTCTCGCGGCTGAGCCTCGCACCGCGCCTCCCGGAGGAGGACGATGCCCTGAAACTGCACGACGGCGTCAGCACCGAGACCCGGGAGGTCACCATCGCGGCCTCGCAACTGCGCCCGGCCCCGAAGAGCGGCCCGACGGCGAGCCCGGGCCTGGATGAATTGATCGGCGGTGGAACGTCCCGGCGGCAGCACCGCGAGTCCAACGCCGCTGCCCGGAACGAGCCCGGAACGGACCAGCCCGAGCGCCAGCCGGCCAAGCCGAAGCGCTCCAGCGTTCCGAGCTGGGACGAAATCGTCTTCGGAACCCGCAACGACCAATAAGAACCGGGCCCGCGTTTCCGGCAGGAATTTCAGGCAGGATTTTCCGTCCCGAATTTCAGGCAGCGATTTCCGCCGGGCCGTCAGCCGCGGGGCGCTTTTTTACCGTCGGCCTGGAAGTAGAGCAGCGGGACTTCCCGCTCGGCTTTCGTCAGGGAACCGTGCTGGCCCACGACCTCAAGGGCAGTGGGCCGGACCCTGCGTGTATCGTAAAGCGCCAGCGCGTCCCGGGCCGCGATCATGACGTCGCCGATCCGCAAGGCAGCCTCGGCCCGGACGTCGCCGAACAGGCCGCCCGCGATCGCTTCCTCACGGGTGAAGGCCCATATTCTGTCCCCGAAACGGGACCGCCAGTTGGCCAGCAGGCGGCTGCGGGCGGCGTCGTCCGTTCCATCCTCGAGGTAGAGGTGGACCATGCGCGGCTCTCCAGCGGTGTGCCGTACCCCGGCGAGCAGCGCCGGCTCCGCGGAGTAGTCGATCCGCTGCGATTCGGGCACGTCCACCATTCCGTGGTCCGCCGTCAGCAGCACCGTGGTGCCGGCCGGGAGGGTGGCGTTGAGCCGGCGCACCGTGGCATCGAGTTCTTCCAGCTGGTGCTCCCACTGGGCTGACTGGCAGCCGTGGCGGTGCCCGGCCTTGTCGAGCTCATTGACATAGAAGTACATCAGCGAGGGACCGGCGCCGGCCATGGCCTCGGCGGCAGCTTCGGTCCGGGCGTGCGAAGTGGTTCCGGTAAGGAAGCGGCCTCCGCGGAGCGCGGCCTCGGTCATGGCCGAGGTGCTGAACTGCGGCAGGCTGACCGTCGTGACATCGACGTGTTCCGCGGCCCGTTCGAAAACGGTGGGGAACGGCTGCCACGTCCGCGGGTCCACGCCGGCGTCCCAGTTGCCCAGCATGTTCACTACCCGGTCCTGATCCGGATCCAGGACGTCATAGCCCACCATGCCGTGCTGGCCCGCCGACAGTCCGGTGCCAAAGCTGGCGAGGGATGCCGCGGTGGTGGACGGGAACGCCGAGTCCAGCGACACGGGCACCTGGCCCTGGCCGGCCTGCTGGACCGCACGCAGGAACGGGGTGTGGGCGCTCTTCTGCTTCAACAGGTTCCGGCCCAGCCCGTCGGCCAGCACCACACACACGCGTTTGGCGGCCGGAAGGTTCAGTTTGTTCTCAAACCCCGGGACACCCAGGCTGGCGGCGGCGCTGGTGAGCACCTCGGCGATGGAACGGTGTCCGAACGCCGGGGCGGGCGGGAGCGGGGACGGACCGGCGCCGGCGGCCAGCGGGACGGCGGCGGCGGTGTCGGCGGCGTCGGCGGCCAGGGAGGGAGCCAATACCGGGACTGGCAGCTGATCTTCGGCGGGCTCAGGCTGACGGAAATGGGCCATGTCAGCGCTGGTGGCCGCGGCTGAGGCGGTTTCCGAACACGCCCATCCGCGGTCGGGGCGGCAGCCCGGGCCCGTTGTGCGGGACCGGCGCCGCGGAGCCGGTGTTCACAGCACGGAGGGCGCGGGCGAAGAGCTTGGCGTCCTGTACGGCCTGGAGGCCGTCCGCTTCGGCGCTGATGCGCAGGACGATGTCTTCCTGGGCAATGGTGCCGCTGTAGCCGTGATCGGCCTCGCACTGAGGATCCCCGCAGCTGGCCGGACCCATGTCGAGGCGCTGGCCGCCGGACCATGCAATGGACAACGTCAGCTCGCGGACAGGGTCGGAAGGCTTGTAGTCCTGCGGCTGGGCGTAGACATAGCTCAAGACCACCGAGCGGATCTGAGTGACGGGAACGGACTCGGTGGACACCTGGGCGACGGTCTGCTCGCCGGCCTCGTCGAGCTGCTGGTCGTCGACATGGGTAATGACCAACATGTCGTCGGTCAACACCAGGACGGTGATGTGGCGGCGGACCTCGGCCCGGTCGAAGTGTGTCTCGAGATGTACGAGGTGGGCCACGCAATCACGGCCATCCAGGGCATCGGCGACGACGTCGGCCACGAGCCGGGGGTAAAAACCGGCCTGCTGGAGGGCCCCTTCCAGGCTCTGGCCCTGCGCACTGTGGTCATGGAGGCCGTGGTGGTGCGCGGTCTGGCGTGCGGGGGCGGTCGCCAGGGGCTTGGGTGCTGGAGGCTGGGTGCTCATAGTCTCCATTTTCACAGATCAGCTGGGGACTTGCTAACTGCAGGGCCCCGGACGCGGGCTGCAGCCCGGGAGGTTCGACCCTAACTGCGCATCGCCCGGCGCGCACTGTCGGTCCGCTGGGCGGCGTTCGCGATCCTGACATCGGCGGCCAGGATCGAGGCGCCATCGGGCCCGGCGAGGACGGGATTGAAATGCACCAGCGCGATCTCCGGGTGGTTGTCCTTCAGCCTGGTGAGGCGGGCTGCGAGGTCCTCGAGCGCCGCGACGTCGACGGCGGGCAGGCCCTGGTAGCCGAAAAGCTTCCGCGACGCCCGGGGCGCCCGGATGAAGTCGTGGACGTCGGAGCCGGAGAGCGGCGGCACGCGGTGCGCCCAGTCATCGAGCAGGTTCACGGCGTCTCCGGCCAGGCCGAAGGAGATCACCGGCCCCAGCAGCGGGTCTTCGATGGCGCGGAAAGTGCAGGCCTGCCCCACAGGCACCATGGTCTGCACTTCCAGGGACGGCGAGCCGTACCGCTCGAGCGATTTGCGCATCTCCAGCACGTTGCGCCGCAGCGAATCGGCGTCCTGGATGTCCAGCCGCACACCTCCCAGGTCCAGCCGGTGCCGCAGTGCCGGGTCCGTGGTCTTCAAGGCCACGGGCCAGCCGAGCTGCCCTGCCGCGGCCACGGCCTCCTCCGCCGTCTCGAACCCGACGGACGGGACCAGCCCGATGCCATAGTGGCCCAGCAGCCGGGCGGCCGTGTCCTGGTCCAGCCGGACGAGCTGCTCGCCGCCCACATCGCGCAGAAGGACCTCCAGGTCCGCCCGGGCGGGCTCCGGGTGGCACCCTTCGGGTTCCACGAACAGGCCCTGGTCCCGGTCCAGCCATTGGGCGTAGCGCACGACGGCGGCAAGGGCCGCCACCGCCGCACCCGGGTTGGAGTAGCACGGGACCGGCGGAGCGGGGGCGGCCTGGCGGGGCTGGTCAGGTTCGGCGCCGACCATGCCCTCCACATAGATGGAGGGATCAAGGATTCCGCTAAAGGCGGCAACCACCGGCTTGCCGGCCGCCGCGGAGCATTCGGCCAGCACACCGGCGATCTTTTCGACGGTGAGACCGTGCGCCGGCAGCAGCGCGACCACCGCGGCGTACACCGTGTCCGCGGTCAGGGTTTCCTGCAGGCTCCGCCTCAGGGCCGGCAGTGCCCGGGACATGCCCGCGTCGAGGTCGACGTCGGTCACGATCCGTTCCACGCCGAGCCCCTGGCGGGCGGCACTGTCCGCGACCACCTTGCCAAGGGCGCGCGAGTTGCTGAAGACGGCGATGCCGGGGCCCCCGGGCAGCGGCTGGCTCGAGACGATCTGGGCGACGTCCATGAGCTCTTCGATGGTCTCGACCCGGATCACCCCCGCCTGCCGCATCATGGCGTCCAGCGCTTCCGAGGGCGCCTGGGTGGTGCGGACGGCATGACCGGGCGGCAGGTTCAGGCCCATGGCGTCGGACTTGGCCACAATCACCGGTTTGGTGCGGGCAAGGCGGCGGGCCAGCCGGGAGAACTTGCGCGGGTTGCCGATCGATTCCAGGTACAGGCCCACCGCCGTGGTGTCGGCGTCATCTTCCCAGTACTGCATCATGTCGTTGCCGGAGACGTCGGCCCGGTTGCCGGCCGAAAGGAAGGTCGAGATGCCAACCCGGCGCCGGCTGGAGGCCGCGTAGAGGGAGACGCCGATCGCGGCCGACTGGCTGAACAGCCCCAGGCCGCCGCGGCGGGCCAGGGCCGGTGCCATCGAGGCGTTGAGGGACACGGCCGGGTTGGTGTTGACGATGCCCAGGGACGCCGGGCCGATCACGCGCATGCCGTTTTCCCGGGCCTGCCGCACCAGTTCGCGCTGGCGCGCCAGGCCGCGTTCGCCGTCGTCCGCGTACCCAGCGGTGGCCACCACGATTCCCTTGACCCCGGCGGCCGCGCATTCCTGGACCACCTTGGGGACCTCGTCGTACGGGACCGCGATGATGGCGAGCGTGACCGGGCCGGGAACCTCGGAGAGCCGGGCGAAGGAGAGCATGCCGGCCAGTTCCAGGGCCTCCGGGTTGATCGCATAGACCGGGCCGCTGAAGCCGCCTTCGATGACGTGCTCGAGCAGCTGGTAGCCCACGGTGCCCCATTTGCGGCTGGCTCCGATCACGGCCACGGACGCCGGGGCGAGCAGTTCCTGGATGCTGCGGGCCTCGGCGCGGTGCTCGCGGGATTCCATCACGGCGCGGGATTTGTCGGTGGGGTCGATGTTGAACTCGAGGCTGACCACGCCGTCGTCGAAGTGGCGTTTGACGTCGTAGCCGGCGTCGGAGAAGACCATGAGCATCTTGCGGTTCTCCGGAAGCACCTCGGCGCTGAACTTGCGGATCCCGTTCTCGCGGGCCGCGGCGGCGAGGTGTTCGAGCAGGATCGAGCCGATGCCGCGGCCCTGATGGGCGTCGGCGATGTTGAAGGCGACCTCGGCCTCGGCCGGGTCATCGAGCCGGTCGTAACGGCCGATGCCCAGGATTTCGCCGCCGATGGTGATCACCAGGGCCACCCGGTCCTTGTAGTCCACCTCGGTGAAGCGCTTGAGTTCCTTGCTGGAAAGCTTGGACTTGAAGGCGAAGAAGCGCATGTAGATGGACTTCTGGGACTGGCCCACGTGGAAGGCCTGGACCGCATCTGCATCGGAGGGGTGGATGGGGCGCACATGCGCCGTGCCGCCGTCGCGCAGGACAACATCGGCTTCCCAATATTCCGGATATACGCCGTCCGCCGGCTGATCCACCATAGGCTTAGCCTAGTCATAAACTTACGCAGTACCCGTTCAGCACCCCTCAGAAGGATCCACCAGCCTTATGGCACGCCGCCAAACCACGCCCCCGGCAGGGGAACCCAGCCAGGATTTCGTTGAGAACATCGTCGATATCGATGTCACGTCCGAGATGGAAGGCTCATTCCTCGAATACGCCTATTCGGTGATCTATTCGCGGGCCCTCCCCGACGCCCGCGACGGCCTGAAGCCCGTCCAGCGGCGGATCCTCTACATGATGTCCGACATGGGGCTGCGCCCGGACCGCGGCCACGTCAAGAGCGCCCGCGTGGTGGGCGAGGTCATGGGCAAGCTGCACCCGCACGGTGACGCCGCGATCTACGACGCCATGGTGCGCATGGCCCAGGACTTTTCCCTGCGGCTGCCGCTGATCGACGGACACGGCAACTTTGGCTCGCTCGACGACGGCCCGGCGGCGCCCCGCTACACGGAAGCCCGGCTGGCGGCCGCGGCCCTGACCCTCACCGACCACCTCGACGAGGACGTCGTCGATTTCGTTCCCAACTACGACAACCAGCTGACCCAGCCGGACGTGCTGCCGGCCGCGTTCCCCAACCTGCTGGTCAACGGCGCGACGGGCATCGCCGTCGGCATGGCCACCAATATGGCCCCGCACAACCTGGTGGAGGTCATCGCCGCGGCCCGGCACCTGATCGACAACCCGGACGCCACGCTCGAGGACATCATGAGGTTCGTCCCCGGCCCGGACCTGCCCACCGGCGGCCGGATCGTGGGCCTGGACGGCATCCGCGACGCCTATGCCACCGGCCGCGGCTCCTTCAAGACCCGGGCAAAGGTGGACATCGAGCAGCTCTCTGCCCGCCGCACCGGCCTGGTGGTCACGGAACTGCCGTACATGGTGGGCCCGGAAAAGGTGATCGAGAAGATCAAGGATGCCGTCAACGGCAAGAAGCTCACCGGCATCAGCGACGTCGTGGACCTCACCGACCGCAAGCACGGCCTGCGCCTGGTCATTGAGCTCAAGAACGGCTTCAACCCCACTGCCGTGCTCCAGCAGCTCTACCGCTACACCCCGATGGAAGACTCCTTCGGCATCAACAACGTGACGCTCGTCGACGGCCAGCCGCAGACCCTCGGGCTGCTCCAGCTGCTCTCGGTCTACGTGGACCACCGGATCAACGTGGTCCGGCGCCGCACCGCGTTCCGGCTGGGCAAGAAGAAGGACCGCCTGCACCTGGTCGAAGGCCTCCTGGTCGCGATCGTGGACATTGACGAGGTCATCCAGATCATCCGGTCCTCCGACGAGGTGGCCGAGGCCCGTACCCGGCTGATGTCCATCTACGATCTCTCCGAGATCCAGGCCAACTACATCCTGGAACTGCGGCTGCGGCAGCTGACCAAGTATTCGCGGGTCGAGCTGGAGAAGGAGCAGGAGGAGCTCCGCCGGGAGATCGCGGAGCTTGAGGCGATCCTGGGCTCCCCCGTGCTGCTCCGTGCCCTGGTGTCCGACGAACTCGGCGAGATCGCGGAGAAGTACGGCACACCGCGCCGGACCGTCCTGCTGGAATCCGAGGCCGTCTCCCCCACCGTCGCCGCGGCACTGGGCGCAGCCGCCGGGGCCAAGGGCAAGGCCGCACCGCTGGCCCTTGAGATCGCGGACGATCCTTGCTGGGCCATCCTCACCGTGTCCGGACAGATTGCCCGCACCGCCAACCAGGACAGCCTGGCCGAGGCCGGACCGCGGACCCGGCACGACGTTTTCTCCTCCGTGGTCAAAACCACCGCCCGCGGCGAGATCGCCGCCGTGACCTCGCAGGGCCGCATGCTGCGCCTGCAGGTCATGGACATGCCTGTGCTGCCGCCAACCTCGGGCACCCCCAACATGGCCGGCGGGGTAGCGGCCAAGGATTTCATCACCCTGCTCAAGGGGGAATCGCTGGTGGCTTTCGCGCCGCTGGACCAGGTCCTGGCAATCGGAACGGCCCAGGGCGTGGTCAAACGGGTGCAGCCGGACTATCCGCTGAACCGCGAAGACTGGGAAGCGATCGCGCTCAAAGACAAGGACACCGTGGTGGGCGTTGCCCCCGCCGGGTCCGACGACGACGACCTCGTCTTCATCACGCGCCAGGCCCAGCTGCTGCGCTTCAGTGCCTCCGCCGTCCGCCCGCAGGGCCGGACGGCCGGCGGCATGGCCGGGATCAAGCTGGCCGCCGGGGACCGGGTGATGTTTTTCGGGACCGCCAGCCCCGCTGACGCCGCCGCCGTCGTCGTGACCATCGCGGGGACCGAAGGCGCGCTGCCGGGCACAGCCCCCGGGGCCGCGAAGGTCACCGCCCTGGCCGAGTACCCGGTCAAGGGCCGGGCGACTGCCGGGGTGCGGGCACACCGTTTCCTCAAGGGCGAGGACACGCTGCTGCTCGGCTGGGCTGGGCACGGTCCGGCCAAGGCGTCCTCCCTGGCAGGTGTGGCGCGCTCACTCCCCGGCGAGCATGGCCGCCGCGACGGCTCCGGCATTCCGCTGTCCCAGGCGATCGACGCCATTGGACCCAGCATGGCGTGGTCAGAGGACCCGGAAGCCGGCAACGACACGTAGGACCGCGGACGAACGAAACCCGGCCGGCGGCGCTGTCGCGCTCCAGCCGGGCTTCGTGATCAGGCGTTGCCTCCGGCGACCTCAGTCCCGGAAGCCCCGCCGCATCCTGTGGGCCGGCGCTAGGCCATGTGGTTCAGGCTCAGGATGTTGCCCTCCGTGTCCAGGAACCACGCGGCCGTGCTTCCGTCAGGGGTGCTG
>Ga0207691_10003125_pt1 | contig 16174 bp, 10 predicted proteins | sample KBSM13metaG_FD_184327 | JGI IMG/M metagenome (GOLD analysis project Ga0207691, IMG submission 184327) | Miscanthus rhizosphere microbial communities from Kellogg Biological Station, Michigan, USA - KBS M1-3 metaG (SPAdes) (version 2) | ecosystem: Host-associated > Plants > Roots > Rhizosphere >... | reverse complement strand
GAACCGGTCGTGGTAACGTCAGAAATGAAGTTATTGGCAATCGTTACGTTTGAGACAGTCGACGTAGCAATAACCGAGACAGCTGCAGCACCAGTACCGGTGGCACTAACATTCTTGATATCAGAGATCATGTTGTTAGTGATGGTTCCGGTATCGAGCAACAAAGCTAGCTGGATGCCGCTCATTGCCGCAGTCGTCGTACCTGTCGATTGAATGCCATGGACCGTATTCCCCGAGATAGTAAAGTTCTTAGAGTTTCCGATCAGCATTCCGCGGAAGATATTCTTATCATTGGCGTTCGTCGAACCCAATTCATTGCCGACTACGGTCCAGTTTTGGTCAAAATTAGCAGCCGTGGTGCCACCGCGTAAGTACATCGAATTCTGTACACGATAGATCCAGTTATTCTGGATCGTATTGTTGCTGTTTGGTGCTTCTGCATCGCTGCCCAAGGTGGTTCCGCTGCCTGTCAAAATGCCGGCAGTGGTAGTTGAATTGGGGACAGGCGCACCATTGATAATACAGTTCTTGATCGTATTATTTGTTGCCCCATTAGACGCCGTCGGACTTCGCATCCAGATCACCGTTGTAGTCGATGTCTGATTGTCAGTAATCGTCAGGCTTCGGTCCGTACCTCCTGAAAGCGAACCGTCAATAACGATCCTATCTGCTCCGTTCAATGTGATGAGAGCAGCATTCGGTGCCGGTGTTCCTGAAATGGTACGTGCTGCACCCGATGGTTTGATCGTTAATGTGTAGCCGCCAACACCGCTTTCGGCCAGCTGGTTCAGCATAACCGCACCCGTTTCAGTGGTCAGGTCGCTCGTGATGTTGATCGTTGTATTGCCCGCAATGCCGGCCAGGTTTAAGGCTTCGAATAATCCTCCTGGATTGGTCAGGGACGTGTATGTTTGACCGGTACCTACGCTGATCGTGCCGGCAATCGGCGTAACGGTATTGAACGATCCGCTGATCACGTCATTGCCGGGTACAGAATCGCCCGCGAGTTCAGCCCGAGCTTCCATTGAATAGGTTCCTGGGTTCGGGACCATGGCCATCGGGAAAGAAACTATAATGCTTTGCAGCGGGTTAATCGATGGTATGGAAGCCGTTTGGTTATAGATCACCGACATTGCTGAATCGATGATCCGGAACCGAACGGTAACGTTCGACTGGGCGGTTGTGCCGTTATTCGTAAACTTCGCCTGTGGGGTGAACGAACCCGCCGGGATCGTTGAGCCGTTGACCGGGTTAACGAACGTTGCTGCCGCAATATCGTTGGCGGCTGGGGGATTACCGGCGAATTCGTCAGCACCTATGTCAGGCGTCGTGGCATTTCTTGTTTCCGCGTCTATGTCTGTTGTAACTCCGACTGCGGCACCGCCGGACTCTAGTCTTGTCGCCGAGCCAGCCGGAATATGCAGATCGACGTTCGACGTGAACGGCGGCAGTGCTGTTGTCGCGAACGAAGCATTGTCGTTCGTTCCGGCAGCCGACAGAGTGCTTGTATAAGCTCTCCAGTTCGTCGCCGGCGTCGTTTGCGTCGGATCGAAATTTTCAACCAGATATTCGGCAGCGGCATTTAGCGATGTACTCGCGTTTGCCAACCTGGCCTGGGGATCACTGCTCACGTAATAAGCGTTATTGTTTATCGTCAGATTCATCGTCGATGTCGCTCCTGCCGGAAGCATGACAGCGAAGTGACGCGTGCCGGTAGGACTGCCGCCCGTGATCTGATTCGAGAATATGTTGTTTCGAACGTCGATGCCGGTCAGCGTCGCGGCTGTGATCAACAAGCCGACGGTTGAATCGGTGCTGGTAACACCCGGCAATGCTCCGTATAGATGGACCGAATTGTGGTAGACCTTATGCCCGGTGCCGCTCGCGACACGGATGCCGTATGCACCGAACGTTGAACCAAATCCGCCTGTACCGGCAGTCTGGTCGTTGATCACGCCCGAAATAAAATTGTTCTGAACGATATGGTTACTTCCACCGCCGAGGTTGATGCCGGCAGCAGTCCAAGTCGTCGTGTTGTTATTTCGAACACGGTTTACCACGTTCTTTTCTATAGTGAACGTCCCGAATGCACCGTTGACGCCCACGTTTATTCCCTGACCGGCGGCACTTGAAGGTACCCAGCCCTCGATCCAGACCGTGTTGCCAGAGATCAAACCGTTTGACGAGCCTTGTGCCGTGATTCCGATCGCATAGACCTGATCCGGATCGCCGGCCGTCTGATTGCCGATCCGGTTGCCGGTGATCTGAAGACCAGGGAAGACCGTCGCCGCCGCCGCGTTTACAGATATGCCACGGGCGGTGGTGGAAACGCTGTTGTTGGTAATGAGCAGGTTATTTGCGGTCGCCCCCGAGGCAGCTCCGGTGCTTACCGATGTCACAGCCACGGGTTGTGCCGTAGCGTCTGTTGTCGATGCTCCCGGGCCGGCAAATATACCAAAAGAGTTGTTTTCCGTTCCAGTCGTCGAGGTTGCGGTCGAAATATTTCTGCCTGGCGAACTGCCAAGAACGTTGAGGTTCTTGAAAGCATCGTTGTCTGCAGTATTGACCAGCGTTGCCGCTAATGCGATACGGATCACCGAAGTGAACGTCACCGTGTTCGCGGCAGTATTCTGCAGCGTTAGGTTTCGATTGGTACCCGCGGTGTTCGGATTATCGCCATCGATCGTTACATTGTCGGCTCCGTTCAGTTCGATCAGCCCGCGGCCCTGTGCGGTAGCACCTGCGACGGTCAAATTATCAACGGTCGGGCGGATCAGAATAGACGTATAAGCTGCAGATCCAGCCCCTGAGCTGTTGATAACGACCGTGCCGGGTTCGGTAGTGCTTTGGTTCACACTGATCGTTATGTTTCCCTGATGCGTGCCGCTGTTCACCGCAGCGATCGCTGCTGACAGGGTCGCATAGGTACCGGTGGCGGTTCCGGCTGTCGCTGCGACCGTTACCGGCCCTGCTGCAACAGTAGTGATAGTCCATGTAAAGCTTGCTGGTGTCGGATCCACGTTTCCAACCGAATCTTTCGATCGAACCTGGAAAGTATGCGGCCCATCGGCTAGTCCCGTATAGGTTTTTGGAGATGAACACGTCGCAAAGCTTCCAGCATCAAGCTTACATTCGAATGAGATCGTAACGCCAAATAATGAATCGGTCCCCGAGAAAGTAAACGTAGCATCGGAACTCGAACTCGGGTCGGCAGGATGAGTCAGGATCATCGTGTCAGGTGCAATGGCGTCTACCGTCCATGTAAAGCTTGCCGGACTCGGGTCGATATTTCCCGCACCGTCCTTTGCTCGCACCTGAAACGTATGTAATCCCTGCGAAAGTGCCGACAGATTGACAGGTGAAGTGCACACGGCAAACGGAGCAGCATCAAGCTTGCATTCAAAACTTGCCAAGCCTGATCCACCTGTATCCGTTCCACTAAATGCGAACGAGGCCGAACTGCTCGTACTTGGATTGGGCGATGACTATCTATCGTCGTATCCGGGGGGATAGTCTCTACAAATTCATCGGCACCAATGTCGGGCATGGCGTCCCGGGTTTGGCCGTCAAAGTCCGTGGTTACACCTGCAACCGCCGACCCTGAATTAAGAGCTGGGTTTGTGCCGGCCGTGTTCAAATGCAGGTCGGAACCAGACACGAACATATTGGCCACTGTGTAGTTGCCGCCGGGATTTGAGGCTTGCGAATTAGCATCGCGGGTCGGAGCCCCAGTCTGCCATGTAACAAAATCAACCGGCGTCGCGGTGCTGGACGTGCTTTTGTCGAAGATATTTGCGACTGTCGCACCTGTACCGACGAAGATGTTGAAATTGGAAACAAAAGTGCCCGTACCCAAAGACTCGTCTCCCCCGGCAAAGTGGTTGCCGGTGCCGCCCGTCCTATTGTTAAAACAGACATTGTCAAGCATTGTAAATGCCGTAGGTGCACTGAAGCTGCGTTGGCAAGCCCATGTATTGGACGTACCGGAACCCGTTCCACCTATCAGCACCGAGTTGTAGTAGGCATTGAAAGTGTTTCCGCCAAAGGCAAAATCTTTCAATCCCGAGACGACCTGTGCATTGGTAAACGAAGGGAGGATCGAAATGAAATTGTTGACGACTGTTAATGTCGCCGGTGTGCCGCTCGAACCGTTAAAGACAATTCCCGTTAAAACGCCGGTCGAACCAGACGTGCTCGGGAGATTGAAAATACGGTTACGAGAAACGGTCGTGTCTCGTGTGTCATTGAACGCCATTCCGGTGACGTTCAGCGTCGTAGCGAGGTCGTGGATCGAATTTTGCGAGATCAAGTTTGTGCCAGCGGCACTATTGATGGCAATGCCGAACAGACTGGTCGTTCGGGAAACGTTTTGCGAAATATCATTGTTGGTAAAAGTAACGTTGTCGCTTGTACCAATAACAATACCGGCTTGCTGGAAGTTAACGATCTGATTGTTGCTGATCAGTGTGTTTGTATTCGAGACGGCCGCTGACGTTCCGATCAGGTTGATCGAATTGAAAGGTGCTCCGGCGACGTCCGATCGGCCGGATATAGTATTGTTGGTGATCGAGTTATTGTCATTACCAGTCGTAACGCCGGTACTGATAAACACCACGCTGTTATTGCTGTTTGCTTCCAGAATCGAATTCGTGACAGTGTTGCCCGATGCATCGTTAACAAAAAGAATCGCCGGGCCCGTAGTCGTGTTCCTGATGGTCAACGAATTGCCACCGGCGTTGAGGCCGTTGATCGTGATATTGTCAGCACCGTTAAAATTGAGCAAAGCAGTGGCGTTGCCGCCTGAAATGACGCGTGCAGCTCCGCCGCTCGCTTGAATTGTTAAGCTGTTTCCGCCACTGAACTCATTAAGGGCAACGTTGCCAGTTTCGGCAGTTAGATCAGACGTGATATTAACGATCGTATTCGTCGCTACTGAGCCGTTATTGATTGTCTCAAACAGGCCGCCAGGGTTTGTCAGCGAAGTGTAATCGCCACCTGTTCCGACAGTGATCGTTCCGCTGACTACTGTCGAATTAAGTATCGTAAGTACCGCATTGCCGGGCATTCCGACAGTTGCTCCACCCGTTGGAGCAGAAAGCGTAATGTTGATGGTTTCGCTGCTTTTGGCAGTTCCGTCGCCGCAGATCGCAATGTTGAATGTCTTTGACGCACCGTCGTTGTCCGCCCAGTTGAGCGTTCCTGATGTGTTCACGTAGTCGACAGAGCCGCCGCATGCCGCTCCGCCAGTCGCCGTACCGTCCGAAGTTGCATAGTTAACCGAGATCGCACCGCTCGAGCCCGCCGTGCGAGTTACTGTAATTGTCGCGGTACCGGAATTTTCTGTCGTGCTGTACGTGGCCGAAGTAAGCTGGACCATTCCAGGTGCGGGATAAAATTCGTCTGCTCCGATATCTGATACAGCTCCATTGGGACGGGCTTGCGAATCGATATCATCTGACACGCCAGTTATCGGCGTCCCCATATCAACGTTCGGCGATAGAGCACTTATGTGCAGATCGGCAGTCGCCGATGAATAAAGCGGGTCGGCTTGTTTGGAGTTTGCATCCTGTGCCGGTGTAAGTGCCGCCTGCCAGTTAGCTAAGGTGGCAAATTCGGTCGTATTGGCTGCACCTGTGCCTGTGCCGACGCTTCCTGTTCTCAGCTGCGCATTTGAGGCATTAATAAAGTAGTTGTTGTTATTTAAGAAGCCGGTGCCAAAAGCATATGTCGCACTCGGGAGGCTGATAGCGTAATAGTGGAGAGTCGCCGTATTTGAATTGGCATCTAGGTAAATGCTGTTGTTTGCCAGAGTAAGGTTTGCGTGAGTCGCACCGCTCGTATTCGAAATTCTGACAGCAGCCCCATACGTTGATGCTGAAGAGGCAGCCGGATCCATATCGCCCGACATACTAATTGAATTAAAAACGACGCGGTCGGTGTGGCCGCCGACGTATCCGATTCCAACTGGCTGGTCGCCGCTTGTGCCGTTCGCGCGAACGTTATAAATAAAATTGTTGGCTATCAGGTTGCTAGTCGCTGAACCGCCGCCAGTCGTCGCTGATTCGATGCCTACAGATGAAAAAGTTTTCTCATCTACCACATCGTGGATAACGTTTTTTGTGACTGTGTAAGTATTTGAGGTTAGCGTCGTCGAACTGGTAGCACTCCATGCTTCGCTGCCGACCGCAATACCAAGACGGTCTGCACCGGTGCAGGTGTTCGCCGAGAGGCATCCAACGAACTGGATAGTGTTTCGGCTAATTAGGGCTCCGGTGTCGGCCTGTGCGAAGATACCGGTTTTTCCGATCTGATCTGCCCCGAATGCTGACGGGCCAATGATATTGTCAGTGATAACCGGATTGATGTTTAGGTTGGTCGTCGTTCCGCGGGTGACGATACCGTATCGAGCACGGATGACGCGATTAGCTATAAAGGAGTTGTTGTCATTGTCGTCACCATTCGACGTAGTGCTGATCGTCGTTCCCGACATGATGATTCCGAATGTCGAGTTGTCGCTGGCAGTCAAATTTGCACCTGCAGCGATCTCGAGGTTCCGGATCGTGTTGTTGCTCGCACCGTTGCCGGCCGCAACGCTTGAAAGCCAGACGGCCGCTGTTGCTGCCGACGTACTGTTATTTCGAACTGTCAGATCGCGACCGTTGCCTGTTCCGCCTTGACGGCCGTCGATAGTTACATTGTCCGCCCCGTTTAATCTAATGACCGCACCAACAATTGAGCCTTCAATGATTCTCGCTCCGCCGACCGGCCTGATAGTGACATCCGTGTATGATGTAGCACCAATTCCGCTTGCAGTCAGTGCAGCGGTCGCCGTCTCAGTTGTATTACCGCAGACTTCGACGTTGATCGATCCGGTGTGGGTACCTGCGACGATCGCATCGAACCCAGATTTTAACGTCGGGTAAGCTGTGGGTGCGGTCGTCCCGCCGGACGATTCGATCTCGATCGGCCCTGCAGTATCGCAGCTGCCTGCTGTGAAAATTGAGTTGGTCGCTGGTGATTCCAACGACATTGCCGCTGCATTTTCTTCCGGGATAAATGCGGCGAGAACGTTAGTCCAACGAGCAGCGAAACCTGCAACCGTGATCGCACCGAATGCAATGAGAGTCAGCGTTAGCTTAAACACGCGAGATTTTGACGACATACTTTCTCCTTTGTTTTGTGGGCGGCATGAAATGCCAGGTTCATGGACACCGTTCAAGGACAAAAATACACGGTAATGCAGGACGAGAGTGTGTATTGATTAGATCAGTGGAAATGTCCCAATTGGAATGAACGAAGCCAGTATAGCCAGTTCGAGTTTTATGTCAAGGACACAACGGAGTGGCTGAAATCAATCAGCGGCGAGGCCGGATTCGACGAATACTTTGTACGAAGGACAAATATTGGCCAGGACGCATTGTCTGCACTTGGGCTTGCGTGCTGTGCAGATCTGGCGTCCGTGTGTGATCAGCCAGTGAGGAAACATGATCCAATACCGTTTAGGCACCAGCTGCAAAAGATCGTTTTCGATCTTTTCGGCGTTTTCATTTGTCGTAAGCCCAAGTCGCTGGGAAAGACGGCCCACATGAGTGTCTACAACGATACCGGACGCAATGCCGAAGGCATTACCGAGTACGACATTGCCGGTTTTTCGAGCAACACCTGGGAGTGTTAATATTTCATCCATCGATCGAGGAATTTGTCCTCCGAATTCATCGATCAGCCGCCGGCAGGCACCTTGTATATTCTTTGATTTGTTTCGAAAAAAACCGGTTGAATGAATGTCTTTTTCAAGTTCTGTTTGCTCGACCTTTAGATAATCCTCAGGTCCATGATATTTGCGAAACAGGTCGGCCGTAACTATGTTGACTCGCTCGTCCGTGCACTGGGCAGACAGTATCGTCGCGATCAAAAGCTCAAAGGCATTTGAGTGATTAAGAGCACAGTGAGCATTGGGGTAGGCCTTTTTGAGACGCTTGATTATTTCAGCGGCTCGCTGCTTTAATTCAACTGACATCGCATCCAAAGGCTAGAAAACATATATACAAAATGCAAATCCGACCGCGTTTCGGTAGAATTTGATTTTTATAGCCCTAATGAAAGTCCCATTACTTGACCTCGCTGAACAACACCAGCAGCTTCGTCCAGAACTGGAAAAAGCCTTAGCTCGCGTTCTCGATACAAATGCATTCATTCTCGGCGGCGAAGTGGCATCCCTCGAGAAAGAGGTCGCAGAATATTGCGGTTCCAAGTACGCGATAGGATGTGCGTCCGGAAGCGATGCTATTTTGCTTGCCCTCATGGCCCTCGGTGTAGGACCGGGTGATGAAGTCATCACTACGCCGTACAGTTTCTTCGCTACCGTCAGTTCGATAACACGATTGGGTGCAACACCGGTTTTCGCCGACATAGAGACTGATACTTACAACATTGACCCTGTTCAGATCGAGAGTAAGATCACAAAGAACACAAAGGCCATTGAACCGGTCCATTTGTATGGCCAGTGTGCCGAAATGTCGGCTATCAACGAGATCGCGTCGGCGGGAAACATCCCGGTTGTTGAAGACGCGGCCCAAGCCATCGGTGCCGAATTTGACGGAAAGAGAGCAGGCTCAATGTCAGCTATTGGATGCTTCAGCTTCTATCCATCTAAAAATCTGGGCGGCCTCGGTGACGGCGGAATGATGACAACTGATGACGAGGAACTTAATCGAAAGCTTTTAGGTCTTCGAAATCATGGTGCTGAGGAAAAGTATTATCACAAATATGTAGGACTCAATTCGCGGCTTGATGGATTTCAAGGTGCAACTCTGAGGGCCAAGTTGCCTCATCTCGAGGGATGGACGGAGCGGCGTCGCGAAAATGCAGAACGCTATCGCACGCTTTTTACTGACGCCGGTTTGACCGAACAGATCGGGTTACCTGTAGAACGTGGTAATTGCCGTCATATCTATAACCAGTACATCGTTCGTGTTCCTGGTCGACGGGATGAACTGCGAGCTCACTTAACGAACAGTGACGTCGGCTCTGATATTTACTATCCAGTACCGCTCCATTTACAGGAATGCTTTGCTTATCTAGGTTATCAGGAAGGCGATCTTCGGGAATCCGAAAAAGCTGCCCGGGAGACTCTTGCCTTACCGATCTACCCCGAGCTGCGGCCTGAACAGCAGGAGTATGTTGTTGCAACGATCGCGAAATTCTTTCGTTAACGAATGGCCGATTCACTTATCACTCTGAACGCCCGCGACTTGAAAGGTGGCATCGTCGTAGGACTTGTCATCGTAGTCAGTCTGACCTTCGCGTGGTTTGGAATTCGCTGGCAGCTCGGGTCAATGCTTGCGGAACTGACCTCCGCAAACGACCCTTCTGCCAAGACTGTTTCGGAGGCGGCACGTAACCTTTCGCCCAGCGACCCGCTAGCCGCATGGCTGTACGCAAATTCGACTCGCGACCTGTTTTCTCCGGAAAGGCTTGGCCCATCGGTAATTCGATTTGAAGACGTGGTTCGCCTTTCACCTAATGACTATCGGTGGTGGATCGAACTTGGCCGTACCGACGAACAGGCTGATCGAGCCGACCAAGCGGAGCTTGCGTTTAGAGAAGCTGTGAGGCTTGCTCCGTCTTATGCTTATCCGAGCTGGCAGCTAGGGAATTTTCTTCTCCGACAGGGAAGATCTGAAGAGGCTTTCCGTGAGCTTCGTAAAACTACCGAAAATAATCTGACCTATCGCGAACAGGTATTCTCTCTAGCTTGGGACTATTTTGAGCACGAACCTGCACGCGTCGAAGCTCTTGCCGCGGATACACCTGATGTTCGAGCGAGCCTGGCACTTTTCTATGCCGTGCGAGGGCAGGCAGCTGATTCGCTTCGGATTTGGAATACGCTCAGTGATGATCAGAAAGCTGAGAGTCCCCAAATACCAAAGATCATCGCTCAGGCCTTTACGGAAAAGCGATTTTACCGGCAGGGAATAGAATTTTCCCGACAGGTCGGTATCGATCTGGATGCACAAGCCGAAACGATCACTAATGGGGGATTTGAAAAGGCCCTGGGTGCTCCGGACGACAATTATTACGGCTGGAATGTCGAACGCGGCGATGGCAAAATCGACATCGCTTCTGACTCGTCCGTCAAACATTTGGGTAATCGATCTATTAAGATCAATTTCCGCTCCTATGTTAAGCCTGATCTTTCCAATCCGTGGCAGATCGTTGCGGCTCAGCCGGGCTCGTCTTTTACTCTTCATTTCTGGGTGCGAACCGAGAATTTACGAAGTGCAGGTTTGCCCGTATTAGAGGTACTTAACCCTGTTGACAATCGTCTGATCGCCGCCTCTCAGGCGATCGCTAGCGGAACCAATGACTGGCAAGAAATGAACATCGATTTTAAATCGCCAGAGGATGTAGACGGGTTTGTCATTCGGCTCTCTCGATCCTATTGCGAGAGTTGTCCATTGGTTGGCCTGGTCTGGATGGACGATTTTTCGTTGACAAAGAAATGATCTGATGACGATTGCCAACAAGATCGCTTATTTTCTGATCGTTTTCACCGTGATCTTCACGGCGTTAGCATATGGTGCTGTTCATCAGCCGATCATCGCTCTTTTTTATTTCCTTACAGCGGCAATGGCCGTTCTCTGGGCGATCGACGCATTTGCGAGCGGCGAATTTCGTTTCAGCGGCCACCTTTTGCAACTGCCGATCTACGCGGCTGCTTTGTACGGACTTATTCAGGCCATTCCATTAGGTTGGTATAGCCAGGCCGGTATCGACAATATACCGCGGACAATCTCACTTGACCCATACGCGACCCAGGTGAACGCTCTTCACTTTCTTGCCCTTGGGATATTTTTGTCGATCACTCTTGCATTGCTCGACAGGGCCAAACGCATTCGTCGAATTGTTTTAGTGCTCATCATTTTCGGATTCATATTTGCGTTCTTTGCCATTCTGCAAGGCGTGCTCAGCCCAACAAAGATCTATGGAATTTACGAGCGTCAATTTGCTCAGCCTTACGGATCGTTTGTAAACCGTCATAATTTTGCCGCGTATATGGAGATGACCATCGCTCTGCCATTAGCTATGTTGCTAACAGGCAGCGTGAAGCGAGATCAACGCCTGCTGTACCTCACGGCGATAGTTCTGATGGCAGTAGCTCTGTTTCTCAGCGGCTCACGAGGCGGCTTTGTAGCTCTGATCGCTGAAGTCATTTTGCTGATCATGCTGACAACGCCACTCCACGGTACGAAAAAGCTCGCACTACGTCTCGGCTTGGCTGCTGCTCTTTTGGTCGCTGTAGTTGCCGGCACTCTATTTGTGGGGGGAGAATCTTCGCTGACACGCATCGCTGAGACGGCTTCCTCAAAAGATGTAACGACGAATCGAACGCATATCTGGGCCGTAACGATCGACGTTATCAAAGCGAATTTTCCACTCGGTGCCGGACTCGGTGCCTTTGGCGTGGCCTATACACCAACAGATACACACAGCGGCCTCGAACGGGCTGAACAGGCACACAATGATTACCTGCAGACGCTGTCCGATGCCGGCGTCGTAGGATTGCTCATTGGGGTTGCGTTTCTAATGCTGCTTATCACTACCACCATGCGAAACGTTCAGCGTCGCAACACGTTTCGGAGAGCCGTCGCCATTGGTGCGTCGGCAGGAATTTTCGCCGTCCTCGTTCACAGTATTTTTGATTTTGTGCTTCATACGACGGCCATCGCGGTTCTATTTTTGTTGTTCACGGCTTTACTTATTGCCGCCGGGTCCAAATACGAAGACGACATCCCTGACGTAGAACACCAGCAACGCTCCCGTAAAAAGGGAAGCGTTCATCCACTGCTCCGTCACTAGACAAGGTTGATCTTATTTTAGCGTCTTCGGCGAGTGTTTAAATTCGTATTAGAGTTATTTGCCGAGCTCATAACCGCATTGGCAAACCTGTCGATCGCGTTTGCAGGAGGCGTTACGGCCGGCGTAGGCGACGCAGCAGCGGTGTTTGACACTGCCGACGTCGATCGATTTGCTGCCGGCTCGGTTCGTGTTTCATTTCCGCCGGTCAATGAGACTATTAAGAGGGTGATCAACAGCACAGCACCAAGAGCTATCACCAGGTCACGCATCGGCCAGTGCCATGGCGGTGTCTCGTACCATTCGGCGATCTGAGATCGCCAGTTCGAGGAAAAGGCGGGAATGCGATGCTCGATCTCCATTCGTCTTAGCACGCGTCTTGCAGTACCCGCAGCTGCGTCCATTCGGTTATAGATCGACCACAGCAGTAGATTGATGATCGCCAATAGAAGCAGCGTCAGAAACCATCCCCAGCCGCTGCGTCCCTGCACGATCCAAAACGCGAACGCATCGAGAACTACCAGTATCGCAACGACCGCCAGAGAGAGCATTTCATAATGCCGATGCTCGCGGCCGGTTTCTTCATATACCGCGGCAAATCGTTCGTTCGCGAGGTTGGCTGAACGCGGAATAACGTCTACCCAATCGCGTTTCAGTCGCTCGATCTTTTTCGGCTCGAGCTTAATGTCCTTACCCGCATAACCGCCGGGCGTTTCGGCAGGGATGACCTCGATGTCAGCATCGTCGCTAGCCGAAAGCCGGCCAAGGATCAACGCTACTCGCACAGCGTGGTAATCCGAAGTTATGGCTATTAGTTTGTGAAAGCCGCCGCTCTTGAATCTATACCACGCTTCCGTCGCATCCTGTTCCGTATTCGAACTCGCAACGCCGGGTAAAATATTTACCGCCGGCACGCCGAGCCGGATCAGTTCTCTTGTCAGGTAATGATGGTGAGGTTCTCCTGATAGATTAAAATGCTGTCCAAAGGCACCTGTCGGAAGAATCACAACCTCTGAGCCAGAAGACGTTTCCTTCCAAATTTCAGCAGCTTTTGCTGCCCTAGCCGCGGCCGGAGCACGCAGCTTGCCATCGGCATCATTTTCCTGGCCAAATAAAACGATCAGTATGCTCACGTGATTTTCTTCCCCTTTTGCGTCTAACTGTCCTGTAATAACAGTTTATCGCAAGCGGAAGCCATTACGTTATTCAGGGAATCAATTTGGTCGTCTCGTCAGTAACCGGGAGGGTCGGAAAGAGCAGAACACCGCCACTGCATGCAATTCCAGCTAGCCGGCGAATGAGCCCGCGGCGAGGACCAGTAGTCTGTACAGACAGGAGCCGTTTCGAAGGGCGAGTCGGGACGATTGTCCCAGCTCAATTCTCGGAAGGGCAACGTTAAACCACTTCAGAGCGAGTTGGCTTCTACCCAGGCTCGCCCCTGCGACAATTATAACCATAGGGTCAAGCCGGGTATTCGCGGTTAGGTATTTATTGTTAGTGCATGACGACCATCAGTGCGAGGCCAAAGCCGCAAAGCACGACACCGAGAACGGCGATATTTTGTCGGGCAACGGACGAGACGAATGCCACGCGATAACGCCGGTTCTCGATGCCGAGCCATACGGCCATCTCGCGATTCCTTAAGGCCATTAGAACCCCGACGATGATCAGAAACACTTCGAGGAAGATCATAGCTGAAACATTCACCCCTCGAACGATGCCGCTGTGGAAGGGTTTTTAGAGAGAGCGGAAAATACAGAAGTATTTCAAGCCTTCCGCTGACTCTGGTACTACATTGGTCGATTAAGCCAATATCGTGGCGTGAATCGGGAAATTGGTCGGTAATCTGGAATACATTAGGTCTATATTTTTGACACCATTGTCTGTCATTGAGAGGTCGGCCCATATGTTGTAAAGTCAGCCCAATGTCTGTTTATAAGGACCTCCAACCCATCGACCTGACAGCCGTAAAAACATATGAGCTGGCTTCACGCCCAAGTAAAGTGACGGTTGCGGACTTTGCCAGGCCGCCTGGTGAAAACGATACAGTCCCTGAGTTTCTGGTTAAGCTCCCTAACATATTGGCCGTACAATCTATGAAAGAATTGGCGGCGAGACTAGCTCGTGCACGCAGGCTCGGCAAACCGATTATTTGGGGAATCGGCGGACATGTTATCAAAACCGGACTCGCCCCGATCATGATCGACCTGATGGAACGCGGATTTGTAACTGCTGTCGCGGTCAACGGCTCAGTATTAGTTCACGATACAGAGATCGCTATCGTCGGCTCGACGAGCGAAGACGTGGACGCATCTTTAGGCCAAGGCGATTTCGGAGCTGCAAAAGAGACGGGCGAAATACTCAATCGTGCAGCGTGTCGCGGCCGTGACGAAGGCATCGGGCTTGGTGAAGCAATGGGCAGGGAAGTCTCAGAGTCGCAGCCGGCCAATGCAGACAAGTCGATACTGTGTGACGCGTACCAGAGAAAGATTCCGGTAACGGCACATCTCGCGATCGGTGCGGACATCGGACATTTTCATTCGTCGTGCGATGGAGCAGCACTAGGTGAAACGACGCATCGCGACTTTCGTCTGATGTGTTCGCTCGTCCGAGAAATGGACGGTGGAGGCGTTTATCTGAATTATGGTTCCGCCGTGATCCTGCCTGAGATATTTCTGAAAGCCGTGACGGTTGTTAGAAATCTGGGCGGCGAATTGACCGACATCACGACAGCGAATTTTGATTTCATTCAAGGTTACAGGCCGTCTGCAAATGTCGTCAGGCGGCCTACTGCTGATGGAGCCGGTCGTGGGTTTGCGATCACCGGCCATCATGAGCTGACGATGCCGCTTTTTGCGGCAATGCTTATCTGTCAAAAATAGTTATTCTTACAAACGATCATCCGTGCCGGGAAAACTAAAACAGATCTATCGCGAGTTGACGGCCAAAGATCCTCGCAAGATGAACGTGGATCACCCGCAAAGATTTGCTCTGCGGGCCGCAGACAGCAAACAGCGGAGGCTGAAGGCGATCTATCGAATTTCCGACGGCAGCTATAAAAAGGAGCGGTTTGCGTTCGCAACAAAAGAGGCCTGCCTGAGAAACTTCGTTGGCGTTTTCAACATGCCCGTTGCGGACCTGAAGATCATAGCCGATAACGTCGGTGACGAAACATTCGCAATGGTTAATCGGCTGCACTCCAATGTAGTTCGAACGAATTTCGGAAACGGTGCAGACAGTTGGCGGCATGCGGCATTCGACATCGCGTTAAACGAATTCAACGACGAGGACGCTGTTTATTTTGTTGAAGACGATTACCTTCACGTACCTGGTGCAAAGCAATCTTTAGTCGAAGGCATAAGCATCGCCGACTATGTTTCGCTGTACGACAACAGCGACAAGTACATTAATGCTGCAGACGGCGGGCCAAACCATTTCATAGAGTATGGCGGCGAGATGACTCGCGTCGTTCGTACACCCAGCACGCACTGGAAGGTAACGAACAGCACGACAATGACATTCGCCGTTACGGTTGGAACCTTGCGAGAAGACAGAGAGGTTTGGGGCAAGTTCACAAAAGGCGGACATCCGCGTGATTTCGAAGCTTTTCTGACGCTTGGCGAAAGCGGCCGGTCAGTCATCACGCCGATACCGAGCATCTCAACCCACTGCGAATATGAATGGGCGGCTCCCGGCATTGACTGGAAGACGATCGCCGATCTATTCAAATAGGTCGTAGATATTGGTACAATCAGTTACCCATTCCAAAGTCAGATCAAAAAGCCGGCGTCCCTAAATCATGAAAATAATCATAGCGATTCTCATCGTTATTCTCTTTTCTCTTAACATGTCTGCCCAGATCGGTTTTGATCAAGAAAAGTTTCGTGTGTACGACGGACAGGGAAATCCTTCGTCGATCGATGCGGTCGTAAAGGCCATGGCGGATGTTGATGCTATTTTTCTCGGGGAGCAGCACGACGACGCGGTAGGCCATTCGATCGAGGCGGAGCTTTTCAGGCGAGCCGTCGAAACGTATTCTCCGCGACGCCGGGTCACTCTCTCGATGGAAATGTTTGAACGCGATGTTCAGATTGTTCTGGATGAATATCTCGACGGGCTCATCACGGAACAGCATTTCCTTTTATCATCGCGGCCGTGGACAAACTACAAGACCGATTACCGGCCGCTGATCGAACTGGCGAAGGAAAAGCGTCTCGATGTCATCGCCGCTAACGCCCCGCGCCGGTACGTGAATATGGTCTCGCGTAATGGACGCGATTCGCTCAACGGCCTCTCCAAGGAGGCGAAAAAGTGGCTT
>Ga0207691_10003124_pt1 | contig 16174 bp, 14 predicted proteins | sample KBSM13metaG_FD_184327 | JGI IMG/M metagenome (GOLD analysis project Ga0207691, IMG submission 184327) | Miscanthus rhizosphere microbial communities from Kellogg Biological Station, Michigan, USA - KBS M1-3 metaG (SPAdes) (version 2) | ecosystem: Host-associated > Plants > Roots > Rhizosphere >... | reverse complement strand
GCTGGGTCTGGCCACAATCACGGCTCGGTTTTCAGCACGAACCGCAAGTGCGACGATCGTCATCGCACCCGCCGGAACGTTCGTCCTTGAGGGACGCGTGCGTGAACCCGGAGGTGGAAGCCTGTCCAACGTCCGCGTCGTGGAACAGATCGCATTCACCGACACGAAGACGGATTCTTTTGGTGGTTTCCGGTTCTTTCCCTTCTCGTCGGCTCACATCAAAATCGAGCTTCCCGACTATGAGACGTTCGAGCGCGACGTGACCAGGCCGGGCGCACCTGTACGATCGACGTTTCTCGATGCCCCGATGCAGCGCATGGTTCGCATTAACGCAGGCCTGTCACGCGGCGACCTGTCCATCGCGCCGAACGACGTCAGCTACACGGTGGGTGCTGACCTCTGCAATCCATGCAAGCTCATTCGCGTGATCAGTGGCGGTCCCGCGACGTTGACGCTTCGTCTGGCGTGGACGGGAGCAGCCGGAGCGCTCAAGCTGTGGGCGAATGACACCCGCAACGCGACAACCGGCTCGAACATGACCGTCAACGTCCCCACGGCCGGCGGTCAGTCACTGGTTTACGTCGGCTGGACTCAGCCTGCCGGACAGGGCGCGCCTCAATATGTGGACTTCTCGCTGTCGGTCGACTGAAGGCCGACGCGGTGCAGCACTTTCAGCAGACCCTGTCGGGTAAGGCCCAACTCGCGTGCCGCGCGCGTCCGGCTCCCACCCGCACGCGCCAGCGCCACTTCGACGAATCGCCGTTCCCACTGCGTTCGCGCCGCGCTGAACCGGGCGGACGTCACGCTCGTCGTGCCGCTGATCACCGCAGGCAGCAACGCCGTCCGCACGACGCCACGCACCGGAGCTTCCACGGCGAGGGCGGCCATCACGTTCTGGAGCTCACGCACGTTACCGGGCCAGTGATAGCGGGCCAGCGCGGTCAGCACGCCGTGCGTCAGCGTGGCATCCGATCCGACCCGCGCCGCAGCCGCCAGCCAGAAGTGCCGTGCGAGCGACGGCACGTCCTCGGGACGTTCGCGTAGCGACGGAATGCGGATGCGGATCACGTCGAGGCGGTACCGCAGGTCGTGCCGAAACCGTCCCTCTTCTCCTTCCGTACGCAGGTCCCGGTTTGCCGCGCTCACAAACCGGACGTCCAGTTTCCGGCTGAACGTCTCACCGATGCGCCGGACCTCTTGTTGCTGAATGACACGCAGCAGCTTCGCCTGGGCGCGCGGCGAAAGATCGCTGACTTCATCAAGGAACAGCGTGCCGCCGTCCGCTTCCTCGATCAGTCCGGCACGGTCGCTCACGGCACCGGTGAAGGCGCCTCGCGCATGGCCGAAGAGCTCCGATTCGAGGAGTTCATCCGGAAGTGCGGCGCAATTCACATCGCAGAATCGCCGGTCGCGTCGCGGACCGAGCTGGTGAATGGCGCGCGCGACCAGTTCCTTGCCAACACCGCTCTCGCCCTCAATCAGCACCGAGAACGGCGCTGCCGCAGCCCGAACCACCGCCCGCCTGACGTCGGCCATCGCGGCGCTCACGCCGACCAACTCCGGGATGGCCGTCGCAGCCTGGGCGACTTGCTGCGCCACGTGAATCAGGGCGTCTACTCGTGGGGCCGCCACCGCGCACGCGAGCGTCATCAACGCCGTCGATTCGTGAGGCGGGGTTCGATCGGCTGACCAGCGCGCCACCAGAGCTCCAAGCAGTTGAGCGCCGAGCCGAATCGGAACGGCGATTTCCATTCCGGACTCGACGGCTTCAGGACCGATCACCGAGCCGGTTTCAAGGGCGCGCCGACCGAGGTGCGTCGGCAGACCCGCACCCGACGCCACGACAGCTGTGGGAGGACCAGCGTCTGCCGTCCAGCACTCCACGCGAGTTGCCGTCAGTTCGCGGCGCACGTAGTCGCCGATCTGCGTCACCGCCATCCTATCGTCCGCTTCGCGCTGCGCCAGAGTGACCAGCTCGGCGGCGCCCGCTGATGGCGCCGACCCGCGTCTTGGCGAGGTGAGCGCAGCAGCAGGTTGAGACCCGTCCTCCCGGTCGATCGCTGAGCGCAGCAAGGGAGGCAGCGCCGAACGGATTCGTGACAGCGCGCGAAGTTCGTGACTCGCGTCGCTGTTTCGCCCTGCGCGCCGCAGCGCGCGGATCCACTGCAGTCGCATCCGGACAAAGCGCAGCGGGGAACGGGCCAACCGCGCAGCACGCGCGAGTACCTTCAGCTGATCCTCGGCGACCTTCAGATCCCCGGCAGCCAGCAGCACGCGCAAGTGAGCCGTCATTGCGATGACCCGTGCGACCGGATCATCTTCGACGCGGTCCACCAGCTCACGCGCCCGGCGGCCCGCTTCAAACAGATCACCGGCCTCGACGAGCAGTCGGATGGCCGTCCCCGAGACGAAGGCAGGCCAGGTGATCGTCCGGACGAATGGCATCGCACAGGCGTCAGCAACTCGCCCCTGCCAGAGGAGCACCCGGGCAAGCGTGGCTTCGGCGCGAGCCCGCTCTTCGCTGTTCGAGGAACAGGTCACGAGCGCCGCCCGGCACAATGACTCGGCTGCCGAAAGCTGACCTGCGTCCGTTCGGGCGGCTGCCTGCCAGATTCGGGCCGCAACCACGAGACCGAGGTCCGAACCTTCTGAGTGGACCGCGGCTTCGTTAAAAACGCTCTCCGCTGCGCTCGCCTTCCCGCGTTCCAGGAGCAGTCGCCCCAGCCGAATGTAAATCTCAGCGGCGCTCGCGCCAGCGTGCCGTCGCACAAGCGCGGCGGCGACGTCCCGTAGCAATCGCTCGGCAGCGGCATGGCGGCCGGAGCGGATGAATTCAGATGCGCGGCTTGCCTTCTCGATCAAACGCAACACCGCGGGCGGCGCCACCGCAGAGACGGGGGCGGCAGGCTCGGATCCGTATACCGCACGCGCTTCAGCCGCCTGCCAGTGGGGTGCCGGTCGTGCGACTGCCGTGCGCAAGACCGACATGAGGACGTGTGGTCGCGGCGAAATGGCGGCTGCGTGCAGTAGCGCGGTCCGTACCTGCTCGAACGGCGCGTCCGGATCCGCAAGGAGCACCATGGCCCGCGTCCGCAATTCGTTGGCCAGCAAGAGGCGTCTGCGCAGAAAGACGTTGACCGCGAGAGGCACGTAGCCGTGCCGGCGCGCCTCGGACGCAATCGTCTGCGCTTCACGATGCCAGTCCTTCGCACCGGTGTCGGAGACGATCCACCGCGGCGAGCCGTCAACGCCATGCTCGAGGACTTCGATCAACGACCGCGGAATTCGGCCCGCACCATCAAGGTCGTCGTGCGTGTCGGCCGGCACTACCCGTCCGGTCACGAGATCCCATGCCTGATTGGTTGCGTACTCGAAGTAGCGATCGCGCAGCAGTCCGGCCATGCGGATGTGCGATGCAAGTCGTCGGACCGGCGCAATCCTTCGACAACTCGTCCCGTCGACCCGGAAGTACGCAGATCCTTCATATAGAATTGAGCGCAGATGTTGAGGTTTCTGACTGCCGGCGAGTCGCACGGCCAGGCGCTCGTGATGACGATCGACGGCATGCCGGCTGGTCTTGAAATCGACATTGACGCGCTCAACGCGCAGCTCGGTCGTCGCCAGCGCGGTTACGGTCGCGGGCGGCGGATGCAGATCGAAAGCGACCGTGCCGAGTTACTCGCAGGCGTTCGTCACGGCGTCACGACCGGCGCGCCAATCGCCCTGCTGATCCGCAATCGAGACTGGGTGAACTGGCAGCAGACGATGTACGTCGAGCGGGAGATGCCTGCCGAAGCGAGCGGCACGAAACGCGCGGACGTCACGCGCCCGCGTCCCGGGCACGCCGACCTTGCTGGAGCAATCAAATACGGCCACGACGACATCCGCGACGTCCTGGAACGGGCCAGCGCCCGGGAGACGGCTGCTCGCGTCGCCGCCGGCAGCCTTGCCCGCCAGCTCCTGGCTGTGTTCGACATTCGCCTCGCCAGTCACGTGTCAGCCATCGGCGACGTCGTCGTTCCCGCTGAACGGGTCGTCTCGTTCGACGAGGCCGGATCGCTGCCCGACGATTCGCCGCTGCGGTGCGTCGATCCCGACCTGCAGCAACGGATGATTGCTTACATCGACAGTGCCCGGGAAGCCGGCGACACGGTCGGTGGCGCCTTCGAAATCATCGCGACCGGCGTTCCACCGGGGCTCGGCTCCTACGTGCAATGGGATCGGAAGCTCGATGGCCGACTCGGCCAGGCGCTGATGTGCATTCACGCCATCAAGGCCGTCGGTATCGGAATCGGTCCCGAGGTTGCCGTCCGGCCCGGCTCACGGGTGCACGACGAAATCCTGCCACCATCCAGCGACTCGACGATCGCGTTGCGTCCAACGAACAATGCTGGCGGTCTCGAAGGCGGCGTCACCAATGGCGAGGACGTTCGGGTGACCGGCTTCATGAAGCCGATCGCCACGCTGATGAACCCTCTCCGGTCGGTCGATCTCAACACGCTCACCGATGCTCCGGCCGCCATCGAACGGAGCGACGTGTGCGCGGTTCCCGCCGCTGCCGTCGTGGCCGAAGCGATGGTGTCTTATGTTCTGGCTGACGCGTTTCTCGAGAAGTTTGGCGGCGACTCGATCGAGGAGATCCGCCGCCACTACACCGCGACCGCGGATCTCCTGCGTAAGCGCTTCGCTCGCTGATGATCCGGCCGATCCTGCGCTACGGTGCAGGCGTGCTTCACGCCGCTGCCCAACCAGTTGCCGAGGTTACGCCTGACATCCAGCAACTGATCGACGACATGATCCAGACGATGTACGCGGCACCGGGCATCGGGCTGGCGGCGACCCAGGTCGGCGTCGGCCTCCGGATCTTCGTCTGCGATGTGTCCAACGGCCGGAGCCCGGCAGACCTGCTCACGTTCATCAACCCGGAGTTCGTCGAGCGAAGCGGTATGCAGCTCGAAGAGGAAGGGTGCCTCAGCATTCCAGGGTTCAACGCGACGGTGGCGCGTCCGTCCCACGCGATTGTGAAGGGGCTGAATCGGGCCGGCGAGCCGCAGATCGTCGAAGGCAACGGGTTGCTCGCACGCTGCTTTCAGCACGAAATGGATCATCTCGAAGGAACGCTGTTCGTCGATCGACTTCGCGGCCTGCAGAAGGATCTGATCCTCCGGAAAGTTCGCAAGCTGACACGCTCAGGAAAATGGTGATCGTGTTCTTCGGCACGCCGCAGTTTGCCGTGCCGACGCTCGAAGCCCTGATCGCCTCCCGCCACCGAGTCGCCCTGGTCGTTACGCAGCCAGACCGGCGGCGGGGGCGGGGGCAAAAGGTGACCGACGCGCCAGTCAAAGCTGCCGCGCTCGAGCATGGCATTCCGGTGTATCAGCCGGAGCGCTTGCGCGAGCCCGCCGTAACCGGGGTGCTCCGCCAGCACGAGCCCGATGTCGGCGTCGTCGCGGCGTATGGAAAGCTCATTCCTGCGGATCTGCTGCGATTACCGCGCCGGGGGATGCTCAATGTGCATGCGTCGTTGTTGCCGAAGTATCGCGGTGCCGCGCCGGTGCATCGCGCGATCATCAATGGGGAGAAGGAGACCGGTGTCACGATCATGCAGATGGTCGAGGCTCTCGACGCCGGAGACATGCTCGCGAAGACCGCTCTGCCAATCGGCGCGGACGCCACCAGCGACGAGATCGAACGCGCACTCGCACAAAGCGGTGCCCGTCTGTTGCTGGACACACTCGATCGCCTTGACTCCGGCACTATTCGCGCAACACCCCAGGATGAGGCTTCGTCAACCTATGCAGCTCGATTGACGAAGGAAGAGGGAGTCGTCGATTGGACGCTTTCCGCTCAACAGATCCACAACCGAGTCCGTGGACTGTACCCGTGGCCGCACGCCTATTCGTTTCTCGATGGCGCGCGCCTCGTCATCTTGAAAACACGACTCGATGACCTGCGGGTCCATCCGGATGCGGACACTCCGGCAGGCGACGCGACCGCGGTCGACGATGTCCCCGGCACGGTCGTCGCCATCGGTCGCGACGCGATCACGGTCGCGACTGGCGACGGTCGCATTCTGATCACTGAAATGCAGCCAGAAGGCCGACGGCCGATGGCCGTGCGCGACTATCTGGCGGGCCGACCACTCCAGCCGGGAGTGAAGTTCGGGCCGTGATTGCTCCCGCGCGCACGGCAGCACTGCGAGGGCTACGCGCAGTGGCCGCGCACCGCCTGGACCTCCCCGCCGCGCTCGCGCAGGCCCGCACCCAACTCACGGACGAACGCGATCGCGCGCTTGCCTTTGAAATCATCACCGGGTCCCTCCGCTGGCAACGGAGCCTCGACCATGTGATCGGCCACTTCGCGAACCGCCCAACCTCACAGCTGGACATGGAAGTCCTGCTCATTCTGCGGTTGAGCCTTTATCAACTGCTTCACCTCGATCGCGTTCCGGCGTCGGCGGTCGTCGACGATGCGGTGGATCTGACTCGCGGCGCAAAGAAGCAGAGCGCCACCGGCTTCGTAAATGCGGTGCTGCGGTCGACTCTCCGCAATCGGCAGCGTCTGCCGCTTCCAGAACGGCCCGACGACCCTGTCGATCGCGAACGCGCGCTGACATACCTGGGTGTCACGCACTCGCATCCCGACTGGCTCGCCGCGCGCTGGCTCGCGCGCTACGGCTTCCACGATGCAGAGCGGTGGGTCCGCTTCAACAACGAGACGCCGCCTCTCACGATCCGTGCGAATCGCCTGCGGGTGACACGCGATCAGCTTGCCGCGTCCCTTGCTCGCGACGAGGTTGCCACCGAGCCGACGCAATTTGCGCCGGACGGCCTCATCGTTCGCTCCGGAAACCCGCTTCGCCTGCTCGCTGAGAGTGCTGAAGGTGGACCGTACAAGAGCTTGTTCTTCGTCCAGGACGAGGCGTCGCAACTGGTCTCACACGTTGTCGATCCACAGCCCGGCGAACGGGTGCTCGACCTCTGCGCGTCGCCTGGCGGGAAGACGACCGCCATGGCCGCGGCGATGGCAGGCACGGGCGTCGTCATCGCCGCGGATGTGCGGCCACGCCGAATCAGGACGCTCGCGCAGACCATCGAGACCAGCGGCGCCCGGAACGTCCGCGTGATGCAGGTTCCGCAGTCGGGGGCACTGCCCTTCACCCCGGTGTTCGATCGCATCCTCGTTGATGCGCCCTGTTCGGGCCTCGGCACGATCCGGCGCGATCCAGACATCCGGTGGCGCCGCCAGGAGGGCGACCTCCCGGCACTCGCGGCGCGTCAACTGGAACTCCTGCGCCGTGCGGCGGACGTTCTCGCGCCTGGCGGTCGGCTCGTCTACGCGACCTGCTCCAGCGAGCCTGAGGAGAACGAAGCAGTCGTTGAGCTGTTTCTGGACGGGCAGCACGCATTCACGCTGCTCGATCTTCGCCGCTCTTCACGGATCCTCGACCCGTTCATCGACGACCGCGGGATGATGCGCACCCTGCCGTTCGCACACGGCCTGGAGGCGTTCTTTGCAGCAGCGCTCGTGCGGCGCTGACGGGCGGCCCACGGGTACGTGGTACGATACGAACGTCAATGCGCCTCGGCACTCGCGTCTGGGGTATCGGAAAATTCCTCATCCTCGTCGGCGCCCTCGGCCTGACATTCCTCATTTTTTTCGGGCTCGCGATGCGGATTGCGCTCCGCGCGCGCGAGGTCGAAGTGCCGTCACTTGCCGGTAAGACCGTCAGCGATGCCACTCTGATCGCGGCGGCGCTCGGCCTGGGTGTGCGAGTGGACGACAACCATCGCTCGGACGAGAAGATCGCCGCCGGCCGGATCATGCAGCAGGACCCGCCGGCGGGTGCGAGGGCACGCCGCCAGCGGACGGTTCGCGTCTGGGTCAGCTCCGGTGCACGGGTGATCGTTGTGCCGCCCCTCGTGGGGCAGACCGATCGCACGGCCCGCATCCGGCTCGAACAGGATGGGATTGAGGTGGCGTCGACTACCGAGGTTCGATCGCCGGACTATCCTGCCGACGCGGTGGTCGCCCAGGATCCCCCCGGACAGTCACGGGCACCGCGCGTCTCGTTGCTCGTCAATCGGGGTGAGGAGGCTACGACATATGTCATGCCCGACGTGATCGGCACGGAAGCGGATCGTGCCGCCGGGCTGCTTCGCGCACGCGGCTTTCGCGTTGCCATCATCGGCTCACAGCCGTACCCGGGCGTTCCGGCGGGAACGGTCGTGAAACAAACGCCCGCCGGCGGCTTCCGCGTTGGCAGCAGCGATTCGATTTCCCTGGAGGTCAGCCGGTGACGACGTCTCAGCCGACCGTGTGGATCGCACCGTCGATTCTGTCCGCCGATTTTGCCGCCCTCGGCCGTGACATCGCTGCGGTCGAGCGAGGCGGCGCCGATCTGATCCATGTTGACGTGATGGACGGGCACTTTGTCCCCAACATCACGATCGGCCCCCCGGTCGTTCGCGCCATCAAGCGGATCGCCACGCGGCCGCTCGACGTGCATCTGATGATCGAGGATCCCGATCGCTATATTCGAGACTTCGCCGAAGCAGGGGCCAGCATGATCTCGGTCCATGTCGAGGTCCTTCCACACCTGCACCGCACGATCGGTTTCATCAAGGGGCTTGGCCTCAAGGCTGGCGCGGTCATCAATCCATCGACTCCGATCACCGCAGTGGCGGACGTCGCGAGAGACCTCGACTTTGTACTCGTGATGTCGGTGAATCCCGGTTTCGGGGGGCAGTCGTTCATCCCGCACAGCCTTGATAAGGTTCGCCGCCTGAAGACGCTGTTGACCGAAGCGGGATCCGCGGCGCACATCGAAATCGACGGCGGCGTGGAGAACTCCAACGTTGCCGATATCGTCGCGGCCGGCGCGACCATCCTCGTCGCAGGTAATGCGATCTTCGGCGCGTCGGATCCGGAAGCGGCGACGCGGAGTCTCCGTGCATCCGCGAATAATGCGGCCGGTGGCGGCACGCGGGTGTGACGGCGTCTGCGGTCCGTAGCTCCCGCATCCGCGTGCGCTATGCGGAAACGGACCAGATGGGCGTGGTCTATTACGCAAACTATCTCGTGTGGTTCGAGGTCGGGAGAAGCGATTGGCTGCGCGAGTCCGGCTGGACCTACCGCACGATGGAAGAAGGCGGCGTCTCCCTTCCGGTGATCGAGGCGCACACCGAGTACCGCCGCGCTGCCCGCTATGACGATGAGCTTGAGATTCGCACCGGGGCAACGCTGATGTCGCCGGTTCGAGTGCGCTTTGACTACGAGATCTGGCGGACCGGCGAGGATGCGCCCCTGGCCACCGGGCATACCATCCACGCGGCGATGGACCGGCGGGGCCGTCCCTGCCGCCTCCCTCCGGCCGTGAGGGAGCTACTGTCGTCTATGTCAGAATAGAGGTTTCATCCTGGTACTGACCTTCATCTCTGAATGATTCGACATTTCGTTCGGCTCGGCGCGCTCACCGGCGCGCTCCTGGTGGTGGCGTCATGCGCCCCCAAGGACGTGATCCCGCAAAACGTCGCGAACCCCGACCGGTTCCTGTTCGATCGCGGCGAAGCATCGCTCAAGAAGGGGAAGTGGATCGAAGCTCGCGAGTACTTCAAGCAAGTCTTCGACAACTATCCGCAGAGTCCGCTGCGCCCGGAAGCCAAGCTCGGCATCGCCGACACGTACCTCGGAGAGAAGTCCTCCGAGTCGCTGGTACTGGCCGACAGCGAGTATCGGGAGTTCCTCACCTACTACCCCCGTCATGCGCGTGCCGATTATGCGCAGTACAAGCTGGCCATGACGTACTTCCAGCAGATGAAGGGCCCGGCGCGCGACCAGACGGCGACGCGCGAGGCGCTGACGGAGTTCCAGGCCTTCTTCGATCGCTTTCCTGACAGCCCGCTGACGCCCGACGTGCGGAAGAACTGGCGCATCGCCCGCGACCGGCTGAGCGACAGCGAGCTGGCGGTCGCGCAGACCTACCTGCGCATCGGCGTCCTGCGCGGGGCCGGAGCTCGGCTGCAGGGCATTCTCAAAGACGACCCGAACTTCACCAACCGCGATGCGGTGTATTTCGAACTGGCGGAGCTTTACCTCAGAACCGATAACAAGACAGGAAAAGCACAAGCGCTTCCCTACTTCCAGCGCATCGTTGACGAGTTCACAACGAGCGAGTACCTGGAGCGGGCCCAGAAGCGGCTGAAAGAGCTGAACGTCAAGTAGTTATCGCGGAGAGGGGTAATGACCAGACTGTCGGTGTTCCTGGGTACGGGCGCATGCGTGCTCGCAACCACACTTCCCGTGTTTGCACAGCGCGGACCCGCCCCGGCTCCGCAAACCCTGTCGGCGGACGTGATGTCGCTGGCCTGCGCGCCGGCCCTTGCCTATGAGGCGCCCGCTGTCGCGTTGCGTATCAGCGGTGGCCAGGAATCGGTACAGCGCCAGATCCACGCACCGGGCGACCTGGTCACGATCAACGCGGGCACCCGGGATGGCATCACGGTCGGGCAGGAGTTCTATACCCGACGCGTAATGAAGAGCGGCGACGGCGGTCTCAGCCACACCAATCCCGGGACGATTCGCACGAGCGGCTGGATCCGCGTATGGGCCGTGGACGAGGACATGTCGCTCGCGACAATCACGCATGCCTGCGAGACCGTGGATCCGGGCGATTACCTCGAGCCATTCGTGGCGCCGACCGTGCCGCTGCCGTCGCAGCAGGCCGGGCCTCCTGAACGGGGCAACTACGGTCTCGTGCTCTCCGGTCAGGACCGCCGGACCGAGTTCGGCCGCGGCGACTATCTCCTGATCAACCGCGGCAGCAGCCAGGGCGTCGCGCCGGGCGCCCGCTTCGTCGTCTATCACGACAAGAAGTCGCCAGGAAATTTCCTGTTCCAGATTGCCGAGGCCGTGGCCGTGGACGTCAAACCTGACACGTCGACCCTGCACGTCCTGAGCGCGATTGATGCGATCGCGACAGGCGACTACGTCGGCATGCGGAAGTAACCGGTCAGTTCACGCTTCCCGGTTCTCTGTGCCTAGTTCGTGTTCGTAGTTCGTGTTCTGGGTTCGACGTGCGTGGTTCGACGCTCGGCTTCGCGACGTTCGCGGATGATGTTCACGTCGGTCACGCGCGCGTTGACCAGACGCTGGAACCGGCGGTAATAGTCGACAGCGGAGACGATCGCCGCTGCCATCACGACCCACAGCGCCGCGTACCCGATCGGCGCCAGTGCGGGAATCGGACCCCATCCGACGATCAGCAGCAGGATGGCGGTGACCTGCGATCCCATCTTGATCTTGCCGAGCGGCGACGCCGGTATCGTGATCCCGCGCGAGTACGCCAGACTCCGCAGCGCGGTGATCGCGAACTCCCGTCCGATGATGATCGCGACCATCCATGCCGGCGCCAGGTTCAATTGGACGAGCGAGATGAACGCCGCCGACGTCAGCAGCTTGTCGGCAATCGGATCGAGGATCTGGCCGAGCCATGTCACCTGGCGGCGCCTGCGGGCCAGATAACCGTCGAGCCAGTCGGTGAGCGACGCGATGCCGAAAATCGCGGCTGCGACAAACTCCTTCGGCACGCCGGCGATCCGGCTGCCTTCGAATTCCGTCAGCAACACGACGACCAGCAGCGGAACGAGCACCATCCGCGCGATGGTCAGACTGTTCGGTAAGTTCATGATTCCGGGGACGTTGTGATTTTACAGTAAAATCGAGGTTTGTCATGAAGGCGATCCTTCTCGCCGGAGGGAAGGGCACGCGATTGCGTCCCCTCACCATCCACACGCCGAAACCAATCGTTCCGATCTTCAGTCGCCCGTTTCTGCACTATCAGATCGATCTGCTGAAGCAGGTGCCGGAGATCGACGAGGTCATCCTCAGCCTGAACTATCAGCCGCGCCGTATTGAAGAGATCTTCGGCGACGGTTCGGACGCAGGCATTTCGATCCGGTATGTCGTCGAACCGGCACCGCTGGGGACCGCCGGCGCGGTTCGGTATGCCGGCGACAACCTCACCGAGTCCGTGGTCGTCTTCAATGGTGACGTGCTGACCCAGATCGACCTCGCCGCAGTACTTCAGCTGCATCGTGAGCGTCAGGCCAAGGCGACCATCGTACTGACGCCGGTCGAGAACCCAACCGCGTACGGGCTGGTGGAAACCGACGCCACCGGCAACGTCACGCGGTTCCTCGAGAAGCCGAACCCCGACGAGATCACGACCAACAACATCAATGCCGGGATCTACGTGCTCGAGCCCGACACCTTCGACCGGATTCCCAAGGACGTGTCCTGGTCGATCGAGCGGAGCTACTTTCCATCGCTCATCGAGCGCGGCGAGACGTTTGTCGCCTACGTGTACGACGGGTACTGGATCGATATCGGCACTCCGGACAAATACACGCAGGTGCATCGCGACATCATGGACGGTAAATACGCCGCGACCCCATTCCGGGGGCTGCCACGCGGGCACGTGGCCGTCGCGGCGGACGCCCGTGTCGAGCCAGGGGCAACGATTGAAGGTCCATGCTTCATCGACGAAGGCGTGACGATCAAGGCAGGCGCGCGTGTCGGTCCGTACTCTGTCATCGGCCGACAGTCGCAGGTGGACGAGAACGCAACCGTCGAAGGCGCGATCATCTGGCCGAACTGCCGAATCAGTCGTGATGCCGTGATTCGCAATGCGATCGTCGGCCGCAACTGCCATGTCGGGCGCAACGTCACGCTCGACCGTGGCGCCGTCCTCGGCGACAAAACGACGTTGACCGATTTCACACGGGCATGAACATCAATCCGGATATCTTCAAGGCGTACGACATCCGCGGCCTCTACCCTTCTGAACTCAACGAAGAAATCGCGCGCCAGATCGGGCGTGGATTTGCCGCCTATCTCCAGCCGAAGGCCATTGCGGTCTCCCGCGACATGCGGGTCTCGTCGCCGGCGATTGCTGCCGCCTTTATCGACGGCGTCCTGAAGCAGGGCGTCGACGTGATCGACTACGGGATGCTCGGCACTGACCAGTTGTACTTCGCCGTCGTCGAGGACGGCTTGGACGGTGGCGCCCAAATTACCGCCTCCCACAACCCCGGCAGATACAACGGCATCAAGATGGTGCGGAGTGGAGCGCTCCCGCTCAGCGGTGACGCAGGCATCGGCGACATCCGTGACATGCTCGCCGGCGCGCGGCTTCCGGCGCCCGCAGCGAAACCGGGATCGCTCACGAAACGCGAAGTGCTCCCCCGCTACGTGGAAAAGGTGCTCTCGTTCATCGACACCACGTCGATCAAGCCGTTCAACGTCGTTCTGGACGCGGGAAGCGGCATGGCCGGTCTCGTGGCGCCGCGGCTCTTCGAGCGACTGCCGTGCAAGGTCACCCCGCTCTGTTTCACCATCGACGGCACCTTTCCCAACCACGAAGCCAACCCGCTGCTCGAAGAAAACCGGCGCGACATCACCGAGGAAGTCATCCGGCAGAAGGCGGACATCGGCATTGCATGGGATGGAGACGCCGACCGCTGCTTCTTCATTGACGGAAGCGGGGAATTCATTTCCGGCGATTTCGTCACCGCGCTCCTGGCCGAGGCGTTCCTGCTGAAACACCCCGGCGCGACAGTGATCTACGACCTTCGCGCGAGTCATGCCGTCCGTGACACCGCGGCGCGCCATGGCGGCAAGGCATTGATGAACCGCGTCGGGCACGCGTTTATCAAACAACGGATGCGCCAGGAGGACGGCATCTTCGCGGGCGAGGTGACCGGCCACTACTACTTCCGCGATTTCTACTACGCGGACAATGGCTTCATCCCGGCCCTCCTGATTCTCGAGCTGATGTCGAAGAAGAATCAGTCGCTGCGCGACCTGCTCGCGCCATATCGCGAGCGCTACTTCATCTCAGGAGAGATCAACACGAAACTCGGCAGCATGAGCGAGGTGCCGGAGAAGCTCGCGGCGATCGAAGACCGCTACAAGGACGCCGAGATCGCGTTGATGGACGGCGTGTCGGTGGACTATCCCGACTGGCACTTCAACGTGCGGGCGTCGAATACGGAGCCGCTGCTCCGGCTGAATCTCGAGGCGGCAACGCCGGAAATGATGGAGAAACGCCGCGACGAAGTGCTGCAGCTGATTCGCGGGTAAAATACCCTCACCTACCGGACGCGGGAGTAGTTCAGCGGTAGAACGCGAGCTTCCCAAGCTCGATGTCGCGGGTTCGATCCCCGTCTCCCGCTCCAATCCCTTCGCTCACGTCCCGACGTTCTACTTTTCAGCTTTCTTCAGATCAGCTACCAGCCTCCGAAAATTCTCATCCGCTTTCCACGGCATGTAGTCGCCGTTCCCAGGCTCGCCGGCGAAGAAGGACAGCCTCCGCTCACGCAAGAAGCGGAACTTGTCGTCGAAATGCGACCCCGTTGGATTCGGGTGAAGGAAGTCGCGCAGCGCGGTCTGGGCCGCTTCCCAGCTGCCGGTGGCGAGGTAGACGTCGGCCCACGCCGTCTTGTTCGTCCCGTAATGCAGGACGCTGTCGAGATTGGTGCGGGTCAAGCCGATTGTTCCAGGCCAGTCGGTCGGCGACCGCTCGAATATCGAGACGTAGGACGACACGGCAAGCACCACCACGCAGATCGTGCCGGCGAACATCACGAGACGCCGCCCGGACAGCGCAGCTGCCATATAGACAGCCAGCCAGATCGGAATCATCAACGACAGGTAACGTGGCGCGGTTCCAGCCACTGGCCCGAGCGACACGCGGCCGATCGCGGTCACCGCGACGAACAGCAGCCCGGATCCCATCAGCAACACGAGCGCGTCGTGCGATGGTGACCCCGGCCGTCGCACCCATAACCAGCCAATCTGGACTGCAGAACAGACGATGATGAGCGCGAGTACGCCGCCCACCACGTAAGGCGACAGGCTCAACTCGCCAGCAGACAGATTGAGCATCAGCGAGATAAACCGCAGGTAGTCCGACGCCGGCGTCCACGGAAAGCGATAGTTCTCCACCGCCGGCTGGAACACGTAGCCTCTCCTGAAAAGGGCCCAGCCGCCGGCGCTCACTGCAAGGCCCGCCAGCGCCGGCCACACGCGACGCTCGCGCTTCACGGCGTGCCGGACGGCGGACGCTGCGAGCAGCATCGTGATCAGGCTGCCGGCAAAGAGACCGAATCCCGTAAAGGTCAGCGCGACACCGACGGCGGCCGTGCCGAAGTACTGGAGCACCGCACGGGAGCTGAGCCAGACGTTGGCCGCAAGCAGCGTGAGCGCAAACGGAAGCACACTGTGTGAGACTTGCGGGACCGCGAGCACTGTCTCGAACTGCCCGGCCCCCAGACACATCAGCGGGATCCACGCATCGGGGAGTCGGATGGGGCCCGCGATCTTCGACTTCAGTCGGAGTGCCAGCGCCGCGGCCAGCAACAAGACGCTCACCGCCCACACGCTGTCGTACCGCACGTCCCACCGAGTAGCCTCGAGGATCCATCCACTGACCACAAACCCCAGACCCTCGCGAACAGGCCCGTTTTGCTGCGTGGCGCGCGCCCACCAGCCTTCACCCTGGAAGAGCGGGCGATAGAACTCCCACTGATCCCAGAACATGACGTTGGGCTGAAAGCGCGCCACCATGACGATCCAATTGGCGTACAGAAGCGCGCACAACACCCAGATGAATCGAACAGCCCTGCGAGTGTGGTCAGGCAGGTGGTCTTTCACGGAGAGCCTATCGAATCGACATCCCGGCACTGACGGCAAAGACGCTGACCCGGGGTGTCACATCCCCGCCCGCCATTCGATGCGCGCGCAGGTCGACGCTGAACGCCACTCGCGGCTTGATGAACCAGCGCGCCCCACCGCCGAAGTTCACTGACCGCCGCAGGCCGGATTCCTGCGTCCCGGGCGACGCCTCCGTCGCCTCTGTGTTCACGCTCCCGATGCCGAGGCCTGCGCTGAGGTAGCTCCAGCCGTCCCGCGACCCGAAGTTGAACGAGATTTGTGGGGCGAGCACGCGCATCGTCATTGTCAGACGCTGACCATCGGCGGGCGCGGATCCATCCTGGGCATTTGCCGGCGCCGTCGTGGTCGCGCGGACGAACAGGACGCTGCCGCCCAGGCCCACGCGGGCAGGGCCAACATAGAACAGGTACACGTGCCCACCCACGTCGGCGCCGAAGCC
>Ga0207691_10003121_pt1 | contig 16180 bp, 6 predicted proteins | sample KBSM13metaG_FD_184327 | JGI IMG/M metagenome (GOLD analysis project Ga0207691, IMG submission 184327) | Miscanthus rhizosphere microbial communities from Kellogg Biological Station, Michigan, USA - KBS M1-3 metaG (SPAdes) (version 2) | ecosystem: Host-associated > Plants > Roots > Rhizosphere >... | reverse complement strand
GACCGGGGAGCCGACCGACGTCTCGCTGTCCCGCGATCTCGCGGCCGAAGGCGTCCGGTACATGCTGTACTCGTCGTCGGCCGCGGGAGAAGTTCCCACGGTCCTGCACCAGGCAGCTCTCGGAGACTACACGCCGATCGCGGAGCGGGCGCTCTCGGGCCGGCTTCAGATCGTGGCGAGTGGTTCGAACGGGATGTATCTCTCGGTCACGTGTGCCGAGGACGTGCCGTGGATCGATCCGAAGGAGGCCGAGCGCCTGGCCGCCGGGACCTTCATCGGCGACTACCGCTACGTGCAGCAGCGGGCGGCGTGCGCTCTGTGGCCGCAGGGGAGCATCCCGAAGGGGTTTCTCGAGCCGGTGGACGCGCCCGTGCCCACGCTTCTCATTTCCGGAATGTGGGATCCGGCGACGCCGCCCTCCGACGCGGAGCAGGTCGCCCGGTACCTGTCGAAGGGCCTGTCGATCGTCGTGCCCCATGGAGGGCACAGCCTCGATGGCCTCGAGGGGGTCGAGTGCGTGACGAACCTCCAGATCCAGTTCGTCGAGCGCGGATCCCTGGAGGGTCTCTCGACGGGTTGCATCGACCAGATCCGCCGGCGGCCGTTCCGTGTCGAACCGCTCGAGTTGAAGGTCATCGCCCTGAGCGAAGCCGACGTGACGAAGTTTCTCGGGTCCTACCTCGAGGATGGGGGGCCGTCGCAGGCCGAAATCGTCCGGAGGGACGGCAAGCTGCACATCCAGTTTGCCGCGGAAGGCGAATACCTGCTCGCGCCGGTTGCGCCGACACGCTTTCGCCTCGTCGGGGCTTCGGGCCTCGTCCTCGTGTTCGACGTCGAGGGCGGCGCCGTGCGCGCGGCGCGGCTCCTCGACTCCGGAAGCCCGGTGCTGAAGCTCGTGCCGAAGGCGCCGAAGGCGAACTAACCCGCCCCTAGTGCTATTTCGGACTCGGCTTTGGGCGCGTGGCGGGATTGGGGGAGTACCGGGCGAGGCCCGGTTGACGCGAACCTCCGCTTACCGGCGCAGGGCCCACAGCGCGCTCGCCACGAGCAGGCCGAACAGGATGATCTGCGCCCACGTGGTCAGGGTCGGGACAGCCGCCACCGGCGCCGTCTCCGCGGGAGCGTAGATCTCCACCGTCGCAGCAAACCCATTGTCCGGGTAAAGAGAGTCGTGGTAGTCGAGACCGATGGGCGCCCCGAGACCGACAAAGTCGATCGTGTACACATGAGACGGATTGAAGCTTCCCCAGGAAGGGAACTTGGGAATGTCGTTGACCGTGTCGTTGATTGCGATCCCGAGGTCAACTTCCGGGGGGATGTTGGTATCCGACACGTTGCCGGCGCCGTTCAGCGCATCGAAGGCATATTCCGCGTCGGCATAACCGTAACCGGCTCCGCCAACCACCCACAGGCCCAGGGCTCGGATCTTGTAAGTGACGCCGACCTGCAGGATGTGAATCGAGGCGACGGAGCTCCCGTCGGTCGGCACCGTGATCGTCTCCAGCAGGACGAAGCCGGGCGGCGTCGCCCCCGCGGGCGCGAAGATCTCGACGGTGGCGGGAAACGCATTGTCCGGGTAAAGAGAGTCGTGGTAGTTGAGACTGAGGGGCGCCCCGAGACCGACAAAGTCGATCGTGTACAGGTGAGACGGATTGAAGCTTCCCCAGGAAGGGAACTTGGGAATGTCGTTGACGGTGTCGTTGATTGCGATACCGAGGTCGACTTCCGGGGGGATGTTGGTATCCGACACGTTGCCGGCGCCGTTCAGCCCATCGAAGGCGTACTCCGCGTCGCCATAACCATAACCGGCTCCGCCAATGGAGAAGAGGCCCAGGGCTCGGATCTTGTAAGTGACGCCGGCCTGCAGGATGTGAGTCGAGGCGACGGAGCTTCCGTCGGTCGGCACCGTGATCGTCTCCAGCAGAACGAAGCCGTCCGGCGGCGCGGTCGCGCGAGCGAGGGATGGAACACCAACCACGAGAGTCACCGGGAACACCAGGCCCGCCCACTTACGGCTCGTCATTCCTGAGCCCTCCCGCGCCTGTCGTACCTGGTGGGGATCCTACTCCCGCGGGGCTGTGACCCGGCAGGAGGCGATCTGAACCTCCACGACCCGGTTTCGCGCCGGGTCGCTGACGTTCGTGCTGCCCCCGGCCAACTCTTCCCCGAAATAACCGTCGAACGGGCTTTCCTCTAGGGCTGGTAAAGCTGGAGTCCGAACGTCTTGACCAGGAAGACCGCCATCTGCCCGCGCGTGCTCTGACCGTCAGGGCAATAGAGCAGGGGAGACGCCTGGCAACCCCCGGTCACTTGCCTTGCGTAGAGCTCTTCGATCCAGGCGGCGAAGATGTCGGCCTGCGGCACATCTCCGAAGAGTCCAGCGGCGGGCGGCGGAGTGTAGACGTCTCCTTCACTGGTTTTCAGGAGAAAGACGGCCATCTGCTTGCGAGTCACCGAGGCGTCCGGGCAGTAGTTGCCTCCACCGCACCCTCCGGTGATGCTCATGTCGGCGAGCTCTTCGATCCAGCTCGCGAACGGGTGCGACACCGCGACGTCGGCGAACACGGCGCCGGTCGCGGGGGGAGGGACGTGGTCGGCCCCAAACTTTGCCTTGAGAAGGAAGACGGCCATCTGGCCACGGGTCACGGCGTTCTCCGGGCAGTACGCGTCGGCCGAACAACCACCGGTCACGCCGTTGTGGAACAGGGTTTCGATGAATCGATAGAAGTTATGCGACACCGCGACGTCGGTGAAGCTCTCGCCGACGTGCAGCGTCCAGGTCTTCGTGGCTCCGGTGGGCGCCACCGTCTCCAGGATCGTGCTGTCCCAGTGGATGGCCGGACGGCTGGAGGCGGCGATGTTCAGGGAGTAGCAGTCGGTGCCGCAGCTCGCCAGATCGCCCGCAGCGACGGTGCCGTAATCGGCGGCGGCGTCGGGGATGGCGTATGTCGGGCCGGCCGGTCCGCTGAAGTTGGACGCCCCGCCGGTCACCGCCAGCGCCGCGGCGCTCGTATTCCGCCAGGTGGGCGCCATGACGACCGTCTCGTTGGGCTCGAGGACGCCGTTGCCGGCGGCGTCGACGGCCAGCGAGACCGGCGCGCTCGCCACGCTGAGCAAGAGAACGAGGGCGTTGTCCAGTCCGCTCGGCGGCAGGCCAATGGCGGCCGCGACGTCGGGCCGGCCGTCGGCGTTGAAGTCGGCGACGGTGCCCAGGCCCGGTGTATTTCCAATGCCGTAGCGCTGCTGCGTAGCCAGTGCGCCGTTGCCCGTGTTCCGGAAGACCGAGATGTCGTTCGAGGCATAGTTGAAGCTCAGCAGGTCGAGGTGGCCGTCGCCGTCGAAGTCGGCGACGTCGAGATCGTCACTGATGCGGAGGGACTCGGCCGTGTTCGAGCCGCGCTGGGTCTGGGCCGGAGCGAAACTGCCGTCGCCCAGCCCGAGCGCCGTGGCGACTTCGACCTCGTAAAGCTCGCTCTGGTCCAGGATCATCCCGACGTCCGGCTTGCCGTCATTGTTGAAGTCCGCCAGCTTGAATTTGTAGGGGCTGGTGCTGCTGATGACCGGCATTCCGAACGAGAAGCTGGCGTTGTTCGGAATGACACCCATGCCCGTGCCGAGTGCGGTCACCAGGTCGAGACGGCCGTCGCCGTTCATGTCCGCGCCTGCCATGCCGCGGGCGAAACCGGCGCCCGATTCCAGGGTGGCGGCGAGGGAGAAGATCATGTTCCCGTCGTTGCGGAACACGAAGATGCGCGGCAGCGGCACGCTGGGGCAACCCTGCTCCTCTGTCAGGACCACGTCGCGATCGCCGTCCCCGTCCAGATCGAACGCATCGATCGAGCCCTGGCCGCAGGAGCCCACCGGCTGGACGACGATGTTGGCGAACGTGCCGTCGCCGTTGTTGACGGCGGTGCCGAAGTTGTACGGAGGGTAGTCGTCGTCCGGAGCCAGCAGCATGTCGACGAAGCCGTCGCCGTTCAGGTCGCGCAGCTTGATGTCGCCGAAGTTCCGTGGGGGCGGGTACTGGTAGGAGTCCCCGGGCGCGAACGTGCCGTCGCCGTTGTTTTTCAGCACGACGATCACGGCGTCGTTGGAAGCGATGTTGAACCCGTTGTTGGTCACGATGTCGATGTCGCCGTCGTTGTCGATGTCCGCGCTCTCGACCGCGTCGTTCATCGAGGCGAGGGGGTAGCGGGTCAGGATGCGGAAGGTGCCGCTGCCCCGGTTCGCGTGGACGGTCAGCGCCGCCGAGAATCCCGCGACCGTGGCCACGTCCACGTCGCCGTCGCCGTCCGCGTCGAACGCGTCGGCGGCGTAGGTCCACTGCTCGGCCTCGTAATAGACCGGTGCGTCGAACGCGCCCGTCCCATGCGATGGCAGGACCACGTAGCCTTCGGACGCGCGTCCCGACGGCGTGCTGGCGATGATGTCCGCAAAGCCGTCGCCGTTGAGGTCGGCGGTTGCCAATGAATATGGATCGGAGACGAAGTTTCCCATGAGGTAGGCCTCATGCGGACCGAACGATCCCTCGCCATCGTTGCGCCGGATCGTGATCGCGCCGGCGGTGACGCTGCCGTCCTCATAAAACCCGCCGCTGATCAGATCGGCATCGCCGTCGTTGTCGAGGTCCCGGAGCGCCACCCGTGTGCGAGCGCTCGGAAATCCGCCCGGCGCCGCTTCGTACGCCACCGGCGCGGCAAAGACTCCGGTCCCGTCGTTGATGAGGATGGAAAGGTAGGTCACGTTGTTGTCCTGGAACCCGCCGACAGCGAGATCCGGGTGGCCGTCGCCGTCGACGTCGTCCGCGGCCAGGTCCTCGACGCGCATCCCCAGCGCGATGTCCGTTTTGGGCAGGAAACCGGCGCCGGCGCCGGTCTGTCCGTTGTGCTCGAGAAAGGAGACCGTCTCCGCGCTGAACGCGTAGTTGGCTGTGGCCACGTCCGGCTTCCCGTCTCCCGTGAAGTCGGCCACGACAATCCCGACAGGGGCTAATCCGGTCGTGAATTCGAGGGGCGCGGCGAGCGCGCCGGCGCCGTTGTTCCGCCAGACGAGCAGCTTGGCCTGGTCGTCGTTCGCGCCGCGAATCGTTGCAAAGGCGTCCAGGTCGCCGTCCCCATCGAAGTCGCCCAGCGCCACCTCGCCCACGGACCGGTTCTGCGCCAAAGCGTAGTAGACCGGTGGCAGGTAGGTTCCGTCGCCGGTGTTCTTGAGGACGGACACGCCCGGACCGCCGAAGAAGAACTGCCCGACCAATACGTCGATATCGCCGTCGCCGTCGAGGTCCCCGGCGGCGAGCGAGACCGGAATGAAGCCCTGGGGATAGTTCCCCGTCACGAACGCGCGCCAGGGCGCGTCCGGCCAGAGAGGAGCCTGAGCCCTTCCGACGGACGCCCCCAGGAGCGTCGCTGCGACCGCCCATCCGGTCATGAAGCGGGCGATTCTCCCCAGGTCGGTGGACATATGGCCCCTTTCGGCCGGGTCAAGAGCCCGGTTCCCTGCACCTAACGCGGGGATTCGTCCCGGGAACGTTCACGCAGGCGAATCTCAGTGAGGAATCTTGGCCCGGTAGGCGGCCGCGACGGTGGCGTTGCCCAGCTTCTCATAGAACGCGACCAGCCGCTGGAGAGCCGCCACCGTCCTGGGGTTCCGCGCCCCGCGCCCGCGCAGCAGGCCCTCGTACCCCTCCACCAGAAGGGATTCGGCTTCTTTCACCTGGTCGCGTGTCGCGAGGCAGGCGCCGAGTCGACTCTGGGCGTCCGCGATGCGCCAACTGCCTGCGGGCAGCGCCTTCCCCAGGATCGCCAGACCGCGGCGCTGCAGCTCCTCGGCCTCCTCGCTCGCTCCTGCCGCGAGACGGATGGAGCCGAGCGTCATGAGAGAGGTGCCGAAGTCGGCATGGCCCTCGCCCAAGGCCTTGCGGCGGATCTCCATGGCCTCGCGCGCGAGGGACTCGGCCCTCCCGACGTCGCCCTGAGCGAGAGACACATCCGCCAGGTGCGCCAGGGCGGTGGCATTGCGCGGATGCTCGGGACCGAGGGCTTTGCGCTGGATGCGCAGCGCCTCCTCATAGAGCGCTCGCGCCTCCGCGAGGTCCCCTTGCTCCTCCACCAGATCCCCGAGGTTGCCGAGGCTCATCGCCACCTGCTCGTGATCCGGGCCAAGGAGCCGGCGGCGCATCTCGAGCCCCTCTCGCGCCGCCGCGATCGCGCCGCCGTAGTCGCCTCGACCGCGGAGGATCGACCCCAGGTTGCTGAGCTGCAGCGCGATGTCGGGATGCTCCGCCCCGTAAAGCTTGCGGGTGATGCTCAGCGCCTCCCGGGCGAAGGTCTCCGCTTCCTCCAGGCGGTCCTCGTCGCGAAGCACCACGGCCAGGTTGTTCACCTGCCGGGCGAGGGCCGGGTGCACCGGTCCGAAGACGCTGCGGCCGATCGCCAGCGCCTCGCGGTGGGCGGCTTCCGCTTCAGCGAGCTTCCCGGCCCTCCGCAGCACGGAACCGAGGTTGCTCAGGTCGCCGGCGACGCTTTCGTGGAGGTTGCCGTGGGCCTTCCGATGGATGACGAGCGCCTGGCGAAGCACCGACTCGGCCTCCGGGTACTTCGCGAGCGCGATGAGCGTGGCGCTCAAATCGTTGAGCGCATCGCCGACCCTGGCGTCCTCGACGCCCAGCCGCCCGCGGAGGATGTCCAGCGCCCGTCGTTGGCTCGCTTCCGCGGCGGCGAATTCGCCGCGATCCTGGTCCAGGACGGCGAGCGCCAGGAGGCTTTCCGCGACCGCGAGGTTCGACTGGCCGAAGAGTCGCTCCCGCAGCGACAGAGACTGCTGAAGGAATGGCTGGGCGCGATCTTTCAACCCCAGGCGCTGATAGACCCTGCCGATGACCAGCGCGAGCGCCGCCTGCGTCTCGGGCTGGTCCTTGAGCTCGGCCATCGCGCGCGCGGCGCCCTTGTCCAGGACTTCCCGCGCCGTGCGCGTCTCCCCGAGGGCCTCGCTGGGATCAGACCCGGCGAACACCTGCTCGAGCAGGCCCGCGAGCTTCAGGGCCTTGTCGCGCTCCGCGCGGATCTCGTCCCGCTGACGAGCGAGCCGGACGGCCTGCACGGTCATGGTGACGGCCAGGCCGAGGAGAATCGCCAGGCCCGCCGTTGCCGCCGCGACTCCCGCCCGGTGGCGGAGCACGAACTTCCGCGCGCGGTACTGCAGGCTGTCCGGCTGTGCGGCGACGGGCAGCTGCTCGCGGTGGCGCCGCAGGTCCTCGGACAGGAGTGCCACCGATGCATAGCGCCGGCGGGGTTCCTTGCGCAGCGCCATCAGGACGATGTTGTCGAGATCGCCACGCAGCCTGCGCCGCAGCTGCTGGGGGCGGAGGCCGCGCGCGTCGCTCAGCGCTTCCTGCGTCGGTCCCTCGGCGCCGGCGAGATCCGACGGCCGGGAGTGCGCTTCGCCCGTCGCGCGGCCGGCGGCCGTGCTGGGCCGCTCGGGATTCTGCTCGAGGACGGCGCGCTGGAGCGCGTCCGGGCGGGTCGTGGGAAGGCGGTACGGCGACTGACCCGTCAACAGGACGTACAGGAGGACGCCCAGAGAGTAGACGTCGCTGGCCGTCGTGATCGCGCCGCCCTCCACCTGCTCCGGGCTCGCGTACAACGGCGTCATCAATCGCAGGCCCGTCGTCGTCGCCTCGATGGCTCCGGGCAACTGCGCGCCTTCGAGGAGCTTGGCGATACCGAAGTCGAGCAGGCGCGGCACGCCGTCGGGGGTGACCAGGATGTTCGACGGCTTGATGTCGCGATGCACCACGAGGTTCTGATGTGCGAACTGCACTGCGGCGCAGACCTGGCGAAAGAGGTCGACCCGCGCGTCGATTCCGAGACGGTGGCGGTCGCAGTACTGGTCGATGGGCTCTCCGCCGATGTACTCCATGACCAGATACGGCCGGCCGTCGTCCGTGGTGCCGCCGTCCAGAATGCGCGCGATGCCGGGGTGGTCGAGGGAGGCCAGGATCTGGCGTTCGGCTCGGAACCGTGCCGAGAGGTCGGCGCGGTCCGCTCCGTAGGCGAGGACCTTGAGGGCGACCTTCTGCTGGTAGACGTCGTCGGCGCGGACGGCCGCGTACACCGTGCTCATTCCGCCTTCGCCGAGCATGGACTCCACCTCGTAGTGGCCGACCCGCCGGCCGACGAGCGACGCCGGCGGGGGAGACGAGGCCTCCGCCGAAACGGCGGGTTGCCCGAGGAATCCCCCGGCCCTCTCGTCGGCGGCGAGCAGCGACTCGATCTCACTTCGCATCTCGAGATCCTGGCCACACTCGCGCGACAGGAAGGCCGCCCGCTCGTCCGCGGAGAGCGCGGCCGCCTGATCGAAGAGCGCCTCGATGCGCCGCCAGCGCTCCTCGGCGCCCACTAGGCCTCGCTCTGGCTCAGGCGCCGAAACAGCCAGGCCTTGGCGATGCGGAAGCGTCGCCGGACCGTGGCGTTCGAGACGCCGAGCACCGCCGCAATCTCGTCGTGCTCCAACCCGCCAAAGAAGCGCAGTTCCACGATCTTCGCGAGACCTTCGTCGACACCCTTGAGCTCGACGAGCGCCTCGTCCACGGCCACGATGCCGGCGTCGCTCTTTGCGGCGATGTCGGAGAGGTCGTCGAGCCGCACGCGGCGAAGTTCCCCGCCATGTTTGCCGTAGCCGCGCCGGCGCGCATGGTCGGTGAGGATGCGCCGCATCATCTGGGCGGCAATGCCGAAGAAGTGTGCTCGGTTCTGCCAGTCGACGTGGCGCTGGCCGATCAGGCGCAGGAACGCTTCGTGGATGAGGTCGTGAGTCTGAAGCGTCTGCCCGACGTTCTCGTGATTGAGGTACCGTCCGGCCAGGCGGCGCAGCTCGCTGTAGACCAGGGACACGAGCTCGTCGAGAGCCTCGTCGTCGCCGCTTCGCCACTTGACGAGGAGCATCGTCACGTCGTGCGGCCGGTCATCTCTCGCGTTCTCGCCGTCCGGGGACTGGTCGCTCATGAGGTCTGGCCCGAAGGCAGAAGAGTAATCTTCCTCCGGATTCGTTTCGGTCCCGTGGAATTTGCGGTCCGGGCTTTCGTGGCGCCGATGTCCGTTGTCATGCCGATCAGACGGCGCCTCGCCTCGTTTTACCCGCCTTTTAGATTTCGCGAACATGGTCGCCGCGGCGCGCGTCGGCGTGGCGTCGATTCCACGGGCCCACGCGGAATCGGCGATATCGAACAGTTCCAGGGAGATCGGGGGAGCGAAAGGCGACAGAGGTGAGAGCACGGATTCGGTGATGCCGATCGCCGCGGCACACCGGTCCGGGTCAGGCCGTGTTTCCGGATGCTTTGTCGAGCCTTCGCGCCAGCCCGCGTTTCCCTGGCATTCCGAGGATTGACAGGGCCTCTAACTGGTTTATGATTGCGGGTACTTTCGTTTGCTTTTGTTTATTTGCAAGTGCGTGGCGAAGGGGGTCTCGAGCGAGGGTCAACGGAACCGACTTCCGTAAGGGTCCTGGCTCGCTTGCTCCTTCCCGCCCGGACGATCCAAGGCCGTCGGACCAAAGGAGAGGACATGAAGAACTCTCGACGTCTTCCGATCTTGTTCATCCTGCTCGGCTTCGTGGCAGTCCCGTCTCTGGCGCAGGTCGATACCGGGGCGATCCTGGGAACTGTGCGGGACCCGAGCGGCGGGGTCCTCCCGGGTGCCACGGTGACGCTGACCCATGTCCAGACGGGCATCGTCACCCGGGCAACCACCGACAGCCGGGGCAATTACGAGACCGTCGGCCTCGCGATCGGAACCTACACGGTGTCGGTGACTCTCCAGGGATTCCGGACGGTCACCCGGGAGAACGTCGACGTCCAGATCCAGTCCCGGCTCCGCATCAACTTCAGCCTCGAGGTCGGCGGCGCGACCGAGGCCGTCGTCGTCACGACGGAAGCGCCGATTCTGCAGACGCAGGAAGGCTCGCTCGGTCAGGTCATCGAGGCCAAGCAGATCCAGGAGTTGCCGGTCAGCGGCCGGAGCTTCATTCCTCTCGCTGCTCTCGCGCCCGGTGCGTTTCAGCTGGGGGGTGACACCAACGGCAACGCCGGAGAGGAAGACACGCTCATCGTCAACGGGATGCGGGCCTCCTCGGTGAATTACTTGCTCGACGGGGTGGACAACAACAACAACGACAGCCCCGGCCACCCGATCATCGAACCCAACCTCGACGCCATCGCGGAATTCAAGGCGCAGACATCGAATTACTCGGCGGAGTTCGGCCGAAGCGGCGGCGCCGTCATCAACATGACGATCAAGGGTGGAACCAACGACTTGAAGGGCACGGCCTTCGTCTTCGGACATGAGGGCGCGCTGGATTCGCGGGACTATTTCGCCGACCCGAACGAACCGAAGCCCCCTTTCCACTACTACCAGTACGGCGGAACGGTCGGCGGACCCGTCGCTCCCGGGAAGGCGTTCTTCTTCGCGGATTTTCAGGGCACGAATCAGACGCGCTCGGACACGCTGACCTTCACGGTGCCGACCGATCGACAGCGGAATGGGGACTTCTCCGAAGAGGGCAATCCGGTCATCATCAATCCGCAGACCGGCGAGCCTTTCACGGGCAACGTCATCCCGGTGGATCAGATGTCGCCGCTGGCGCAGAGTTTCATCAACCTCTATCCCAGCCCCAATCGAGAGGGTCTGAGCAACAACTACGTCGTGGCGCCGACCGTCACGCAGAACACCTATCAGGGCGATCTGCGCTTCGACGACAACATCACCAACAGCGATCAGGTCTTCGGCCGCGGCTCCTATGTCCATCAGGGGCGCGTCATACCGGCCCCGCTTCCGGGGATTGCCGGCGGCGGCGACTATGGCACCGGCGACACCACGCGGGAGACCTGGGGCGCGGCTGCCGGATATTCGAAGACGTTCACCGAACGCACGTTCAACGAGCTTCGCGTCGGGTTCAACCAGCTGTCGACGAGCGTCGGCGTTCCGATCGGGGGCACCTTCATCCCGCCGCCCAGCCTTCAGGTTCCCGGAGTTCCGCTGGATCCGAGGGTGAACGGCCTGACGGTCTTCGCTCCCGATAACTACGCGTTCATCGGCGATCCCGAGTTCAACCCGACGTACACGAAGAGCCAGGAGCTCGGGCTCGTGGACACCTTCACCTACCTCGTCGGCAATCACAACGTGCGCGCCGGCGCCTCGGTGCGGCAGTCGAAGTTCGACCTCTTTCAGATTCCGCAACCGCGGGGCGCTTTCCGGTTCAGCGGCGAGTTCACGGGGGAACCGCTGGCCGACGCGTTCCTCGGATACGCGTCGCAGACGGACATCCAGAACATCACCGACGTGGCCAACACGACCTGGTACTACGCGGCGTTTCTCCAGGACGACTGGCGGATCACCAACAACCTCACGGTGAACGTGGGCCTGCGCTACGAGTACACGTCGGGCACGACGGAGTCGCAGGACCGCCAGAGCAACTTCGATTTCGCGACGGGGCAGATTCTGGTGGCCAACCAGGACGGGAACTCGCGGAGTCTCATCAACGTCCAGGAAAACAACGTGGCGCCGCGCCTGGGATTCGCGTGGACGCCGGGCGGCACGGGGCAATGGGTGGTTCGCGGCGGTTGGGGCATGTTCTACAACAACCAGGAGCCGCGCACGGCGTTCCAGCTCGGCTTCAACCCCCCGTTCTTCTTCTCGGTCAGCCGCTTCAGCGACTTCGGCGTCACACCCGCGGCCATCGTCGACGAGGGATTCCCGTCGGTCAATCCCGACGACGCCGAGTTCCCGATGCTGATCACCGTGGACCAGGATTTCAAGACGCCCTACTACGAGCAGTGGAACCTGGCGATCCAGCACTACCTCTTCTGTGACATGGCGGTCGAAGTGGCGTACGTCGGAACACGCGGGTTGCATCTCCAGGTCCTGCGAGACCGCAACCAGCCGACGCCGGCCCCGGGCGACGTCCAGGACAGGCGTCCTTACGCGCTCTACGGCAATTTCGCCTCGATCGAGAACAGCGGCCGCTCGCAGTACAACGGTTTCCAGTTCAAGCTGAGCAAGCGGTTGGGCTTCGGGCTCTGGTTCCTGCTCTCCTACACCTACGGCGTGGCCAACAGCGACCAGGGCGAGATCGGCCTCGCTTCGCCATGGCCTCAGAACAGTCTCAACGTCGCCTCCGACTACGGGCGCTCGGACGGCGATCAGAGACACAAGGTCTCGGGCAGCTTCACCTACGACCTGCCGTTCGGCAGCGGCCGCCCGTACCTGAACACGACGGGGATCACCAACACGCTTCTGGGCGGCTGGCAGTTCGGCGGCATCATCACGTACGGCTCCGGTTTCCCGTTCACTCCGCTGATCGGTTCGGACCCGTCGAACACCGGCACGTTCGGCTCGGTGCGGCCGAACCAGGTCGGTGATCCGAGTGTCCCGAATCGTTCGCCGAATGGCTGGTTCAATCCGGGTGCCTACGAGATCCCGGCGGACTACACGTTCGGAAACGCCGAGCGAAACAGCCTGGTGGGCCCCGACTTCTTCAACGTCGACCTCTATCTCGCCAAGCGGTTCGCCCTTGACCAGGACTTCGGACTCGAGTTCCGCATCGAGGTTTTCAACGTCGCCAACCGCGCGAACTTCGCCCAGCCGGATCCCTTCATCGACAGCGATTCGGGCGGTACGATCACGGGCCTGGCTTCACCGATGCGCGAGATCCAGTGGGGCTTTCGGCTGTACTTCTGAGCTCGGCGCGAGCGGGGCGGGCGGCCGCCGTCCTGCTCGCCATCCTTGCGCTGCCGTCCGCGTCGGCGGGCGCAGCCGGAGCGGTCACCGTCCAGGGCAAGGGGATCGAGCTCGAGTTCGACGGCCGGATGTACTGCCGGGTCGTCGCGGTCTTCGACGGGAGTCGCGTCGAGCTCGGGCCACTTTCCGCTTCGGAGACGGTGCAGACCGCCGCGGGTGAGCGCCGCGATTTCGACTTCGTCAATCACACCGAGGAGCCTTTCTCGGATGCGATCGGGAGCGGCCGACGGCATCGCCTCACCGGCCGCGGCCCCGATCTCGAGAAGACCCTCGAGATCCTGCTCTACGACGAGTGGCCCAATGTCGCGGTGGTGCAGGCGACGTACTCCAATTCCGGGACGAGCGGTGTCGTCCTCCAGGCGTGGGGACAGGGCCTCTATCGGATCGCTGCCCTCCCGGGCGATCGAGAGCCCGCGTTCTGGTCCTACCAGAGCGGCTCCTACGAGAAGCGGCCGGACTGGGTGCTCCCCGTGCCGCCGGGGTTTCGCCAGGAAAACTTTCTGGGCATGAACGCTTCCGACTACGGCGGCGGCACTCCGGTGGTGGATGTCTGGCGGCGCGACGTCGGGATCGCGGTGGGCCACCTCGAGATGACGCCCCGGAACGTCTATCTTCCGGTGTCCCGCCAGTCCCGCGATCGCGCGGCCACGCTCGGCGTGAAAGGAGCGCTCTCACGCACGCTCGCGCCCGGGGAACGCTTCACGACCCTGAAGACGTTCGTCGCCGTGCATCGGGGCGACTACTTCCGGGCGCTCGTCGCTTATCGGCAGCTGATGCTCCGGCAGGGGATCCGGCTGCCCACGGCGCCGCCGAGCGCATTCGAGCCGATCTGGTGCGCCTGGGGCTACGGGCGCGATTTCACTCCCGAGCAGGTCTTCTCGACCTTGCCACTGGTGAAACAGCTCGGCTTCGGCTGGGCGACTCTCGACGACGGCTGGCAGGTGGCCGAAGGCGAATGGACTCCCGTGCCCGCGAAGTTTCCAAAGGGCGACGCCGACATGAAGGCGCTCGTGGACCGCATCCACGCGGCCGGGTTGAAGGCGCAACTGTGGTGGAGCCCCCTGGCGGCGGACCCCGGATCCCGAACCGCGCGCGAGCATCCCGATTGGCTGCTGAAGAATCCGGACGGCTCGACGCGCGAGATCACCTGGTGGGACGCACGCTACCTCTGTCCGGCGCTCGAGGGCGTGCGAGAGGACGCGGCGGCGTTCGTCCGCAAGGCCCTCGGCGAATGGGGATACGACGGACTGAAGATCGACGGCCAGCACTTGAACGGCGCGCCGGCGTGCTTCGCGCCGGCGCACGGACACGCGTCTCCCGAGGACGCCTCGGAAGGAGTTCCCGCGTTCTTCCGCGCCATCTGGGAGTCGGCCATCGCCACGCGCCCCGACGCGGTCGTCGAGATCTGCCCGTGCGGCACCGCGTACTCGTTCTTCACTCTCCCGTATCTCAACATGACGGTCGCCTCCGATCCGGAAAGCTCGTGGCAGATCCGCTCGAAGGGCAAGACCCTGAAAGCGCTGCATGGAGATTCCATCGCCTACTTCGGCGACCACGTCGAGCTCTCGACGGGAGGGGAGGACTTCGCGTCGACGGTGGGCGTGGGCGGCGTCGTGGGCACCAACTTCGCGTGGCCCGGAGCCCCCGGCAAGAAGGACGAGCAGCTCCTGCTGACGAGGGCGCGGGAAGAGAAGTGGGCTTTCTGGGTGAAGCTCTATCAGGAGAAGCGGCTCTCGCAGGGCGAATACCTGGGGACCCTCTACGACATCGGCTTCGACCGCCCCGAAGGCCACGCCGTCCGGAAAGGGGAGTCGCTCTACTACGCGTTCTACGCCGATCGCTTCCAGGGAAGCGTCGAGCTGCGCGGCCTCGAGGGGCGCCGCTACCGCATTCGCGACTACGAGGCCGGCCGCGACCTCGGTGTCGTCGAAGGACCGAAGGCGACCCTCGGCGCGTCCTTCAAGGATCACCTGCTTCTGGAGGCGCGGCCGGAATAGTCGGGGCGACTCTCAGCCGACGCCGCGCGTTCGGCGGAGCCGCAGGGATCCGTCCGGCTCGAGCTTCTGATGGCAGGCCCACCGAACCGGATACCGCATTCCCTTGACCTGCAGCTCGGCGGCGAGGCGGAGACCCTCCCATCCCGTTCCGGGCGGTAGCGGCAGCCGTGCCTGTCGGACCTTGCCGGGCACCGGACAGCCCGCGTCCACGCATCCGCTGACGAGGCTCCTTCCGGCGTCGTCGCGGAGCGTCAGCCGAAGCACGCCCGGAACTCCGGCGATGCCGTCGTTGGCGAGGCCCAGCACGAGGCCCGTCTGACCCTTCCCGTCGTAAGCCCAGACCCAGGACGGCCGGACGCGATAGCCGATGCGACGGGCGATCGCGTCGATCATCTCGGGACGCTGGCGGTAGTAACGCATCACGTTCTCCGCCTTCTCTCTGTGCCAGTTCCAGAGGGACCAGTAGTTCGCGCCCAGATCGATGACGTGGGCGATCGCGTTGTCTGTCAGCGTCACGCCCTCGTCGAGCTCGAGCGAGTCCGGTGTTCCGTCCCCCATGGACACTTCGAGGATCGCGGCGACCCAGGGAGGCCGGTTGGAAAGCGCCTCGATCTGCTCGTTCTCGATGAAGATCGTGTCGGTCCGGAGCCAGTTGTGGCTGCGTACCGTCCGATCCACGAGCTCCGAGTTCCCGACGCGGCTGTAGTCGGGCTGGGTGTTGGTGACGAGCGGAGTCTTCTTCCAGTGCTCGAGCTGGACCTCGAACATGCCGACCCACGCACGCTCCGCGGCCGCGTCGTCCGGGAACGGGTGGTTCGTGAACGGCCAGGTGTGGCCCTCGCCCCAGAAGCCATACATGAAAGTGTCGAAGTACTCGACCAGCGGGTTGCCGTCGAGCTCGGCCGCGAGGAGCCCGTTCAACTCCCGGAAAGCCTCCTGGAAGAACGGATCGTCGTAGCGGGGCTCCTCGTAGAACGGCGGCTGGCGCTCCGCCTCGGGGCCGTGGCGCTTCCACTCGCCCTGGAGCCGGACCATGGGGACGCGCTCGAGGACGAAGTCCGGCAGAGCCGGCGTGCGGATGTCCGGGGAGCTCATCATCACGCGCAGTCCGACCCGCTTGCCGTGCTTTCGAGCAGCCGCGAAGGTCGCCTTGAAGTACGGCTCGGGATCGAGGCGGCCCGGCCGCTTCTGCAGCTCCCGCCAGGTGGGCCGGATGTAGAGCTTCTGGCCCATCGGGATCGCGGCGAGGGCGTCGATCGCCTTCTCCATGTCCATGCCGCGGAAAGTCTCGGCGCCGAAATCTCCGGTGATGTAAGTGACGAGGCCCATGCCGTACCCGGGCACGATCTCGCGCGAGGGCGTCGTGGCCATGACGACTTCCGAGCCGGGGAG
>Ga0207691_10003113_pt1 | contig 16197 bp, 8 predicted proteins | sample KBSM13metaG_FD_184327 | JGI IMG/M metagenome (GOLD analysis project Ga0207691, IMG submission 184327) | Miscanthus rhizosphere microbial communities from Kellogg Biological Station, Michigan, USA - KBS M1-3 metaG (SPAdes) (version 2) | ecosystem: Host-associated > Plants > Roots > Rhizosphere >... | reverse complement strand
CGCGTGGCGCTGGATGCGTCGCAGCATCGCCTGAAGGTAGCGCGGCACATGATTGAGCGATTCCCACGGCGTCGTCGCGAGAAAGCCCGCGTGAACCAGGGCGTCGCGCTGCGCGCGGACCTCGGCCGCGACCGTCCGCTGCGATGGCGGCATCCCCGCGAGCGCCTGCGTGAGCGCCTGATAGTCGGCACCGATCGCGGCCAACAGGCGCAGCATGCTGTCGATGACGGCCGGCAGCCGCGTCCGCGCGCGGCGAACCTGCGCGACGAATGCGTCGCGGTCGCGCGGCAGCGGATCATCGCCGATGAACGCCCGATCGGTTACGGCAACGCGGGCGTCGTCCTGCAGCTTGTCGAGCGCCATCGCGCCGCGCAGCTGCAAGCCGATCGTCGTCCATGCAGGCGCATTGCGCAGCGGCCTCAGCAGCGCATCGCCCAGTTCCAAGGCGATCAGGCGGGCGACGCCGCGGCGCGTGGCCGTCTCCGCCGCGACCTCCGTATCGAGCAGCATCAGCGCCACGCCGTCCGTCTCGTCGACGAGTGCCGGATACCCGGTCACGCGCTGGCCGCCGCTTTGCGTCGTCAGCGACTGCGGCAGCTCGCCGAAATCCCACTGTCGCAATCCCTTGCGCTCGAATGCCGGACCACCGGCTGCGAACGACAGTTGCGCCGCCTCGCGCAATCGCTGCTGCAACGAAGCGAGGTCGCGGTCGATCGCGATCTCCTCGCCGGCGGCGTCGACCACGCGCACGTTGACTCGCAGATGTGCGGGCAAGTCGATCGCCGCCAGCGCCGCAGGCGTCGGCGCATCGCCGAGGCGCGCGCCGATGTAATCGCGCAAGGCGTCGAGCAGTGCGTCATCCGCGGCGCGTGGACGCACGAGGAATTCGGTGACGGTCTCGGCGACGGGGATCAGCCGGTTGCGCCATGTCTTGGGCAAGGCCTTGATCACGTGCGTCACCTTGTCGCGAACCATGCCGGGGACGAGCCACGACAGCGTCGCCGCATCGACCTGGTTCAGCCGGGCCAGCGGTACCGCCAGCGTCAGGCCGTCGAGCGGGTGGCCGGGCGCGAAGCGGTAGTCGAGCGGAAAGTCGCCACCCGCGACGTGCAACGTCTCCGGAAACAACGCTTCGGTCACCGCCGCCGCCGAATGGCGCATCAGCGCGTCGCGCGTCAGGAAGAGCCGCCTGGGCTCGGTGCGCTCGGCGGTGGCCCGCCATTCCTCGAACGCCGCACGCGAGAAGATCTCACCGGGAATGCGCTCGGCATAGAAGGCGGCGATCGCGTCCTCGTCGACGAGCACGTCCTCGCGCCGCGCCTTGTGCTCGAGTCCGGCGACATCCTCGATCAGCGCGCGATTGTGGCGCACGAACGGAGCGTCGACGCCAAGCCGATCGCCGACGAGCGCCTCGCGAATGAACACGGCGTGTGCCTCGCCCGGCGCCAGCCGTCCATACGCGACAGGCCGTCGCGCGACCAGCGTAAGGCCGTACAACTGCACGCGCTCCGCGGCAACGACGTCGCCGCGCGCGTCGTCCCAGTGCGCGTCGAAATGGTCGCGCGTCACGCGGTCGCCGGCAACGGCCTCGATCCACTCCGGCTCGATGCGACCGGCGCAGCGTGCAAAGAGGCGCGACGTCTGGGTGAGCTCGGCGGCGAGGACCCACTTGGGCGGCTTTTTCGCCAGCCCCGATCCCGGGTGCAGGAAAAACCGGATGCCGCGCGTGCCATCGAACTGCCCGCCCAGCGTCGCGGCGGGCTCGGACTTGACACCGATGTTGCCGAGCAGGCCGGCGAGCAGCGTCCGATGGATCGTCGCATAGCGCGCGACATCGATCGTCGCCGGGAGCTTCGCGTCGATCGTCCACCCCGCGTCGGTCAATACGGCGACGAGCTGCGCATGGACGTCGCGCCATTCGATCATCCGCAGGAAGGAGACGAAGTGCGCGCGGCACGCGTCGACGCGCTTGCGATGCGACAGCGCCTTCTGTGCGGGGCTGTCGAAGAATTCCCACAGCGCGATCAGCGACAGGAAATCGGACCGGTCGTCGCGAAACTGCAGATGCGCCTGGTCAGCTGCCTGCGCGCGCTCGAGCGGCCGCTCGCGCGGATCCGGCACGGAGAGCGCGCTGGCGATGACGAGCGCCTCGGCGAGGCATCCGGCGTCGCGCGCGGCGAGCACGATGCGGCCGATCCGCGGATCGAGCGGCAGCTTCGCGAGCTCGCGGCCCAGCGGCGTCAGCGCACGCGCCGCATCGACGGCGTCGAGCTCCTGCAACAGCTGGTAGCCGTCGCTGATCGCCCGCGGCGACGGCGGATCGAGAAACGGAAACGCGGTGACGTCGCCGAGCGCAAGCGACGCCATCTGCAGGATCACCGCCGCAAGCGAGCTGCGCAGGATCTCCGGATCGGCGTGCGCCGCGCGCGCCGCGTAATCGTCGTCGCCGTACAGTCGCACGCAGATGCCGTCCGCAACGCGGCCGCAGCGCCCGGCGCGCTGGTTGGCCGACGCCTGCGCGATCTTCTCGATCTGCAACAGCGTCGTCTTGTTGCGCACCGAGTAGCGCTTGACGCGCGCAAGTCCGCTGTCGATCACGTACCGAATGCCCGGCACCGTCAGCGACGTCTCGGCGACGTTCGTCGCGAGCACGATCCGTCGGCCCCGCGACGTCGCGAAAACGCGCTGCTGCTCTTCCACGGTGAGACGCGCGTAGAGCGGCAGCAGCTCCAACTCACTCGCGTAGGGACGCCGCGCGAGCGAGCGCCGCAGCACGTCGGCGGTCTCGCGGATCTCACGCTCGCCGGGCAGGAACACGAGCACGTCGCCGGGTGCTGTGCGCCACAAGTCCTCGACAGCGCCCGCGATGGCCTCTTCGAGCTCTTCCTCGTCGTCGGCCTCGGCATCGCCCGAGCCAAGCGGGCGATAGCGGATCTCGACGGGGAACGTGCGCCCCGACACCGTGATCACCGGCGCCGGACCGGCCGGCGTCGCGAAGTGGCGCGCGAAGCGCTCGGCGTCGATCGTTGCCGACGTGATGACGAGCTTCAAGTCGCGGCGGCGGACCAGCAGTCGTTGCAGGTAGCCGAGCAGGAAGTCGATGTTGAGGCTGCGCTCGTGCGCCTCGTCGACGATGATCGTGTCGTAGCGCGACAGATCGCGGTCGCCCTGCGTCTCGGCGAGCAGGATGCCGTCGGTCATCAGCTTGACGTACGCATCGGGCCGCGTCTTGTCGGTGAAGCGCACCTTGTAGCCGACCGCATCGCCGAGCGGCGTGCCGAGCTCCTGCGCGATGCGCGAAGCGACGGCGCGCGCGGCGATCCGTCGCGGCTGCGTGTGGCCGATGAGCCCGCGCTCGCCACGGCCGGCGTCGAGGCATATCTTCGGCAACTGCGTCGTCTTGCCGGAGCCGGTCTCACCCGCCACGATGACGACAGGGGAGTCACGAATCGCCTGCGCGATGTCCGCAGCGCGCTGCGCCACCGGCAGCTCCGGCGGATACGTGACCCGCGGTTTCCGCGCAGCGCGTGCGGCACGTGCGGCAACCGCGCGGTCGACGTCGGCGGCGATGCGCTGCCATTCGATCGCATCCACGCGCCCGTTGCGCGCCCGCTCGATACGCGCGCGCAGCTTTCGCTCGTCGGCGTAGAGCGCGTCGCGAACCCGCGTCAGCAGGCGGTCGGCGGTCGACATCGGGCTACGTGTGTTGCTCCACTCGATCCGCAGCAACGCCTTTCGCAGCGCGAAGGGTCAGGGCGCTGCAACCGGCGCGGCGCGTCGCAGGTAGCGAGTGAGCCACGCGGCTACGCAGACGGTGACGATGGCGGCGGCGGCGAACGGCAGCCATGCCGCGGCCTGCGCGGCCTTGACGGCACCTGTCATCAGCACGACGGTTGCGGCGAACGCCGGCACGAGTCGCGCGTCGTAGCGCAGCAACAGCAGCAGCACCGCCGCAGCGGCCGCGCCCGCGATCACGCCGGCAATCAATGCACCGGCGGGGTTGCTCCGGCCGTCGACCAGTGCCGCCGCGCACTCGAGCGCGACTACGACGACGATCGCCAGCCACAGCCGCTCAGAGAATCCGCGTGTCAGTCGCGCGACGACATAGACGACGAAGAGCTCGAGGCTTGCGAAGCCCATGAATCCGAGGCCCGACACAACCCCGCCCGCCAATGGAAACGCCTGCGACTGCCACGACGAAGACGGCCAGCGGGGCACGTCCGGCGTCGCGAGCGCGCCCAACGCGGCCTGCAGCCCCACGACGAACGCACCGGCCGCGATAGCAGCAAGTACGGCGGGCCAGCGGCCGATGCGGTCGAGTGGCGGCGTCATCCGCGCGCCGAATGAACCCACACCCGCGCATAACCCGGCCAGCAATCCGCCGAGCAACGCGGCAGCCACGCCCCCCAGGATCTTCGTCGTCAACTGCGACGCGACGGGTTCGGTCGTCAGGAGCCGCATCGCGATCGACGGCCAGTTGTTGGCGGCCGACAGCATGGCGATCACCAGCGTGACGGCGAACACGATCCATGCGAGTCGCGCATCGACGCGATGCTTGACGAAGCCGACGATGCCGACGACGAGCGCGGCAAGCCCGGCCGCGAAAAACACGACCACCGCAGCCAGCCCAACCACCTGCAACCGGTTGTCGCGCTCCTCTTCGGCACGCGTCCACGTCTCGGGCACGTGCACGAAACGCCCGGCACCCGAGATCGCGTCGCCGCTGATCGTGACGATGTACCGTGCCTCGCCGCCCGCACCCACGACGATGCGCGGGTCACCGAAGACGAACGACCAATCGGTGCGCGCCGGCCGTTGCTGCTCATCGGCCGCGACGACGTGCAGCGGCGTCGCGTCGACGCCGAAGCGCATCTGCAGCGCCCGTTGCGCCAGTGCCTGCGCCGCCTCACGCGGGAGGTGGGCGCCGGCACGCGCTTCCGGCAACGCGTGCGTCATCGCGCGCACGGCACCGTCGTCGGTGATCGCGACGCGCCACTCCTCCGCGCGCTCGGCGACGTCGCCGCCGAACATCGCGTAGCGAACTTCCCAGAACGGCGGTGCGAGCACCGTGCCGACGAGGCGCCGATACGCTTCGGGGCCTGCTTCGCGCCAGACGAACTTGTGCCACGTCCACTGCTGCGGGTCTTCGCTCGCGAGCTTGACGGCGGCGAACCGCTGCCACTGCGGACCGGGCGTCATGCCCTGCGCGGCGATCGCCGCGTCCGCCGCCGCGATCGCACGGTCACGGTCGAGCGTCAGCGGCTGCACGTCGGCGGCAACGGGTGCCCACACCGCCCAGGCAACGACGCCCGCGATGCCGAGCGCCGGCACGGCGCGCTGAAACGCGGTGGACAGGCGACCGGCCGCCAGCGCACGCGCCGCGGGCCGATCGCTTTGCGGTGCGACGGCTCGCCATGCAGCATTGCGAAGACTGTCGGGCAACTCATGCCACCCGCCGGCCTGCGCGCGGCGCCACGCGATGACGAACAGCGGCACGGCGGCCGCCGCGATCACCAGCAGTTGCTGCAATCGTGCTCCGGGCGCGTCCAGCAGGAACAGCGGAATGGAGAACAGCGCGAGATCGAACGTCGCATGCAACAGAATCGTGGGCAACAGGCCGAAGCGCAGGTAGATCAGCGCCCAGACGATCGATGGCAGGATGAGCTCGACCGGGCGCGAATACGCGGGAAACCCCGGATAGTTCGCATGCGCGCCGCCGAATACCAGCGCCTGCACGAGCACGGCAATGGCGATGCCCGTCGTCCGGTGCCCGTAGCGACCACCGATCAGCGCACCGAGCGATAGCGGAATCGCGCGGAATACGCACTCCTCCATGAAGCCGGCCTGCAGCGAGATCGCGATCGGCGTCAGCGCGGGAATCGCCGAGCCGAGGATGTTGGGATCGGTCAGCACCTCGGACGGCTGCCACCAGCCGAGCCAGCGATTCGTCGCGTAGTAGAACGTCGCGACGAGCGCCAACTCGAGCGGCACGAACAGGTAGCCGCCGAGCGTGCGGCCGACGATCGCCGGCGTCGGCGCGGCGTCGCGCGACCACAATCGCCATAGCTGCGGATGATGCGGGAATGCCCGGCGCGTCAGGCTCTCGGCAGCCATGAACACGAGCGCGTACGCGAGCCCGCCGGCCACGGCAATCAGCAGCGCAAGCCCGCCCTGCTTCGCCCAGAACGTCGTGACTGTCTCCGTCGTGTCGGCGCCGAACCATCCGCTGCCCGACGCGGCGAGCGAGCTTGCCGCGAGCAGCGTGCCGACGACGAGTCCCGCACCGATCGGCGGCCGCCAGACGAGCCAGTGCGCGCGCGCGAGCCACAGCACGGCGAGAATGCAGCCGCCGATTCCGTAGAGCACGCCTGCGGAGACGCTGGCGAGCGTCGCGATCAGGTTGTTCGCGCTGCGCAGCTCCTGGTAGCGGCGGGCGAACGACTCGGGCACATGGACGAACGGCGCGATGCCCGTCAATTCGTCGCCGGAGACGACGAGCGTCAGGCGGATTCGCGCGTCGCCGATCGGCTCCGGCTGCTCGTACGTGAAGCTTTGGTCGACGCGACCGGATGTCTGCGTGCGCTGCGCCTGCTCGAGGAAGCGATAGCGTCCGACATCGACGCCGAAGTCGGTTCGGGCCTGCGTTTCTGCGAGCGCGCGCGCCGCCGCGGGATCGAGCGCCTTGCGTGCCGCGTCGTGCACGTAATCCTCGGGGAGCCGGCGCGCGAATCCGGACGCGGTGCCGTCGGGCTTCAGCCTGACGATCGTCTCGTCGATCGAGCCGAGCGTGAATAGCCGCACTTCCCACCAGTACGGGCTGTAGCGATCGCCCTGCGTCAGCGCCGCGAACGCGCGCTTGCCGCCGCCTTCGAGCTCGATGTAGTTCTGCGCCGTCGCATCGTGCGCGAAGCGCGCGACGACCCGTGCGCCCTCCGGGGTCAGGTGAAGGCGCATCGCAAGCGTGCGCGCCGCGGCGATCGCCTCGTCGCGAGAGATCTTGATGTCGAGGTTGACGATCGGGATGGCGAGCGGAAACAGTCGCACGGCGACGAAGAGCGCAGCCGCCGATGCGATCGCGTAGAGGATCCAGAAGGAGCGGTGCCGCGTGATGCCTGTCATGCCGGATTTCCATCGTTGTGCGGCGTGGCGCGAATCGACTCCGCATCCGTGGCGGGCACGCCGACGACGCCGCGCTGGACGAGATCGGCGAAAGCGGCCTCGCCGATGCCGAGCGTCGTGCGCAGCACGTCGCGCGAATCCTGGCCGAGCACCGGGGGCGCCGCAGTGTACGACAACGGACTGCCCGAAAACCGCAGCGGTGCGCGCACCTGCGGCACCGACCCTGCGAGCGGATGCGGTAAGTCGATTTTCATCCCGCGGGCTTCGACCTGCGGATCGCGGAGCACCTGGTCGATCCGATTGATCGGACCGCACGGGATGCCCGCGCGTTCAAGGTCGGCGAGCCAACGTGACTGCGGCCGCGCACGCATCACAGCGGCGATCAGCGGGACGATCGTGTCGCGCTGCCGCACGCGCGCTGCGTTGGTCGCGAAGCGCGGATCCGTCGCCCATTCGGGCCGCGCCGCGATGTCGCAGAACTTGCGGAATTGTCCGTCGTTACCCACGGCGACGATCACGTGGCCGTCGGCGCACTCGAACACCTGGTAGGGCACGATGTTCTGGTGCGCGTTGCCGGCGCGCTCCGGCGCGACACCACCGATCAGATAATTCATGTTCATCACCGACATCATCGCGACCGACGAGTCGAACAGGCAAGCGTCGATCCACTGGCCCTGCCCGGTGCGATCGCGGTGAGCAAGGGCTGCCAGCAGCGCCGCGGACGCGTACATGCCGGTCATCAGGTCGGTGATCGCTACGCCGGCTTTCTGCGGCCCGCCGCCGGGAAGATCGTCGCGCTCGCCGGTGACGCTCATGAACCCGGACATGCCCTGGATGATGAAGTCATAGCCGGCGCGATCTGCGTAGGGGCCGTCCTGGCCAAAGCCGGTGATCGACGCATAGACGAGGCGCGGATTGATCGAAGCGACGCTGGCGTAGTCGAGCCCGTATTTCGAAAGGCCGCCGACCTTGAAGTTCTCGACGAGCGCATCGGCGTCGCGGGCGAGCGCCAGCACGAGGTCGCGACCCTCGGGCCGCGTGAAGTCGATCGCGACCGACCGCTTGCCGCGATTGCACGCCAGGTAATACGCGGCTTCCCCCGTGTCCCGGCCGGCGGTGTCCTCGAGAAACGGCGGCCCCCACGCTCGCGTGTCGTCGCCGGTTACCGGTTTCTCGACCTTGATCACCGTCGCACCGAGGTCGGCGAGCAGCTGCGTACACCACGGCCCGGCGAGCACGCGTGACAGATCGAGGATCGTCAGGTGCGCCAGCGGTCCCGGCATCAGTCGACTCTGAATGCGCGCGGTGCGCGCCCCGCGTTCACGCAGGCACGAACGCGCGCGCTCAGGCCTTCAGCGACGTCAGCACCTCGTCGAGCATCTTCTTGGCGTCGCCGAACAGCATCCGGTTGTTCTCTTTGTAGAACAGCGGATTGTCGACACCCGCGTAGCCCGACGCCATGCTGCGCTTCATCACGATCGAGGTCTTCGCCTTCCACACTTCGAGCACGGGCATGCCGGCTATCGGGCTCGTCGGATCGTCCTGCGCCGCCGGGTTCACGATGTCGTTCGCGCCGATGACCATCGCAACATCCGTGTCGGGAAAGTCCTCGTTCAACTCGTCCATCTCGAACACGATGTCGTACGGCACTTTCGCTTCGGCGAGCAGCACGTTCATGTGGCCGGGCATGCGTCCCGCCACCGGGTGGATGCCGAAGCGGACGTTGACGCCTTTCTCGCGCAGCAATTTGGTGATCTCGTAAACGGTGTGCTGCGCCTGTGCGACCGCCATGCCGTAGCCGGGAACGATGATCACGTTCTTGGCGTCGCGCAGCAGCTCGGCGGTTTCCGGCGCGAGGATCGGCGTCACCTCGCCGGCCGGAACGATCGCGCCCTTGGCGGCCGGCGCGCTGCTGTCGGTGCCGAAGCCGCCTGCGATCACGCTCAGGAAATTGCGGTTCATCGCGTTGCACATGATGTACGACAGGATGGCACCGCTCGAGCCGACCAGCGCACCGGTCACGATCAGCAAATCGTTGCCCAGCATGAATCCCGTGGCCGCCGCCGCCCACCCGGAATAGCTGTTCAGCATCGACACGACGACCGGCATGTCGGCGCCGCCGATCGCCATCACCATGTGGATACCGAACAGCAGCGCGACGATCGTCATCACGATCATCGGCAACATCGCGCCAGCCACGCTATGCGCGTTGACGAACACGAAGCCGAAATAGAGAACGATTAGGAGACCCGCGAGGTTCAGCCAGTGCCGGCCCGGAAGCAGCACGGGCTTGCCGCTGATCCGGGCGGACAGCTTGCCGAATGCGATCACCGAGCCCGAGAACGTGACGGCGCCGATCAGCACGCCGATGTACATCTCGATCTCGTGGATCGAGTTCTCGGCCGGCGTCAGGTTCGTGGACACCGCAGGATCGATGAAGTTGGCGTAGCCCACCAACATCGCGGCGAGGCCGACGAGGCTGTGCATCAGCGCGACGAGCTCGGGCATCTGCGTCATCTGCACGACGCGCGCGGCGTAGAGACCGATCGCCGCGCCGACGATCATCGCGGCGATGATGTACGGCAGGCCGGCGGACATGACCTGCGTGCCGAACACGGTGGCGACGACGGCGATCGCCATGCCGATCATGCCGTACACGTTGCCGCGGCGCGACGTCTCCTGGTTGGACAAGCCGCCCAGGCACAGGATGAAGAGGATCGCAGCGCCCAGGTAGGCGATCATCGAGAGTCCGGAGGTCATGTTCGGGCTCTCTCTATTTGCGGAACATGGCCAGCATGCGCCGGGTGACGGCGAAGCCGCCGAACATGTTGATCGTCGCAAGCGCGACGGCCGCCACCGACAGCCAGCGTATCCACTGGTTCGGCCGTCCGAGGTCGGCGGATATCTTCGTCAGATCCGGCGCGATCTGCACCAGCGCGCCGATCGCGATGATGCTGGACACCGCGTTGGTGACGCTCATCAGCGGCGTGTGCAGCGCGGGCTTCACGTTCCACACCACCATGTAGCCGACGAAGCACGCCAGCACGAACACCGTGAAGTGTCCGAGAAAGCTCGCCGGCGCGAAGCGTCCGATCAACAGGAACAGCAGCGCGCCCACGCCGAACAGCACGGCGGTCTTCGTGCCGGACATCGGTGCGCTGGCCTCGCCGTGGCCTTTCGCCTTCGGCGGCGCGACGACCGGCTTGGCAGCCGCTGCGGGCGGCGGCGCGGCGGACAGCTTCGGCGGTGGTGGCGGCCACGTGACCTCCCCGTTGTTGATCACCGTCGTGCCGCGCAGCACCTCGTCCTGCATGTCGATTGCGATCGTGTCGCCTTCGATGCTCTTGGTCTTGACCAGGTCATCGGTCAGGCGCAGCAGGTTCGTCGCGTACAGCGTGGACGCCTGCTTGGAGAGACGGCTCGGCAGGTCTTTGTAGCCGATGATCGTGACGCCGTGCCGGATGACGATTTCGCCTGGCACCGTAAGCTCGCAATTGCCGCCTTGCTCGGCCGCCATGTCGACGATGACGCTGCCCTGCTTCATCGACTTCACCATGTCCTCGGTGATGAGCTTCGGCGCCGGCTTGCCGGGAATCAGCGCGGTCGTGATGATGATGTCGACGTCCTTCGCCTGCTTGGCGAACACTTCGCGTTGCGCCTTCTGGAAGCCTTCGCTCATCACTTTGGCGTAGCCGCCGACGCCGCTGCCTTCCTCGACGTAGTCGACGGGGACGAACTCGCCGCCCAGCGATTTGATCTGGTCGGCAACCTCCGGCCGTGTGTCGTTGGCGCGCACGATCGCGCCCAGGCCCGATGCCGCGCCGATCGCGGCGAGGCCGGCCACGCCCGCGCCGATGATGAACACCTTGGCCGGGGGCACCTTGCCGGCGGCCGTGATCGAGCCGGTGAAGAAGCGGCCGAACGCGTGCGCGGCTTCGATGACGGCGCGATAGCCACCGATATTGGCCATCGACGACAGCGCGTCGAGCTTCTGCGCGCGCGAGATGCGCGGCACGCTGTCCATCGCGAGCACCGTAGCCTTGCGCGCCGCGAGCGCCTGCAACAGATCGGGGTTCTGCGCGGGCCATATGAAGCTGACCAGCATGCCGCCCTCGCGCAGCAGGGCCACTTCGTCGCTGTCCGGACCGCGCACCTTGAACACGATGTCGGAAGTCGCCCAAAGCTCCGCGCGATCGGCGACGATCTCGGCCCCTGCGGCGCGGTAGGCGTCGTCCGCGATCTGCGCGGCATCGCCTGCACCCGCCTCCACGGCAACGCGAAAGCCGTGCTTGATCAGCTTCTCGACGACATCGGGAACCGTGGCGACGCGCTTCTCGCCCGGAAAGACCTCGCGCGGAACTCCGATCAGCAATGACATTGGCTTCCCCTTGAGAGCCGAATCCGGGCACCGCGCGGCGGCGCCGGCCCGTCGTGCCGTCGGACGGGCACGGTCGGACGGCGTCCGCAATAAACGCGTCGGATCATATCAGCGCCGCGAGTGCTGCGCCGAGTTCGGTCGTGGAGGCACGCCCGCCTAAGTCGGGTGTTCGTGGCGCCGTCGGATCCGCGAGCACTCGCTCGATCGCCGCGACAATCGCGCGCGCGGCCTCTGGATGACCCAGGAACTCGAGCATCATCGCACCCGACCATATCTGGCCGATCGGATTCGCGATGCCCTTGCCGGCGATGTCGGGTGCCGACCCGTGCACCGGTTCGAACAGCGATGGGAACGTTCGCTCGGGGTTGATGTTGCCCGATGGGGCGATGCCGATGGTTCCGCAGACCGCGGGACCGAGATCGGACAGGATGTCGCCGAACAGGTTCGACCCGACGACGACATCGAAATACTGCGGACGCTGCACGAAGTGCGCAGCCAGGATGTCGATGTGGAACTGGTCGACGCGAACGTCCGGGTAGTTCGCCGCCATCGCGCGAAACCGCTCGTCCCAGTACGGCATCGTGATCGAGATGCCGTTCGATTTGGTCGCCGACGTCACGTGCCGCTGCGGCCGCTTTGCCGCCAGCTCGAACGCGAATTTCAGGATGCGGTCAACACCCTTCCGCGTGAAGACGGATTCCTGGAACACGATCTCGCGGTCGGTGCCGTCGAACAGCCGGCCGCCCACCGATGAGTACTCGCCTTCCGTGTTTTCGCGTACCACGACGAAGTCGATGTCGCCCGGCTTGCGGTTCGCAAGCGGCGTCGCGATGCCGGGCATCAGCCGGCACGGGCGCAGGTTGACGTACTGGTCGAAGCGGCGCCGGAACTGGATCAGCGAGCCCCACAGCGACACGTGATCGGGTACCGTCGCGGGCCAGCCGACGGCGCCGTAGAAGATCGCGTCGAATTGGGACAGTGTCTCGAACCAGTCCTCGGGCATCATGCGCCCGGTGCGCGCGTAGTAGTCGCAGTTCCAGTCGAAATGCGCGAACTCGAACGCGATACCGAAGCGCGACGCCGCGGTCTCGAGTGCGCGCAGTCCCTCCGGTACGACTTCCTTGCCGATCCCGTCGCCCGGCATGACAGCGATGCGATGCGTTTTCATCGAGGGCCCGACACGGTCGGCGAATGGGTGCCGCATTATAGAAGGTGTCCAAACTGGCGCACGCATCGGCCATTCGATCGATCGCCGGGTTCGCGCTTGCGGCGCTACGATCGTCCGCATCATCATCAACCGACTGAAGGAGATCATCGTGCGCGAAAGTCGCTACTGGATCGGCGTCGTATCGCGGGATCACGTCGCGAACGCCGTGGCCCACGGCTTCGTCCAGTTGAATCACGGCAAGGCGGCACCGCTCGAACGGTTGCAGCCCGGCGACGGGTTCGCGTTCTACTCGCCGCGCGAGTCCTATCCGGATGGCGCGATACTGCAGGCGTTCACCGCGATCGGCCGTGTGGCCAACGGCGACGTCTACGAGGCGACGATGCCCGAGCTCGGCACCATCTCCCGGCGCGACGTTGCATTTCTCGATGCGACGCCCGCGCCGATCCGCCCGCTGATTCCGCAGCTGACGTTCATCCGCAGCAAAACGCACTGGGGTGCGGCGTTTCGCTTTGGCCTGGTACGCGTGCCGCGCGAGGACTTTGCGACGATCGCCACCGCGATGGGCCGCGACGCCGCTGTCGACTTCACGTGACGGCGCTCGTCCACGCGAGCCGTTGCGTGGCCCGCACGCTACAATCGCGGCCCGCCCCAACCACCGCAGTCCCAAAGCTTTCCTTGTCCGATCGACGCTCCGCGCTGCACACGCGCGCGATCCTGTTCATGGTCGTCGCAGCGATCTGCTGGTCGTCGGGTGGTCTGCTCGTGCGCCAACTGTCGATCGTCGACGCGTGGGAGATCGTCTTCTGGCGCAGCCTGTTCATGACGATCTTCGTCGTCGGCGTGCTCGTCGCCCTGCACGGCCGTGCAATGCCGCGTGCGGTTCGCGATGCCGGCATGCCCGGTGTCGTCGCCGGCGCGTTCCTGGCGGGAACGTTTTTCTTTTTCATCGGCTCGCTGACGCGCACGACGGTGGCGAATACGAACATCCTGATGAGCGTCTCGCCGTTTCTCGCCGCACTCGCGGCGCGGGGAATCCTGAAGGAACCCGTGCCGCGGCGCACGTGGATCGCGATGATCGTCGCGTTCGCGGGCATCGTCGTCATGTTCGCGCAGACCGCCGATGCGGGCCGCCTGACCGGCAACCTGCTGGCGCTCGGCGTGTCATGCTGCTTCGCGGCGCAGGTCACCGTGCTGCGGAAGTTCCATGCGAGCGTCGACATGCTGCCGCAGGTGATGATCGCGGGGATTCTTTCCGCCGTCGCGGCCGGCGCGCTCACGCCGGCGTTTGCGGCCACGCCGCGCGACCTCGCGATCCTCGCCGTGATGGGGTGTGTGCAACTCGGCACCGGCTGCCTGCTCGCCACGGCGGCATCGAAACATCTGTCCGCAACCGAGCTCGGGCTCCTCGCATTGCTCGAGCCCATCCTCGGGCCGATCTGGGTCTGGGTCCTGATGAGCGAGCATCCGGGTGCCGCCACGCTCGCCGGGGGCGCGATCGTGCTGGCGGCCGTCTTCGCCAACGAGGCATTCGGCGCGTGGCGCGGGCGCGCGTCGGCGGTGACCTGAATGGAAGTGGCCGGCGCAGGTCCCGGCCGTGACCGCGGATACCGCGGTGGCGTGCGCTATGATGCGCCGAACATTCCACCCGATCCGCCCCGATGAAGCAGACGTTCCTCGATTTCGAGCAGCCGATCGCCGAGCTCCAGCAGAAGATCGACGAGCTGCGCTATGTGCACGAGGATTCCGCCGTCGACATCTCCGACGAGATCACGCGGCTGACGAAGAAAAGCCAGCAGCTTACGAAAGACATCTACAGCAAGCTGTCGGCGTGGCAGATCGCGCAGGTCGCGCGCCATCCGCAGCGTCCGTACACGCAGGATTACATCAACGGCATGTTCGCCGAATTCCGCGAGCTGCACGGCGATCGAACGTATGCCGACGATCCGGCGATCATCGGCGGGCTCGCCCGATTCAACGGCGTGCCCTGCATGGTGATCGGCCAGCAGAAGGGCCGCGACACGAAGGAGAAGATCCACCGCAACTTCGGCATGCCGCGGCCCGAGGGTTACCGCAAGGCGCTGCGCCTCATGAAACTCGCGGAGAAGTTCGGACTGCCGCTGTTCACGTTCGTCGACACGCCTGGCGCCTATCCCGGCATCGGCGCCGAGGAACGCGGGCAGTCGGAGGCGATCGGTCGCAGCCTCTACGAGATGGCGGGTCTGCGCGTGCCGGTGCTCGTCACCGTCATCGGTGAAGGCGGATCGGGCGGCGCGCTGGCGATCGCGATCGGCGACGTGACGCTGATGCTCCAGTACTCGACGTACTCGGTCATTTCGCCGGAAGGCTGTGCGTCGATTCTCTGGAAATCGGCGGAGCACGCCGCGGAGGCCGCCGAGACGCTCGGCATCACCGCCGTGCGGCTGAAGCAGCTCGGGCTCGTCGACAAGGTCGTCAACGAGCCGGTCGGCGGCGCGCATCGCGACCACGCGGCGATGATGGTCTCGCTGAAAAAGGCACTGACCGAGGCGCTGCGCCAGTTGCAGGAGCAGACGATCGACGCGCTCGTCGAGGCGCGCGAGGACAAGATCCTGGCTTATGGACGCTACAAGGAGATTCCCGCCGGCTGACGACGGTTCGCCGCACGCTGCGCTGCAGGCCGCCGTCGCGCGCGCGATCGCGGCCGCGCTGCCGGCTCGCGGATGCGTCGCGGTGGCACTGTCGGGCGGCCGCGACTCCGTCGTGCTTTTCGACGCAACGCTTGCCGCGGCGACGCGGGAGCAGTTCCGCGTCGTCGCGCTGCACGTCGACCATGGACTGTCGCCGAACGCCTCGCGATGGGCGCAGTTCTGCCGGACGCTTTGCGCAGAGCGCGGCGTCGCGTGCGACGTTGCGAACGTGGCCGTCGAGCGCGGCGCGCGGATCGGCGTCGAGGCCGCAGCGCGATCCGCCCGCTACGCCGCCCTTGCGCGGCTTGCACGCGATCAGGGTGCTGCGGCCGTGCTGCTCGCCCACCACGCCGACGACCAGGCCGAAACACTGTTGCTGCAACTCCTGCGCGGTGCCGGCCCGCGTGGGCTTGCCGCGATGCCCGCCGCGCGCTTCGACGGCGTGTGGTGGTTGCGGCCATGGCTCGACGTGCCACGCGCAGCCCTCGACGATTACGCCGGATCGCGCGGCCTGCGCCACATCGACGACGAATCCAACGCGGATGCACGCTATCGTCGCAACGCGTTGCGCAGCGCCGTCGTGCCGGCGCTGCGCGATATCGCACCCGGGTATCCGGCTACGCTCGTGCGGGCCGCGGAACTGCAGGCCGATGCCGCCGCGCTCCTCGACGACCTGGCCGCGCTCGACGCGCGCGATGCGTACGACGGCGCGACGCTCGATTGCGCCGTCTTCGCACGGCTCGACGCGCGCCGCGGGGCGAACGTGCTGCGGTGGTTCCTGCGCGAGCAGCACCTGCCGGCGGCGGCGCGAGCGCGCCTTGCCAACGCCCTTGCGCAGTTGCAGCGCAGCACTGCGGGCTCGCGGA
>Ga0207691_10003109_pt1 | contig 16204 bp, 15 predicted proteins | sample KBSM13metaG_FD_184327 | JGI IMG/M metagenome (GOLD analysis project Ga0207691, IMG submission 184327) | Miscanthus rhizosphere microbial communities from Kellogg Biological Station, Michigan, USA - KBS M1-3 metaG (SPAdes) (version 2) | ecosystem: Host-associated > Plants > Roots > Rhizosphere >... | reverse complement strand
CGGCCGAGGGCGATAACGGCGGTGTCTTGAATCGGTCCTCGCAGCTTCGCAACCGCCTCGATAGCGTCAAGGGCGTACGCCGCGTGCCGCCGACCGAGCGCCTCGATGACAGCGCTCCGAAAGAAATCCAGCCCGCGCCCGATCTCTCCGATAAGCGCCCGCTGTACCCGCATGTCTTCACCGAGCGCCGCAAGTGCAGAAACCACCGCCGGCCGAACGAACTCCGCCTGCTCGGTCTGAAGAGTGCTCAATAACGTGGGCGCGATGCTGGCGTCGGGATGCGCCTCGAGCCACTTGTAGGCGACTTCGCGGAGCCGGTCGTTGGCGTCGCGCAGCAGGCCGCGGACGAGTTCGGCGGTGCCGCGATCGTTGAACGACGACAGGACGATGAAGGCGCGGTACCTGACGAACTCGTCGCGATGCGTGCGCACGGCGGCAGTAAGGGCCGGCACTGCGTCCGCTGCCGGCAGCCGTCGAATGACCCGCGCGGCATTCATCCGCGTCGAGTAATCCAGTGAAGAAAGATTGGAAATCTGCGTGGAAAGATTAGCCACGGCGGGTTGCGCCGCGGGAACGCCGATCGACACCACCGTGGCGATGAGCGCGACGCCGACGAGCCGGGGCATCGTGTGTCGGCGTCGCCGATCAGCTGACGACGGTGTCTTTCTCGAACGACAGAGCGGCATGATCTGGTTCGGCAACAGGCGCCGCAGGTCCAGGATTGAGCTTGAGCGCAAGCTGCAGGTACTTAGCTTCATCACGAGGAAATGCGACCGGATAGATCCCTGTGTAGCACGACGTGCAGTAACTCGAGCTGCCGCCTCTCACCGCCCCCGTCAGCCCTTCGAGGCTCAGATACGCGACGCTGTCGGCGTCCACGTACTTCCGGATCTCCTCGAGTGTGTGCGTCGCGGCAATCAACTCCGAGCGCCTGGGCGTGTCCACTCCGTAAAAGCACGGCGACACCGTCGGCGGACAACTGATGCGCATGTGCACCTCACGTGCACCGGCGCTGCGTACCATGCGCACGATCTTCCGGCTGGTAGTTCCACGGACGATGGAATCGTCCACGAGGACGACGCGCCGGCCTTCGAGAATACTGCGCACCGGATTCAGCTTGACCCTGACGCCGAAATGCCTGATCGACTGCTGGGGCTGGATGAACGTCCGGCCGACGTAGTGGTTGCGAATCAGGCCCATCCGCATGGGCAGGCCGGCGGCCTCTGCGTATCCAACCGCCGCGCACACGCCCGAATCGGGAATCGGCACGACGACATCCGCAGGCACTCCCGACTCCCGCGCCAGGCGTCGGCCGAACTCGGTGCGGACTTCGTTCACGCTCTCGCCAAACACATAGCTGTCGGGTCGCGAGAAATACACGTGCTCGAACACACATTGCGATTGGCGCGCGGGCGGATACGGCTTCACCGACTTGAGGCCATGCGGACCGGCAATCACTACTTCCCCCGGTTCCACATCGCGCACATACGTGGCGCCGATCAAATCCATCGCGCACGTTTCCGAGCAGATCACCCACGCGTCGCCGAGCCGGCCAAGCGCAAGCGGACGGAAGCCGTGTGGATCGCGGACGCCGATGAGGCGATCCTTCGTCATCATTACCAGAGAAAACGCCCCGCGCACTTGCGAGATTGCCTCGATGATGGCGTTTTCGGCCCCGTCGACCTTTGCCCGGGCGAACAGGTGCACGATGACTTCGGTGTCGCTGTTGGTCTGAAAAATCGCGCCCTCGCGCACCAGCGAATCGCGGACTTCGAGCGCGTTGACGAGGTTGCCGTTATGTGCAACGGCCAGCTGCCCATGGGCGCTGTCGACCACAATCGGCTGTGCATTCGCGAGACGACTCTCGCCCGCCGTCGAGTAGCGGACGTGTCCGATCGCAAGGGGACCTGGCAGCTTGGCGATGGTGTCATCGTCGAAAGCTTCGTTGACATACCCCATCGCCTTCGAGACGCGGATCTGTACCCCGTCGGCTGAAGCAATACCCGCGCTTTCCTGTCCGCGATGCTGAAGCGCGTAGAGGCCGAGGTAGGTGAGCTTCGCGGCCTCCAAGTTGCCGTAGAGCCCGAACACTCCACACTCTTCCCTGAACTTATCAACCATCAGCAGGAGCCCTCAGCTCGACGATCGGGAGAGTTATTAGTGTACGGCTTCATGCAATAGCGCGGGCACGTTCAAAGTACTGCTCGAGACCGTTCGACCACAGAGCCTCGGAATCCGTCAGAGACTCGTCGAGGACCGCCCGGCCGTCGACGCTGATGCGAATCCGACTGCCGCCGACGGTACCGATTCTGACCGCCGGCACGTTCAGCGCGGCAGCCCTCGACAACACATCCTCGACCGCACCGGGCGCAACCGAGACAATCACCCGGGAGGCCGACTCGCTGAACAGCGCGGCGATGTCCGCAAACCCTTCGATTGTTTCGAGGCGTGACAACTCGGCCGACACGCCAAGGCCGGTGTCGAAGCAGCATTCCGCCAGCGCCACCGCGAAACCACCCTCCGCGCAATCGTGTGCCGACCGGATGAGGCCGGCAGCGATTCCATCCACGAGGAAGCGCTGCAAGGCCGCCTCGCGCGCCAGGTCGATTGCGGGCGGAACACCGCGCACGACCCCGTGGATAACCTTCAAATACTCGCTTCCGCCCAACTCGGCTCGGCTTTCTCCCAGCAGCACCACCGCGTCACCCGCGGTCTGGAACGTGCGCCGCGCGATGCGATCCGCGTCGTCAATCAGTCCGACGACACCGATGACCGGTGTTGGCAGGACCGCGCGCCCATCCGTCTCGTTGTAGAGGCTGACGTTTCCACCGGTGATCGGGACATCAAGCGCCCGGCATGCCGCGCCCATCCCTTCGATCGCACGGACAAACTGCCACATGACGTCTGGTTTCTCGGGATTTCCGAAGTTCAGGCAATTGGTAGCACCAATCGGCTGCGCGCCGGCGCACGCCACATTCCTCGCCGCTTCCGCAACCGCGTGCTGGGCGCCAACGAACGGGTCGAGATACACGAAGCGGCCATTGCAGTCGACCGAGAGCGCCAGCGCCCTGCGCGTGCCCTTGATCCGGACGACCCCGGCACCCATTCCAGGCAGGACGAGTGTGTTCGTGCGAACCATGTGGTCGTACTGGCGGTACACCCACCGCTTGCTGGCAGTCTCTGGTGCGGCGAGCAATCTCCGGAAGACGTCGCGGACCGCGAGCGGCTTCCCGAGGGATGCGAGGTCCAGCTGCTGCGCCTCCTTCAAGTACGAGGGTTCCGCGGTGGGCCGGCGGTAGCGAGGCGCTTCATCGGTGAGCGCTTTGTTGGGAATATCGGCGACGACTTCGCCTCGGTGCTTCACGCGCAGCCGACCGTCCGTCGTCACCTCGCCGATTCGAACCGCATGCAGGTCCCACTTTTCGAAAATCCGCTCGACCTCGCCTTCACGTCCGCGCTTCGCGACGAGCAGCATTCGCTCCTGGGACTCGGACAGCATGATCTCGTAAGGCGTCATCCCCGACTCGCGCTGGGGAACCAGCGACACATCGATTTCCACGCCAGCCCCACCACGCGAGCCCATCTCCGAAGAGGACGAGGTCAATCCTGCTGCGCCCATGTCCTGGATGCCAACCAGCGCGTCGGTCCGCATCACTTCGAGACACGCTTCAAGGAGCAGCTTTTCCATGAACGGATCGCCGACCTGCACAGCAGGCCGCTTCTCCGCCGACTTCTCGTCGAATTCCGCCGACGCCATCGTCGCGCCATGTATACCGTCGCGACCTGTCTTGGCGCCGACGTAATACACAGGGTTGCCAGCGCCTGAGGCAACGGCCTTCACGATCTCGGTTGCTTTCGAGGTGCCCAGACAGAACACGTTGACGAGCGGGTTGCCGGTATAGCTTTCGTCGAACCCGATTTCGCCGCCAACCGTTGGAATGCCGATGCTGTTCCCGTATCCGGCAATTCCGGCAACCACACCGGTCATCGTGCGGCGCACAAGCGGATCCTCGAGCGAACCAAATCGCAGCGAATTGAGCAGCGCGATAGGGCGCGCACCCATGGTGAAGATGTCACGGATGATCCCGCCTACACCTGTCGCCGCACCCTGATACGGCTCGATGAACGACGGATGGTTGTGCGATTCGATCTTGAAGATCGCCGCCAGCCCGTCACCGATGTCCACCGCTCCAGCGTTTTCGCCCGGTCCCTGCAATACGCGCTTACCCGACGTCGGCAGCGTCTTCAAATGCACGCGCGAGCTCTTGTAACTGCAGTGCTCGGACCACATTACCGAGAAGATGCCGAGCTCTGTCAGCGTCGGCTCACGGCCGAGTGTGTCGACGATGCGCTGATACTCGTCGAGAGTGAGCCCGTGCTGGGCGATGAGCTCGTTGGTGATGGTCATCGCGAGATCGCGAACGCTCCTTCTGAGACAGCTTTGACAGCCGATTCAAAGAGTACCAATCCGTCGGCACTCCCGACCGACAATTCACAAGCGCGCTCTGGGTGCGGCATCAAGCCGACGACATTGCGGCGCTCGTTGCAGAGCCCGGCGATGTTGTTCAGCGAGCCATTCGGGTTGGCTGCGGCGGTGCGCTGACCCGAGGCGTCAACGTAGCGGAAGACGACCTGCCGGTTCTTCTCCAAGCGAGCGAGGACGTCAGGTTCGGCGTAATAGTTCCCCTCGCCGTGTGCGACAGGGATTCTCAGCGCACGTCCCGGGGTGCACGCGATCGTGAACGGCGTATCGGTCTGTTCCACGTTCACATAGACGTGCTCGCAGTGAAAGTGCAGGCTTGCGTTACGCAGCATCGCCCCTGGCAGCATGCCCGCTTCGAGCAGCACCTGGAAACCGTTGCAGATGCCAAGCACCGGCCCGCCGCCATCCGCAAATCGCCTGACCTCCTGCATGATTGGCGAGAAGCGAGCGATGGCTCCCGTGCGCAGGTAATCACCGTGCGCGAACCCGCCTGGCAGGACCACCACATCCGCGCCTTTCAGACTGGTGTCCTTGTGCCAAATCAGCTCGGCCTGCTGACCAAGCACATGCTCGGCCGCATAGTGCGCATCGTGATCACAGTTCGATCCCGGAAAGACGACGATGGCAAACTTCATCGAGCCATCTCCGCGTGTGCCGCCGCATCCACTTCGATGCGATAGCTCTCAATGACCGGATTCGCGAGCAGCTTGTCGGCGGCCTCGGCGGCGACCCTGCGCGCCTCGTCGGGCGTCGACGCATTGATCTCGAGCTCGAAATACTTTCCCTGACGGACGTCCTTCACGCTCGCGTAACCGAGCGTGTGCAGCGCCTCCGCGACGGTGGTGCCTTGCGGGTCAAAAACAGACGGCTTGAGTGTGACGAACACGCGCGCACGCATCAGGCGTGAACCTCCTGCTGAACGAATACCCGGCCAAAGATGTCGTCGACGTGCTTCAACTGCTCATCGAGGTTGAAGGCTCGCTCGATTTCGTGGGCAGGCAGCACTGCGGTGACAGCGGCGTCCGAGAGCAGCAACTCCTTGAACTGACGCTGCTCGTGAAATGCCCGCATGGCATTGCGCTGCACCAATTCGTAGGCCTGCTCCCGGGAGGCGCCTCGTCGCGCCAGCTCGAGCAGCACGGTCCCCGAGAACACGACGCCGCGCGACAACTCGAGGTTGGCGCGCATGCGCTCCGGATAGACCACCATCCCCGCCACGATTCGCGTGAACCGACGGAGCATGTGATCCAGCGCGATAAAGCTGTCGGGGAGAATCACCCGCTCGACCGACGAGTGCGAGATGTCCCGCTCGTGCCAGAGTGCGTTGTTCTCAAATGCGGCGCCCGTATTTGCGCGGACCAGGCGCGCCAGTCCGACGATCTGTTCGCAGCCGATGGGGTTCCGCTTGTGCGGCATTGCCGACGAGCCCTTCTGCCCTTTTGCAAACGGCTCCTCGACCTCGCCGATCTCCGTCTTCTGGAGCCCGCGGATTTCCAGCGCAAACTTCTCGAGCGAAGACGCAGTGATAGCGAGCGCCGACAACAGCTCGGCGTGACGATCGCGCTGGATGACCTGCGACGTGACGGAATCGGGCTGCAGTCCCAATGTGCGGCAGGCATCCGCCTCGATCGAGGGCGGCAGGTGCGCGAACGTGCCAACCGCGCCGGACAGCTGCCCGACCGAGATCACCTCACGCGCGCGCCGAATCCGGTCGGCGTCGCGTAGCAACTCGGCGTACCAAAGGGCGAGCTTCACGCCGAAGGTCATCGGCTCAGCGTGCACGCCATGCGTACGGCCTATCATCGGCGTCCGCCGGTGCTCCTCGGCGCGCCGGTGAACAGCCTGCTTGAGGGCCTCGATGTTCTTGATGATGACATCGCAGGCTTCCCGCATCTGCAGCGCCTGCGCCGTGTCGATGACGTCCGATGACGTCAAACCGAAATGCAGCCACCGCGCGGACGGACCCACGTGCTCCGCTACCGCCGTGGTGAAGGCAATGACGTCGTGCTGAGTCGTGTGCTCGATTTCTTCGATGCTGGCGATGTCGAACCGTGCACGCTCACGAATGTCGCGCGCTGCGTCCGCGGGGATGATACCGGCGCGCGCCATCGCGTCGGCGGCTGCTATCTCTACCTGCAGCCACGTTTCGTACTTGTGCTGGTCGCTCCAGATGCCACCCATCTCAGGGTGGGTATAGCGTGCAATCATCGACTGCGAATCACCCCAGCCAGAGTCGCTCCCTCGGAATCTGCAGGCCGTTAACCGCGCCAAGCACCGTCGCCGCCAGCGCATCTGATGAAAACAGATCCCGGGCGACGCGCTGAATATCGTCCGGCGTCACACGTTCGACGCCCTCCAGCGTTTCGTCGAGCCCGAACTGCCGATCGAAGTAGATCTCCTGTCGCGCAAGGTGCGACATGCGGCTCGACGTGCTCTCCAGGTTCAGCATCAGGCTACCTTTGAGATGATCCTTGGCCCGCCGAAGCTCCGTAGAATCGAGCGGCTCGTCTTTCATGCGCCGAAGCTCAGTAATGACGACGTCGATGAGCTCCCCGACCGCATTGTTGGCGCAGCCGGCGTAGATCGTTATCGAGCCGGTGTCGCGATACGCACTGAGGCCGCTGAACACCGCGTACGCAAGGCCCCGTTTTTCACGGACGTTCTGGAACAGGCGCGAACTCATTGAGCCGCCCAGCACGGTATTCATTACATAACTGGAATACCGTTCCTCATGATCCTGACGATAGCCCGCGGTGCCGAGACAAACGTGACTCTGCTCGAGTTCCTTATTCCGGATCACGGTGCAGGGAACGACCCGCGGCGGTGCTTCCGAAATAGCAGCCGCTTCCGTCGGCAGCTTCGCAAACGTGCGGGCGACGAGATCACGCACCTGCTCGTGCTGAATATTCCCCACCGCTGCCACGATCAGATTCGGCGCTGTATACGTGCCGTGAAAGTACCCGCGGAGCCCGTCGGTATTCAGTGATTCAACGGTGTCCTTCGTGCCGAGAATCGGCCGGCCGAGCGGATGGTCGGCCCAGAAGTTCTCCGTAAAGAGCTCGTGGACAAGGTCGTCAGGCGTATCCTCGACCATCTTGATCTCTTCGACAACGACCTTCTTTTCGCGCTCGATATCGTCCGGGGTGAATCGTGGATTCATGACGATGTCGGCCAGGACATCGAGGGCGAATGGCAGGTGTTCGTCGAGGACCTTGATGTAGTAGCTCGCGTATTCCTTGGCGGTGAAGGCGTCCATCTGACCGCCGATGGAGTCGATCGCCTGGGCAATGTCCTCCGCCGAACGGGCCGCCGTCCCCTTGAAGAGCATGTGCTCCACAAAATGGGCTATTCCGCTCTGTTCCTGCGGCTCGTGACGTGAACCTCGCGCGAGCCACACGCCAATGCTCACCGAACGGACGTGCGGCATCCGCTCCGTAAGAAGACGGAGCCCATTCGGCAGCACCTCGCGGACGATCGCTGACTCAGTCACGGCAGTCGAATCTGGGAACGTTGGTCGCCTGGCCGCGCCCCTCAACAGCGGCTACTCAATCACCGCAAACTATTGACAGGCAGGGAATTAGAAGAACGTCTGAATGATAGCATGCGTGCGCGGACCGCCGCAATCGAAAAGGAGAGATGCGAAAATACAAACGATCTATGAATCGCAGCGTGGATTTGGCGGAACTTGACCTCAGCGAGCTCGAAAGCACCCTCGCGGACCGGGGAATCGAGCGCTTCCACGCGCGCCAGCTCTACCGTTGGATTTACCGCCGCGGCGTCACTGATTTCAACGTGATGACCGACCTGGGGCGAGCGCTGAGGGCGCGGTTCAGCGAGTCGTTTGCGATCTCGACGCCCCGCGTCGTTGCCGACGAGCAGTCCACTGACGGAACCCGTAAGTTCGTACTCGAGCTGACCGACCGCAAGCGCATCGAATCCGTCTTCATTCCGGATACGCCGTCGATGACGTTCTGCATCTCGACGCAAGTGGGGTGCGCGATGGGGTGCGGATTCTGCCTGACCGGAAAGATGGGGCTCGTCCGCAATCTGACGGCTGGAGAGATTGCAGGTCAGGTCCGAGTGCTCGCTGCCGCCACCGACATGCTCGACTTCCCGTTCAACATCGTGCTGATGGGAATGGGCGAACCGCTTCACAACTACGACAACACGATGAAGGCCCTGCGTATCCTGCACGCCGAGCACGGGCTCGCCATCTCACCGCGTCGGGTTACCTTGTCCACGGTCGGCATCGTTCCAGGGCTGGAACGGCTGGCACGCGAGCCGCTGATGCCGAACCTCGCCGTATCGCTGCATGCAACGACGGACGAGCAGAGGACGAAGCTCGTTCCGCCCAATGCGAAATACCCGCTGGCTGAAATCCTGGAGGCGTGCCGTCGCTTCCCGCTGAAGAAACGGAGCCGCATCACGTTCGAGTACGTCATGCTCGACGGTGTCAACGACACGCCCGATGATGCGCGGAGGCTCGTGAAGCTGTTGTCCGGAATCAAGGCCAAGGTGAACCTGATCCCGCTGAATCCGGCGCCGGGGATTCCCTACGACAGGCCTTCAGACAAGCGTGTCGATCGGTTTGCGCAGGTCCTGGCGGATCGGCACATTACAGTGTCGGTCCGAAAGAGTCGCGGCCTGGACATCAGGGCTGCATGCGGACAGCTGATCGTGGAAGGCGGTCCGAAGAAGACGGCCGCGCAGCAGATGGCGCTGCTAATACGGTAGCGGTACGTCGATCCACGTGTTCCGGTCCGCCTGACGTTCCAATCTCACTTTCACGTAGTTATCGGTCACGGCAGACCACCCGTCGTCTACGACGAGGGCGCGGCGGATGCTGCCGGCCAGGGCGGATCGGAATTGGCGGGCCATCTCCGCGCCCACTTCGCGCATGCGCCTGCCTCGCTCACGGATGACGACGCCGTCGACTTTTGGATGAATCGCGCTCGCTTCCGTGCCTGGCCGATCGGAATACGGAAACACGTGCAAGTGCGACAGCGGAAGAGTACGCAAGAAGGCCACGCTCTCTTCGAACTGCTCGTCGGTCTCTCCAGGAAAACCCACGATCAGATCGGAGCCGATCGAGGCATGCGCCATGAGCCCCGCAATGCGGTCGATAAGCGCTGCATAGTACGCGGCTGTGTACGGCCGACGCATGGCGCGAAGCATCGAATCTGCGCCGTGCTGCAACGGCAGATGGAAGTGGGGAGCTATCCGCGGCGAGGACGCGACAATCGATACCACGTCCGGCGTGCAGTCCATCGGCTCCAAGGAGCTGACGCGGAACAGCACCTCGTCGGGCCACGCCGCCAAACGCCTCAAGAGCTCTTCAAGCGATGCGCGGCGCGGAAGGTCGCGGCCGTACGAACCGAGATGCACTCCTGTGAGTGCGATCTCTTTGTAGCCTGCAGCAACCGCACGGCGCACATCGTCGATGACGTCCTCAAGCGGCTTTGAACGGCCAGGACCACGCGTCGTCGGGATAATGCAGTAGCTGCAGTGCTCGTCACATCCCGTCTGCACCCGAAGCGTCAGCGCGGTACGACCAGCCACCCCAGGCTCGAGCCCGCTTCCGCACGGCCCTTCACCGCCATTGAAACGTTCGGCCGTCGACATTACCCCGGTATCTGCGATGAACTGGAGGAGCGAGTCCTTGTGTGTGTTCGGGACCACACGCGCCACGTTGGGCAAAAGGGTCAGATCGTGCGGCGCACGCGTCGCATAGCAACCGGTCACAATCATCCGGACGGAGGGATTGATCCGCGCCACGCGGCGGATCGTCTGACGCGCGCCCTGATCCGCTGTTGCGGTCACCGAACACGTGTTCACGACAACGACATCGGCTTCGTCGAGTGTTACCGCGACACCGCCCTGGGCCCGCAGTTCGCCTTCAATCAACAGCGAGTCCGCCTGATTGACCCTGCACCCGAACGTGACGACCGAGTATTTCACTGACCGAGGGCGACCAGCGCCTTCTTGCCGATGTCTCGACGCATCTGCATGCCGTCGAACCGGATGTGCGACGCCGCGCGATAGGCGGTTTCAATCGCATCACGGTGTGAACGGCCGCGGCCGACGACCGTGAGAACCCGGCCCCCAGCGGTGACGATGTGGCTGTCGCGCCTGGCGGTGCCTGCGTGAAACACCATCGCTCCAGCAACAGCCGCAGCCTCTTCCAACCCGGAGATCGGTCGATCGTTTTCAGCACTTTCCGGATAGCCGCGCGAGGCGAGCACGACGCCAACGTGCGGCTCGTCACGAAACCGGGCTGGACGTGCAGGCAGCGCACCGGTTGCTGCGGCGCCAAGCAGCCAGGAGAGATCCTCGTCGAGCATCGGCAAGACCACCTGCGCCTCGGGGTCTCCAAAGCGCACGTTGAACTCGATGACCTTTGGCCCGTCCGTTGTGAGCATCAATCCGACGTAGAGAAAGCCGCGATAGGGATGGCCATCCGCTTCCATCCCGCTCAACACCGGTCGAACGATCTCATCGAGAACGCGACGCTCAACGTCTGGTGTGACAAGCGGACTTGGCGAAAATGCCCCCATGCCACCCGTATTGGGACCATGGTCATCGTCAAAGATCCGTTTGTGGTCCTGTGCCGATGAGAGCGAAACAAAGGTGGCGCCGTCTGCAAGGACGAAGTACGAAGCTTCCTCGCCCGTGAGAAATTCCTCGAACACGATCCGCTCGCCGGCGTTGCCGAATACGCGATCGACCATCGCATGGCGAACAGCAGCCTCTGCTGCCGCTCGATCGTCGGCAATCACGACGCCTTTTCCGGCGGCGAGGCCGTCCGCTTTCACAACGAGTGGGTACCCGAATTCGCTGGCGCTCGCGAATGCGAGCGCATCTCCGGCTGAATCGCAGACGCGAAAACGAGCAGTGGGCACCCGATGGCGCTCCATGAACGCCTTCGCAAACGACTTGCTCGATTCGAGCGCGGCCGCGGCGCGAGACGGGCCGACAATCGCGCGCCCCGCCTCGGTGAACAGGTCAGCGACGCCGAGACTCAGAGGCATCTCCGGACCGACAACCGTGAGATCGACGTCCTGCGCGGCAGCGATCGACAGCAACTGCTGCGGCTTTGTCAGGTCTGCGGGGACGCACTGCGCAACCGAGGCTATGCCGGGATTACCGGGCGCGCAAAGCACGCTGGAAACGTCGCGTTCGCGCGAAAGCTTCCACGCCATCGCATGCTCGCGCGCGCCAGATCCAAGGATCAGGACCTTCATTTCGCCGGCTAACTGTATGACGGGCAGGGAGTTCTGATGAATCGAATGATTTGTGCAGGAGACGGGCTACCACCCCGACTATTTCGTTGACGTGGCGGTATGTTGCGCCCTAGAATCCGCGCCTGCCTGTGCTAGCCTAGCATATTCGCCACTTTTCGAGCGTTTCGGGCAGGGACCCACTAGGCCGGTGAGGGGGTGTTACAGGCGTGGCTGAAGTGAAGATTCAGGAGGGCGAGTCGATCGAGAGCGCACTCCGCCGCTTCAAGCGTAAGGTTCAGCAGGAAGACATCATCAAGGACATCAAGAAGCACTCTTTCTATCTGAAACCAGGTGACAAGCGTCGGGCCAAGCAGGCGCTGGCGCGGAAGCGTAACCGCAAGAAGCTCCGGAGAGAGACGGAGTAGCAAGGCGGAGATCGACGAGCTCAGAGGTGGCGAGCGATGGAGTTCCAGGATAAGTCCTTACGGTGTGTGGACTGCGGGTCGGATTTTATCTGGACAGCTGGTGAGCAGCTGTTCTTTGCCGACAAACAGTTCAAGAACGAGCCCAAGCGGTGTAAGACGTGTAAGGCAAAACGGGCAAACCGGGCTAGTGCTGGACCGGCGCCCCGTGAGCGGGTGGAGACTCAGACCTCGTGCTCGGCATGCGGTAAGGACACCACCGTTCCGTTCCGCCCCACCCAGGGCCGTCCTGTGTTCTGCAAGGAGTGCTTCCAGCAGCGGAAGTTCGCAGGCGCCGGCGGCGTCTGAGACCATCGTTCGCCTCAACAGATCCAATACCGCGAAGGGCCAGACTCGCGTCTGGCCCTTCGTGTCTATGTGCTAAGATTTCAACCTTTTAGGGCCATTTTCATTCCGAGGTTGTAATGCAGATCGACGAACGGCAGGCCGGCGACGTAACGATTCTTGACGTCAAGGGCAAGTTGACGCTCGGCGAGGGCGACGAGATCCTGAAGGACAAGATCAACAGCCTCGTCCTGCAGGGACGCAAGAAGCTCGTGCTCAATCTCGCCGAGGTGCCGTACATCGATAGCGCGGGTTTGGGCGAGATCGTCCGGACGTACACGACAGTGAGCCGTCAAGGGGGGAGCCTCAAGCTGCTCAGCCTCACCAAACGGATTACCGACCTACTGGCCATTACCAAGCTGCTGACCGTATTCGAAACCTACGATACCGAACCTGACGCGGTCCGGAGCTTTTCCTCGGCCAACGTCTGAACGGGGTTCGTCCGTGGTGATGGCTTCTTCGGCGCCGTCGCCCACCGGGTCCCCCCGTGTGTTGCCGGAACCTCCGTCACAGTCGCGCTCCATCCCCGCTCTGCTGCTGATTTCGCTACGTCCAGAGCAATGGACCAAAAACCTGATCATCTTCGCGGCAGCGCTCTTTGGAGGGCAGTTGACGCACCCGGCTGCCCTGGTCGCGGCGGGAGCCACCTTCGTGATCTTTTGCGCGCTGTCGGGGGCCGTGTATCTGTTCAATGACGTCGCGGACCGCGCGTCTGACCAACGGCATCCATTGAAACGCGGACGTCCGATTGCATCAGGCGAACTCTCACCGCGCCTCGCCGTAGCGGTCAGCGGCGCGCTTGGACTAGGCGCCGTCACTGGAGCCGCAGCGATCCACCCGATGCTGGCTCTGGTCGCCGGCGCCTATTTCGCTCTACTGCTGTCTTATTCGTTTCTACTCAAACACCTCGTGATTATCGACGCGCTGACGATTGCGGGCGGATTCGTATTGCGCGCGGTAGCGGGCGCTGTCGCCGTCGGGGTGCCGATCAGCCACTGGCTGCTCGTCTGTACGACGCTCCTGGCGCTGTTTCTCGCATTCAGCAAGCGGCGGCACGAGCTGACGCTTCTGGCAGAGGGAGCCACGGATCACCGGCGCATCCTTCACGAATACAGCCCGTATCTCCTGGATCAGATGATCGCGGTCGTGACGGCGTCGACGCTGGTGGGTTACGCGGTTTACGCGACCAGCCCGGAAACGGCGCAGCGACTCGGCACGACACGGCTGGGGCTGACCATTCCGTTTGTGCTCTATGGAATCTTTCGGTATCTGTATCTGGTGCACCAGAAGCGCGCGGGCGGCAGCCCGGCAGCGCTGCTTGTCACCGACGGGCCGCTCCTGGCGTGCGTCGCCTTGTGGAGCCTGGCCGTTGCGGTAATCCTGTACACGCCGCTGGGACGATAAATGCCAGTCACCGTCGACGATCCGGAATCTGTCAGGCCGTTTGCCCGGCCCAAGACTGCGCGCGTCGCCGTCGTCCGGACCCGTCCACAGACGGTGCTCGCCGACTACGCGCGCGTGATGGACCTCGCCGGCTATCGCGATACTCTTCGACGCGACGGCGACACGCTCATCAAGCTGAACCTGTCGTGGACCAAGTACTTCCCGTCATGTTCCTCACAGCCGTGGCAGGTCGACGGAGTGGTGTCGAAGATGCTCGGCGACGGTTACGAGCGCAACCGACTCATCCCTATCGAGAACAAGACGGTGGTCACGAGTCCGCGGGAAGGATGCCGGAACAATCGCTGGGAGCCGGTGCTGCAGCGACACGGTCTGACCTTCATGCCGCTGACGGAAGTCGATTGGCAGGTCTACCGGTTCAAGAGCCCGCTGCTCAAGCTGAATGACATTTTTCCGGATGGCATTCAGATTCCCGCGATCTATCCCGGCCGCCAGATCCTTCACCTGCCGACGGTCAAGACACATGGGCATGCGGTCATGACGGGCTCGGTGAAGAACTCGTTCGGCGGCTTGCTGAAAGAGGTCCGGCACTACGCGCACAAGTACATGCACGAAGTGCTGGTGGACCTGCTCTACATGCAGAGCGAATTGCATCCTGCCGTCTTCACCGTAATGGACGGCACAGTCGCGGGCGACGGTGCCGGACCACGTACGATGATTCCGCGAATCAAGAACTTGATACTCGCCGCAACCGATTCGCTGGCAATCGATTCAATCGCCGCGCGGCTGATGGGCTTCGACCCGATGTCGATTCCGTTCATCCGTATGGCGCACGAACGGGGTCTCGGCATCGGCGATCCTCGACAGATCGAACTCGTCGGCGACGACGTGTCGAGCGAGAACTTCGGCTTTCAGACGCGGAAGTCGCTGGTCATCTGGGGCGACCAGATGATTCGCAGAGGCTTCCTCCGTCCACTGGAACGCGTGCTCCTCCATTCTCCGCTGATGGTGTGGGCACCCATGGCGTCCAACATCTACCACGACCTGATGTGGTACCCCACGATCGGTCAGTCGCGGATTCGATCGTTCATGCAGACCGAGTGGGGAAGCCTCTTCAAAAAATACTGATGGCGATGGATCACAACCCGTCGGGCCGGCGCCCGCAATATCACCGAGGCCGCCGTGGCATGGAACGCCGCGGCTCCGAACGGCGCTCGCAGCAGCCGCCCGAGCAAAGCGCTCGGCCGTCTGGTGAGGCTGATGTCGAGCAGATCATGCGCGAGATTCGGTCACGAATCGCACAACGCAGCGGCATCGAGCTGTCGACCCAGCAGATCCAGGACCTCGCGAGTCGTCGGCTGGAGGCAATCCTCGACCCGCGAACCATCAATCCGACGCTGCTCGATCAACTTCGGAAGGGCGCCGCGGCGGCGCCGGACCCGTTGCCTCGAAGCGCAGACCCGGAATTCTCCCTGAGCGACGACGCCATCTACGAAGGAGGCGCGGTCGTGCGGTTTTTCCGTCGGCTCTTCAATCCCTTGATGAAGCTGCTGTTTAATCCAGCGCCTCTCATTGCTGCGCTTCAGACGCAGACACGGATCAACCGCGATGCCGCAACCCGTGCCGCCGACCTTGAACGTCGCCAGACCGAGTGGAATGCGCTCCACTATCAGATTCTTCAGCGACTGGTAACCGAAGTATCGCGCACGAGTATCGAAACACAGGCACTCGGGACACGTATCGAGTCGCTCACCGGGAGGATCGATTTCAACGACAAGCGCGTCCGGACCCTCGAAAACACGCCTGCAGTCGCGCGGGCGCCGCGCCCGCAAGAGCCTGCGCCTGTCGCCGCGCCAGTCACCGAACCGGCGGCTTCAGCCGAAAGCGGGGCAGCAGCGAGTCCGGCTGGCACGGGCGACGTGCCGCGGCGACGGCGTCGGCGACGGCGAGGGCGACGCGGCGCGCCGCCAGCAGGCGAGTTGGCCACCGCCGCCGTCGTATCGGTCGTGACCGGAGCGGCAGGACTCGCGGACGTGGACGAGGACGACGACGAGGAAGATGCGGCAGACGCGCCTGAACCCGTCGAGGCCACGACCGGCGAGCAGCGCTCGCCGCAGCCGGCTCCTTCCGAGTCAGTTGAACCGTCGCCACCGGCGTGGTCGAGCGATCCTCAGCCCGAAGTTCATCCGACCCCTGAGCCGCCCGCGCCACAGCAAGAGATGGAACAACCGGCTTCGCCGCCCAGCTCTCAAGATCCGAGTGCGTCCGAAAACTAGGAGCTGAGGCGTGAAATT
>Ga0207691_10003108_pt1 | contig 16208 bp, 10 predicted proteins | sample KBSM13metaG_FD_184327 | JGI IMG/M metagenome (GOLD analysis project Ga0207691, IMG submission 184327) | Miscanthus rhizosphere microbial communities from Kellogg Biological Station, Michigan, USA - KBS M1-3 metaG (SPAdes) (version 2) | ecosystem: Host-associated > Plants > Roots > Rhizosphere >... | reverse complement strand
TCAGAGCGAGCGCGATCAGCACGATCACGCAGGCTTCGAACAGTAGCGGCGAACTCACGCCGAGAATGCGCCAGCCGAGCAACCAGACCGCGGCCGCGCCGGTCCAGGCGAAGAATCCGTAACCGAGGAACAGCAGCGCCGACAGGAGCGCTATGGCGACGAGGAAGGTGATCAGCATGTGGCCCCCTTGCGGTGCGATTGCCGCGCGGGCCGTATCATCCCGCGTGGTCGGCTAAAAGCAAAGGAGCGCCGCGGCAAGGCGTGAGGCGGGGGAGGTCGCGCGCAAGGCGCGTTCGTCAGGTAGGCCGCTGACGCGGCCTCGTGAGGCCGCTCGCTGCGAGGTTGGCCTCGCGCGCGTCGTGAAGTTGGTCGCTGTGCCCCGCTCGTGAGACTCGAAAGTGTCGGTATCCAGATACCCGTAACGAGCGCGCTCCGCGCGCGACCTCCCTCCTAACGAGGCGGCGCAGCCGCCGACCTCACTGCGCGTTGACCTTCTTCAGGTCGTCCTTGTTCCAGTTGAACTGCAGGTAGATCACGTCCGATACCTTGTCCTTGTCGAAGCGCACGCGGCAATCGAAGGTCTGCTGGTATTCGGTCGACAGACCCTTGTCGAACACGATCGTCGAGGCGATCGCCACGACGTCGGCCGACTCGTCCTTGGCGTGGTTGGCCATGTCCTTGCGCTCGAGCGTGAAGGACTTGCCGGTGACTTTGTCGGCAACTGCCTTGCTGCAGGCATCGATCGCCGCATTGTTGCGGCTGTTGCCGCAGCCGGCGAGCAGCAGCAGGCACGCGGCCGCGAGCAACGGTTTGACACTGCGCATTCTTCCCTCCTGTGCGCATCCGTGCGGCATTATCTTGATTGCAACCTGGGAGGTCGCCGGTGCCGACAGGGCCGCCGATAATCGGCGGACGACGAGTATGCGCGGCGGGCCGACTCCCCAAGCCCCCTTTCGGCGGTCTAGACTTGCGCCGCCTGGGATTGTTTGTACAACAATCGGCCTATAGTCGCCAGTGATCGACAGCACAGATCAAGAGCACGGAACGAACAAACGGAACGAACATGAAGGAAAAAAACGATATCGTCAGCAACTGGCTGCCGCGCTACACCGGAACGCCGCTGGCCGAGTTCGGCGAGCACATCCTGCTGACGAACTTCGGCAACTACGTCGAGATGTTCGCGCAGTGGCATGGCGTGCCGGTCAGGGGCGCGGACCGGCCGATGCCGAATGCGACCGCCGACGGCATCAGCCTGATCAACTTCGGCATGGGCAGCCCGAACGCGGCGACGGTCATGGACCTGCTCAGTGCGATCAAACCGCGCGCCGCGCTATTTCTCGGCAAATGCGGTGGCCTCAAGCGCAAGAACCAGATCGGGGACTTGATTTTGCCGATCGCCGCAATCCGCGGTGAAGGGACATCGAACGACTACCTGCCGCCGCAGGTCCCGGCGCTGCCGGCGTTCCAGTTGCAGCGCGCGGTGTCGACGATGATCCGCGACCTCGGCCACGACTACTGGACCGGCACCGTCTACACGACCAACCGGCGCGTGTGGGAGCACGATGAACAGTTCAAGGACGTGCTGCGGCGCACGCGGGTCATGGCAGTCGACATGGAAACCGCGACGATCTTCGCCGCCGGCTTCGCCAATCAGATTCCGTGCGGCGCGCTGCTGCTGGTATCGGACCAGCCGATGATTCCCGAGGGCGTGAAGACCGAGCTCAGCGACCGCGCCGTGACGACGAATTTCGTCGAGAAGCACATCAAGATCGGCATCGAGGCGCTCAAGCTCGTGCGCCGGCACGGCCGCAGCGTCAAGCACCTGCGCTTCGAAGAAGATTTGGACGATCAAGAAAAAGACTGAACCACGAAGAACACGAAGAACACGAAGGTAAGCAGGGGCAACAGAACTTAGAGTGGCAATCAACGATTGCGCGTGCGTGACGCAGCGCGCCCATGCGATCGCGACGGCGAGCGATGCAATGAAGCTTTCCGGCAGTCGCGCGGGTGGTTTGCGGCTATGGCGACCGCTGTGGCTGGGACGTCAAAATTCGCTTTCCTTCGTGTTCTTCGTGTTCTCAGTGGTTCAATCTTCTTGCTCGTACCCCTGATTCACCGGTAGCCGAGGAAATCCAGCGTGGCCTGCAGCATCGCCTCGGTGCCGACGGCGAGTGATGCTTCGTCGAGGAAGAACTTCGGCGAATGGTTGCTCGGCGCTGTCGCCGGATCGATGCCTGGCGGCGTCACACCGACGAAAAAGTAGACGCTCGGCGCGCCGGCGCCGATGCCCAGGTGGGGAAAATCTTCCGATGCGGTCCAGCGCGGCGCATCGATCACGTGGTCCTTGCCGAGCGCCTTCTCCAGGCTCGCGCGCACGCGCGCGGTCAGCGCCGGATCGTTGCGGTTGACCGGGTTGCTCTCGCCGAGCGGAATCTGCGTCTCGACTGTCGCGCCATTCGCAGCGGCGACATGTTCGGCGAAGTTCTTCAGGCTCGCCAGCGCCTGCTTGCGCATGTCCTCGTCGAACGCGCGCACCGTGCCTTGCAGTTCGGCGCTGTCCGGCACGATGTTGAAACGCTGGCCGCCGTTGAAGATCCCGAACGTGACGACCGCCGGATTCTTGTTGATGTCGAGCTGGCGGCTGACGATGACCTGCGCCGAGGTGACGATCTGCGCTGCGGTCACGATCGGGTCGATGCCCTGCCACGGCGTCGCGCCATGGCTCTGGCGGCCGCGGACGACGATGCGGAACGTGTCGGAACTGGCCATCTCGCCGCCGGCCATCACGCCGACCGTGCCGACCGCGAGCGCGCTGCGCACGTGCATGCCGAAGATCGCGTCGGGCTTGAAATCCTTGAACACACCGTCGCGCACCATCAGTGGCGCGCCGCCTTCTTCGCCGGCCGGCGGGCCTTCCTCGGCCGGCTGGAAGATCAGCATGACCTCGCCGGGAAGATCGGCGCGCATCTTCGCCAGGATTGCGGCGAGTCCGAGCGTCATCGCCGTGTGCGCGTCGTGGCCGCAGGCATGCATGACGCCGACCTGCTTGCCGAGGTAGTCGCCCTTGACCTTCGAAGCGAACGGCAGGTCGACCTGCTCGGTGACCGGCAGCGCATCGATGTCGGCGCGGATCGCCAGCTTCGGCCCCGCTTTGCCGCCCTTGAGGATGCCGGTGACGCCGTTGTGCGCGATGCCGGTGCGCACCTCGTAACCGAGCTTCTTCAACTCACTGGCGATCAGTTTCGCCGTGCGCACCTCTCGGTTGCTCAGTTCCGGATGCTCATGCAGATCGCGACGCCAAGCAGTGATCTGCGTGAGTTCAGGCTGCGTGAGTTGCTGCACCGATTCGGCGGCTGTCACGCCGGTTGCGGCGAACAACAGCCAGGCAGCGATCAGGGTTTTGCGCATGGAGACTTCCGGAATGGGGAAACCCCTATTCAATCGGAATGCTCGCGGGCGTACAAGGACTGGCTGCCGGCTACCGGATCCAAGGCAGGGTGGGCTTTGGCCCACCATTCCCGTTGTTGCGAAAGAACCGCGGGCCAAGGCCCACCCTGCGCCGCAAAGCCGTCAGTAGCGCGGCACGCCCGGATCGATTTCGCGCGACCACGCCTCGATGCCGCCGACGACATTGTATACTTCTGCGAAACCCAGGCCGCGGAAGTGCTCGGCGGCTTGCGCGCTGCGGTTGCCGGTGTGGCACAGAAAAGCCAGCGGCGTGTCTTTCGGCAGGCTCGTCAGCGCCTCGATGCCGTCGTCGAGCGTGCGGAACGGCGCCGCCAGCGACGCCACGGCGCGCTCGTCGCCGGGCCGTACGTCGACCAGCGTGATGTCGTCGGCATTCAGGCGCGCCTGGAGTTCGCGCACCGACAGCGCCTTCACGCCCGCAGGCGCATTCGGATTGTCGATCGTCAGGCCGGATCCCTGCACGGTGTCGGCCCAGTCGATGCGCACGTTGCGCGCACGCTGCGCCGTCGCCAGGTCCATGTAGATCGCGATGCCGTTGGCTTCGCTGCGGATCGACCCCAATTCGGCTTCGGCGAGGTGGAACTGCGCCTGGTAACGCGCGTCGATCGACAAGTGCAGCGCCAGACCGGCTTCCGCGTCGGCCATCGCATTGCGGATTTCCGCCGCGGCCTTGTCCGTGATCGTGATCGGCGGCGGCGTGCGATCGGGCTTGGGCAGGCCGAACAGCTCCTGCAACTCGCCGCTCGTGTACATCGACTGGATGATGTCCGAACCGCCTACCAGTTCGCCGCCGATGTACAGCTGCGGAATGGTCGGCCAGTTGCCATACGCCTTGATGCCCTCGCGGATTTCCGGATCTTCGAGCACATCGACCGTGGCGTAGTCCGGCAGCAGTTCGTTCAGCAAACCGCTGGCTGCGGCCGAGAAGCCGCAGCGCGGCGCACCGGGGTTGCCTTTCATGAACAGGACGACACGGTTGCTTTGCAGCAGCGCTTCGATGCGGGCACGAACTTCGGGAGCGACAGTCATTGGCAGGAACCTTGATCGGAATGGCTCAATTGTACCGCCGAGGACATGGAGGCGCTTGATGCGCGGGACAAGTGAGGAAGTGAGGTCGGCCGCTGCGCGGCCTCGTTAGGCCGCTCGCTGCGCTCGCTCGTTAGGAAGCGCTCCTCACGAGCGTGCGCAGCACGCGACCTCACCTCCTCACGAGCGCGCACCGCGCGCGACCTAACTCCTCACCGCGCTGGCGACCCACCAAAACCTGTGCTATTGAGCCCCAATGCCGACGCTCACTGACGAGCCCACCCTGACATTGCTGCAACGGCTGCGGGCCGGCGATACCGCTGCGCGCGAGCGCCTCGTCGCGCGCTACCTTCCGCGCCTCACGCGCTGGGCCCACGGCCGGCTGCCTACCGGCGCCCGCGACCTGAGCGATACGCACGATCTTGTTCAGGTAACGCTCGTTCGGGTGTTATCTCATCTGGAGGGTTTCGAGCACAGCGGCGGCGGCAGCCTGCTGGGCTATCTGCAGCAGGCGTTGCTGAACGTCCTGCGCAACGAAATCCGCCGGTCGCGGCGGCGCGGCGAACACGGCGAACTGCCGGAGGAACTCGCTGCCGACGAAACCGAGTCGCCGCTGGCGCACGCGGCCGGCCGCGAAAGCCTGGAGCGCTACGAGCGCGCGTTGGCGCAACTGACGCGGCAGCAACAGGAACTGATCGTGATGCGAATGGAACTGGGTCTGGACTATGACGAAATGGCGGGCGAAGTCGGCAGCACGCGTGATGCCGTGCGCATGGCGTTGCGGCGCGCCGTCGCGCGCCTGGTCGAGGTGATGAGCGATGGCGCGCGCTGATTCCGGACCAGACCATCCCGGAAAAGACGGTACCGGGCCGGACGATCCGGATCTGGAGCGCGCGATCGCGCACCTGCTCGATGCCGACGCCGCCGATTGGTCGATCGCGACCGGGTTGCTCGCTTCGCGCCCGCACCAACTCGAAGCGCTGCGCGTCGTCGCCGACGTTGCCGCTGGCTGTCGCCGGCTGCAGGCCGCCGCGACGACGGCACAGCCGGCGCCGCTGTTTCGCTGGGGCGGTCTGGAAGTGCGCGAACAAGTCGCCAGCGGCGCTTCAGCCGACGTCTACCGTGCCTATGATCCGGCGCTCGGTATCGACGTTGCTTTGAAACTGCATCGCGCCGCGCCGCACAGTCCGACGGCGGCGCGATTCCTGACCGAAGCCCGCCACCTGGCGCGCGTGCGCCAGCGCAATGTCGTCGGCGTGTACGGCGCCGCGCTGCACGACGGCCGCGCCGGCTTGTGGTGCGAATGGATCGAGGGCCGGCCGCTGACGCAGGTGCTGCGCGATCACGGCGCCTATGCGCCGGCTGAAGCGGCCTATGTCGGCGTCGAACTTTGCGCCGCGCTGTCCGCGCTGCACGCGGCCGGCATCCTGCATGGCGACCTGAAACCGGCCAACGTGTTGCGCGAACGCGGCGGCCGCATCGTGCTGGTCGATCTGGGCGCCGGCGGCAAGCCAGACGACGTGAACGCGGCCAGTGCGGACTACGGCACGCCGGCCTACCTGCCGCCGGAAGTGCTGACCGGCGCAGCGCGCAGACCCGAGCACGACCTGTATGCGCTGGCCCGTCTGATCGAAACGCTGCTCGCCGGCGCTGCCGATGCAAGTCGGCCGGCGGCGATTCCACCGGCGCTGCAACGAGTGCTGGCACGCGCCACTGCGGCCGATGCCGACCGCCGCTACGCGCGCGCGGCCGAAATGCAGCGCGACCTTGCCGCCGCCCTCGCCGAAATCCATGGCGTCGATGCATCGCCGCCGCAACCCGCGCGGCGGCGCTGGGTCGCTGCGCTTGCGCTGGCCGGCATCGTCGCGCTGGGCGTGCTCGCCGCGCAACGCTGGACCACGTCCTCATGGAACACCGAACTGCAGTTGTTGCGGCGCACCGACGTCGGCGTGGCGTCGCTGACGAGCGGCGCCACGTTGACGCAGGGCGATCGCCTCGTGCTCGACCTGAGCAGCAGCCGGCCGGCGTACGCCTACGTCCTCAACGAGGACGCCGGCGGCGACCTGCATGTGCTGTTCCCGCTGCGCGGCCTCGACCTTGCCAACCCGCTGCCGGCGAAAGCCCGCGTGCGCCTGCCCGGCAGCAACGGCGGACGCGAGTTCTCGTGGGAAATCGCCAGCAGCGGCCAGCGTGAGGAATTCCTTGTCGTCCTCGCCTCGGCGCCGCTGGCGCAAATCCAGCGCCTCGTCGACAGTGCCGCGCTAGCGCTCGACGTCGAGCGCGGCGTCGGCCGCGTGCGCGCCGAGCGGCCGGGCGGAGTCGCGTTGCGCGGCACGCACCTGAACGCATTGCTCGAGGAACTCGGGCCGGATCTTCGCGATGCCGATCGTGTGCGGGTTCAGGCGTACCGTTTCAACGATCCGGATGGCGCCTCGCGCTGACCGCCACGGCGGCGGCTGGCCGCCTTCCGCCCATCGCGCTGGCCCCGATTGGCCTGCATGAGGCTAGAATCGTCCGCAAGAGGCGAAGGACGATGCGGCCTGCCGGAAGACACTCACTGACGGCGACGTTCGCTCTGGCGTGGGCGATCGCTGGAGCCGGAGTCGCAGCTGGTCCCGCCGCGGATGAAGCGGCGCAGCTTTTCGCGCGCGGCGATTGCACCGGAGCACTGCGCATCGCGCGCGACGCGATTGCTGCCGCGGATGCCGCGCAGTCGCCGGAGTCCGCCGCTGCACTGCGGCGCTTCAGCAGCATCGCGCTCGACTGCCGTCGTCCCGATGCGCCGGGACTCGAGGAAGCGCTGAGCCGCGAACTCGCGTTGCGCGAACGCGATGGCGGATCTTCGGACACTGCCGTCGCCGAGGTCGGGTTGCTGCAGGCGCGGCGCGCGATGCAGCTCAACCGCGTCGATGCCGCCCTGGCGCTCGTGCAGGCCATGCGCGACGGGCAGCAATATGCTTCATGGCCGCCGCCGCTGCGGGCGCGCGTGCTCGGTCTGCTCGCCTCGCTGCACAACCAGCGTGCCGACGCGCAGCAGGCGCTCGACAACGCCACGGCGGCCGCTGCACTGGCGCGCGCACAACCCGGCGCCGACGCGCTCATCCTGATCGAGGCATTGCAGGATCAGGGCATGGCTTTGACCCGCATGCGCCAGGGTGCGAAGGCGCTCGTGCCGCTCGGCGAGGCCGAGACGCAGGCGCGCGAGCGCTTCGGCGCCAATCGGCGCGAGTACGCTGAAACGCTGCGCTTTCTGGCCTATGCGAAACGCGATGCCGGCGATTTCGGCGGCGCAATCGGCGCGTTCGAGCAGGCGCTGGCGATCCAGAACGCCCAAGCCGAAGTCGACGAGCATCAGGTCGCCGTGCTCGAGCTCAATCTTGGCCAGACGTTGAAGGTGTCGGGCGACAGCACCCGCGCGCTGACGCATTACGAGCTGGCGCTCGCGCTCGATGCGCGCGCGCCGGATCCGGCTGGACGCACGCGGCCGGCAATCCTGCACGGGCTGGCCAACCTGTACCGCGACCGCAACGACAATGAGCGCGCGTTGACGCTGTATGCGCAGGCCGTGCCGCTGTTCGCCGAGGTGTTCGGCGAGGACTCGGTGCAACTGGCGCAGGTGCTCAACAACTACGGCAATGCCGAAGGCAATCTCGGCCACTACGATGCCGCGATCGCACTTTATCAACGCGCGGTCGCAATCGCGCGCGAGCGCAAGAGCGCCGACCCTGCCGACTATAACGCGCTATCCAACATCGCGATGCTGCGGATCTGGCAGCAGCGGTACGCCGAGGCGGAGGCACCATTCCGCGAATCGCTGAAGCGCATGCAGGATGTAGCCGTTGGCAGCGAGAGCAACGTGCTGTTCGGCCGGCTCGGCCTGAGCGCAAGCCTGTGGGGGCAGGGAAAAATCGACGAAGCATTCGCCGCAGCGGTCGCCGCCGAGCAGTTGCGCCAGTCCGGCTTGCGCCTGGCGATCAGCCATCTCGGCGAGGAACATGCGATCGGTTTGCAGGAGTATCTGCGGCCGACGCTCGATTTCGTCGTCGCGATCGCGATTGCCAGCGGCAAGCGTGAGCAGTTGCAGCGCGCCTGGGAACTGAGCATGGCCGCGCGCGACCAGATCACCGCGCAGATGGCGCAACGCCTTGCCGCAGCGCGCGCCGCGCACGATGCGACACTTGCGCCGTTGTGGCAGGCATGGCGCGACGCCAGCGGCGCGGTGGCGCGCGCGGAACTCGAGACCGAAGCCGGCAGCGCGCGGCGCGTCAGTGCGCAGGATGCGCTCGATCGCGCCGAGCGCGCGCTGGCCGCGGCCGCCTATCCGTTTGCGGCAGCGGTCGAACCGCTCGGCGCCAAACTCGCCGACGTCAGGCGCGCAATGCCGCGCGACTCGGCACTCGTGCTGTTCGTGCCGGTGCAGCCACGCGTCGCCAGCGACTTCGCCAAACCCGAAGTCGAGCAACGCGAGCCCGATCTGTATGCGTTGCTGTTGCCCAGCGCCGATGCCGCGGTTCGCGCGGTCAAACTCGGCTCGCTTGGCGAGGCAACGCAGCGCATCGAGTCGTGGACCGCTGCGCTCGGCGACCGCAGCAGCGCGTTGGCCAGCGTCGAGTCACGCGGTCGCGCCGTGCGGCAGGCGCTGTGGGAGCCGCTTGCCGCGGCGATTTCCGCCAAGCGCGTGCTGATGATTCCCACCGGTTCGTTGTTTCGCGTGCCGTGGTCGGCGCTGCCGGATCGCAACGGTTACCTCGTCGATGCCGGCTGGATGATTCACAGCCTCAATCACGAGCGCGAGTTGCTGGCGCCGCAGTTGCAGGCGCAAACGCGCCTTCTCGCCGTCGCCGATCCGTCGCCGCCGCCGACGCTTCCGCTCGCCAGCGCCTGTCCCGGCGCCGGTGCGCCGATGCCGGCATTGCCCGGTGCGCGAGTCGAAGTCGAGCGGCTCGGCGCGCTCTGGCGCGAACACTTCGCCGGCGCCGACTCGATGCAGAGCCTGGTCGGCGCGGATGCGACCGAAGCGCGTGTGCGCAACGCGAGCACCAATGCCGACGTGCTGCACTTCGCAACGCACAGCATCGGAACCGGCACGGATTGCGCGCTCGCCGCGACGCGCGGATTTGCCCTCGTGACGGACCAGCCGGCCGATGCCGGCGCCGCATCGACGCTTGCACCGACCGCGTTGGTCCTGGCTGGCGGCGTCGCCGGGCACAGCGACGATGACGGCCTGCTCGGCGCCGAGGAAATTGCCACGCTGGACATGTCGCGCGTGCGCTGGGCCGTGCTCGCCGCCTGCGCGACGGCCGCCGGCGCGACGCGTCACTATGAAGGCCTGTTCGGCCTGTCGCGCGCGTTCCGTCTGGCCGGCGCGCGCACGGTGATCATGAGCCTGTGGCCGGTTGACGATGCGGCCACGGCACAATGGACGCAGGCGCTGTACGTGGCGCGCCTGGCTCGCGGCCTCGACACCGCCGCGGCGATGCAGGCAGCGCAACTCGACGTGCTCGCGGCGCGGCGCAAGCGCGGCGAATCGGTGCATCCGTATTTTTGGGCCGCGTTCGTCGCGGGCGGCGACTGGCGCTGAATGTCGGCACGCGCCGGGCCCGACGCACAGGGCGCTTGGAGTGTGAGGAGTTCGTTTCGATCCGCGCCGGTGTTTTCACTGGCAGTCAACGACGGCTGGGCAGACTCGTGAATCGCGGTGCGGGACCGCTGGAGAACGCTCGTCGCAAGGCAGTCCGAGCGCTGATGCTTGTCTAAGCAACAAGGAGGATTGACCGTGAAGAAAATACTCGGTCGATTGGCCATCGCGCTGATCGCGCTTGTCGTGCTTGCCGTGGGCTACATCTATGCCGCATCGGAGTGGATGCTGCGGCGGAAATACGATGAAGCGCCACAGCCGCTCGCCGCGCTGGCCTCGCCGACCGAGGCCGATCTTGCCGAGGGCGAACGCCTGTCGATGATCGTCGGCTGCTGGGCCGGCTGTCACGGCAAGAAAGGCGAGGGTGGGACGGAAGAAGCGCCGGGGATATTCGAAGCGACCGCGCCGACAATGTCCGACGTTCTGCCGCAATACAGCGATGCCGAACTGGTGCGCCTGATCCGGCTTGGCATCAAACGCGACGGCCGAACCGCGATCGGCATGATCTCGGGAACGTTCTATCCGCTCGGCGACGCCGACCTTGCGCGCATCATCGCGCACTTGCGGCGTCAACCCGCCTCGACGCCGGTGCCAAGAGTGCGCGGCGTGGAGTTCGTCGGGCGCCTGGCGCTGGCGCTGGGAGAATGGCACACATCGGCCGGCGAGGTCGACCGATCGATGCCGCGCTGGGGCGAATTGCCGCGCAACACGGCCTTCGAGCGCGGCCGCTATCTCGTCAGCATCACCTGCACCGAATGCCACGGCCTGGATCTGCAGGGAAAGGAGTACCTCAAGAGTCCCGCACTGGACATCGTCAAGGCTTATCAGCCGGATCAATTCGCGCACTTGATGCGCACCGGTGAACCGACCGGCGGTCGGGAGCTGGGCATGATGGCCGCGACCGCGCGCGCAGCATTCAGCCATTTCACGGACGAAGAGATCGGCGATTTGTACGCCTACCTCGTCGACTACCGCAATGGCCCGCCGACGAGGAATCCGGCGGCGTCGACGACCACGCACTGAGCATCATTCGCCGGGCCTGATCGCGGGGGCCACAGCCGCAATCACCCCCGGGATTCCAGGCGCGTCCTTCGCTTTCGTTCGGTTCGGCACGCACCGGTGTTTCCTAGTCCAGGAGCGACTTCGGGAGCATCGCTGTGACACGGATCGGCTGGATTTGCCTGCTGCTTCTCATCTTTCCGATCGCAGCGCCTGCCGCGACCTGCACCTGGAACGTCGCGAGCGGCAACTGGAGTGCCGCTGCGAACTGGAGCAACTGCGCCGACGCACCAGGTCCGTCGACGCGTTCCCCGGGCATGAACGATATCGCCGTGCTGGTCAACGGCACGGCCAATCTCGATGCGTCGCCGACCGTCGCCGAATTCGAACTCGGCAGCAATGGGCTGCTCTCGGTCGTCGGCAGCACGAAGACGTTCGACGTGACCTCGAAGCTGCGCTTCGCCGGCGGCAAGGCGACGACGATCCTCGGCTCGAATCAGCTGCTGCTGTACCTGCACGCCGGCGGCACGGGCTCGCTGCTCGCGTCGACGACGCTCGAGAATGCGGTGTTCTTCGAAAACTCCGGCGCGCTCGCGCTCGGTTCGGCCAGCGGCGTCTCGCTGACGCTGATCTGCTGCGCCGAAGTGCGCAACATGCCCGGCGCCACGATCACGATGGCCGGCGGTGATTCGCGCCTGTATCTGAAATCCAGCCCCACGCTCGTCAACAACCTCGGCGCGACACTGACAATCACGGGCAACACGCTGATCGGCCGGCCGGACGCGACGTCGAGTATTTCGTACGTGAAGAACCTCGGCACGATGATCGTCAACGGGCCCGGCACGTTGAACATGCCGATGGGCAGCGGGAAGTTTCAACAGTTCGGCGATCTTACCGTCAACAACGCGACGATCTTCTGCAGTCTCGCTGCCTCCAATCCGGACAAGTGCTCCTATCAGGACAACGACGGTGGAAGCGAACCGACAGGCTCGATCACGCGACTGAACAATGCCACGCTCGACATCGGCGGCACCGGCGTGAACTACAACCTGTTCAAAGGCTCCACGATCGCCGGCCAGGGCACGATCAACATCGACGTGAGCGCGTACGGCACGCTGGCGCCGGGCGCGCTCAGCGGCACGCCGTACGGGACGCTGTCCATCAGCGGCAAGTTGATGCTGAAGCCGAGCGCGGTCCTGGACCTGGACATCGCCGGCAGCGGCGCCGGCAGCCACGACAGCGTGCAGGCCGGCGGCACGCTGCAGGTCGGGGACGTGGCGGAGGGCTACGGACACCTGAACTTGCGCCTGGCGCCGGGCTACAACCCGGCACTCGGTGCCAGCGTGCCGGTGATGACGTACCCGAGCGTGGCAGCCGGTGCCGCATTCAACCGCATCGACGCGAACTACGCGCTCGACTTCGCCACTCGTTTCGATCCGACGACGTTGCAGGTATTTCCGGCGCCGCGCGTCACGATCGACAACCAGAGCGTGCAGGAAGGCGCGAGCGGCACGAAGCCGATGACGTTCAACGTGCGGTTGTCGCAAGCGTCGGCGCAGACCGTCACGGTCGACATCCGCCATCGTCCCGGCAGCGCCGCGAACGGCCTTTCGCCGTCCGGCGATTACATCTATCCCGGCAACACGGTGCTGACGTTCACGCCGGGGCAGACGCTGCAGACGGCGGTCTTTTCGATCAACGGCGACGCCGTCGTCGAGGGCGACGAGCAGTTCCTGGTCGAGTTGCAACGCACCCGGGTCGTGAACGCCGCATTCGGCAACGGTGTCCAGGGGATAGTGATCGGCACCGGCACGATCGTGACCGACGAACTGGCGCCCGGTACGCGCTATGTGCTGGTCGGCAAGGACCAGGGCGCCGGTTTCGACAACCACATCCGCCGCTACACGACCGGCGGAACGTTCGTCGACACCTGGCCCGGCATCACCTCCGGCGTCGTCACCGGCATGTGCTTCGCGCCGAGCGGCGAGTTGCTGGCGTCGGTGTTCACCGACTACTCACCGTACCTGTACAGCCGGCTCGGCGCGGAGCTCGATCCGGACTTCGGCGGCGGCGCGTTCGGCGGCGGCAACTTCCAGACGAATGAATCGTGCGTGTACGACAGGGCCGGCAACGTCTACGTCGGCATGGCCGGCGTCAACGGCTCGCCCGATTCGAGCGTGCCGATCCGCAAGTTCGACAAGTACGGCAACCTGCTCGACACGTTCGTCGTGCCGACCGGCACGCGCGGCAGCGACTGGATCGACCTCGCCGGCGACCAGTGCACGATCTACTACACGTCGGAAGACACCAGCGTGCGCCGCTACAACGTCTGCACGAAGGTAGCGTTGCCGGTGTTCGCAAACGGCCTGACCGGCCCGTATTGCTACGCGCTGCGGTTGCGCCCGAATCGCGAAGTGATGGTCGCCTGCCAGGATGCAGTGCACCGGCTCAGCCCGCAGGGCGCCAACCTGCACACCTATCCGCGCCTGGCCATTGGCGAAGCCGATCCGAACGGCCTGTTCGCGATGAATCTCGACCCGGATGGCACATCGTTCTGGACCGCCGGCGCCACCAGCGGCAACGTCTATCGCGTCGATATCGAAACCGGGATACCGCTCGGCAGCTTCAACAGTGGTGCCGGCGGCGTCGGCGGTCTCGCAATCTACGACGAGCTGCACGACGACACGATTTTCCTCGATGGCTTCGAAGGGCCGCCGGTGCTCGCGCCGATCGTGTTCGGCGCGAGCCTGACAGCCGATGCCGAGGAGGAGACCGAATTCGACGCGGACGTCGGCGCGGTCATGCCGCCGTTCGTGCCGACCTGGATGCGCGTCATTGCGCACGAGCGCTTCGAGCGCGAGCGCGGCCGCTGACGCGGTCTGCCGCACTCAACTGTACCCGGGAGGTTGTCATGAAATCGATGCTGATCGCTGCGTTGCTGCTGTTGACCGCCATGCCGGCAATGGCAGTGCAGGTGCGCTGCGTGGACACCGAGGCCGAACTCGATGCCGCCGTGCTGATCGCGACCTACGAGAGCGTCGTCATCCACCTCGTGCAGGGCAGCTACGATATCGACAACACAGTCCTGAAGAATTTCGGGCTCGGCGACACCGAGCCCGATGACGACATCACGATCATCGGAGGTTACGCTCCGGGATGCGCAACGCGCCTGCTGGAACCGTTCACGACGATCCTGACCAGCGGCATCGGCTACTCGATGAGCATTCACGGCGGCGACGACGGCGGCGACGTGACGTTCGAGTCTGTCGAGTTCCTGGACCTTCCGAGCAGCTTTTTTCTCGGCGGGCCGTTCAGCGGCGGCTACACCGCGCGCTTTTCGCGCGTCGCGTTCGTGGGTTCCCCGGTCCTAACGCGCACGGCGCACACCGAGATCAGCCAGAGCCTGATACTGGCGGCGCCAAACCTGCCGCAGACGCGTAATTGCGCAATCTATCTCGCCGATCCGGATTCGGTCAGCATTGTGCATTCGGTGTTCACCGGCAACGACACCAAGGGTTTCTGCATCGACGACACCGAGCCGTCGGGAGGCTGGCACGTTGATGTCTACAACAACATCTTCTGGAACAACGCCGGAACCGACGTTTACCTGCGTTCGAGTGATTCGCAAACCGACGCGGTGCTCGTGGCCAACATCATCGAGTCGACGAGCATCGTGCCGGCGCCAGGAACGGCGCCGAGCGGCAGTCTCAACCAGGATCCGAAATTCGTCGCCGCCGGCAGCGATAACTACCGGCTGCAGGTCGGATCACCGGCGATCAACAGCGGTTCGATCGCCCCGCTCGGCATCAGCCAGGACATCGACGGCGGCCCGCGCCAGATCGGGTCGAGACCCGACCGCGGCGCCTACGAGAGCAACGTCGACGACACGCAGATCATCACCGTCACGAACACGTCCGACCAGCTTTCGCCGCTGGTCGTCGGCTCGCTGCGTTGGGCGATGACGCAGGCAAACGCCGATCCGGGACTGAACTACATTCGTTTCAACATCTCCGGCAGCTGTCCGCGCATCATCAACCTCAATGCGCCGCTGCCGCTGATCACCGACCGCGTGATCATCGAAGGTTACACGCAGCCAGGTAGCGATCCGAATTCGAGCAGTTTCGGCTTCAACGCGACGATCTGCATCGGCATCCGCGGCGACTTGTCGGACAACTACGGGTTCCGCATTCCGAGCAGCGTCGGTGCATCGCATTACCTGCAGCTCAGCGGCGTCGCGCTCGGCGGCTTCGACGTGGCAGCGATCGACCTGGCGGGGGGCGCCGGTTCGTGGATTCACGGTGTCCAGTTCGCCGGCCAGCTTGGCGCGACGGCGATCGCCAACAGCGCGGTCAACGTCCGCGTCAGTGGCGCCACGTATTACAACCTGATCGGCGGCGACGACGTCGGCGACCGCAACGTGATCCCGTTCGCCTACACCGCCGGCATCCAATTGCTCGCGAGCAACGACGACGGACATCAGAACTACGTTACCAACAACCTGATCGGCACGGATCCGAGCGGCACCGTATTGGCGCCGAATCAGATCGGCATCTACGTCAGCAACCGCAACAACAGGATTCAGGACAACGTGATCTCCGGCAACACGACGTATGGCATCGAGCTGACCGGCATCGCGGCTCACGACAACTTCATCGCCGGCAATCGCATCGGCCTGAAGGTCCCTTCGCTCATTGCCTGCTTTCCGCCGCCGTGCGACCCGAACGACGATCTCGCCAATGGTTCAACCGGCATCGTCGTGCTCGGCGACGCCAGCGACAATTCGATCAACGCCAATCGCATCGCCTACAACGGTGGTTCGGGCATGCGCCTGATCAGCGGCCAGCACAACTCGATCCTGTCCAACATCACGTACGCAAACGGAGGCATGGGCATCGACCTGGGCAGCAGCGGACCCGAGCCGGTCGACAACGATGCTGATCCCGCCGCCGCGACACAACCCAACCGTGGCATCAACGCCCCGGCGTTCACGACCGCCATGGGCGGCGTGCATAGCGGCAGGGTGCGCAGCGCGCTCATGCTGGCGTAGCCGGTGCCGAAGTCGTCGATGGCGATGCGG
>Ga0207691_10003106_pt1 | contig 16212 bp, 14 predicted proteins | sample KBSM13metaG_FD_184327 | JGI IMG/M metagenome (GOLD analysis project Ga0207691, IMG submission 184327) | Miscanthus rhizosphere microbial communities from Kellogg Biological Station, Michigan, USA - KBS M1-3 metaG (SPAdes) (version 2) | ecosystem: Host-associated > Plants > Roots > Rhizosphere >... | reverse complement strand
GTGACTTTGCATGAACGGATGACTGCCCTGAGGCGCATCTGCATCATCACGGTACAAAAGGGAACGCCGCGTACCGAGATTTGGCGCGCGCTCTATGGCGCAACATCGTTGCGTGCTGATTGCGGAAAAATGTGCATCGCGGTCGATGAAGATATCGATCCCGACAATTCCGACGCTGTATTCTGGGCGCTTGCATTCCGCATGGACCCTCAAAACGATCTTCAGGTACTGCCATACCGCAGTGCGGGCCATGGCCCCGAGCGTGAGCATGAAGCGGAGCGCGAAGACTCTACGCTTCTCATGGATGCAACGGCTAAAGAGGAGCTACCGCCACTCGCTTTACCGAAACGCGAGTACATGGAGCGTGCAAAAAAAATATGGGGCGAACTTGGATTGCCGCCGCTGCGTCCGCAGTCGCCGTGGTTCAGTAGCCCGCACGGCGACTGGCATCCTGATTGGGACGAGGCTGCGAAACGCGCCGCCGAGGGTCGTTATCTGGAAAACGGGCGCATCTCAGAGCGACTGCAGCGCAAAGGCGTCAAGCCCGAAACCAAAGTGCGCATGGATCGGAAAACCTAGCCGCAAACGTCGCACGGAGCGAGCCCCGGGCGATTAGTCGCCCTTAATCCCCGCTGCCTTAACGACTTTCATCCAGCGCGCGACCTCGGTCTGCATGATGGCGGAGAATTCATCCGGTGAATTTCCAACGGGCTCCGAGCCTTCGACCGCGAGGATCGCTTTCACCTCCGGTGTGCGAATCGCCTTAACGGATTCGACATTGAGCCGGGTGACGACAGCTGACGGCGTCCGCGCGGGTGCGAGAAGACCTATCCAGGATGAATAGTCGTATCCCTTGATGCCTGCCTCCGCAATAGTCGGCACCTCGGGCGCCGCGGCGGCGCGCTGCGCAGTTGAGACGGCGAGTGCGCGCAGACGTCCTGACTTAACGTGCGGCAGAGCGGTCGAAATGGTTGCGAAATTTACCTGTGTCTCGCCGGCGAGCAGCGCGTTCACGCCCGGCGCGCCGCCTTTGTACGGCACGTGCACCATGCGAACGCCGGTCATATACATCAGCAACTCCATGGAAAGATGTGTTCCCGTAGCCATTCCGCTCGAACCGAAATTAAGCTGCCCCGGTCGTTGGCGGACGAAGGCGACAAGCTCTTTTACGGACGTCACAGGCAGAGACGGGTGCACGACGAGTATGTTCGGCAGCGATGACAGCTGGGAGATCGGCGCAAGATCGCGCAGCGGATCGAATGGAAGCTTGTAGAGGCTCGGGCTCATGGTGACCGATGCGGCGACTGCGAGCAGTGTGTAGCCGTCAGGCGCAGCCTTAGCGACGAGATCGGTCCCGATTACGCTGCCGGCGCCAGGCCGATTATCCACGACGACCGATTGGCCTAATGCGTCTCCCAATCGTTGCGCCAATGGCCGTGCCACCAGATCGGTCGATCCACCCGCGCTTTGTGGCACGATGATGCGAATAGATTTGTTTGGATAACTCTGCGCATGACCGTCGAGTACTCCTACGCATGCCAGCGTTGCGGCAATCGCTGCACACGAGCGCGCGGTTGTTGGGCCTGTCTTACGTCTATCTGTGCGACGCATCAATCGATGCGCGCGCCGGATTGCTTGATCACCTTGGCCCATTTCGCTAATTCAGTTCTGATGTAATCGCTGAACTGCTGTGGAGTGCTGCCGACGGGGACAAGCCCGTCTTCAGTCATGCGATGCTTCATGTCAGGGCTCTGCATAATTTTCATCACGTGCGCGCTCACGAGATTTACGATGTCAGCCGGCGTTCCGGCCGGTGCCAGCAGTCCATACCATTGGCTGGATTCGTAACCGCGCAATGCGGATTCCGCAATGGTCGGCAATTCGGACATCGCAGGAAGGCGCTGCAAGCTCGTGACGGCAATTGCACGTAGACGACCGGATTTCACATGCGGGCCCGCATTTATCGCCGGCAGAAACATAACCGGTGTCTCCCCGCCCAGGACGCCGATCATCGCAGGACCCGAGCCGCGATAAGGGACGTGCACCATCTTCACGCCGGCGAGCGTATTGAACAATTCTCCGGCCAGGTGGGGCGTACTGCCGCTGCCGGAACCCGCGAATCCAATCTCGCCCGGTCTCGCCTTCGCCAGCGCAATCAGGTCCTTTACCGATCGCACGGGAAGCGATGGGTGTACAACCAGCACGTTGGGACCGAGCGCCATGAGGCTGATCGGATCGAGATCCTTGATGACATCGTACGGCACTCTCGCGTAAAGGCTCGGATTCGTGACCAGTCCGGCGCCGGTAAGCAATAGCGTGTAGCCGTCCTTCGGTGATTTGGCCACGACTTCGGTGCCGATATTGCCGTTAGCGCCGCCGCGGTTCTCCACCACGAATGACTTACCGAAACTCTCGGTCAGTCGTGTCGCAAGAATTCGGCCCGCACTATCGACGCCCCCGCCGGCAGGAAATGGCACTATCATGCGCACGGGCGCGGCCGGATATGACTGCGCATGGGCAGCCGCCGTGCACGACATAACCAGCGCGGCGTGAATAAGCCTCACGGTGAGTTGCATGAATCCCGTCTTTTCACTTGGCCTGAATACCGAGCAGACCTGTGATCGCGCCCGCAATCTGCTCCGGACACTCGACAGGCGTGATATGCCGGCCCGTCGAAATCACTTTTAAGCTCGATTGTGGAATCGCTTTGTGCAGTGCCTCGGCCATAGCAACGGGCGTTGCGTAGTCTTCTTCACCGACGACAATGGCAGTGGGCGCGACGATCGAATGCAGCAGCGGACGCAGGTCATCGTTACCCAACATGGCGCACGTGGCCTCGTAGCACGAGACGTCGTTAGCAAGAAACACCTTGGTGAGTTGAGCGATCGTCTGCGCGTTGCATGCGCGAAAACCGTCGGTAAACCAGCGCGTCACCTGAAAATCGATGAGAGCGCCCATGCCTTTGGCGCGCGCGGTGGCGGCGCGTTCCCGCCACTGTTTGGGCGCCTCGGGTCCATACCAGGCAGTGGTATCAATGAGACAAGCGCCTTGCGTTCGTTCCGGATACTTAGCCGCAAACGCTTGTGACACGCAGCCACCCATCGAGCATCCCGCCACGCATGCTGTAGGCCAGCGGACGTGATCCAACAACTCCGCCAGATCGCGTGCAAAGAGCTCGACGGTGTATTTCATTGCGATGCGCGACGATTGTCCGTGTCCGCGACAATCGTAGGTGAGCAGATGTGTGCTTCCGCAAGCTGCGCGACAACGCCGTTCCAAATGCTGCGATCCAGTGCGAGAGAATGGACAAGCGCGACGCGTGGCGCTTGGGCCTGCGGTGCGGGATGCAGCGTATATGCGATATCGCACCCGTCCGATGTTTTAAACGATGAATGAGTTGCCGCAGCCATAATCCGTTTCGCTTACTTGAGCGCGCGTTGCCATGCAGTGATGACCGCGCGCGCCGCAAACTCGACTGACATCGCTCGCTTATATGCGACGGATCCGCGCACGTCGGCGACGGGCTGGGCCATTGCGTGGATGCTGCGCACGCAGTCGCGAATCGCCGTCTCGTTGAAGTGTTGCCCTATGAGCTCCCGCGGCTCGACGATGATTGGTTTCCAGCTAACGGAACCGACGACCACACGTGCGTGCGTGCAGTTGCCATGGTCGTCCACGCCAACCACCGCTGATGTGTTGACGGTTGGAATTTCCAGCACATTGCGCGCCATGTATTTGTAGAAGCTCGACCCGGAACGCAGGGGCAGCGGTGCGACTTCTATGCCGACAACCATTTCATCGCGTGCAAGACGTTGTTCGAAGAGGTCGGGTAGCGTTGCATGGCGGCGCCCGGAAGGCCCCGCTACATGGACGTTGGTATTAAGCGCGAGCAGTGCGACCGGCAGATCGAAGCCGCCGATCAATGGTCCAATGCTGCCGCCGATGGTGATCATGCGCCGTAGACGAACGATCCCCACTGCTTCGAGCGCTTCGTCGAGCGCCTGCCAGCGGCTACGGACGCGCGAGTCGTCGTACAGTGTCTGCAAAGCGACCGCAGCATTTGCCTTCAGCACGCCATCCGAATCGAGCGACCACTCGTTGAGCTCTGCAACGCGCGTGACAGCGATGAGACGCTTAGCCTGCGCGAAGCCGGTGCGTTCGCGACGCAGTGCATGTGACATGCCGCCCGCAACGATGGCCGCGTCGCCGGCTGCTAGCGCGGCAATGATCTCTTCAACGCTCTTCGCAAATACGAACTCTGCAGGAACTGGTCTAGCGCCGGAGGGGCGCCCGGTCATCAAGCGGTTCCACACCGAGCCTTTTGGTGCAGACGTGGGGGACGGTTCCTTCTTCGCAAATGCTTCCGGATGCAACGCGCGGAAAACTTTCTCGGCTGTGATAGGCAACTCGGTGATACGTACGCCGACCGCATCAGCGATGGCATTGGCAATCGCGGCCGGAATGGCGTCGAGACCAATTTCGCCCAGTCCTTTCGCCCCATACGGGCCTGACGGTTCGTACGAGTCCGCGAAGGCGACATGTATCCTCGGCATCATCACTGCGGAAGGAATCGGATAATCCTTGAGGTTAGGATCAGTGGGTACGCCGTTGTACCAATCAAAATACTCGGTGACCGCGAGCCCCAGACCTTGCGTTACCGCTCCCGTAACCTGTCCCTCGGCAGCGGCAGGGTGGATAACCGTGCCGCAATCGACTGCGGCCCCAATCTCGAGCACCGTCACTTTGCCGGTGCCCCGATCCACTTCGACTTCCACGGTTTGAGCCGCGAAGTTGTACGCGCCCGACTCGTTGCCGTAGCGGCTGTGATCCGGAAATTCCGACGGATTATCGAAAGTTCCGGTGCCGATAATCGGCTCGCCTCCCGGCTGGTAGATGTGCGCGCGAACAACGGCGCTCACCGGTTTGAACTCTGTTTCGCGCCCGCGCCGCGGACCGATCTCGCCATTGATGACGGTGAGTTCGTCGGGAGGTAAATTGAATTGTGCGCCTGCTGCCGCCAGCAACTGTTTCGACGCCGCGGCAGCGGCCCGCTGGACGGCGTTGCCGGCAACGTAAGTGACGCGGCTGGCGAGGGCGCCTAGCGCATAGGGATGCACATCAGTGTCAGGACGTGTGATGTCCACGTCGTCGTATGGGAGTCCAAGTTCTTCAGCCGCTATCTGCCGCAGGACAGTCAACGTGCCCTGGCCGATTTCGCCTTCGCCGGTGATGATCGTCGCGCGGCCATCGTCGTTGATGCGCACGATCGCCGAGCTCCCATCCCAGTCGCCGAAGCTGCGTCGACCGTTCACATGAACGCTGCAACCCATGCCCAGACCGCGATTCGGCGTGGGATGCCGGCGTTTCTCTTTCCATCCGATCATGTGTGCGGCTTTGTCGATGCATTGCTTCAGCTCGCAGCTCGTGATCTTGTGATTGTGCGGAGAAACATCGCCCGGCTCGACCGCGTTCATGCGCAAAAGATCGACCACATCGATGCCAAGTTTCGCGGCGGCCAGATCCCAGCACTGCTCGACGGCCCAGTCCGCCGATGGATTGCCGAATCCGCGGAAAGCACCGGTCGGCACGAGATTCGTGTATACGAGCGTCGAGTGAGCGCGCGCACAGGGATACTTGTAAAGCGCATCGTGTCGAACCGTCGCCGCGCCGAGTATCGCCTGAGACTTTCCGGTGTATGCGCCGTTATCGGCGAGCATTTTTATTTCTTTGGCTTTGATATGCCCCGCGCGCGAAAACCCGAGGCGCACCCAATAGCGCATCGGCATGCGCGGGTGGCTGGCGAGAAACTCTTCCTCGCGTGTGTGAATGAGCTTGACGGGTTTACCGGCCGCTCGTGCAAGCAAGGCGCAGATCACCGAAGCGTTGTCATCACCGGATTTGCCGCCGAATCCGCCGCCGACTTCCGTCTGTATGACGCGCACCTTGCTTTCCGGAACACCGAGCGCGATCGCATAGCGTCCGCGCGCGAGGAACGGCGTCTGCGTATTGCACCACATCGAGACACGATCGCCCGCCCACTGGGCGACACAGCCTATCGTTTCGAGCGACGTATGCCACTGGCGCGAACTTTCCCATGTGCCTTCGACGACTACATCGCTCGCTGCGAATCCGTCATCGACGTCGCCGCGCTCGAAAGAGAACTGATGGGCGACATTGCCTTCTGCATCGTCGTGTACACGCGGCGCGCCCGGAGCAAGCGCCTCGTCCATCGATAACACGGCGGGCAATACTTCGTATTCAACTTTGATTGCATCGACGGCCGCGCGTGCGGTCGCTGCGTCACGGGCGGCTACCGCAGCCACTTCATCGCCGACATAACGCACTTTGTCGATCGCGAGCGGATAGAGATCAGGCCTGAAACAGCCCCATTTTTTGGCGGCTGTATTAGCGCCGGTGATCACTGCTTTCACCCCCCGCATAGCTACAGCAGCGGAGATGTCGATACTCACAATGCGCGCATGCGGGTGCGGACTGCGAAGTACCGCAGCCTGCAACAGCCCCGGCAGGTGCAAGTCAGCTACATATTGCGCGGCTCCGGTAACCTTCGACAGGGCGTCCGTGCGTGGAACATCTTTGCCGACCACCAGCAAACCTTGCGCGGCATGTAACTTTGGATCGCGCTGGTTCACGCTTGCGCTGCTTTGCGGGCGAGGGCGACCGCTTCTCTATAAGAGGCCTCGATCCGAACGTAGCCGGTGCAGCGGCAATAGACACTTTCCACGCTCGTCCGTATCTGGTCATCGGTAGGCGCCGGCGTCTTTTCCAAGAGTGCACAGGCAGCCATGATGTGGCCGGGCGTGCAGATGCCGCATTGCAGTCCCGACTGGTTGATGAATGCCTGTTGCACCGCATGCAAGGCCGTCTTGCCTGCGAGCCCTTCGATGGTGCGGACTTCGCTGCCGTCTATCAATGCAGCCAGTTGCAGGCAGGATGCGACGGGCTCACCATTTACAATAACGGTGCACGTTCCGCATGCACCGATGCCGCAGCCGTGTTTTGTGCCGGTCAACTGCAGGTCTTCGCGCAACACATCAACGAGCAGGCGATCTCCGGTCTTGAGATCGATTTGCGTGGGCTCGCCGTTCAAAGTAAAGGTGATCAGCATGTGGGCGTCGTAATTCCGCAGATCGTCTATCAGGTGTGGCTACTCATGCGGACGCATTATAAGTCACGCAGTACGAGCCCCTCGCTGCGGCCGGGCGGACGTCGCAAATAATCGGGCGCCCACCTTCCGCAGGAAACTTGTCCATTTGCGCTGGAACTTTGGATCCGTCGCCGCGCGGCCGGTGACCAGCCGCGTGATTTGCGTAAACGCGAGTGGATAGCTGGCGAGCGCCAGAATCAGCAGTTGTGTCAATCGTGGGTCGAAATCAGCAGGCATCAATCGCGCGGCCTGCATTGCGCGAATAGCGTCCGCATATTCTGTCAGGCGCTGGCGGCGCTCCGTTTCCCCGGGCACTGGTGTATTGCCTGCACTTGCGGCCTCCCAAGTCAGGAAGCGCAGGTAATCCATGTTAGCTGCGCGTTTGCGGAATCGCGCGGCGATCACATCGGCGGCATGCGGCGGCAGAGTCTCTTTCCACTGGACCGTCGGGCGGAATTGCGCCTCGTGCACCTGCATGAACAGCGCTTCCTTGCCGTGGAAGTGATGATGGATGAGCTGTTTGCTCGTTCGCGCGCGACGCGCAATCTCCGAGATTCGCGCACCATCGAATCCGCGCTTCGCGAATTCCCTCGCTGCGGCAATGAGAATGCGCTTGCGTGTTCGCTGACTATCGCGGACGCGTGTCTTCAACTTTGTGTCATCGCCAAAGGACTGGCGCCGAAGCTTACGCCGCAGATTTTTGTTTGACAACGGTAAAGTGGAATCTTACGATGGTGCGCCTGCCATCGAGCGTACGGCGGCGTCCTGTTCCCCGCACATTCAAACGATAAGTCCGTCAGCAGTATTCTCGGGTCTGACAGCGATTACTGGAGGAGTTGATGTCTGAGAACACGTTTGCAGGCCGCTTGCGGCGCCCGCTTTTTGGATCAGTTGATCGCATCAGTCGCCGTGATTTCTTGTTCGGAGCGTCCGCACTTGCAGTCGGCACTGGCATTAGCGCTAAAAGTGTGCACGCGGCCGCTGCGGCGGAAGTTGAGATAGTCGATATCACATCGAAGTTGATCGATGCTGCAAAGCGTGAGGGAAGCGTCACGGTACGCTACAGCTCGCCGGTTGATGAGATGACTGAGATGGCGCGCGGTTTCTAAAATCGCTTCGGCATTAAAGCGCAGATGGACCGCAAGGTCGGCGTTCTGGGCACACAGCAGTTTGCGACAGAAGAGCGCGCGGGCCAGCATGTCATGGATGTGAATTATTCAGCCGACCCGGCCGGCATGCGGGACCTGGCGGAAGAAGGGTTTTATCTGCGCTACACGCTGCCGGACATTACGCAAAAGATCGATCGTGGCGCGATGATTCCCGGGCTCGGCTACAGCCCCAAATGGACCGACATCGTTATTTCATACAACCCTGATCATATTCCGCACGCGCAGGCGAAAGCCCAGTTTAAGACTTGGCGCGGCCTGCTCGATCCGAAACTCAAGGGCAAGATCGGACTCAACGAGCCCGCAGGTGGCGGTGTGCCGTTCGCAACCTTTCTCATGTTTTATCGGCGGCCGGAATACGGGCGGAAATTTCTCGAGCAGCTCGCTGCGCAGGCGCCGCGCATGTATCCCGGCTCTGCGCCGGGACGGGAAGATCTCGCCGCCGGAGCGATTTCCGTGTTCATTCCTAATTGGGAATCGGTTGCGATGATCCAGTTCATGAAGGGCGACAAGACGGCGTGGACGTATCCCGACGTTGCACCGGCGTTTGCCAACACCTATTTTGCGATCTCGAAAAATGCGCCTCACCCCAACGCAGCGCGCTTGTTTTCCGCATGGTTCTTCACGCCGGAATCCGTGCCATCCATCGAAGCCGGGCAGGCGCGGCCGACGTTGAAAGGCGTCGCCGATAACCGAGCGGCCGTCGCCAAACTGAAGCAAACGAGCTGGTGGCAACCTTATCCGGACAAGATACGCTGGGTACCGGATATGGAAGACTGGGACGCCAACTATGAGAAGCTGATGCCCGACATGCGCACGGTGCTCGGATGGAAGCGATGACCGTCGGTCAACGCGTACACCAGGCAGAAACTCACTTTCCTATATTCGGTTGATGTCGACATCAGTGCATACGCAAGTGATGCCTGCAGGCGCAGTCGCGCGCCTATGGACGGGGCTGCTATTGGCTGCGGTGACTCTGCTCGTGCTGACGCCGCTCGGTGCTTTATTGTATGGCTCGGTGCGCACGCACGCTCCCGGCTCCCGGCGGGCGACATTCACCTGGTCAAACCTGGAAGCGGTCTACGGCGGCTTATTCAACGGCGGGTGGACGCAGTCTGCGACACTGAACTCGATATTCCTCGCGCTGCCGGTCATGTTGCTTGCATGCGCCATCGGCCTATTCCTGGCATGGGCAGTCACTCGCACGGATATGCCCGGGCGCCGGACGTTCGAAATAGCGTTCCTGCTACCAATGCTTTATTCGCCGCTTGTCGGTGTGATCGGCTGGTCGGTGCTTGCAGATCCGCAGGCCGGCATCATCAATACACTTTGGAAATATTTGTCGGGCGCTGGCGAGCCGCTGATAAACATCTATTCGTATGTGGGCATCGTGTGGGTAATGGTGTTTTATTTCATCCCGTATGCGTTCATATTGAACGTGGGTGCCTTCCGGGCCATGGATCCGGCGCTCGAGGAAGCGGCAGCAGTATCAGGCGCAAGTTTGTGGCGCCGTCTGGCACACATTACGTTTCCCATCATGCTTGGCAGCGCAGCCGCAGCTGCGTTATTTATATTCACGTTGGCGCTCGAACAATTTGCGATTCCCGGTTTTCTCGGCTCGCACATCCGATTCGACACACTTGCCTATGCAATCTATCTGCGTACGAACACGTATCCCAGCGATCTACCTGGCGCCGCAGGTGCGGGAACACTGCTGCTCATACTGTCCGCGATCGGTCTCTACTGGTACCGGCGCCTTACACGACGATCGGAGCGTTTTGTCACCGTCACAGGTCGCGGCTACAAGCCGGGCGTAACTGCGCTGGGCGGAATGCGCTTCGTGCTGTTTGGCGGTTGCGTGCTCATTTTTCTCGTCGGCATTGCGATTCCTTTAGGGGCCGTTGCATTGCGCGCGCTGCTGCCTGTGCGGACGACCGGTCTCGATTTCGCCGCACTCAGCCTTGCAAACTTCGCGCAGGTGTTCGCCGCAGAAGACATCCTGCTCGGATTGCGCAACTCCATTTACCTCGGCCTGGGTGTCGCGACCATTTGCGCCGCGCTTGGCGTCGCACTGAGCTTTCGCATCGTGCGGGGAAAGAGCCGCGCGATGAGTCTCGCCGATTATCTAATCGCAATGCCGATCGGTATACCGGGCACCGTGTTCGGTGTGGGCATGTTGTGGGCGTACGTCGGAACGCCGCTTTATCTGACTTTGTGGATATTGCTGCTCGCGTTTGTGACGCGCTACCTCGTGTATGGAGTGCGCACGCTCGGCACGGGAATGATGCAGATCGACAAGACGCTCGAAGAGGCGGCCACTGTTGCCGGCGCCGGCCCACTGCGCACCTTCCTATTCGTCAATCTACCACTGCTGCGTCCAGTCATCGCATCTGCATGGCTGCTCGTGTTCATGATAGTCATGCGCGAGATCAGCGCGTCGGTGATCCTCTACGGCGTGAAGTCGGTGACGTTGCCGATCCTGACCTGGTCATATCTTGTCGATGGCTCCTACGGCGTCGCAAGCGCGCTGGCGATCCTGCAGCTCGTAATCGTTGGCTTGATCGTCCTTTTATTTCGCTGGTGGTTTGGCGTGAGCGTGAAAACGCGTTCCCACGACTAGTCGATGCTTGAAGTGCCATGAGCGGTATTCAAATCAAAGGATTGGTACGGCGTTACGGCGACATCGTCGCCGTCAACGGTATCGACCTTGCGGTAGAACGTGGTGAGTTCGTCACGCTGCTCGGGCCGAGCGGTTCGGGGAAGACGACGACACTGCGCATGGTGGCTGGACTCGAGCAGCCTGACAGCGGCACGATCGAAATCGGCGGCAGGACTGTCTATAGCGGCCGTATCAATGTGCCGGCGCATAAACGGGGCCTCGGCATGGTCTTTCAGAGTTATGCGATGTGGCCGCATAAGACGGTGTATGAAAACGTTGCGTTTCCGCTGCGGATGAATCGCATAGCTAAAAATGATGAGAGATCGCGCGTCGAGCGCATGCTCTCAGTTGTTGGTCTCGAGCATCGCGAGTATGGCACGCGTTATCCGTCGCAGTTATCCGGCGGGCAGCAGCAGCGGGTTGCGCTTGCACGCGCGCTCGTCGCGGACCCGCAGGTAATTCTTTACGACGAGCCATTGTCGAATCTCGATGCAAGGCTGCGCGATTCGATGAGGACGCTGCTGCGCTCGATACACAATCAGGTCGGAGTGACCGCGCTTTATGTGACGCACGACCAGCTCGAAGCGATGGTCCTGTCCGATCGTGTATGTGTGATGAATCACGGCGCGATCGTGCAGCAGGGAATGCCGCGTGATTTGTATGATCGGCCGGCGGACTTGTTCGTCGCTGAGTTCGTCGGCCAGGCCAATGTGCTGACTGTCGTCGAGGAAAACGGTGGATCGGTGAAGATTGCGGCCGGCATAGGGTTGAAGATTCCGGCCGCAAACAGGCGTGATGCCGGCAACAGCGCGAAGAAAGTTGTCATACGCCATCATCAGGTTCACATCTCCGATACGCTCGCGCCGGCCGCGCTCGAAAATGAATTCGATGCTGTAGTGCGCGATGTCATGTACCTCGGCGATCGTATTCGTTATACGCTGGAAATGGGCCCGACATGCAAAGTGATTGCGGAAGTTGGCGCCGAAGCGCCGCCATATAAAAAAGAAGCACGTGTCAGAGTCGAGTTGCCGGGCGCGAGCTGCATTGTTCTTTAGCTGTAGTTAGAAATCGCAGAAAGGATGCTTGATGACGCAATTGGGTAAGGACATGCGGGACAAGACCGCCATCAGCGGGGTCGGCTTGATGATCGGCGACTTTCCCGAGCGAACGCCGCTCTCACTCGCTGTCGAAGCGTATCAACGTGCGCTCGCGGATGCCGGCATGAAGCGTGAAGACGTTGATGGAATCATTCAGTTGTCGTACGGCTCCGATTACGATCGGTTTCTCGAGGCGGTCGGCAGCGATGTGCGTTATGCGAACCAGGGCTGGACGCATGGCCGGTTCATTGCGCCAATGCTGCAGCAGGCCGCGATGGTGGTGGCAATGGGTCTTGCAAAAGCCGTCGCCGTCGTTCATGGCCGCAAGCGCCGCGCGTTCGGACAGCTCGCCGATCATGAGATGTGGCGTCAGGGGCTCGGCCCGCACGGTGAAAGCCCGGCGTATGGCGCGATGGGGCCGGTGTATGGCGCAGCAGTCGCGGCACAGCGCTATTTCCACATGTATGGCGGCAGCAACGAGGATCTTGCGCCGATTGCGGTCGCCTTGCGCAAGCATGCGCGCTTGAATCCGCTCGCCGTGCGCAAGGATCCGATGACAATCGAGAGCTATCTCAAGTCGCGGTGGATCATGGAGCCGCTGCGATTGTTCGATTGCTGTCAGAACAACGACGGCGGCGCCTGCATCATCGTGACGTCGGCTGAACGCGCCCGCGATTTGAAAAAGCCGCCGGTTTACATTTCAGGCATGCAAGGCGTGCACGCCGGACCGCAATTTCACAACCTGACCTTGCCCGGCTTGGGAGTCGCTCAGCAGGAAGTCTATAAATACAAGCCGACGAAGGAAGACTTGTATGCATATGAGATGGCAGGCATCACGCACAAGGATGTCGATGCGCTGATCACTTACGACGCTTTTTCACCGCTGGTTTTGTTCGGCCTCGAGCGCTTCGGTTTTTGCGGCCCGGGAGAAGCACGCGAATTCGTGAAAGACGGGCGCATAGAGCTCGGGGGCGAGCTCCCGGTAAACACTTCGGGCGGCCTCCTTTCCGAAGGACACGTCGTCGGCTGGAACTTATTCATCGAAGCGGTTAACCAGTTGCGTCACGACTGTGGGGCGCGCCAGGTCAAGGATGCGGAAATCATTCAGTACGGCAGCTTTCTCGGCGAATCGATCATCTTCCGGAGGTAACGACTCATGCAACCATCACAAAAAATGCGCGACGAGACGACGGGTCGCTATCTGCCGGTCATCTATCCGGAGGAGTTGCCGTACTGGGAGGGAACGAAGCGACGCGAGCTTTGGCTGCAAAGCTGCAAGGCGTGCAATCGCGCCTGGTATCCGATCGGCCCCGCGTGTCCAAAATGCTTTTCGATGGACTTCGAATGGAAACGCATGTCGGGCCGCGGCAAGATTCATAACTACGTGATCTATCACAAGGCATGGACGCCGTGGTTCGAAAGCCGCGTGCCGTATGCGGTTATCCAGGTCGAGCTCGAAGAGGGCCCGCGGCTCACGACCAACCTGCTCGATGTTCCGCCGGCGCAAACGAAGATCGGCATGTCCGTTGAGGCTGCGTACGAAGACATCACCGATGAAATCACATTGCTGCAGTTCCGGCCGGCGAAAGGTTGAGGAGATCTGAGATGTCACAAGCTGCAAGTTCAAGCACCACATCAGAGCTGCTCGATGCGGACACCGTTGATACGATTCGTATGTCACCGGCGGACGCCGCAGAGGTCGGCAAAATCGCGTTGCAGCGTCTGGGCTATTCCGACGAAGACGCAAAAATCATCACCGATCAACTGATCGACAATGCGCTGTGTGGTTACCGGTTCGCCAGCCTGCCGCGCATATTGGCAATTGCAAGCGATGCAAAAACGCGCGAGGAGCGGCGGCCGATCAAGATAGTGCATGAGACGCCGTTGTCCGCGCTCATCGACGGCGGCAATAACGTCGGCTACGTATCCGTCTATCACGCAACGCAGCTTGCGATTAAAAAGGCGCAGGTCAGCGGCTTCGCCTCCGTGGGCGTGTACGACAGTTATTACAGCGGCCGCAATGCGTATTTCGTCGAGATGATCGCGAATGCCGGGCTCGTCGGCATACACGCGGCAAGCGCTAAGCCGCGAGTGTTGCCGATCGGCGGATTAAAGCCCGCATTCGGCACGAATCCGCTGTGCTTCGGTTTTCCGTCGAAGAACGGTCCGGTCATCTACGACATGGGAACCGCATCCATCATGGTCGGCGAAATCATGCTGTTCGCACACATAGGGCAGGAGCTGCCCGAAGGCATCGCTTTCGACGCCGATGGAAATCCAACACGCGATCCGAATGCGGCGCTGAAAGGCGGGTGGGTACCGTTCGGCGGGCACAAAGGTCACGGACTGTCGTTCGCGGTTCAGGCACTCGGTCTGCTTGCCGGCGCTGCGCTGTCTCATGGCAAGGTACAGGATTACGGCTTTCTGCTGTTCGTGCTCGATCCGAAGTTAATGTTGCCGGGCGGCGAGTTTCCAGATCAGATGGCCGAGCTCGTGGACAAGGTAAAGGCAACGCCGCGGCGCCCAGGAGTGGACGAGATCCGTATTCCGTCGGAACGTGCATTTCGCGAGCGCGAACGCCGGCGCAAGGAAGGACTCGTCTTCGATCGCAAGGTCATCGATTCCCTGCAAGCGCTATAGGAGCTCGAATGTCCGTACAAGAGACCACCGCCAATCGTCCGCAGTGCGAGGGCCCGTTGACTGGCGTACGCGTCATGGATGTAAGCATCATGGCCGCCGGCCCATGGACGGGGGCGCTGCTCGGCATGCTCGGCGCCGACGTCATCAAAGTTGAGCCGCCGGTCGGAGACGGAACGCGCTGGGTGATGCCGACACAGCGCACGATGGGCACTAATTTCATTTCAATGAATGTGAATAAGCGCGACATCATTCTCGATTTCAAAACTGCAGAGGGCCGCGCCGCAGCGCTCGAATTGGCCGCTAGCTGCGACGTCTTCGTGCAGAACTTTCGTGTGGGTGTCATCGAGCGCCTGGGACTTGATTATGAGTCGCTGCGGCGTGTCAATCCACGTCTCGTGTACTGCGCGATATCCGGCTTCGGCGAAATCGGACCCTTGGCGAAGGCCGGCTGTGCCGATCCGATCATGCAGGCGTTCTCAGGTTTCGCCCGCTCAAACGGGGCACCCGGCGATACGCTGGAGGCGTTTCGCTTTACCGGCTTCGTGGACTTGACGACAGCAAGCGTTGCGACAGAAGCGGTGCTTGCTGCGTTGCTCGAACGTGAGACCAGCGGCGAAGGACAGAAGGTCGAAGTTTCCATGCTCGAGGCTGCGCTTGAAATTCAATCGACGCGCATAGCCGAGTTGCTGGGCGCCGGCTGGGTGCCGCATCCGCGCGGCAGCGAATCGCCGGGCATCGTGCCGGATCGGGCGTTCAAGACACTCGATCGCGAAGTTTTTGTGACTGCGCATGACGAGGCGCAATGGTCGGGTTTCTGTAAGGCGCTCGAGCGCCCCGAGCTTGCGACAGATCCGCGGTTCGCGACTAACCGATTACGCGTCGAGCATCGGGATGCGCTGTCAGCGGAGGTCGAACCGGTCTTCGCCGCGCGTCCCGCGATCTGGTGGCTGCGCGCAATGCAGCGCTACGACGTGCCGTGTGCACTGGCTCATCACTTCGAGACCTTCCGTCATCATCAGCAGGTCGTCGAGAATGACATGATCGCGCGCATCGCGACTCGCGATTGGGGCGAAGTGTCCGTAGCCGGGGTGCCTTGGCACTTTTCGCAAACGCCGTGCGCCGTGCATGAACCCGCACGTCCCGGAGAGCATACGGCACAAGTCATGGACGAGCTTGCGCTATCCCGCCATACGCCGTTGAAAGGGGCTGCCTGATGCTCAAGGGCACGCTCGTCATCGAATTTGCGGAGGGTGTTGCAGGGCCGCTCGCCGCCGTGCGCCTGAGCGATTTAGGGGCCGATGTCATCAAGCTCGAACTGCCAGCCGGCGACTGGCTGCGTGGTGCGGCGCCGGTGATCCCGAACACCGAAATCGGTGCGGCATTCTTCGAGCTTAATCGTGGCAAGCGTTCGATGATGATAGATGCTGGCGCCGGAGTTGCAACGCGACTTCAGGCGTTACTTAAAAGAGCGGACGTTTTCATTAC
>Ga0207691_10003104_pt1 | contig 16219 bp, 18 predicted proteins | sample KBSM13metaG_FD_184327 | JGI IMG/M metagenome (GOLD analysis project Ga0207691, IMG submission 184327) | Miscanthus rhizosphere microbial communities from Kellogg Biological Station, Michigan, USA - KBS M1-3 metaG (SPAdes) (version 2) | ecosystem: Host-associated > Plants > Roots > Rhizosphere >... | reverse complement strand
GCGCGCTCGGTGCGGCAGATCGTGCTCAACCTGCTGTCCAACTCGATCAAGTTCACCGGCGCCGGCGGACAGGTGATCGTCTCGACCGCGCTGACCGACCGCGCCGAGGCGATCTTGCGCGTGCGCGATACCGGCGTGGGGATGACGGACAAGGAGATCGAGACCGCGATGGAGCCGTTCCGCCAGCTGCAGACCTCGACGCGCTATGGCTCAGGCGGCACCGGGCTCGGTTTGCCTTTGACGAAGGCTTTGGCGGAAGCAAACCGCGCGGCGTTCTCGATCAAGAGCGCGCGCGATGCCGGGACCCTGGTGGAGATCACGTTTTCGGGGAGCAGGGTGCTGGCGGAGTAGGATCGCATCCCGCCCTCACCCGTCCTGTACTTCCCGTACAGCGGCGCACACGATGTGGCGTCGACGCCACAGACGAGCACGTCGGCGCCCAGTTCCGTGATTGCGCGATGCACCAGCCCGGCGGGATCGCGCTACTCCACCTCAATTCCTCTGCGCCCAGACCATCGCCGGCATGGCGGACGCGGCGATCGCGGCCGCGAGGTTGCGCGCGAGGCAGTCGTAGCCCCAGTCGTTCATGTGCAACCCGTCTTCGATGCTGAACGTCTCGAACGGAATGTTCTGGTTCTCGCGCCAGTCCTTCATCAGCGCGAAGCGGCCGAAGTTGCCGACGCGCTGGCGGCGCGCCTCGGCCGCAATCAGCTCGACCGTCGGCAGCGCGACCGGCTGTGCGAGCACCGCCGTGGTATATTGCGGATCGACCAGTACGACGTCGGCGCGGGTCTGCTTCAGCCGCGCGATGCCTTCGCGGATCAGCGCTTGCTGCATCGGCAGTTCGCGATTGCGCATGATCGCGTTGCTGGCAACCTGCCACAGCACGAGATCGGCCTGCTCGGCGATCACGTCGCGCTCGAAACGCGCCAGCATGTCGCTCTCTTCCTCGCCGCCGACGCCGCGGTTGAGCACGCGGACGGCGATGCCGGAAAAGCGCTCGGCGAGCAGCGCCTCCAGCCGGCTCGGATAGGAGCCGTCGGCCGACGAGGCGCCGGCGCCTTCGGTCGAGGATGAACCGATCGCCACGATGGTGAGCGTGCGGCCGTGCATGAGCTGCGATCGCGTGCGGGTCAGCGTCTCCTCGAGACCGCCGGCTGACAGCGCGCAGAGCGGCTGCCCGGCTTGCGCCACTGTCGTCGCGCCGAACATGGCGCCGAGCAGCGCGAACAATGCCTTTTGTGAAAGCGCGAATATGAGACGTCACCTGGTCCGGCCACCGACGGCGGCATGACCGGGAGACTAGAAACGGCGCGCAGATCGCGATGTGACGGCCGGCACAAACTCCACGATTGCGAAACGCGGCTTGTGACGGCCGTCACACCTCAATAGGCTCGCGCGACCAAACGAGACCGCACATGCCGATCGCCATCCGCCCCGTCACGCGCGCCGACTTCGACCAATGGCTCCCGCTGTGGGAGGGCTACAACGCGTTCTACAAACGCGTCGGCCCGGCCGCAGTGCCGATGGAGGTCACGCAGACCACCTGGGCGCGCTTCTTCGACGGCTATGAGCCGATGCATGCGCTGGTCGCCGAGAGCGACGGCAGGCTGGTCGGCTTGGTGCATTACTTGTTTCACCGCAACACGGTGATGCTCGGGCCGGTCTGCTATCTGCAGGACCTGTTCACCGATCCGGCGCTGCGCGGCAAAGGCGTCGGCAAGGCGCTGATCGAGGCGGTGTACGAAAAGGCCAAGGCCACTGGTTCGCCGCGCGTGTACTGGCACACGCACGAAACCAACAAGACCGCGATGCGGCTCTACGATCACGTCGCCACGCATTCGGGCTTCGTGGTGTATCGCAGGGAGATTTGAGCGCAGCCCGGATCGAGCCTGAAGCGCGGTTACGCGCGTCGGATTCCCGGGTTTCGCTTCGCTCAACCCGGGCTACAGTAACCCGATGATCGCTTCCGACACACCGTCCCGTTCGCCCGCTGCCGACGTGCGGCTGCTCTACGCGGCGCGCGGCTTGCGCGGATTCGGCGACGGCTTCGCGGTCATCATCCTTCCGGCGTATCTGAGCGCGATCGGCTACAGCCCGCTGCAGATCGGGATCGTCGCGACGGCGGCGCTGCTCGGCTCGTCGGTACTCACGCTCGCCGTCGGCTTCTTCGCCCCGCGGCATGACCTGCGCAACCTGCTGCTCGCGGGCTCCGGGCTGATCGCGCTGACCGGGCTCACGTTTCCATTGAACGAGCACATCGCCTTCGTGCTGGCGGTCGCGTTCTTCGGCACCATCAATCCCTCGACCGGAGACAGCGGCGTGCTGGTGCCGCTCGAGCACGCGATGCTGGCGCGCGGCGTCGCGGACAGCCAGCGCACGGCGGCGTTTGCGCGCTACAGCCTGATCGGCGCGCTCGCGGGCGCGGCCGGTTCGCTTGCCGCCGCCACGCCGGATGCGCTCGCTTTGGCCGGCATCGGCCAGGTGACCGCCTTCAAGCTGATGTTCCTTGTCTACGCGGTGCTCGGCCTCGCCAGCGCCGCGCTCTATCGGCGGCTACCGCATGTCGAGATGCGCGAGACACCCTCGACGCCGCTCGGGCCCTCGCGCCGCACGGTGTACAAGCTCGCCGCGCTGTTCAGCCTCGATTCCTTCGCCGGCGGGCTCGCGGTGCAATCGATGCTGGCGCTGTGGCTGTTCGAGCGCTTCGAGCTCTCGCTCAGCGGTGCGAGCCTGTTCTTCTTCTGGTCGAGCACGCTCGGCGCGTTTTCCTTTCCGGTGGCGGCCTGGCTTTCGAAACGCATCGGCCTCGTCAACACCATGGTGTTCACCCACATTCCGTCGAGCCTCTTTTTGATCCTGGCGGTGTTCGCGCCGAACCTGATCGTGGCGCTCGCGCTACTGCTGTTGCGCTCCGCGCTGTCGCAGATGGACGTCCCGACGCGCACCTCTTACGTGATGGCGGTCGTGACGCCGGCCGAGCGCACCGCCGCCGCCAGCGTCACCGCAGTGCCGCGCGGTCTTGCCTCGTCGATCAGCCCGGCGCTCACCGGCGCGCTGCTCGCCACCCCCGCCGCCGGATTGCCGTTCATCGCCTGCGGCGTGCTCAAGATCGTCTACGACCTCGCACTGCTTTATTCCTTCCGCCACGTGAAGCCGCCAGAGGAGCGGACGGACGGCTAGGATTCCTATCGCTCGCAAGAACCTCCCGCCTATGGCTTGATACGAAGCCGCAACCGGAAGCGCTGCTGCACCGACGCATCGCCTTCGAATGAGCGCCAGTTCTTCAGCACGATCCCGCCGCTGCCGGCTTTTTTCGCCTCGAAATCAAACGTGACGCGGCCGCCCGAACCGACGGCAGCGCCGGAATAATGCGGCTGCGGTCCGGACGCCTTGACGAGATCGCCGTCGACGCGGTCGATGTCCCAGCGGTAGCCGCCCGAGGCGTTCTCCGCCAGGCTGACGCGGATCTTATCGCCCGTCTCGAGTTCGACGGTGCGTTCGTTGTCGGCTTCGGTGAGCGACAGCATCGCGCTTCTCCGGTCCAGCGGCTGCGCCGGCGGTGAGCAACGCGCACCGTCAGCGCAGCCATACAGGACCAGAACGTCCAACCCGGCAAGCGGTTCATTCGCCTCGCGGCGCGATCAGACCGTGATGCCGTAGCTCTCGGGGAAGAACGCCGCATTGATGTAGGTTTCGCTGGCATAGGCGAAGCCCTTGTCGCCCCAGGACGTACCCCAGCTGTTGCGCAGGATGATACGGCCATCGGTCCGATAGCCGACCGCCGCCACCGCATGGCCGCCGCGCACCGTATTCGGCTGGAAATTATCCAGCAGGCCATTGGTCGCGGTGGCGTTCATCCACGTGGCATCGACGCTGAGACCGACCAGGATGGGGCCCTGGGTGGCGAGCCAGGACCGCCAGTTCGGAACATTGCGCTGCAGGTTGAAGTAGCCGGCGATCTTGCGCGTCGCGGTCGCCGCGAAGAACGCATCGTCGGGCCCGGTATACATCATGGTATTGATCTTGAACGGCAGCAGGGTTTCGGGCGCGGCACCGTATTTGCGCAGGATATCCACCGCGGCCTTGAGGCTCGTGCCGGCCCCTTCGATCATCGTCTCCGGCCGGTTGACGAACTGGTCGGTTTCCTTCGATGCCATCCAGGTGAAGCGCGGCGACAGCTTCTCGGTCTTGCCGAGCTTGTTGGCCTTGACGAAATGATAGCGCGCGACGCCGTCGGTCGAACTCCAGCCGACGCACGAACCTGTGGTCAACTGGTCTCCGATGTCCCACCACGGGGCGCGCAGATCGACGCTCGCCGGCAGCGCCAAAGGCGCTGCCGCGACGACTCCCGCGCTCACCGCGGCCTGCGGACCCCAATCGTGCTCGGTATTGCGCGACGGCACCAGATTGAACATGCGGTCGGGTTGCCGTGCCTTGGCCTGTCTCTTCGCCATGAGAATTCTCCCTGTGTGTGAGCAAGCTGTTCGGGCGCCCGGCCTTCAGCCGCCGGCAAATTTCAAGCGCGCCTGATCCGGACATTGTGGTGCGTCCGGGCGGCCGCGAAGGTGAGGCGGATCACATCGTTTGGTAGAAGATGGGAGGCCGAGGTTTACCGCTACCCATATCGCCGCATGGACCTGCCTTGCCCGACTGGCTAGATTCGCCGCCAACGGCGACACAAGAAACAATCCGGAGGAAGCCAATGAACCGCCGACATTTCGCGCTCGCGGCGCTCGCCATTGCGGCGCTCGGCGCCCAGCCCGCCCTTGCGCAAACCCAATCGTCCGCCTGGCCGCAACGCTCGGTGCGCTTCATCCTGCCGCTCGGGCCGGGCTCGGGCGTCGATATCGGCTCGCGGCTGATCGCGGACCGCCTGTCGCAGAAATGGGGCAAGCCGGTCGTGATCGAGAACAAGCCGGGCGGCGACGCGATCGTGGCGATCACGGCGTTCACCGCCGCGAACGACGATCACACCTTCCTGATGGCGCCGACCTCGACCTTCACGGCGCATCCGTTCCTGCACGAGAAGCTCGCCTACGACCTGAAGGACCTCGTGCCGATCGCGCGCGTCAGCAATACGATCGTCGCCGTCGGCGTGCCGACCGCACTCGGCATCAACACGCTCGACGAGCTGATCGCGCGCGCCAAGGCGCAGCCGGGGCAACTCAACTCGGCCGGCACCACCGGGGCGATCGATTTCGTGGTCGCGGGCTATCTCAAGAAGGCCGGCGCCGAGATCACCAAGGTGCCGTATCGCGACGGCGTGCAGGCGCTGAACGATCTCGCCGAAGGGCGCATCCAGCTCTACGTCGCGGCACTCGCGATCATGCGGCCGCAGGTGCAGGCCGGAAAGGTGAAGATCATCGCAGTGACCAACAACGAGCGCGCGCCGATCATGCCCGATGTGCCGACCGCCGCTGAGGCGAAGCATCCGCAGCTCGCGGTCGACGGCCTGATCGGCCTGTTCGGCATCCGCGGCATGCCGGACGATTTGCGCGACCGCATCGCCGCCGACATCAAGGAGGCCGCGTCCGATCCCGAGATCGCCGCCAAGATCAACGCGACCGCGCAGATCGTGCGCCCGGGCGGGCCGGCCGAGTTCGCCAGGGAGCTCGACACGCAGATCAAGGTGATTTCCGACGCGGCGGCGGCGGCCGGCGTGAAGCGGATGCTGCAGAACTGAGTGCATGATCCCCGAAAAGTGGGAACCGGTTTTCGGACAAGGATCATGCACAAACAAAAAATACCGCACGGATGATCATCGACATCTACACGCACATCCTCCCGGATCGCTTCTTCCGGGAGATGTCGCGCGTCTCGCCCAAGCTGGAAAACATCGGCGCGCGGCTGCGCGGCGTGAAGAAGCTGTTCGATCTCGATCTGCGCTTCACCGAAATGGACCAGATCGGCGACTACCGCCAAGTGATCTCGCTGCCCAACCCGCCGCTGGAGGAAATCGCGCAAGGCGAGACGGCGGCGCAGCTGGCGCGCGTCGCCAACGACGCGATGGCGGAGTTGTGCGCCGCGCACCCGAAGCGCTTTCCGGCCTTCGTCGCCGCGGTGTCACTCGACGACGTCGACACGGCGCTGAAGGAGGCCGAGCGTGCGATCACGACCCTGGGCGCGCGCGGCATCCAGATCTTCACCAATATCGCCGGCCATCCGCTCGACGAGGAGCGCTTCAAGCCGGTGTTCGCCACTCTTGCCCAGCACGACCTGCCGGTCTGGCTGCATCCGGCGCGCACCGCCGCGATGCCGGACTATGCGGCGGAGGCGAAGTCACGCTTCGAGATGTGGTGGTGCTTCGGCTGGCCGTATGAAACCAGCGTCGCGATGGCGCGGCTGGTGTTTTCCGGCGTGTTCGACCGCCATCCCGGCTTGAAGATCGTCACGCATCACCTGGGCGGCGGCATGATCCCGTTCTTCGACGGGCGCATCGGAGCCGGCATGGAGGTGCTCGGCTCGCGCACCTCGGACGAGAACTATTCGGCGGTGCTGCCGTCGCTGCGGCGCCCGCACCTCGACTATTTCCACGACTTCTACGCCGACACCGCGCTGTTCGGCGCCGGCAACGGCCTGCAATGCGGGCTCGACTTCTTCGGCGCAGACAAGGTCGTGTTCGCGACCGATGCGCCGCTCGGGCCGATCGCCAAGACGATTGCGGCGGTGGAGAAGCTCGGCCTTTCCGCGGAGGTGCGCGAGAAGATCATGGCCGGGAATGCGAAGAGATTGTTGAGGCTCAGCTAGTCGTTCCGCTCATGCCCGCGAAAGCGGGCATCCAGTGCTTTGCAAAGGACTGGGTCCCCGCTTTCGCGGGGACGAGCAGAAAAACTAGATCGCGCGATGGTGCTCTCGCAGAAACCGCTCGCCGGCTTCGGTCACTTCCACGCGCGTGCGTTGCTCGCCCGCAACCGGCTTTCGCATCACCAGCCCGCGATCGATCGCATCTTCCCAGACGGTCAGTCGCGGGCACGAGGTTCGCCACGCATCGAGCACGTCGGCATAGGCGCGCGGCTCCTTGGCGATCCATTCGACGAGGTCGAGCACCAGCGGATCGAGATTGGTGGCTTCGGTCATGACGGCCTCCGCGCTCACTTTAATCCTGCAACAGCGAAAACGTAACAGCCATAGGCGACGAAATAGCCCGACACGCCGGTGATGATCCGGTTCGACCACACGCGGAACTGGGCGTCGCTGATCCGCTCCAGCACTTTTGCCGCGAGCGTCGTGCCGAGCATCGAGGCCGCGATCGCGAGACCCGCGACCACCGGATCGACGGTTGCGGCCTGATCGATCACCGCGCCGAAGTAGAGAAGCTTCGCGGCATGGCCGAAGATCTGGCACACGGCCTTGGTGGCGATGATCTCGCGCCGGTCGAGCTTGCCGCCGAGGAAGAATGAATCGAGCAGCGGCCCGGACACGCCGGTGAGCAGCAGCAAGGTCATGCAGATCACGCCATAGATCGAGCCCTGCACGATGCTTTCCGGATCGGGCTTGAAGCGCGCCGGCACCAGCCGCACCAGAAACGGCGCGCCGCCGAGGAGGAGGAGCGCCACCGCCTTGCTCGGCACGTAGCGCCACAGCGACCACAACAGCAGCGCGGCGGCGCAGCCCGCGAGGTAGGCGCCGATCGCGCTCCAGCGCACATGCCTGATCCACAAAAGCCCGCGCCAGCCGTTCGACGCCATCTGGGTGACGCCGTGCAGCATCATGGCCTCTGGCACCGGCATGATGACCAGCAGCACGCCGATCAGAATGAGGCCACCCGCCATCCCGAAAATGCCGGAGAGGAAGGCGGTGGCGACCATGGTGGCGAGGACGACGGCGGTGAGGATCAGGCTCATGACGATGCGCTCCCGCCACTCTCATGATCCTCTTGGACGCGCGATACAAACTGAGTTATCCTGCGCTCAGGCTCAGTTTTCCTGATGGTCGAATGCGCCAGCTTCCGTTCATGAACGGCATCAAGGCCTTCGAGGCCGCCGCGCGCAGCGGCAGCTTTGCTAAGGCTGCGGACGAGCTGCACGTGACCCCCGCCGCGATCAGCCGGATGGTGCATCTGCTCGAGGCGCGGCTTGCCGTGACGCTGTTCGAGCGCAAGGCCAATCGGCTCCTTCCGACGCCGGCCGGACGCGCCTATCAGGCCGGTCTCACGCAGCTGTTCGACCAGCTTGCGGCACTCACCGATCAGGTCACCGCGATGGGCAGCGCGCGCGTGCTCACCGTCGGGGTCGGACCGACGTTCGCGATCCGCTGGCTGATTCCGCGGCTGGCGGATTTCCAGAAACATGCACCGGATATCGACGTGCGATTCGCGACCGGCGGCGAGGCGCTGCCGTTCAGCGAGGACTGGACCTGCGGCATCAAGCTCGGCGACGGCGACTTTCCCGGACTGACCGCGGCGCCGCTGTTCAAGGCGGATCTCACGCCGGTGTGCTCGCCCGCGCTGGGGAAGCGGCTGAAGCGGCCGGAGGATTTGAAAGGCGTGACCTTGTTGCGGGTCACGCACGCGGCGGACGACTGGCCGCGCTGGTTCAAGGCGGTCGGGCTCCCGGGCTTGCAGCCGACCGGCGCGAAGTTCGACTATTACGGCCACGCGCAGCAGGCCGCCGCCGACGGCATCGGCGTCGCGATCGGCGTGCGCCCTTACATCGACGACGATCTCGCGGCGGGGCGGCTGGTGACGCCGTTCGCCCAGTCGGTGCCGAAGGATGCGGGCTGGTATCTGGTCTATCGCGCAGCGCGCGAGGCCGAGCCGGCGTTCGTGGCGTTCCGCGACTGGATTGTGAAGGCGGCGCATCTTCCCTCGCCCCGCAAAGCGGGGAGAGGGTGGCGAGCCAACGGGTCGGCGCGTAGCGCCGCCCGATGATAAACTACGCGAGCCGGGTGAGGGGCATCTGCGAATATTGCGAAAGCCCCTCACCCGCCCCCCTTGCGGGGCCCCTTGGGCGGGTCGACCTCTCCCCGCAAGCGGGGAGAGGTAAATACTGAGAGAGTCTCGCTCACACCGCCGCCGCAACCTCCGCCCTGCCCGGCCACTTCACCATCTGCGTCAACACCATGAGCGCCGACACCACCACGAACAGCGCGAGTGCGCCGATCAGCAGCGAGTAGGTTTCCAGCCCGAGCAGCAGGTAGATGAAGCCGAACAGGCTCGCCAGGATCAGGGCGAACACGAACGCCGGCAGGAAGCGCCGCGCGACTGCCGCGGTGTAGAGCGTGGATTGAGTCAACACCAGCCCGGCCGCGACCAGATAGCCGGCGGTGTAGCCGATCGGCTCGGCGAGCGAGAGCAGCAGCAGCGAGAACAGCGAGAGCGAGAGGCCGAGCAGCCCGTACTGCACGATGTGGATGCGCAGCCGCGACAGCACCTCGAAGAAGAAGTAGGTCGCGAACGCCAGCACCACGAACAGCAGCCCGTATTTCGCCACGCGATTGATCATGCGGTAGGTCGGCGTCGCCTCGATCAGCTCGACCCCGATGCTCGCGCCGCGCCACATCGCGGCGTCGAACATGCCGGGTGAGGACGCGATGCGCGGCGAGCCGAACTCCATGGTCTGCCAGTTGGCCTGGAAGCCGTCGGCCGAGATGGTGGAATCGGTCGGCAGCGTGTTGCCGTTGAAGCTCGGGCTCGGCCACGGCGAGTGGACCGTCGCGGCCAGTTCCTTGCCGGCGAACTGCACCGCGAACGAGGCGGTGCCGCGCAAGCTCACGGTCGATTTGAACGGCACGCGCACGCCGTCGACGAGCGGCGGCGCGAGCGATGCGCTCGCGATCACCAGCGCCGCGCCGCGGCAGACCTGCTCGGCGCGCAGCGCTTCCAGGCACGACATCAACTGCCGCTCGGTGCCGGCGACCGTGATGCTGTCGGTTGCGCGCAGCCCGGTGAGACTCGACGCCGCGCCGAACACGACCGCTGCCTCGCTCCACAGGAAACGCCCGTCCTTGTCGGTGACGACATCGCGCAAGCGCGCCTCGGCCGGCACCACGAACGCGCCCTGCATGTCGATGCTCGCGTCATAGACCGTCGCCTGGAACAGGCCGCGCCGCCGCTCCTGCGGACTGAGCGCCGCGGCGAGGTCGAGCCGCGCCGGGGTGATCTTGACGTATTGGCGTGGCCGCTCGCCGGCCTGATACGGGATCACTAACATCGGTGTATAGAGGCTCTGTTCCGGTCCCCAGTTGCGCTTGAACTCCTCGCGCACGCCGGCCTGGCGCGTCTCGCGCTCCTCGATCAGGTTGGAGATGAACAGGTTCGGCAGGATGGTCGCGATCGCAAGCCCCGCGATCAGCGCGATCTTGTGCAGCGAGAGCGAGGTGTAGTCGAGCTGCGGCAGGTATTGCGGGTCGGGTCGCGGCGCCCGTTGCGGGCCGAATGGATCGAGTGGCGTGTCAGTCATCGGGCTCCTCTCTGGTTTATTCGGCCGCAACCGCGAGCCCGCCGAAGCGGCGCTCGCGCGCGTGGAAGTCGGTGAGCGCGGCGCGCAGGTGTTCGCGGCCGAAGTCCGGCCACATGGTTCCGGTGAAGAACAATTCGGCGTAGGCGCATTCCCACAGCAGGAAATCCGACAGCCGCTTCTCGCCGCCGGTGCGGATCATCAGATCGACGTCGCGCCCGGTGCCGTAGCCCTGGAACGCCAGGAGATTCCCGAACGCCGCGCGGCCAGGCGAGTCGTCGCCGAGCCAGGTTGCGGCGGCATTGGCGATCGCGTCGCGCGCCGAATAGTCGAGCGCGACATTGAGTGCGAGCTGCGTGCCGCGCGCGCAGGCGGCTTCGGCGTTCGCGATCTCCTGCGCCAGCCCTTCGGGCAGCCGGTCGCGCCGCCCGATCACCTTGAGCCGCACGCCCCTGTCGGCGAGGCGGCGCACATCGCGCCGCAAATACTGGCGCAGCAGCAGCATCAGGATCTCGACCTCGAGCGGAGGTCGCCGCCAGTTGTCGGCCGAGAACGCGAACAGCGTCAGCGCGCCGATGCCGAGATCGGGCGCCGCCTCGACCACGCGGCGCACCGCCTCGATGCCTTCGCGGTGACCGGCGCTGCGCGGCAGGTCGCGCCGCTCGGCCCAGCGGCCGTTACCGTCCATGATGATCGCGACGTGGATCTTGTCTTGAATTTCGAGAGTACTTTGCATTGTAAAGTTTCCCCGCAAAAAATTTTACGTCTCGCGCATGATCTGATCCGAAAACCGCTTCACACTTTTCGGGATCATGCGCCGGCTGGTTTGAGCTTCCGAAGACTCGCTGCGCCCGCACCCTTCGCGGCACTCGCCGCGTCGCGCACCACCTGTTCGAGCACCGCGAGATAGTCGAGATAGCGCTGCTTGCCCTGCGGCGAGATGCGCACGACGGTCTGCGGCCGGTTGTGGTCGTAGCCCTTCTCGATTGCGACCAATCCGGCCTCCTGCAGCACTTGAAGATGACGCGAGAGATTACCGTCGGTGAGGCCGCACATCTGCTTGAGGTCGCCGAACACCAGGCCCTTGGGATGCGCCACCAGCGAAGTCAGCACGCTGAGGCGCGCCTTCTCGTGGATGACGCGGTCGAGACCTTCGTAGGCGAAGCGCCCCTCGCTCTTATTCTTCGCCATGGTCGCCTCCGGTCGCGCGATAGAGCACGAACGCCATCAGGAATTGCCCGGCGCCGAATGAAATCGCCATCGCGAGCGCGGCGAACGGCGCGCTCGCCGCAAGCGCGAGCGTCGCCAACCCGACAGCGAGATACCAGACGCCGACCGCGAACATGCCGCGCGGCAGCGAGCGGCATGACGCGAACACGCCGAGACTGAACACGATCTGCCACAGCCCCGGCAGCAGTTGCAGCGCGTCCGGCGCGTAGCGGTAGATCACCACGGTGATCAGCGTGCCGGCGACGCCGGCCGGAATGTACTGCTCGGCCGCCTGGTAGAGCATCTCGTCGGCCAGTCCGCCGTGCTCACGGCGCGAGCGCGCAATCATCTCGGCGGCGGTGAGGATCACGGCGATCGCCGCCATGCCGGCCCACAACAGGAGATAGGCGAGCGGTGTTGCGGCGGGATCGGGCAGATACAGCGCCTGCAGCGCGCCGGCGAGCAGCGCAAGCAGTCCGGTAGTCGCGACCGTCACCGGCCCGTAGCCGCGGAACTGGGTGCCGCGCGCCATCTGGCTGCGGATCGCCGTGATGTCCGCCAACGCCCGTTCCAGATCCTTCATGCGCCCGCCGATGTCCGCGATTAGCTTTACTATACAAAGTACACTGGAATGCAAATATGTCAGGTTGAGGGCGGGCGCGGCGGGACGGCCAAAAGATGCGACGGGCGAATTGGTTAGGAGGTCCGCCGCAAAGGGTATAATGTCTGCCTCATTGTCGGCAGGTCGCCAAAGATAACGGCGAAGACACAGGCGCCGGCAGCTGAGAGAGGCTTGCGCTCCCGCCTGCATCCGCGATGGAGCGCACGTGTCGGACCGCGGCCATTCATCCACGACGAATTCCGATGCCGCGCCTGCGGTCAAGGCTGCGTTCGATTACGGCGCATCCGCGGAACTGTTTCCCTCGCGCGGCCGCAAGGGCCGCCATCCGATGGCCTACCGCCGGTTCGACACCGCCGCGGAGGCGATCCGTCACGCGATCGAGGAATTGCCTGCGCCCCTCCTGCTCGGCGCCTACCTCGAAGTCGACGAACGGCGCTTCGACGGCGAAGGCATCCGCCGTCTCTACGATCATCCTGGCTATCCCTTGCCGCGGGCCGCGGCTGATTAGCGGCGGCCGGCCGTCAAGGCACTGGCCAAGAGGATACATGCAAACGCTTCAGCTCTACGCAATCTGGATTCTGCTCTCGATAGGCCTACTGGGCGGCTTGCTCGCCTGGCGGCTGATGTGATCGGAGGTTTCAAAAAGATGTCCAGCCAGCAGCTCGACACCACTTCGCCGGAAGGCTCCGCGCTTCGCATCTACATCTTCAAGTCCGAGACGCGAAAGCACCTGCGCGCCTTCGCGGCCGATCCGCGCGGCAGCAAGCTGCCGGAGCATCACGGACCGTGGACTGCGACCGGCATCATCGGCCCGTCCAGCGCGCCGCCGCACAAGATGTCGCGCGAGACGATCGAGAAGGCGATCGCCAAGGAAGGCTTCCAGATGTGGCGGCTGGTCGACAACGACGCGTAAGCCGCACCGGTCGACCTCGCCTCTGCGGCCTACGCCTGCGCGCGCCGCGCGAACACTGATTTGTCAACAGACGACATGCCACCGGCCGCCGGAATCTGGTAGCATCGGCCAGCCTTGCGCGTTTGCGCGCGAGGCAAGCCGTTGCGGAGGACCCGGAATGACGCGTCTTGCCCGAATTGCCGGCGCCGCTCTCGTCATCGCCGCGCTCAGCGTGCTCGGCACCGTAGCCCGCGCACAGGATGTCGACCTGCTGCTGGTGCTCGCCTCCGACGTCTCGCGCAGCGTCGATACGCGCAAATTCCAGTTGCAGCGCGAGGGCTACGCGGCGGCGCTGTCCAACCGGCGCGTGGTCGAGGCGATCCAGTCCGGTCCGCACGGCAAGATCGCGATCTGCTTCGTCGAGTGGTCGGGCGCCACGTCGGTGAAGCTGGTGATCGACTGGACGATCGTCGGCGACGCCGCCTCGGCGCGCAAGATCGGCGACCAGATGCTCGAGCTGCCGCGCTCGTTCGCCGACCGCACCTCGATCAGCGCTGGGCTCGAGTTCGCGTTTGCCCAGCTCGAGCGCTCGCCGTTCAAGGCGGCGCGCCGCACCATCGACGTCTCGGGCGACGGCACCAACAATTCCGGTCGCGACATCGCATCGGTGCGCGACGAGGTGACGGCGAAGGGCGTGACGGTGAACGGGCTGGTGATCCTCAGCGACTCGCCGCTGCCGTGGAATCCCGAGCACACCAATCCGCCCGGCGGGCTCGGCGAGTATTACCGCCGCAACGTGATCGGCGGCCCCGGCGCCTTCGTCATGGTGGCGGAGAACCACGACTCGTTCGGCCAGGCGATCGTGAAGAAGATGATCGCCGAGATCGCGTGGAACGCGCCGGCGCATCCGGTGATCATGCGGTAGAGAGCGAGGCTCTCTCCTATACCTCCCCCGAAGGGGGAGGTCGGTCCGCGCAGCGGACCGGGTGGGGGTCAGGCCGCATCGAAATTCTGATAGCTAGAATATGACCCCACCCCGGATTGCCTTCGGCAATCCGACCCTCCCCTTTCAGGGGAGGGATAAGAAAGAGAACCAGGGAGGGACAAGGAAGAAAGATGTTCACCCTCGCCGAGCTCGAAGCCGCCGTTCCCGTGGTGCGCGCCGCGATGCCGCCGACGCCGCAGTTCGCCTGGCCGCTGCTGCGGCAGCGCACCGGCGTCGACGTCGTGGTCAAGCACGAGAACCATACACCGACCGGCGCCTTCAAGGTGCGCGGCGGCATCGTCTATGTGGACCGGCTCAAGCGCGAGCGCCCGCAGGTGAAGGGCGTCATCACGGCGACGCGCGGCAATCACGGGCAATCGCTGGCGTTTGCCTGCGGCCGCGCCGGCATCGCCTGCACGGTGGTGGTGCCGTTCGGCAATTCCACCGAGAAGAACGCCGCCATGCAGGCGTTCGGCGCCGAACTGATCGAACATGGCCGCGACTTCGACGAGGCGCGCGAGCGCGCGGCCGAGATCGCGCAGGAGCGCGGCTACGAATACGGCAAGTCGTTCGACAAGGATCTGGTGGTCGGCGTCGCAACCTACGCGCACGAGCTGTTCACCGCCGAGCCGAAACTCGACGCGGTGTTCGTGCCGATCGGGCTCGGATCGGGCATCTGCGGCGTGATCGGCGCGCGCGATGCGCTCGGGCACAAGGCGCAAGTCTTCGGCGTCGTCTCGGATCGCGCCAATACCTACAAGCGCTCGCTCGATGCCGGGCGTCTCGTGCCGACCAATTCGGCGCTGACGTTCGCCGACGGCATGGCGGTGCGCATTCCGGATGCACAGGCGTTCGCCATCATGCAGGCCGGCATGGCGGGGCTGATCGAAGTGACCGACGACGCGGTCGCCGACGCGATCCGCGCGCTCTACACCGACACGCACACGCTGGCCGAAGGCGCGGGCGCGGCGGCGTTCGCCGCGCTGATGGGCGAGCGCGACAAGCTCAAGGGCAAGCGGGTCGCCGTGATCGTCTCGGGGCAGAACATCGACCGGCCCTGGATGGCGACCGTGCTCGGCGGCGGCACGCCGGCGGTCGCGTGAGGCGATCAGACGCGGAGCCGACACGCCAACGCGCGAAGCAGCCCGCGCAAATTCCCCGCGGGCGATCAACGTCAACCCGCACTCTTTCGATTCATTCCAGACTGTCGAAGCTTAGAATGATTATAAACTATTGATTTTTCACGACAATTCTCATTGTGCCGATCGCTGCCGGGGCTTAGGAGAAGCACGACACGGCGATGGATTTCGCCGCCCGACCTTATGGAGGCCCTATGACCCGTCCGCTCGCCCTCACCGCGCTCTGCGCCGTCCTCCTCGCTCCCGGTCTCGCGGCCGCGCAGGGCGAAGTCAACGTCTATTCGTATCGCGAGCAGAAGCTGATCGCGCCGCTGTTCGAGGCCTTCACCAAGGACACCGGCATCAAGGTCAACGTGATCTCGGCAATCTCCGGGCTCGAGCAGCGCATCAAGACCGAAGGCGCGAACTCGCCGGCCGACGTGCTGCTGACCGTGGACGTGGCGCGACTGCAGGACGCGATCGACGCCGCCATCACGCAGCCGATCAAGTCAGCAACGCTCGAGAAGGCGGTGCCGAAGGCCTATCACGGGCCGGACGGCGCCTGGTACGGCATCTCGATGCGCGCGCGCGTCGTGTACGCCTCGAAGGAGCGCGTGAAGCAGGAGGCCATCACTTATGAGGAACTCGCCGACCCGAAGTGGAAGGGCAAGATCTGCATCCGCTCCGGTCAGCACATGTACAACAACGCGCTGTTCGCCGCCTATCTCGCCAAGCACGGCGAAGCCAAGACCGAGGAATGGCTGAAAGGCCTGAAGGCGAACCTGGCGCAGAAGCCGTCCGGCGGCGACCGCGAAGTGGCGCGCGACATCGCGGCCGGCAAGTGCGACATCGGCCTCGGCAACACCTATTACTGGGCGCTGATGCACGACAAGGAAGCCGATCGCAAGCCGTGGGCCGACGCGACGCGGGTGATCCTGCCGACCTTTGCCGGCGGCGGCACGCATGTGAACCTCTCGGGCGTGGTGCTGGCGA